>Ga0207683_10004098_pt1 | contig 12587 bp, 7 predicted proteins | sample KBSM73metaG_FD_184333 | JGI IMG/M metagenome (GOLD analysis project Ga0207683, IMG submission 184333) | Miscanthus rhizosphere microbial communities from Kellogg Biological Station, Michigan, USA - KBS M7-3 metaG (SPAdes) (version 2) | ecosystem: Host-associated > Plants > Roots > Rhizosphere >...
ACGGTATTCGAGCGTGACGACCGCATCGGCGGTCTTCTCCGGTACGGCATCCCGGAGTTCAAGATGGAGAAGCGTGTGCTCGATCGGCGGCTGAACCTGATGCTGGCCGAGGGCATCGTCTTCCGGACAAACGCCAACATCGGCGTGAACGTCGCCATCGAGGAGCTGCGGGCGCAGTTCGATGCGATCGCCCTCACCGGCGGCTCGACGCGTCCGCGCGACCTGCCGGTGCCCGGACGCGAGCTCAAGGGGATCCATTTCGCGATGGAATTCCTCACGCAGCAGAACCGCCGCAACGAAGGCGACCACGTGCCGGAAGCCGAGTCGATTTCGGCGAAGGGCAAGCACGTCATCATCATCGGCGGAGGCGACACCGGTGCCGACTGCCTCGGAACCACGCATCGCCAGGGTGCCGCCAGCGTCCACCAGCTGGAGCTGCTTTCGCGTCCGCCGGACGACCGGACACAGAACAATCCCTGGCCAACCTGGCCGAACATCTTCCGGGTGTCGACCGCGCACGAGGAGGGGGGCGAACGTCTCTACTCGATCTCCACCCGGAAGTTCACCGGCGATGCGAACGGCCAGGTGACCACCCTGCACGCGCACCACGTCGAGATGGTCCAGAAGGACGGCCGGACGGAGTTCGTGCCCGTGCCGGGCAGCGAGTTCGAGCTGAAGGCCGACCTGGTGCTGCTCGCAATGGGTTTCACCGGCCCCGAAACCAACGGGATGCTTTCGCGCCTTGGTGTGAAGCTGACCGATCGCGGCAACGTGTGGCGCGACGAGCGATGGATGACGAGCGTCCCCGGTGTCTTCACCGCCGGCGACATGCAGCGCGGACAGTCGCTTATCGTGTGGGCGATTGCCGAAGGGCGCTCTTGCGCGCGCGCGGTCGACGAATACCTCATGGGCCGTAGCGAACTCCCCGCTCCGATTCAGTAGCGGTCAGCAAGGGGCCGACGCATCGGGCACACGTCGCGTTCACATGAACGCGAACGTGAGGTCCCGGAACACGAGCCGAAAGCCCCCCGAGCCGTTTGGCTCCGATCGCAACAGCAACGTCGCATTCCCGTGTCCAACGGGCGCGATCGAGAAGACGACGGTCGGTTCGAAGAAGCCGCGCACACCGGTCAGCGTTCCACTGAATGAGAAAGGCGCAGACACCGACACGAGTTCGTCCGGTCCGCCCGGTGTGGGCAGCGTGACGGACCCACCACTCATGCGAACAATCCCACCGAACTCCACGTCCGCGTAGGTCGTGGTCCCCACCGTTCCCGAGCCGTACGCGAAGCGGGCGAACGGATCGGGGGTCTTGTTCGAGAAAAGAGCGTCCAGCGCGATCATCTGGCCGGGCGCACAGCCAACCGGTCCGTCACAGGCGGTCTTGGCGGCGACCTCACCGGCCTGGAATCTTCCGCTCACGGAGAACTGGTCGCCGCGGAACGAGAAGTACGCGAAGGGTGGCACGAATACATCAGGGTTCACGGTCCATGAGCCCGACGTGATCGTATTCACGCCTCGTCCCACGGTAAGGCTCGCATCGTCGATGACGAGGTAGCCGGGCGAGGCGGGTGAGTACATCCAGACGCGAATGGTGTCGCCTGCTGCGGCTGTGAAGACCAGCGTGTAGCGCGTGTAGTTCCCGAATCCATACGGCTCGACGGTTGCGCTATTCGCAGCTACGCCGTTGACATTCACGCCGGTCAGCCCTCCTGGACGGTCTGCGGTCGCGTAGATGCTGAACGCGTAGAGGCCGGAGGTCGGCGCGATGACCTCCTGGTAGATACCGCAGTCGAGGTATTCGGGAGTCCAGCACGCGCCGTTCTTCGTCCCCGCATGCGGTTGATGCGTTTCCGACTTTGCCGGTACCTGCCGCAGCAGATCATCCGAGATCCAGCCGGGCTGACCGAGTGCAGGCGGGGTATAGCCCTCGAAGTCTCCTTCTGCCAGCAGATTCTCGGTGAGTTGCTGGCCCGTGACGCTCACGTTGTCGAACAGCGCGGCATACAGGGCGTTTGTCTGATGGCTGGTGACCGCCAGTCCAGCAGCCAGTTCGGTCGTGACGAACGGGACGGTGACACTCCCGAGTTCCGTCCAGTTGCTGCCGTCATTCGAATACGAGCCAGTGATGTGGGCGGAATGGCGCGTCAGACGCAGCCATACGGCATCGCCGGTTGTCTGTGCGCCAGCGAGGAACGTTGTGGGCTGATCCTCCTCGTACCTGACCATGAATTCGAGGGCGCCGTCAGGCTTCACATCCAGGATGACGTGAGCGGACGCAGGCGGAAGCCCCTGGCGAATCATGACACCCGCTTTGGCAAACACTGATCCGGCAGCGGCGGCCCTGTTGGCCGCGACTACACGTGCGGTCACCGAGCCGCTGCCGGGCATCGGCTGATACGCAAACCGGAACGCGTCCGACGTGCCCCAGATATCGCCTCCGTTGCCGGCTATGGCGAACGTGTCCCGCAGGAACGAGGCCCGGCCTTGCACACCGACCGGTCCTATATCCCTCGACATCCACGACGACGGAAGGCGGTCGCCGAACTCATACAGGATCTGTGTGATCCGCCATCTCGCAGGAAACCCTGTGACCCAGCTGAGCGAGATTGTCGTGACACCGTTGCCGACGAGCGTCTCGACGGCACCCGTATGCGCAAACTCGCCAGTGAACACGAACGGCGCGACGACCGTGGCGTATCCGTTCTGGGGGGGAAGGACGAACGAACCGGAGAACACGACGCGCAGCGACGCAGTCGTGTTATCGATCGAGCCGATTTTCGTGTACGTGGTTCCGTCGAGCGTGGCGGTGCCAACGACGTCGCTGCCCGACCAGGAGCCGAGCAGGCTCATCCTGTCACCCGGCGCGCACGCACCAGACAAACAGGTTTCCCACGCCGAAGAGATGCCGGTCAGCGTCGAGCCCGCAAAGGTAAATCCCCGGTCTCCCTGAAGGCTGAGTGCCGCCGCGGACAGCGATTGGACATCCAGATGACCAGCGGTGATCAGGAGATCGTCTGCCCGCGCAAGGGCGGGCGATGCGGCCAGACACACGAGCATGGCGACGGTGCGAACGTTGGAACGCCTGCGACTGGTGCCGTGGTTGAGGGAGCTGACGTGCATGGAACACCTCCAACGTTGACGCTCAGCGTATTCAAGGCTCGGTTCTCTGGAGTGCGGCGTTCGGACTGAACTCGTATTGGAGACGGTAGAACGTCAGCAGGATCTGCCCGCTCGCTTTGGGTTGTGCGAGCATCTCGACTGTGGCCGTTCCGGATCCGGTGAGCGGCACTTCGAACAGGAGCCGGGGTTCGAAGACCCCGACGACGTCGTAACCCCTGAGCACACCGGACATCGTGAACGGCGCTGACGCCGCCACCAACTGCGGCCACTCGGTGCCTGTGGGTGCCGGCAGCGTCACGATGCCGCCGTTCAGCGTGATGACGCCGCCGTACTCCACCCAGGGCGCCCCTGTTGACCTGCCGAACGTCGTCGTGCCGCGCGCAAAGCTCATGAGGTTGGACGGTGTCGCATTCGCAAAAGACGACCGCAGGAAAAACGTGCGCCCGGTGCAACCGCTGCGGCACAAAATGAGCGGCTCGACCTCTCCGTATTCGTAAGTGCCCTGCACGCTGAAGTCCGCACCGGTGAGATCGAAGCTGCCGAATGGCTCGCCCGTCCCCTGAATCGTCCACGTTCCTCCAGTCACCACGCGCGCCGACGCGCCCGCCATTACCAGGCTGGCATCGTCGATGACGACGTATCCGGGCGAAGGCGGCGAGTACATCCACACGCGGATGACATCGCCGGCGTTTGCGGTGAAGGTCAGAATGTACAAGGTGTACACAGCGAAGGGTGCCGGTTCGACCTCTGTCGATGCGGCCGTGACGCCATTGACGTTGGCTCCCACGAATCCGCCGCGGCGATCGGCGGACGCGTAGATCCGGAAGTCGTAGGTCACGGTTGCGGGTGCGACAACCTCCTGGTAGATGCCGCAGTCGAGGTACGCGGTCGTCCAGCAGGCACCGTTCTTCGAGCCGGAGTGCGGCTGATGCGTCTCGGACTTCGCTGGCACCTGCCGGAGCAGATCGTCCGACACCCAGCCAGGTGGGCCGAGCGCGGGCGGTTCATAATCCTCGAAATCTCCGCGGGCAAGCAGGTTCCGGGTCTGGGCGGCACCCGAGACGAGCGCGTCCTGGAAAAGGGCGCCGTGAAGGACGGCCGGATCGTGGCTGGTGACGGCGAGCCCTGCCAGGAGGTCGGTCGTCCCGAATGACATCGAGACGGTGCCGACCGTTGTCCACGTCACGCCGTCAAGCGAATACGCCGCCGTGACCTGGTTGCTGCCCCCCAGTGTGAGTTGGAGCCACACGTCGCGGTCGGGTGTGGAGGCGCCGCCGATGTAGGTCGTGGCCTCCCCGCCGGAGTACCGCGCCATGAACTCGAGGCCGCCACTGGGCTTGACGTCGAGGATGACGCTTGCCGCCGACGGATTGGTCGATTCACGAATGATGACGCCGGCCTTCGCCAACGGGTGCGGCGTCGCGACACGGTAGCTCGGCACGTCGAAGCCCTTCTCCTGCGACGCGACCTTTGCGGTGATCGTTTCGCTCACCGATATCGGCTGATACGTGAAGCGGAACGCATCCGCCGTCCCCCAGATGTCCGCGCCGGCACCCTCCACCACAATCGTGTCGTTCAAGATCGAACTGCGTCCGGCAAGCCCAACTGCGCCGATGTCGCTCGAAGTCCACGGGGACGGAAACGCCGCGCCGAGCTCGTACAACATGTAGTCGATACGCCAGCGGCCTGGTATCGACAGGTGGGGCATGAGCGCCAGTGTCACGACGCCGCTGCCGATCAGGTCCTCGCGTATGCCGTCATGAGTGAATCGCCCGTTGAATACGAAGGGCGCAGCGATGGTTGCCGACGGGCTGAATGGCGGCATCGTCACGGACCCGTTGAAGTCGACGGTGAGGCTCGCCTGGTCACCGCCCACCTTCATGTACGTGTTTCCGTCCAGCGTGGCCACACCCGGCAGGTCGAGGCTGCTCCAGTTCGCGTGCAGGCTGATCCGGTCGCCAGGACCGCACGGCGCACTGCCGGCATTGCACTCCTCCACTGGCTGGAAGATGCCGATCTCCGGGCCCCCACGAAATGTGAACCCGCGTTCGCCACGCAGCTCGAGTGGCCCCAAGTACGGAGTCCTCTCCAGATATCCACCCGTGATGACGATGTCCGCTGCAGCGAGCGGAGTAACCGGCCAGCACGAAACGGTCAGCAACGCGAGCAAGAGCGCGAGCGGAAGGCGTCGCACGTGTGCATGCAGAAACCTGCGCATGACAGACCTCCAGATCTGTGGGGACATTCCGGCGTTGTGGATGCTGGGTGCAGATCGCGGACCGCGCCCGTGACGCGCCAGGGACTGCTGTCACGGCTGGCTTCACGCGATGCGGCGCCTAACGCGACGCCCGCAGTTGGTCTGTTCACCGAGGATCTGGAGTGATTCAGGCGATGGCGAGGCTGGCGCGATGACGTGACCGAAGTGTGGCTATACGGCTCACGTGCCGGAAGGCTGCGGACGTGCTGCCGGATCAACGGCGCACGCGCGGCGCTGCGGCGCAGATCTACTGTTGCTGTTGAGCGGCAGCCTGATCGGTGAACGGCGCCTCGGCGTCGCGCGTCATCCAGGGGACGAACGGCATCGTCTCCGAGCCGGACGGAGCGACGGGTCCGATCGTCACCGCCACGGCCAGTTCGTTGCGCACCGCGGTCACGCCCTGGTAGACCCCACGCGTCGGCGGCACGTCGAAGTAATCGCGGCCGATCGCCACGCGAACATGCCGCTCTCCGGCAATCAGATTGTTCGTCGGATCGAACCCCACCCACCCCAGGTCGGGCAGGAGCGCCTCGACCCAGGCGTGCGTCGCACCGACAGGCGAGCGGTCGTTATCCTCGGCACGGTGAAAGAGGTAGCCGCTCACGTATCGGCACGGAATTCCCGCGCGCCGAACCAGCGCAATCATGATATGTGCAAAGTCCTGACATACGCCCTGGCGCGTACGCAGCGCGTCGTCTATCGGCGAATCGACGCGCGTGCTCTCAGGCGCATAGGCGAACGTGCTGAACAGCGTGGAGTTGAGATTGCGCAGCATCGCCAGTGGATCGGCTCCGCGCTCGAGGCGCAGTTCCAGCGCCAGTTCTTCGAGCATCGGCGTCGGTCGTGCGTACGTGCTCGGGTGCAGCAGATCCCAGTGCTCGCCTGACGCGGTCAACGCGTCAAGGCGGCCCCAGCCGTCACCGTCGAGGCGGTCGGGTACGGGCGGCGCAGGCGAACAGTCCACCAGCGCTTCCGCCTTCAGGGTGAGCCGCCCGTGCCTTGCGGGAATGTTGAAGTGATGGACGCTGTTGCCGTCGTGGTCCTGGTAGGTCAGCACGCGGGACGCCGGTGTCGTGCTGAGGCCGAAGTGGAGGCAGCGCTGCTGGCCGTCGCTTCGCGGCTGCATCCGCGCCTCCATGACGCTCTCAGCGACCGGCGCATCGTAGACGAACTTCGTGACGTGGCGAATCGTGTAGAGCACGGTAGTCTCGTAAATTCGGCTACGCCGGCAGAGCCGACTCGATGGGATACCCGATGTACACCTGGTTGATCGCACCGTGAAGCTGGGCGCAATGCGCCGCGATTCCCGCCAGGAACGAATGCGGATCGTCCGCGAGGATCTCGTCCACCTGGCCGTAATCCAGCTGGGCGTACAGGCGGCCCGCGACGCGCTCGGCCTTCCCGCCGGAGCGCCGGGATGTGAACTGTGCAATCGCCCGCAGCGATGTTTCGAGCCGTCTCGCGGCGAACCGCACCGACCGTGGGAACTCCGGGTTGAGCAGCAGGAACTCGAGGACGCGCTCCGGCCGCACGTCGGCCGTGTAGTAGCGGCAGTAGGCCTCGATTGCTCCACACGAGCGCAGCAGTCCCACGTGCTCCGCATGCGCCCGCACCTGATGCTCTGCGCCAGACTGGTGCTTCCGGAAATGCAGGTCGAGCAGCGCCGCGGTCGCCTCGGCCCGCTCGAGGAATCGGCCGATCTGCAAATAGTGCCACCCTTCGCCGTGTCCCATCGTTGCGTCGGTAATGCCCTGGAACAACTGGACGCCCTCGATGATGATCTGGGCGAGCGAGTGCGGCCGTGATGTCTGCGCCTCGTCTTCCATCACGTGCTGCAGCCGGAGATAGAGACCGTTCAGGTGGGTCCACATGTCTGAGCTGATTTCCTCGCGGACATGGCGGGCATTGGCGCGCGCGGTCGCCACGAAGGCGGCCACCGACTCCCGGCTCTCGCCGTCGAGAAACAGCGCGTCAACCAGGCAGGCCGGGGTTGCCGGCATCTCGCTCGGGGGCGTGAGACGGAGGCTCTCGAAGGTGCGATGAAAGTCCCATCCGTCGATCTCGGGGCGCCTGTCGAGGCCGAGATCGAGGCGCACGCTGATCAGGCGGGCCGCAAACTCGGCGCGTTCGAGATAGCGACTGAGCCAGTACAGTGCGTCGGCGGTCCTGGACAACAGCATCAGTCCTCCAGCACCCAGGTGTCCTTGCTGCCGCCTCCCTGCGATGAGTTCACCACCAGCGATCCCTTGCGCAGTGCCACGCGTGTGAGTCCGCCTGGGACGATCGACACCTTGTCGCCGTAGAGGACGTAGGGGCGCAGATCCACATGGCGCCCCTCGATGCCCTCGCCCATGAAGCACGGGGCCTGCGACAGCGACAGGGTGGGCTGTGCGATGAAGTTGCGCGGGTCGGCCAGGATCTTCTGCCTGAACTCGTCGCGCTCGGCCGCCGTGCTGTGCGGCCCGATCAGCATTCCGTATCCCCCCGACTCGCCCACCGCCTTCACCACGAGCGTGTCGAGATGTTCCAGGACGTATCGCCGATCGGAAGGCCGGTCGAGCAGGTAGGTCTGCACGTTGTCGAGGATCGGTTCCTCCGTCAGGTAGAAGCGGATGATCTCGGGGATGTAGGCGTAGAGGGCCTTGTCGTCGGCGATGCCGGTGCCAATGGCGTTCGCCAGGGCGACATTGCCTGCGCGGTAGGCGTTCAGCAGTCCCGGGACACCGAGCTGCGAATCGGGACGGAACGCCAGCGGGTCGAGAAAGTCGTCGTCCACGCGTCGATAGATCACGTCGACGCGCCGGAGGCCAGCGGTGGTCCGCATGTAAACGATGTTGTCGTGCACCAGGAGATCGCGCCCTTCGACGAGCGGGATGCCCATCTCGCGAGCAAGGAAGGCGTGCTCGAAGTAGGCGGAATTCCCGACGCCGGGAGTGAGCACGACGAAGGTCGGGTCCGGCCGGCTCCCCGGCGCAAGGGCGCGCAGGGTCGACAGCAGCGCCTGTCCGTAATCGGCAACCGGTGCCACCTTGTATCGATCGAAGAGCGTCGGGAACACGCGCTTCATCACCGCGCGGTTGGCAATCATGTACGACACGCCGCTCGGGACCCGCAGGTTGTCCTCGAGCACCACGAAGCTGCCGTCCTCGAGACGCACCAGGTCGGTGCCGGATACCGAGACGTAGATGTCCCGGTTCACCTGCACGCCACGCATCTCGCGGCGGTAGTGCCGGCAGCTGTAAACCAGCTCACGGGGAACGACGCCTTCCTGGAAGATGCGCCCTTCGTGGTACACGTCCCGAAGAAAGAGGTTGATGGCAGTCAGGCGCTGGGCGAGACCGCGCTCGAGCGTGCGCCACTCTTCCGCGGTGATGATGCGGGGCAACAGGTCGTACGGAAAGATGCGCTCCGTCCCCTGGGTGTCGCCGTAAACCGTGAAGGTGATGCCCTGTGTCAGGAACGCCCGGTCGGCCTCGCCCTGGCGCTCCCGCAGTTCCTTCAGGGACAGCTCGAGAAGGTCGCGATACAAGGCGCGGCAATGCCCGCGCGCCTGTCCGGAGCGTTCGAACATCTCGTCGTATGCGCGCCCGAGGTGATACCCCGAGAACATCGCACCGAATGGCAGCGGTGAGGTATCGATGCTCATCTCGGCAACAGAAGGAGGAGTCATGTCGGTTCGCCCTGCAAGGTTGTCCATCCACGGCGTCAGTTCGACAATTCTGTCAGTCGGCTCCGATCACGCTCCCTGCCGTGACACTAGCACGCGTATTTGAATTCCCGCATGTTTCTGCTTCGAAGGGAGGCCGGGAGCGGCTGGATGAGGGCCGCTCCCGGTGAGGCATCGGAAAATGCCGTCGTGGTGACATCAGAGAGGGAGCAAGCGGTACGCCGGATGCCAGCAGGTGGCGCCGATGAGACCAAGTCGAATCGCTTCAACAGTTTGAGGCAACAGATCGGTCGAAATCAAAGCGCCGTACGGACCAACAGTGTTGTCGGACCGTCCGCCAGGCGGCTACGAGACTGTTGGCGTCGCGTCGGGTTTCAGGTACCGCCTCAGCTTCAGTGAAGGCGGAAGACCCGCTGCCACACGTCCGCCTGGCGCCGCAGATTTCACCAGCATGGTCCCACCCGTTCGATCGCAATTTCTTCCGGCCACAAGGGCTCATGAGCGGAATCCCGGGCAATTTTGCGGTGCCCCGCCTCTTGCAGCCTGCCCGAGCAAGAGCTCCGAGCATTTGAAGGACTTCACGATCGACATCGATTCGAGGAATGGCGACCTTGCGCGCGTGGCAGCAGCCCTCGCTCGTCACCAGGTGACATTGAGAGCGGGAGCCGCGGTGAATACGGGCCGCCGTTTCGTCGCGAGGTTTGTTCCGTCCGACACCGAAGCCACGCGAAATGCGCTCGACGCGGCCGGCGTTCCGTTCGAAGAAGGGCACATCGTGCCCGTTCAACTGGCGGGGCGGGCTGGCGAGCTGGCAGCGCTGCTCACGACGCTCTCAAACGGAGGCGTCGGTGTGCGGGCGCTCTACCTCACCTCGACGTCGGGGGGCGGGCTCGAGGTGGCTGTCGCTCCCACAAACGTCGCGCGGGCCCTTCGGGCGTTGAAGCCGACTGGATGATGCCGCGGCGCGCAAAACGACAGCGGCCGGCAGACGCTGCCGGCCGCAATCGCATGCGCTGAGATCTGACCGTATTCGGTCAGCGCCGCTCGGGCAGTTCGAACACGTACACAGCGTGGCCGGTGTTTGGATGGTGCACTTCCGGAATGAGGGCGCGAGGCACCTGGCGCGGGCTGCCGCCGCCAAGGCCGGTCGTCACCGCGATGTACTCCTTGCCGCCCGCTGTGAAGGCGACCGGAAATCCCTGCACCGACGTCCCCAGGCGCGCCTGCCAGAGCACCTGCCCGGTCTTCACGTCGAAGGCACGGAAGCGACGATCGAGATCGCCGACGAACGCGACGTTTCCGGCAGTAGATAGCACTGCCGTCAGGAACGGCACGCGCTGCTGAACACTCCAGAGCTCCTTCATGGAGGCCGCATCGTACGCCGCAAGCTTGCCGACGTTGCCGTCGCTGCCGGGCATCTCGAAGAACCGGCGATCCGCATTGGTGCCGCCCGCTCCCTCACGCAGTTCCGTTGGCCGGCCCGACATCTCCATGCACGACTGCTGCAGCGGGATGATCAATGCGTTGGTCGGCTGGTGGTAGCTCATCGCCTGCCAGTTGTGGCCGCCCTCGGTGCTCGGACACGACTGAATCCATTCCTGCACCTTCTGCTCGACGATGTCGTTGCGGTAGGTGACGAGTCCCGACTGCGGATCGATGCGGTCGTAGACGTTCTGAAAGACTGTCTCTTTCGCGCCGAGGAACTTGCCGTTCCGGCGATCGAGTTTCCAGAGGATGCCCGACTTTCCGATCGAGAACACGAACTTGTCGGGACCGTTGTCGACGAGCACGCGCTCGAACACTTCGTCGAGGTCCAGCGACTCACCGGGCACGTGCTGGAAATGCCAGGCGAGCTTGCCGTCGTCCACGTTCAGGGCGACGGTGGAAGCCGAGTAGAGCCCCTTGTCGAACACCGATGTGCCGCGGCTCGCCGGCATCCACGGCTTCGCCTGGGCGATCCCCCAGTAGGTGAGGTTCAGGTCGGGATCGTAGCTGCCGGCAATCCACGTTTCTCCGCCCTGCCTGAAATTGTCGCCAAGCTTGCCCCACGTGTCGCCGCCAGGCTCTCCGGTGTGCGCGATCGTGTTGAACTTCCACGCCTGCTGGCCGGTGTTCACGTCATACGCGCTGATGAAACACCTTTCGGGCCCGTATCGCGTGCATCCCTGGAGGCCTTGTATGACCTTGCCCTTCGCGACGATGGGACCGCTCGTGTTCGAGAAACCCTTCGTGCGATCGGCAATCGTGGTCTCCCAGATCTTCTTGCCGTTGATCGCGCTCAGCGTGACGATCCGCGCGTCGGTGGTCGCCGCCACGATCTTGTCCTGGTAGATCGCGATGTTGCGCATCGAGCCGAAACCGACGTTCTCGAGCGGCCCGACTTCGTTTTCCCAGATCAACTCGCCTGTCTTCGCATCGAGCGCCTGGATCACGTTGCCGGTATTCCAGAGGTACATGATGCCGTTGTGCACAAGCGGCATCGTCTGGTTGGCCCCGCTTTCGTTCATGTTCCAGACCCACGCGAGGCGCAGATCCTTTACGTTGGCAGCCGTGATCTCGTTGAGCGGGCTGTAGCTCGTGCCCTGGTAGACGCGGCGCGCCATCAGCCAGTCGCCGGCCGGAGGGCTCTTCAGCATCTCGTCGGTGACCGGGACGTAGTTCTTCACCTCGCCCGCAACGGTGACACCACGCGGTGCGCGCGCCACCGCCCCACCGCGTCCGCGCCCGCCGCCGCCATCGCCATCGTCTCCGCCGGCACCCTGGCCGCGACCCGCACCCTGGCCGCGACCCGCGCCTGTACCTGCTCCGGCCTGAGCCGCCAGCGGAGCGGCTGTCGGACGCTGACCAGTGGCAACCGTCCCGATGCCCACCGCGGTGGTTCCTGCGAATGGTGCCGCTCCAGCGGCGGCGCTGTTCTGCTGCAGGATGTAGGCGACGATGCTCGCGTATTGATCGGGCGAGAGCGACGGTCCGCCCGGCGGCATGGTCGACGACATGTAGTCGAACAGGTCCTTCGTGGTTCGGCTTCGCCACGTGTTCATGAAGTCGCCGCCTGCCAGTTGCGGGGCTTCGTTTCTGCCACCGAGGTCGGCGACGTGGCAGCTTGCGCAGTTGGCCTGGTAGGCCGCACGGCCTGCCGCGGCCTGCGCGGCGGTGTACACCGGCGCGCCCGAGGGCTGCTGCTGGCCGGCAACCAGCGCGATGGCGGAACCGGCGAGGCCGGCGATCATCAACCCGAGGCGACGTGTCGTCAGGCGTGTCATCACTTGCCCTTCTCCTGCTGCGGCATCAGCCATCCCCAGAGGTTTCCCTCGGCGGCCTTCTCACTGTGAAGCTGGACGTAGTACCGGCTCGCCGCGAGCTCCTGGACCTGGGCGGCCGTCAGGTCGAACTGCCCGGTGATGGTGCCGCCCGTGCCTCCGCTCACCTTCAGGTCGAAGAGCGCCTCCCCGCGAATTCCCGGCTTCGGGCTCTTGAACACCTTCGCCTGCGTGGCGGGACTGGCGAGCCCGTCATAGGCACCCGAAACCGCCAGCTTCG
>Ga0207683_10004102_pt1 | contig 12583 bp, 16 predicted proteins | sample KBSM73metaG_FD_184333 | JGI IMG/M metagenome (GOLD analysis project Ga0207683, IMG submission 184333) | Miscanthus rhizosphere microbial communities from Kellogg Biological Station, Michigan, USA - KBS M7-3 metaG (SPAdes) (version 2) | ecosystem: Host-associated > Plants > Roots > Rhizosphere >...
CCACGGCCATGTCAATGAGCCGATGGCCGAGGCCGCCAAGCATGCCATGTATTGCGCGATCATCGCCACCGCCTGCGCCGACGCCTGCTCCGGCGAAGAGATGGACATGCGCCAGTGCATCCGCACCTGCCTCGATTGCGCCGACGTCTGCACCGCGATGTCGCGCATGGCGGTGCGCCAGACCGGCGAGGACAATCAGGCGCTGCGGGCGATGTTCCATACCTGTATCGAGATTTGCGAGATCTGCGCGGCGGAATGCGCCAAACATGACCATGACCATTGCAAACGCTGCGCTGAAATGTGCCGCGAATGCGCCGACGATTGCCGCAAGGCGCTATCGACGGTCAGCGCCTGAAGCGATGACCTCCTTCCGTCATCGCGAGAAGCGCAGCGACGACGCGATCCAGGTCCGGCACTGGATTGCTTCGCTGCGCTCGCAATGACGCTACGAAATACCTCTATGCGGGAGCTTAAGCCGCGTTCCTCTGGCGACGGGCCTTTTCCAGCTTCTTGAGCACCATCTCGCGCTTCAGGCGCGAAAGATGGTCGATGAAGAGAATGCCCTCGAGATGGTCCATCTCGTGCTGCAGGCAGGTCGCGAGCATGCCGGTGATGATCTCGTCATGCTGGACGCCATTCTCGTCGAGCCAGCGCGCATGCGTCGTCGCGGGCCGCTCGACCTCGGCATATTGATCGGGCACCGACAGGCAGCCCTCATTATAGATATTCGTGTCCGGCGACGGATCGGACAATTCGGGGTTGATGAAGACCATCGGCTTGCGGATCGGCTGGCCGTCCTCGCCTTCCTCTTCCTGCAGGTCGATGACGAGCACGCGCTTGGGTACGCCGATCTGGATCGCGGCGAGGCCGATACCGGGCGCCTCGTACATCGTCTCGAACATGTCGGCGATCAGCGCGCGCAGATCGTCATCCACATGCTCGACGGGCGTGGACTTGACGCGCAGCCGGGGATCCGGCGCCTCGATGATCGGACGAATAGACATATAGCGGTGATTTAAGCGGTGAGTGCGCCGCCTTCAAGCGGGCTCCCACAACTCGATCGCATTCCCTTCCGGATCGTGGATTCGCGCGAACCGGCCGACGCCCGGCATATCCCATTCGGGATTGGTGATCACTTCTATGCCCTTCGTTTCGAGGGCGGCCTTGAGCGCATCCAGCCCTTCAACCCGAAAATTGAGCATCCATTGCTTGTCCCCGGGGAAATAATCGGTGTCGGCAGCGAAGGGCGAAAAGACGCTCGTTCCCGCCTGCGGGTCCCATTGGCCATATTGGCCGGCGCCGACCCCGAGATGCTCGGCATACCAGGCGGCGAGCGTCTTCGGATCCTGCGCGCGAAAGAAAAACCCGCCGATACCGGTCACGCCCATGATCGTTCCCCTTTGTCGGGTCAGGCGACGGGCCGCCTTGCCCGCAACGCCTGCGCCAAAGTCCCTTCGTCGAGATAATCCAGCTCGCCGCCCACCGGAAGACCATGCGCCAATTGGGTTATACGAACGGGAAAGCGTTCGATCCGCTCGGCGATATAATGGGCGGTGGTCTGGCCTTCCAGCGTGGCGTTCATCGCCAGCACCACCTCGTCGATTCCGCCGCGCTCGATCCGGCCGACGAGCTGGTCGATGGTCAGATCCTCGGGCCGAATCCCCTCCAGAGCCGCCAGCCGCCCGCCCAGCACATGAAAACGGCCCGGGAAGAGCCGGGTGCGGTCAAGCGCCCACAGATCCGCCACTTCCTCCACCACGCACAACATGCGCGTATCCCGGCGCGGATCGGCGCAGATCTGGCAGGGGTCCGCGGTATCGACATTGCCGCACGTGGTGCAGGTTGCGAGCTTCTCGCTCACCGCCTCCAGCGCGCGCTGGAGCGGGGCAAGCGCCGCCTCGCGCTTCTTGAGCAGGTGCAGCACCGCACGCCGCGCAGAACGCGGCCCCAGGCCAGGCAGGCGCGCCAGCGCCTGTGTGAGCGCCTCGATCTCGGGGGAAGCCATATTGCCTAGATAGGCGGCAGACCGGCTTTCGTCACCAAAGATGCTTGCCGTCGATTACGGTGACCGGCCAGTCCGCCGCTTCGAAATCGTCGAACAGTCGCGCATTGATCGCGATGCGCCGCGTTTTGCCGTCCCACGACCCGTTGGGCTGAAAGTCAGGGCTGTCGGCGTATAGGTCGCAACCGCAGGCGCTGCAGAAGTGATTGGCGACGGTCTTGCTGTTCCAGCGGTAGATCGCGTTGCTGTCGGCCTGGGTAACCTCAAGCTGATCCGGGCGATAATATGCATAAAGATGCCCGCGTTTCGAACAGAAGGAACAGGTGCAGCGTGTTAGTTTTTCGGGCAATTCGCCTTCGATCCGAAAGCTGTTGCGCCCGCAGTGACAGCGGCCTTCCAACGCCACGATGATGCTCCTCGACAGGGTTTCGAAGTGTAGACGCGTATCGCTGCGGCGCGTTCCAGATGACGTCGCGTGTGATTTGTGGTTGAGGCCCTCGCATGCGGATCATCTTCATGGGAACCCCGGACTTCGCCGTGCCAACGCTTGAGGCGTTGCACGAGGCTGGCCACGAGATCGTCGCGGTCTACACGCAGCCGCCCCGCCCCGCCGGCCGGGGCAAGGCCGACCGCCCCTCCCCGGTCCAGGTCCGCGCCGAAGCGCTGGGTATTGAAGTGCGCTCACCAAAATCGCTGAAAAGCGAGGAGGAGCAGGCGCGGATGGCCGCACTGGAGCCTGATGCGCTGATCGTCGCCGCTTACGGGCTGATCCTGCCGCAGGCGGTGCTCGACATACCGATATGGGATTGCCTGAACGTCCACGGCTCGATCCTGCCGCGCTGGCGCGGCGCGGCGCCGGTGCAGCGCGCGATCCTCGCGGGCGACGAAGAAACGGGCGTCACGATCATGGCAATGGAGGCCGGGCTGGACACGGGCGACATGCTCGCCGTCGAGCGCACCGCCATAGACGGCAAGGATGCGGGCGAACTTACCGCCGAACTGGCGCGAATGGGCGCGCGGATGATGGTCGAGGTGCTGGCGGATCCCGGCGCCTTCCTGGCCGAGCCTCAGCCCGAGGCAGGCGTCACTTATGCCGCCAAGATCGACAAAGCCGAATCGCGGCTCGATTTCGGCAGGATGGCCGGCGAGGTGGAACGCCAGGTCCGCGCCTTCGCGCCCACGCCCGGTGCCTGGTTCGAACATGAGGGCGAGCGCATCCGCGTGCTGGCCGCCGATGTGATGGATTTCGAGGGGCCGGCAGGCATCGTGCTGGACGACCAACTCACCGTCGCCTGCGGCAACGGCGCGATCCGCCCGCTGACGGTCCAGCGTGCTGGCCGGGGTGTAATGACCACGGCGGAGTTGCTGCGTGGTTTTTCCATCCCTCCGAGCACCAAGCTCGGATGACGCGCTTCCGCCTGACGGTGGAATTTGATGGCGGTCCGTTCATGGGCTGGCAGAGGCAGGCGCACGGGCCCTCGGTGCAGCAGGCGATCGAGGAAGCGATCGAAGCAATGACGGGCGAGCAGGTCGTCTCGCATGGCGCCGGCCGTACTGATGCGGGCGTCCACGCGCTGGCGATGACCGCGCATGTCGATATTGCGAAGCCCATCACGCCGTTCCGGCTGATGGAAGGCGTGAACGCGCTCGTTCGGCCCAACCCGGTCGCGATCCTCGCCTGCGACGTCGTGCCGGACGATTGGCATGCGCGCTTTTCCTGTGTGGGTCGCGAATATCTCTACCGCATCGTCAACCGCCGCGCCCCGCTAACGCTCGAACTCGGCCGCGCCTGGCGAATCGCCAAGGCGCTCGACGCGGAGGCGATGCACGAGGCTGCGCAAGTGCTGGTGGGCAACCACGACTTCACCACCTTTCGCTCGGCGCATTGCCAGGCCGAAAGCCCGGTCAAGACGCTCGACCGGCTCAACGTACGGCGTGAGGGGAAGGAAGTGCTGATCGAGACTGCCGCCCGTTCCTTCCTCCACCATCAGGTGCGCTCGATGGTCGGATGTCTTGCGATGGTCGGCCAGGGACAATGGAGCAAGGCTGATCTTAAAGAGGTGCTGGAAGCACGCGACCGCGCCGCTCTGGGCTTCAATGCGCCCCCGGACGGCCTCTATTTCGTCAAGGCGCGCTATTAGGGTCCGGACCCTAAACGCACCGTCAGTGGCAGTCACCCAGCCGTCGGGCCGCCATCGTCATGGCCATGCGCATATGTTGCGGACCACTCATTTCGGTACTGCTCGTCGCGGAGAAGCTGACCGGCGTGAAACGCCCCTCGCTTCGCGAGGTCATAGTCGAGCCCTGCTGGCTGCAGACCATCTCTGAGGAGAAGCGGCCGCTTGCCATCGAATAGCGGGTGAAGTGGCATGCCTTGGAGGATTTGAGCATTTCCTGTGGGCCTTGCGCCACGTCCTTGGCGGTCATGCAATGCTTTGTCACGGTCTTATGACCGCGCATCATCTTGGCGACCGCCGGAGGGGCGTTGGGCATGTCCACCGAATTGATCGTGACCGCGGTTTCCCACAGGCCAGGCAAAATCGGCGGGGCCGCCCAGACTATTGCTGGAACGGCCAGCACGGCAATCGTCGACAAAGCCAATGTACCGCGCATCCCCATTCTCCTTTAGCTATTCGGCGGCGATCGTCTCCGCTTCCTCTTCCTTCACCGGAAAATCCATCTCCTGCAGGAAACGCTCGGCGTCGAGCGCGGCCATGCAGCCGGTGCCGGCGGCGGTGACCGCCTGGCGATAGATTTTGTCCATCACGTCGCCGCACGCGAACACGCCGGGAATGCTGGTTCTGGAGGTGCCCGGTGTGACCTTGATATAGCCCTCGTCCAGCTCGAGCTGGCCGCCGAACAATTCGGTCGCGGGATGATGGCCGATCGCGACGAAACCGCCGTCGACCTCGATCGTCGACAGCTCGCCCGTCTTGGTATCCTTCAATTCGATCGCGACCAGTCCGGTCTGCTGATCGCCGATGAAACGCTCGACCCCCTTGTTCCACAGCGGAGTGATGCCGTGATGCGCGAACAGGCGGTCCTGCAAGATCTTCTCCGCGCGGAGCGAATCGCGGCGGTGGATCAAAGTCACGTCATGGCTGTGGTTGGTCATGTAGAGCGCTTCCTCGACCGCGGTGTTGCCGCCGCCGATCACCGCGACCTTCTTGCCGCGATAGAAGAAGCCGTCGCACGTCGCGCAGGCGGAAACGCCCTTGCCGCTCAATTCGACCTCGCCCGGAACGCCGAGCCACTTTGCCTGCGCGCCGGTCGCGATCACCAGCGTATCGCACACGTAGAGCGCGCCGCCGTCGCCTTTCAGCCGGAAAGGCCGCTCTGACAGCTCGACCTCGACGATCGTGTCCCACATCATCTGCGTGCCGACATGCTCTGCCTGGGCCTGCATCTCCTCCATCAGCCAGGGCCCCTGGATGACGTCGCGGAAGCCGGGATAATTCTCGACATCGGTGGTGATGGTGAGCTGGCCGCCGGGTTGCAGGCCCTGGACAACGATCGGAGCGAGGCCAGCACGCGCGCCATAGATGGCGGCCGACAGACCGGCGGGCCCTGAGCCCAGGATCAGCATACGCGTGGAATGAACGGCAGACATTATTCATCGGACCCCTAAAACTGTCCTGAACAGATAGGGGCTGGATGCGCCCTTTATCAACCCGCCGATCAGCGGCGGCGCTGCAGCCGCTCGAGATAAGTATTGCTGTGAGGCTTGTAAGGAATCTCCTCCAATTCCGCGCATTCCTTCTCAAGTTCGGTACGTATCTCCTGGATTTCCTTGTCGGTTCGATGCTCGATGCCGATGAACTGGCCGCGGGCCTGCTCGACCGCGCGGATCAACTCGTCGAGCTTGGCCTGCATCGCCGCGGCATCGCGATTCTGCGAATTCTGGATCAGGAACACCATCAGGAAGGTGACGATGGTGGTACCGGTGTTGATCACCAGCTGCCACGTGTCCGAATATTGGAAGAGCGGGCCGGTAACGCCCCATATCACTACTGTCGCGAGCGCGAGCATGAAGGCGATCGGATCGCCGACAAAGCGGGCGATGGTATTGGCAATAGAGGTAAAGAATCGATCCATTTCGCTCACCTTGTTCGGGACGGGGACGAAACATGCGGCAAAAGGTTGCACGGGCGCTTCGCCCGAACGCGCCCGCAGGTGAGACGGCAAGAGACCAGCCTTTCCTTATGCCTCGGCCGATCGCCTGCTCCCGGCCCCATTGTGGGCCATCTGAAATCTGTTAGCTTGCCGTTTGTCCGGGGGCCGGCCGAATGCATTTTCACCTACCTAAACCGCTGCACGGCTGGCGCGAGTTCGCCGGCGAGGTCGGCATCATCGTTCTCGGCGTGCTGATCGCGCTCGGCGCGGAGCAGATCGCCCAGTCGATCCACGAGCGCGGCCAAGCACGCGATGCCGAAAGCGAAGTTCGCGGGGAGTTGGCGCACAATATCGCTATGCTGAGATCGCGCTGGGCAGTCCGGCATTGCGTCGAGAACCGCGTCGATGAGCTGCAGAGACTGATCGATTCGGCACACCGCGATGGAGCGATCGCCACGCCGAACTGGGTCGGGCGGCCGCAATTCTGGACCATGCAGCTGGCGCAGTGGGGAGCCACTTCGCAATCGGGACGCGCGACTCTGCTCCCGCCCGAAGAGCTTGCGCTCTACGCCAGCCTATATTCCTTCATGAACAATGTGAACGCCCTGTCCGCGGAGGAACAGATGGACTGGGCCAGGCTTCGGGCCCTCGAGCATCTGCAGCGCTTGACACCCGAAATGACGTTCCAGCTGACCAACACGCTTCAGGAAGCGCGCTATATCAACTGGCGGATGGGCATTTGGACGATTCAGATCGGGGTGCTTGCCGACCGCCTGCACCTGCCGGCTGGGCGGAACGACATTCCGCCCTCACGCTCGGCGTGCATACCGATGAGCACGCCGCGCGAGCAGGCTATCAGACAAAGCAACTCGGCCTTTGGAAGCGAGCCCTGAATGCACGGCCAATAACTTAGACGCGCTGGTAGCGGAGGAGGGACTTGAACCCCCGACCCCAGGATTATGATTCCCGTGCTCTAACCAGCTGAGCTACTCCGCCCCATAGAGCGTGCGCCAGCGCGAGGCGCGGCCTATAGCAGCGCTTGAAAGCGGGTCAACCGGGGCTTTGCATGTCGTCAAGGAACCGGGTCCCTCTTTCCACGTTCGCGTCTCGTAACAGGGAGGATGGGCCGAGATGGACTTATCGACGCCGCTGGAAACGATCTGCCGTCTGATCATTCGCGCCCGCGAGCTTGAGGCGCAGGTTCCGTCGATCGAGAATGACGACGAGGACGACCCCACCGATTCGGACGACGAATTCGCCGTGCTGGAAGATGAGGCGAACGAGGCGATCGAGGAAGAGATTGTCGCGCTGCTCGACGACCTTGGCGACGATCAGGTCCAGGAAATCCTCGCGCTCGCCTGGGTAGGACGCGGCACTTATGACGCCAGCGAATGGGATGAGGCGCTCGAATCCGCCGCCGATCCCGACACGGAGGACCCGGTCGACCAATTGCTCGATATGCCTACGCTTGCCGCCTACCTCGACGCGGGCCTCGCTGCGTTCGACCTGAATTGCGAAGGCATCGGCCAGATCGATTAGCGATCAACCGCGAAATGTGTGGCGCGACAGAGGTTCCCACAGGCCTTCGCGATAGGCGGATACCGCCAGGCCATCGATGCGCAGCGGACGCGGCCGGAAATCGGCCTCAAGGCGACGCTTGAGCCCGCGTGCTTCGGTGGGCGCCACCTTGTTCTGGATGGTGATATGCGGTCGCCAGCCCGCTTGATCCTGCGGGATCAGCGCGCCGACGAAGGATTCGGCCAGATCGGCGCGGATATCCTCCAGTTCGGGCGATACGATCCGGATGGCGACCCCGCCGCCGAGATCGATAAAGCCCGTTGCTTCCGCTCGTGGCGGGGCCGCCCGCACCGCATCGCCAAGCCTGCGCTTCAACTCCGGGAGCAGGCTCGGCGGCAAATGATGAAATAAGGTCAGATGCGCGGGCAACCGATTGCGGTCAGTTGGAAAATGCGCGCGACGCAACGCGTCCAGCCAGGCGAAATCTTCTGCTCCCAATAATGCTGAGACGATCAGTGGCGCGGATTCAGCCGACACCGGCGACCGCCGCGCTTGCCGGCCATTGTCCGGGCTCAAGCTCCTGTCGCCGCGCAAGCGACACCTGAGAAAGGCGACTCAGGATCGCGCCGTCTTTCACCCGCACCTCATCCCAGCCAAGCGCATGCAGATGCTCCCCCACCCCGCCTACGCCACCCTCGCGCACGACCAGATAGACGATCCGTCCTTCATCGCAGCTGGCCATCGCGTCGACGACGGTGGCAATCATTTCCCCCGCGCCGTCGCGAACCGTCATGCCCTCCAGGCCGGTCAGCGCGAACAGGGTCGGGGCTGAAGTCGCCGCGCTTCGCTTGCTTGCCGCTTCCGCGGCGGAATCGTACCGCGCGCGCCGGCCGAGCCAGCGCCAGATGCCGACCAGATCGACCAGTAACAGGAAGGCGTTGCTCCACAGCAGGTTTTGCTGCCCGGTCGCAGCGCCCACCGTAATCCAGGCCAGGGCGCCGACCGCGAAGACCGCAAAGCCCCATCCCGTCACGCGAGCGCCCAGATTGGCGGCGGTCATGATCGCGGCGATCATTGTGGCGGCGGGCGCAACCCAGCCGGCAGCATCCAGCATTCCGGTCTCCCTTATCTCAATGCTGCTGCGAACGCCGGCCGATCCCGCGCGATCCATGGCACCGTGCGCGGCGAAGGGCGCGCGGCGAATCGATGTCCAGGACATGGGCCTCCGAGCCGCGCACGAACGCGGTGCGAAGAACGACCCCAAGCCCCCTGTCGCCTTCCCCCAGCCTGCCCTTGGCGACCCCGACGCGGACCAGCATCGGATGACCCGGTTGGCCCCTAAAAGCGGGCCGGACGGCCTCTACGCCCGGCCGAAGCCAAAGCACCGGCGCACGCGCGAAAGGCATGTCTGCGAGGAAGATCAGGACCTCTCGCTCTACCGGCCGCAGCGCGGCAAGCCCGGCGGCGAGGCTGGCGGACAATCCGGCCCGGGCATTGCGCGCGCGAACCAGGGTCACGCCGCGGGCGGGTAGCGGTGTGGATGTAACCAGGAGGACACGCCGCGCTCCTGAAGCCTGCGCGTTGGCGATGGCGTGATCGAGCAGTCGCAGCCCGCCAAGCCTTTCCCTGAGCTTGTCCCGCCGCCCGAAGCGGCGTGAGGCGCCCGCCGCGAGGATGATCGCGGCGCGCATACCGAAACCCTAGATCTCGACCTGGCTGCCGAGTTCGACCACGCGGTTCGTCGGCAGGCGGAAGAATTCCATCGCGCTTTCCGCGTTGCGCAGCATCCAGGCGAAGAGTTTCTCGCGCCAGATCGCCATGCCCGGCCGCGACGAGGCGATCAAAGTCTGGCGGGCGAGGAAGAAGCTCGTGTCCATCATCTTGAACTTGGCGCCGCATTCGGTCGCCAACGCAAGCGCGGCGGGCACGTCGGGCTCTTCCATGAAGCCATAGCGCACCACCAGGCGGTAGAAGCCTGCCTCCAGATCCTCGAACCAGATGCGCTTGATCGGGTCGACATAAGGCACGTCCTCGATCTTCACCGTCAGCAGGATGACGCGATCGTGCAGCACCTTGTTGTGCTTGAGATTGTGGAGCAGCGCATGGGGCACCCCGCCCGCGCTGGAGGTCATGAACACCGCAGTGCCGGGCACGCGCGTCGCCGAATTGACCGCCGATTTGACGAACACCGGAACCGGAATCGCCGCCTCGCGCATCCGTTCGATCATCAACGCGCGGCCGCGCGCCCAGGTGGTCAGAAGCGTGAAGATGATGAGGCCCATCAGCAGCGGGAACCAGCCGCCGTCGGGCACCTTGGTCATGTTTGCGGCGAAATAGGCGCCGTCGACCATGAAGAAGGCCGCGACCATTAGGCCTGCGGCGATCTTGTTCCACTTCCACAAGGTGAACAGGACGACCGCGATCAGGCAGGTATCGATCAACATCGCTCCGCTGACCGCGATGCCATAAGCCGCCGCAAGGTTGGACGAGGTGCGGAAGAACAGGACCAGCAGCATCACCATGATCATCAGCGCCCAATTGACCGCCGGGATGTAGATCTGCCCAGCCGAGCTGGCACTGGTATGTTCGATCCTGAGGCGCGGCATGAAGCCGAGCTGGATCGCCTGCTGCGTTACCGAGAAAGCGCCGGAAATCACCGCCTGGGAGGCAATGACCGTCGCCATCGTCGCCAGGATCACCAGCGGCAAACGCACATTTTCCGGCGCCATCAGGAAGAAGGGATTGTGGATGATGTGCCTGAGTTCCTCAGGGCCCGCCGAGAGGAACATTGCGCCCTGGCCCAGATAGTTCAGCATCAGCGCCGGCAGGACGAATACCAGCCAGGACAAACCGATCGGTCGGCGGCCGAAATGCCCCATATCCGCGTACAAGGCTTCGGCCCCCGTTACGGCCAGCACGACCGAGCCCATTGCCAGGAAGGCGCTGATACCGTCGTCAACGAAGAAGCGGAGTGCATAATAAGGATTGAGCGCCGCGAATACGCCGGGATGGGCCATGATATTGACCACGCCGAGCACCGCGAGCACCAGGAAATAGACCAGCATGATCGGGCCGAACATCAAGCCGACCTTGCCTACGCCGCGCGACTGAATCGCGAACAGGCCGACAAGGATGCCGACCGCGATCGGAATGACGAATCTGCCAAAATGGTGATCGACCACGGCAAGCCCCTCGACCGCGGTCAGGACCGACATTGCCGGCGTGATCATGCTGTCGCCATAGAATAGAGCGGTGGCGAACACGCCGAGCAGGATCAGTCCCTTGGTCCAGCGCGCCTTGGTTGAATTGGTGCGCGAGATCAAAGCGAGCAGCGCCAGGCTGCCTCCTTCGCCCTTATTATCCGCGCGCATGATGATCGAGACGTATTTGATCGTCACCACGATCATCATCGACCAGAAGATCAGGCTGAGCACGCCCAGAACGTTGGCAGCGCTCGGCTCGAGCGTGTGGTGCCCGGCGAAGGTTTCGCGGAAGGCGTAAAGCGGGCTGGTGCCGATGTCGCCGAAGACGACGCCGACCGCGCCAAGCGCGAGACGCGCAAGACCCTGATTGCCATGACCGTGCGATTCCGTGCCGAAAGGCGGCTCGCTCGGGTCGGCGCTAGATTGAACGGCGGTGCCGGATGTCATCGAAACGAGGGTACCTTAAGTGAAGGCGATTGCTTGCGATACGCCCGGGCTTCCCTCTCCGGCGGCAGCGGGGGCGCGCGTTAGCATTTCCATATGGGGCTAGCAACAGCGCGGCGAAAGGGGGCCGCCTGAACGTCATTTGAACAAGGCGTCCGCTTCGCTGCGGGTCGGCACGGCGCGGAGCACGAAGCTGCTGCTGATCGTGGTCACCCGCGGCAGGCGACCGAGATGCTCACGGTGGAGCCGTTCATAATCGTCGAGGTCGCGGCAGATTATCTTAAGCCGGTAATCGTGCGCGCCCGAAACCAGCATGCATTCGACCACGCCGTCGATCTCCGCGACCGCACGCTCGAACTGTGCCAGTTCCTCCTCGATCTGAGTCGAAAGCGTGATGTCGACCAGGGCGGTCACGTGGAAGCCCAACGCGCGATGGCCGAAACGTGCACCATATCCCTTGAGCCGCCCCGATGCCTCCAGCGCCTGGATACGGCGCGTACAGGCGGATTGTGACAGTCCCACCTCGTCCGCGACGCGGCTGACGGGAGTCCGCGCATCGCGTGCGAGCGACAGCATGATGGCGCGGTCGGCGCGATCGGCTTCTTGCATGGATTTCTCTTCCAATGCCTCAACTTCGCAAAATCTATGCGCAGATATGGCAGAGGAGGAGCGTCTTTGCACGGATTTGTCGCAGAAAGATGCTTATAATCGCCGGCAACGAAATCAGGAGCGGAACATGCGGATCGGTGTGCCCAAGGAAATCAAGAACCACGAATATCGCGTCGGCCTGACTCCGCCATCGGTGGCGGAGCTGGTTGCCGCCGGCCATCAGGTGGTGGTCGAGACCGGTGCGGGCATGGGAATCGATTTCGAGGATGCCGATTATGTCGAGGCAGGCGCTACGATCCTGCCCAATGCCGATCAAGTGTTCGAACAGGCCGAAATGATCGTGAAGGTGAAGGAGCCGCAGCCGGTCGAGATCGCGCGCCTGCGTCCGCACCACCTGCTCTTCACCTATCTCCACCTCGCCGCCGACAAGCCGCAGGCCGAAGGGCTGATGAAGTCGGGTGCGACCTGCATCGCCTACGAGACGGTGACCAGCCCCAAGGGCGGCCTACCGTTGCTCAAGCCGATGTCCGAGGTCGCCGGCCGCATGGCGGTGCAGGTTGGGGCGCATTATCTGGAGAAAGAGCAAGGCGGCCGCGGCGTATTGCTCGGCGGTGTGCCCGGTGTGGCGCCCGCGCGAGTCGCGATCTTGGGCGGCGGCATTTCCGGCGTGAATGCGGCGCAGATGGCGGTCGGC
>Ga0207683_10004103_pt1 | contig 12583 bp, 9 predicted proteins | sample KBSM73metaG_FD_184333 | JGI IMG/M metagenome (GOLD analysis project Ga0207683, IMG submission 184333) | Miscanthus rhizosphere microbial communities from Kellogg Biological Station, Michigan, USA - KBS M7-3 metaG (SPAdes) (version 2) | ecosystem: Host-associated > Plants > Roots > Rhizosphere >...
GATCGTCCGACACGGCCGCGCAGCTGATAGAGCTGAGCGAGGCCGAATGTATCGGCCCGGTTAACGAACATGGTGTTGGCGTTGGGAACATCGAGGCCAGACTCGACGATCATCGTCGATACCAGGACGTCGATCTCCCCGTTGACGAAGCTGCGCATCACCTTCTCGAGCTGGTGTTCGCGCATCTGGCCGTGTCCAACTCCGATACGGGCGCGCGGCACGACGCGCCGAATGTGGTCCGCCATTCCCTCGATCGTCTCGACGCGGTTGTGGACGAAGAAAACCTGTCCACCGCGATCCAGCTCGCGCGAAATGCCCTCGTCGATGAGCCCGTCATCCCACGGCTCGACGTAGGTGAGCACGGGAGAGCGATCCCGGGGCGCCGTTTGCATGAGGGTCATGTCGCGCAGGCCGGCGAGGGAGAGATGGAGCGTGCGCGGGATCGGAGTTGCTGTGAGCGTAAGTACGTCGGTGTCGAGGCGAAGTTTCTTCAGTCGTTCCTTGTGTTTGACACCGAAGCGATGCTCCTCGTCAACGACGATGAGACCCAGCTGGGCAAATGCGACGTCGGGGCTGAGCAAACGGTGCGTCCCGATCACCACGTCCGTTTTGCCCGCCTTGAGGTCGGCGATTACTGCCTCCTGCTCCTTCGCCGTCTGAAAGCGACTGAGGGTGTCGACCTTCACCGGGAAATCCGCGAGGCGCTCGCCAAAAGTGCGTGCATGCTGGTCGGCGAGGATGGTCGTGGGAACAAGCACCACCACCTGCCTGCCCGACTGCACCGCTTTGAAGGCGGCGCGGACGGCGATCTCCGTCTTGCCGTAGCCCACGTCGCCGACGAGGAGACGGTCCATTGGCCGCGGACGCTCCATATCGCCTTTGACGTCCGTGGTCGCGGTTCGCTGGTCGGGCGTGTCCTCGAACAGGAACGAGGATTCCAACTGACGCTGCCAGACCGTGTCGGGCAGGTGTGGAGGACGCGTGGCGACCTTCCGCCGCGCGTACAGATCGAGGAGCTCGACGGTCATCTCCTGGATCGCCGCCCTGGTCTTGTCGCGCTGAGATGCCCATCGCTTCCCGCCGAGCGAGTGCAATCGCGGTGGGGGCGCCTCCGAGGTGACGTCGGCGGCGGAACGGTACCGCTCTACCTGGTCGATACGGTAAAGAGGGACGTTGAGCCGATCCCCACCCTCGTACTCGATCACCGCAACTTCGACGGTGCTCTCGCGGACGAACATTTTCTCGATGCCGCGATAAATCCCGACGCCGTGCTCCAGATGCACGACGTAATCGCCGGGCTTGAGAGCTGTCAGGCTCTCCAACGCGCTGCCGGTGGCGTAGCGGCGGGCGCGACGGAAGCGCCGCTCGCGCCGGAATATTTCGTGATCCGTCAGAACCCGGTAGCCGGGAAACTCGCCCCGCGGTGGCGTTACGAAGCCACCGTCGAGAACGCCGATGCCCAGAGTAGCGGGTGAGACGCGGTCGTCGTTGAGCAGCTCGTCGAGGCGCTCCGCCTGCCCGGCATTGTCACAGAGAATCAGTGTCGGAATACCGTCCGCCACGATCTGCTTGAGACGCTTTATGTCGCGCTGAATCTCCTCGGGCTCGCGGAACGGAAAGACCAGCGCCCCATCTTCGCTGGCGAGGTCGATGGTGCCGTACGAGCCTATCGCGCGGAGTGTCTCGTCCGGTGATTCGAACAGCTCGTCCCGGCTGGGAGTGTCTTCGCCGCGACGGCGAGCCAAATCGATGTGGTGCTGCGCCTCCGTCCAGGTTCGCTCGAGCTCGGGCTTGATGTGAGTGCCGCGCGGCACCACCAGAAGCGTATCGGGCGGGAAAAGCGCGCGTATCGAGGATCGCGCCGGCTCGACCTCTCCAGTGCTGATCTGGCCGTCGACCGGAAGAATCAGCGCCAGCTCGGCGTCGCGCGTCGAGCGCTGGGTGAGCAGGTCGAAATGACGAAGCTCGGAGATGTCGTCGCCCCAGAACTCGAGCCTCACCGGTTCGGCCATGCCGAAACTGTAAATGTCGAAGATCCCGCCGCGCACGCTGAATTGCGCGACGTCCTCGACCATCGACACGCGCTCGAAGCCGATCGATTCCAGGTGCGTGGCGAGCTCCTCGGGGCGGCGAACATCTCCCTTGCGCAGCTCGAGGCGAGCGGCGGCGAGAGCGCGCGGCAGCTGGGTACGCTCGAGCAGGGCACGCGTGGTCGTCACCACGATGCGGAGATCGCCGCCGCCAATTCGCTCGAGGGTCTCCACTCTTTCCCCCGCGATTTCGGCGTGGGCTTCCGCCTCACCGAAGCTCTCCCGGGGCGGATAGAAGGCGACCTCGCTCTCTTCAACGAGCGTCGACAGGTCGGCGAGCCAACGCTCGGCGCCGGCGACATCGTCGCTGACGACTATGAAGATCCGGGCCGGGAGATTTCTGGCCAGCGCCGCGAGAAGGACGGCGTCGGACGATCCGTGGAGCCCCCCAACGTGCGTCCGGGCACCTGGCCCGGGAAGCTGCTCGCGGAGATGGGTGAATTCCCCTAGGGATTCAACAATTGAGAGCAGTTGGGGAAGGCTCATGGCGCAAGCTAAACCGACCTATCGCCAGCAGGTAGGCAGCGAAAAGCGTACTCTATTCGGATACTCGGGCTTGACCCCTGCTCTACCCCGGTATCAAATTGTATACAAACCTCGGGAGGTCGAGATGCGAGCTGCGAGACTGGGATCAGCGCTTGGCGCCACGGCGCTTATGGTTTTGGCTTCGGCGTCGGACGCCCAGCAGTCCAGCAACCGACATCCTCCCTCGATCAGGGTTTATTCCTCGAGCGGCGTCGACGTCATCAACACGTCAGCCTACATCACGCCGGAGATCAGCGTCGCTGAAAACGCCTACGTCTTTGCAGTGATGATGGATCTCGATGGGCAGATCCGGGTGCTTCATCCCGACTTCCCTGGCATCTCCGTCAAACTCTCGGCGCACAAATCGGTACACCTGCCGAATTTCTTTGCGGGGTTCAATCAACCGCAGTACGGCATGTATACCAGCGCCCGGTTCCAGACCTATTCGGATCATGACGGATGGGGAGATACCCGTGGAACTGTTCTCGCCCTCGCTTCACGCAAACCGTTCGATCTGGAAAAGCTCGAGGTCGGCGGGGACTGGGACATGCTTTCAATCAGGCGTTTGATCGAAGACAGAACCCCTCTGGACGCCATGCTCGATCTCGCTAACTACATAGGCGCGGAGGGTGAGCCGATTGGCCGTGACTACATGAGATTCACCGGCGGCGGCTATCATGCCTACGCGTCGGACTATTACGATGCGTACTACGGCTCCATCTACACGCCCTGCGGCTTCTACGGCTTCTCAACTGTCGTCAGGACGGCCGCGGTATCACGGGACTACCGCGTACCGGGCAAGATCGTTGGATACGATGGTTGCGGATTCCCAATCTTCTCGTATGGCACTGTCACCACGGGCAAGACTCCGCAGCCCGGACAGCCTCGTTCAACGGGTGACCCGACGAAATTTCCGGAGCGTCGCTTCCCCCGGGACAACCCTCGTCATCGCAACCCACAGTCAGCATCGCTGACTGCGCCGAAGGGCGTTTTCCCGGTAATCCATCGCACCGACCTTCCCCAGATGGGTGACGTGACGATCACGGCTACGAAGGGGCGCAAAGCTGATCCAGGTCAGGTGCTGGAAGGATACCGAACCAGTGGCGGTGGTGTGTCAGCGCCGCAGGCACGGATGCCGATCGAGCGCACCGCGACCGGCTCACAGCCGACTGCGGCAACATCAGGCGGCCAGTCGCTGCGCGAGTACCATCCGGAGCCGCGAGTTCAGTCGCCGCCGCCCTCCCGCGCGCCCGATCCGCCTACGGCCAGGACGCAGCCCTCCTCGCCACCACCTTCGTCGTCGCCGCCAAGAGTCGAGTCGTCGCCGCCAAGAGCCGAGTCGTCGCCGAGCAGAGGCGAGCCACTTCGACCAGTACCACAGAACCGGCAGTAGCCCAGTCGAGAGCGAACAAAAAAGAGGGCCGCGTTGAGCGGCCCTTTTTCTTTTTTTTGGCCGGAGGGGAGCCTCCGGTGGCGGTTATATTTCGACTGTCCCGCCGCAGCCTCCAGCAAAACCCAAAGGATCCCACTTGAAGCTCGATCATATTCGCAACTTCTGCATTGTCGCGCACATCGACCACGGCAAGTCTACGCTCGCCGATCGGTTGATCGAGGCAACCGGCATGCTGCAGAAGCGGGAGATGAAGGCCCAGGTTCTGGATACCCTGGACCTGGAGCGCGAGCGCGGGATCACCATCAAGCTCAACGCGGTCCGTATGACCTACGTTGCCCGCGACGGCCAGGAGTACGAGCTCAACCTGATCGACACACCGGGCCACGTGGACTTCACCTATGAAGTCTCGCGCTCGCTCGCGGCCTGCGAAGGCGCGATTCTCGTTGTCGATGCATCACAGGGAATCGAGGCGCAGACGCTCTCGAACCTGTTCCTGGCGATGGACGCGGGACTCGAGATCATCCCCATCCTCAACAAGATCGATCTGCCCGGCGCCGAACCGGAGAAGCGACGAAAGGAAGTGGCCGACCTGTTGGGCATCGAGGAGAGCGCAATCCTTCTCGTGAGCGCCAAGGAAGGAATCGGGATCGGCGAGCTGCTCGAGGAAGTCGTGCGCAAGGTTCCTCCCCCCGACGGAGACGAAGCCGCGCCTCTTCGCGCACTCATCTACGACTCGTACTACGACAAATATCGGGGCGCGATTCCCAGCGTCCGGGTCGTCGATGGCGTGATTCAGAAAGGGACGCACATCACCTTCGGCGCCAGCGAGTCGGTCTACGAAGTTGATGAGGTCGGATACAACCAGCTGCGCCAGGTTCCGACCGACCGTCTCGGCCCGGGCGAAGTCGGATACGTCGTCGCCAGCGTCCGCTCAGTGAGTGAGACGCGCGCCGGCGACACCATCTTCGACGCCGAGAATCGCGCGAAGGAGGCCCTGCCGGGCTACCAGGCTGTGCGCAGCTTCGTCTTCGCCGGACTATACCCGACTGACACCACCCAGTACGAGACGCTGCGCGACGCTCTCGAGAAGCTGAAGCTCAATGACGCCTCGCTGAACTACGAGCCTGAGACTTCGACCGCACTCGGCTTCGGGTTTCGCGCCGGGTTCCTCGGCCTCCTCCACATGGAGATCGTCCAGGAGAGATTGAACCGGGAGTTCGACCTCGACCTCGTCACGACTGTTCCGTCGGTTGAATACAAAGTCTACAAGACCGATGGGACGATGCTGCTGATCGAGAATCCCTCGCTGATGCCGCCGAGCCAGGTGGTGCATTACATCGAGGAGCCGTACGTGAAGGCGCGCATCATGGTCCCCGCCGAGTACATCGGACCGATCATGACGCTCGGCACCGAACGTCGCGGGGTGTACAAGAACATGACCTATCTCGACACCCAGAGAGTGGAGCTGGACTGGGAATTTCCGCTCGGCGAAATCATTCTCGATTTCTTCGACAAGCTGAAGACGGTGAGCCGTGGCTACGCATCGCTCGATTATGAGATGCTGGAGTACCGGACGAGCGACCTCGTGAAGCTGGACATGCTGATCAACGGCGACCCCGTCGATGCATTCAGCGTCATCATCCACGAGGACAAGGCGTACGAGTGGGGCCGCAAGATCGCCGACAAGCTCAAGGATCTGATTCCGCGTCAGCTCTTCGAGGTGGCGATTCAGGCCGCGATCGGAACGAAGGTCATCGCGCGCACGTCCGTAAAGCCGCTGCGAAAGGACGTTCTGGCGAAATGTTACGGCGGCGATATCACGCGAAAGCGCAAGCTCCTCGAGAAGCAGAAGGAAGGCAAGAAGCGTATGAAGCAAGTCGGTGCTGTAGAGATACCGCAGGAGGCGTTTCTCGCGGTGCTGCAGGTTGATTGAGTGAGCGGATCGCTCGTTATTCAAACGAGCTTTCTGGGCGACGTCATCCTCACGACGCCCCTGATCGCGGAGCTCGCCACGCGGGGGCCGGTCGATGTGCTCGCGACGCCAGTGGGCGCTTCCGCGCTGGCGAACAATCCCGACATCCGCACCGTCATCCCCTACGACAAGCGTAGCACCTACGGCTCCGCCCTCGGTCTGTGGCACACAGTGAAGGAGATTCGCACGCGCCGGCCCTACGAGGCGACATATCTGGCGCAGGGCTCATTCCGGAGCGGGCTCCTCGCAATGCTTACCGGAGCGACAAAGCGGATCGGATTCGCCAGCTCGACGGGCCGCGTCACGTACACCACGCAGCTGCCCTACCGTCCGGAGCTTCATCACGCCGAGCGGCTGTGGAGTCTGGCGATGGCTGAGTGCGCCGATCCTCCGACGCGCGACCAGATTCGTCCGCGGCTCTATCCGTCGGATGAAGACAGAACCGTCGTCGATCGCCTGTTACGGCGCGCCGACGCCCACGGCGAACCGTTCATCGCCCTCGCACCCGGTAGCGCGTGGGGCACCAAGCGCTGGCCCTATTACGTCGATCTTGCCAGGAGGCTGGCGGACGATTTCATGATTGCAGTCGTCGGGTCGAATGCGGATCTGCAAACGGCGACACAAATTACCGATGCGTTGCCGCCGGAGCGCGTGATCAACGGCGTCGGCGTGCTGTCGCTCCTCGCGTCCGCGGAGCTCATTGGCCGCGCGCAGGCGATAGTGACAAACGACTCCGCTCCGCAGCATCTTGCATCGGCGATGGGGACGCCGACATTGGCGATATTCGGCCCGACGGTTCCCGAATTTGGCTTCGGTCCACTCGCCGAAAGGAAAGTGGTGGCCGGACACACTGGCTTGTCGTGTCGTCCGTGTCACCGGCACGGACCGCAGCGGTGCCCACTCGGTCATTGGCGCTGCATGCGTGAGCTTACGCCGGACTACATCTCGAGCTTGCTGACGGAAGTTCTCAACCCACCGGTGCCCGTATGAGTGTGAAGGAGCGCTACATAATCGGAGTGGACCTCGGCGGCACCAACATCGTCGCCGGCGCGATGCCCGTCGACGGCAGCCGCGAGATCGCCATGCACACGACGCCGACACTCGCCGAGGGAGGCGCGGAATCGGTCGTCGATCGTATTGCAGGGATGATCGAGCAGGTCATTGCCCAGACAATGAAGGAAACCGGCGCCAAGCGATCCGATTTCCTCGGGGTCGGCATCGGGTCGCCGGGACCGCTCAATCGCGAGAAAGGGATCGTCATCGTCACGCCAAACCTGGGCTGGAAGAACTTTCCTCTGCGCGACGAGATCTCCAGCAGGGTGAAGCTGGAGGCGACGCTCGACAACGATGCCAACTGCGCGACACTCGGCGAGTTCTGGTGCGGCGCCGCGGTGGGTGGCCGCAACGTCGTCGGCATGACGCTGGGAACGGGAATCGGCGGCGGGTTGATCCTGGAGGGCAAGCTCTATCACGGCTCCTCGGACGTCGCCGGTGAGATCGGCCACACGTCGATCGACTCGACGGGCCGGCGCTGCAAGTGCGGCAATTACGGGTGCCTGGAAGCCTACGCCTCCGGGCCGGCGATCGCCGAGCGCGCGCGTGAGGCTCTGCGCGGCGACGAAGGTGTGTCGATCCTGGTGAGCATGGTCGATGGCGACTTGCGGAAGATCACGGCGCAGACAGTGTACGAAGCGTCGAAGCGCGGCGATGCGACGGCGAGAGAAGTCGTGCGCGAGACGGCGCGCTTCCTCGGGACCGGTGTGGCGAATCTGCTCAACATCTTCAACCCGGACATCGTCGTGCTGGCGGGGGGTGTAACGCAGGCAGGTGACGCGCTGTTCCAGCCGCTGAGGGCGGAAGTGCGACGCCGGGCGTTCAAGCCCGCGGTGCAGGCGTGCCGGATCGTGCCGGGAGCGCTGCCGCTTTCGGCCGGCGTGGTGGGAGCGATCGCGACGTTCAAGATGCAGCACCTCGGCGAACTCTAGCCGGTGGTGAAGCGGAAAAAACGTGTCGGCGTGATGGGCAGCTTCGTGTGGGACGTGATCCACGGTCGCGACCCACGCGATGCACCAGTCGAGGAGTGGGGCGGCATCACCTACGCGCTGAGCGCCCTCGACGCGGCGCTGTCACCGGATTGGGAGTTCGTCCCCGTGCTGAAGGTCGGGAGCGACCTCGCCGACTCGGCGCGGAATTTCGTGGCGCATCTGGATCGGGTAGCGCCGGACGCTGCTCCGATCGAGGTCCCGTATCCGAACAATCGGGTGGTGCTTCATTACCAGAGCGACGAACGGCGCTGCGAGCACCTCAGTGGCGGCGTTCCGAAATGGCACTGGCTCGGACTCAAGCCTCTGCTCGCCGATCTCGACGCGCTTTACATCAACCTGATCAGCGGATTCGAGCTGGACCTCGAGACGGCGCAGCTCATTCGCCAGCACTTTCGCGGACCGGTCTACTGCGATCTCCATTCGCTGCTGCTGGCGGTGCAAGCCGATGGAATGCGAACTCTGCAGCCGTTGCCCAACGCTGGGGCGTGGATGCGCTGCTTCGATTTCGTCCAGGTGAACGAAGACGAGATGAGCATGATGGCTAGCGACCCGATGGCCCTGGCTGCTATCGCCCTGGCAGAGGGCGTTTCCTCGATAGCCATTACGCTTGGTAGTCGGGGTGTCGTTTATTTCGCGGCGCCGGGGTTCGACAAACTCTCCGATCTGAAGCGCCCTTCCCTGAGCGCGCCGCGGGGTGCGATCAGAACGGCGCTCGTTCCGGCGAAGCCGACAAGACACGGAGCGGGAGATCCAACCGGATGCGGAGATGTGTGGGGCGCAACCTATTTCTCCCGACTGCTCGCGGGTGATAAGTTAGACGCGGCGATTGACCGCGCGTTGGACGCGGCTGCCCGGAACGTTGACCATCGGGGCGCAACAGGTCTCGCCGACTATCTCCGCGGAGAGCTCAGCATCAAGTGACGACAGTAATCAACGTTCCACATTCGCTCGAGGACAAATCGTTCGAGCAGGTGCTGGATCAGGTGGCGCCATTGCCGCTCGACGAGAAAATCATCGTCGACACGCGGCATGCCCGCTGGGCTTCGCCGTATGGACTCACGGCGCTGCTGGCGCTTGCCCAATCGAGAGCGGAACGGCCGATCCTGTACGTCCCCGAGGCTGAGAATGTCAGCAGCTACTGGTCGCGGATGGATTTCTTCAAGCACGCGGCTGAGCTCTACGACATCCAGGGACGCGTCAAATCGGCGAAAGCGACCGAGACAAGTGTGCTTCTTGAAGTAACCTCGATCTCCAAAAGCGACGACGTCCACGACGTGGTGGACAAGATCCAGCAGCGGGCGCAGGACGCTCTGGTAAAGAATCTGAACCTCGACGCGAAGATCACGATGCGATTCACCATGGCGTTGTCGGAGGTTTGCCAGAACATTGTCGAGCACGCCGGTCGCGGCGGCTGGGTCGCCGTCCAGACTTACACCTGGCGAGTGCGGCTCGGCGGTCGAAAGGTCGTCGTCATCGCGGTGGCTGACCCTGGCATCGGGTTCAGGCATTCGCTGGAGTCGATGCCCGGGTTCCAGCGCAAGGACCGGTGGGATGATGGGCAGGCGCTCGAAGAAACCGTCATGCGGGGCGCGTCCCGGTTCAGAGATCCGGGCCGCGGTCAAGGGCTTGCCGGAGTGAGGCGATTTGTTGGAAACTGGGATGGTAAACTTTCCATCCGAAGTGGCACGGCACGAATCGCGGTTCTGCCGAAGGGCGATTGGGACGAAGATGAGCCGCTGCTGGAGAACCTTTCATATTTTCCTGGTGCACAGGTGCAGATAACGATTCCGGAGCGCGTGGCTTGATCAATCATATCGACGTGAGCTCGATGCTGCGCAAGAGCGTGTGCGAGCTCTACTCGAATCTGGTGACCAGACCAACGGGGGCAGCGGTTCGCTGCGAGATCGAGCAGGAGCTTGATCGAATCGGGGACCGCGCGCTGACGGTAATCGACTTCTCACACGTCGGGCTGCTGGATTTCTCCTGCGCCGACGAGATCGTCGCCAAGCTCCTGCTTCAGTACGTGAGCACCGATGCGCCCCGTCGCGAGGTCTATTTCGTTTTCCGGGGGATCAGCGAGTCGCACATGGAAGCGATCGAAGCGGTCCTCGAGAGGCACAAGCTGGCGCTGGTGACTCAGCAGACCGACGGCGAGTCGCGGTTGCTCGGCATCATCGGGCTCGAGGAGCGTCGCGCCTGGGAGATCATCTCGCAGCTCGGCGCCGGCGCGGTCGCCGACGTTGCCGAAGCGACGGGTCTCTCGCGCGATGCGGCCGAGCGGATGCTGGACACACTGTGGCGGCGGCGGCTTCTCATTCGTTACGACGACGGATACGTGGCGGTCGGAAGCGCGACCACGCGCACGGAGCCGATGAGACTCGACGCATGAGCATGATCGGTGAGTCCCGGCCGGGTCTCATGGTTTCCCGGTACATTGCAACCCGTGTCGGCGACACCGATCGGGGTCCGTTGATTCGTCTCCATCCGACGGAAGCGCATAAACGTCTGCTCGTCGATGGAGAGCTGGTCTGGGTGTATGGTCCGCGACGTCACGAGCTGGCCCTGTTGGTCGTCGATGATTCGGTGAGTCCCGGACAAGTCGAAGCGCGCGACATTGCCGGAGTCGCCCCAACGGAGATACTGCGCGTCGTCAAGCACGACTTCGACGCCGGACGCAGCACGCGCAACCTCGGATAGGAGAGCAAGTGGGAGACGTGACACGCAAGCTGGGACTGTCGACAACGGCGATTCACGGCGGCGCGACACCACCCGCTCCAGGCATCGGGGTTACCTCTCCCCTCGTCCAGTCCGTCAACTATGCGCAGGAAGCCGGAACCAGCGAAGGCCTCCGCTACACCCGCTACGGGAACACCCCGAACGCGGAGATCATACAACGGCGGCTGGCCCAGCTCGAAGGATCCGAATCGGCGTTGGTGCTGTCGAGCGGGATGGGCGCGACGGCGTGTGCAATGCTGGCACTCCTCCGCCCCGGGGATCACCTGATTTCCAGCTCGTGGATTTACGGCGGGACTCGAAAGCTCTTCACCGAAGACATCGTCGGGATGGGAATCGCCGTCTCCTTCGTGAATCCGCTGGAGCCGCGGGCGTGGCGCAAGGCACTGAAGAAGAACACACGGGTGATCTTTCTCGAGTCGCCCGTGAACCCGACGTGCAGAGTATTGGAGCTGAATTCGCTCCAGAGCCTCGCGCACTCAGAGGGCATTGCGCTGGTGGTTGATTCGACATTTGCAAGTCCGGTGAATTTCCGCCCGATCGAGCACGGCGTCGACGTCGTGATCCACTCGGCCACCAAATATCTGAACGGTCACCACGACATTCTCGCCGGCGTCGTGTGCGGGAATGAGCCGTTCATCGACGAAGTGCGGCGCAAGATGATGGTATGGGGACAGGCGCCCGATCCATTCGCCTGCTGGCTGCTGGAGCGTGGCCTCAAGACGATCGATGTGCGCGTGAAGCGGCAGAACGAGAACGCCATGCGCATCGCCGAATGGGCGTCGAAGCGGCCGGAGATCGCCAAAGTCCACTATCCCGGCCTGCCATCGCATCCCGACCATGAAATCGCCAAGACGCTGCTGGACGGCTTCGGCGGAATGCTCGCGATCGAGCTGAAAGGCGGCGGCGCGGCGGCCGTGAGGTTTGTCCAGAAGCTCAAGCTGTTCGCCTACGCAGCGAGCCTGGGCGGAGTCGACTCGCTGATGATCGAGCCTCGCTACAGCTCGCACGAGCACATGACATCGGAAGAGCGCGCCAGAATCGGCATCCCCGACGGGTTCATCAGGGTGAGCGTCGGAATCGAGAACGCCGAGGACCTGATAGCCGATATCGAGCAGGCGCTGCTCCAGCAGTAACGATGATCCGTCTCACCGAAGTCGCCAAGGAATACCCGCGATCGGGTGTCGCTCTGGCTCACGTCAGCTTCCAGGTTCGAAAGGGCGAGTTCGTCTTTCTGACGGGGCCGAGCGGCTCGGGAAAGACCACGATCCTGAAGCTGCTGTACATGGACGACCGGCCGACACAGGGTGAGGTCTGGATCAACGGCGTCAGCTCCAACAACGCCACCCGCCGCGAGATCACGCATCTGCGACGCCGCGTCGGCATCGTCTTCCAGGATTTCCGGCTGCTCGAAGACCGCACCGCCGAAGCCAACGTTCGATTCGCGCTGGAGGTCACCGGTGTGCCCAAGGCGGCGATACGCGCCAAAGTGGCTCGCGTGCTGACCCAGGTGGGCCTCGCATCCAAGGCGATGAACTTTCCGCGCGAGCTGTCGGGTGGCGAGCAGCAGCGGGTGGCGATCGCGCGGGCCCTGATCAACGATCCTTTCGTGCTGATCGCCGACGAGCCCACCGGAAATCTCGACGAGCGCGCGACTCGCAGCGTATTTCAGCTGCTGCGGGACATCAACGCCTCGGGTACCGCCGTCATCATGGCCACGCACGACCTCGATCTGGTGCGTCGCTCGAACTATCGCACGATAGAGCTGAATCACGGACGCGTCGTCTTCGATTCGGCGGAATCGCCCGCATCGGCCAGACCACTC
>Ga0207683_10004107_pt1 | contig 12581 bp, 10 predicted proteins | sample KBSM73metaG_FD_184333 | JGI IMG/M metagenome (GOLD analysis project Ga0207683, IMG submission 184333) | Miscanthus rhizosphere microbial communities from Kellogg Biological Station, Michigan, USA - KBS M7-3 metaG (SPAdes) (version 2) | ecosystem: Host-associated > Plants > Roots > Rhizosphere >...
CCTCGTTGATACGCTGCAAGGCAAGGGCCCGTTCACGGTGTTCGCACCGGTGAATGCGGCATTCGCCGCGCTGCCTGCCGGTACTGTCGATTCGCTGCTGAAGCCGGAGAACAAGGAGACGCTCACCAAGGTGCTGACGTATCACGTCGTTGCGGGCCGCCTGACCGCTTCCGATCTCGATGCCCTGATCAAGAAGGGCAATGGTACGGCCGAGCTCACCACCGCGAGTGGCGGCAAGTTGTGGGTCATGAAGAACGGCGACCGCAACATCACGATCAAGGATGAAGCCGGCGCCACCGCCGACATCAGCGTCTATGACGTGATGCAGTCGAACGGCGTGATTCACTCCGTCGACCGCGTGTTGATGCCCAAGTAAACAGTGCGGGATGTGGGTGGCCTCCGCCCACGTCCCCGCTCACCGCGAATTCATGCGCCAAACACGGGCGCGATCACCCGGAAGTCGAGCAGCTCGACGTCATTGCAGCGGTAGTGCGGTTTGCATTCTTCGTCGCTGCACAGGTCGGTGGAAAGGTACTTCTTGTTGTCGTCACAGAATACGGTCGCGACACAGGCGTCGCCCCGTTGCTCGTCGGCGATTTCGAGCGCGCCGAGCAGGTTGGCACCGGAGCTGATGCCGACGGCGATGCCGAGTTCGTTCGCAAGCCGCTGCGACATGACGATGGCGTCGCCATCCCAGATGTCGAGGATGCGGCCCAGCGTGTCCAGCTTCACGATCGACGGCACGAACTCATCGCTGATTCCCTGGATGCGGTGCCGGCCGACCTTGTGGCCGGTGCGCAGCGTGGGGGAGTTGGCGGGCTCGAGCGGATGCGCCTCGACGCCTTTGCCGAAACGCTCGCGCAGATGCTGCGCGACGCCCATGACAGTACCGCCGGTGCCGACGCCGGCGACGAAGCCTGTGGGTTGGCGCCCCAGCGAGGCGAGTTGCGCGGTTATCTCAGGCCCCGTGGTCTCGTAGTGCGCCTGCACGTTGGCGGTGTTGTCGAACTGCTGTGGGCGAAACACCCGGCCTGACTCGCGCGAGAAATCGTCCGCCATGCGGATCGAGCCCAGGAAACCGCCGAGCTCGGCGGACACGGGAATTACAGCGGCGCCGAGACTCTGGATGACCAGCACACGTTCACGGCTCATCCAGTCCGGCATGTAGATGCGCACGGGGTGGCCCAGCGCGCGGCCGATGGCTGCAAACGAGATTCCCGTATTGCCGCTGGTGGCTTCAGCGATGACATCGCCGGCGCGGATCTCACCACTCGCATAGGCGCGCTGCAGGATGTACAGCGCCATGCGGTCCTTGATGCTGCCGGTGAAGTTGTAGGCCTCGTGTTTGGCGTAGATGCGCTGCTCGCGGCCGCGGTAACGGCAGTGGATCTCGAGCATTGGCGTGCCGCCGATGAGACGTGCGAGCGCGACGAGTTTGTTGGTGGGAACAGGCGCAGACATTCGGCCGAATCTTACCTTACGCAGCAAGCGCGACCCTGGATGCAGGCGTGAAAAATATTGTCGCGGGATGCGACATTCATGCATCCAGCCCGCGAACACAGCGTATTCCCCACGTCATTTCTCACTTAACGCCTAAAAGGGGATACCCATGCAATTCCGCAAACTCTGTACGGTGGCGGCCGCGATCGCGGCGTCGCTACCGATCGCAGCCCTGACCACAAAGGCCTGGGGCTCCAGCCACCGCGAAGCGCCAAACATCACGCGCTACCCGACCGTGGATTCGACCGACTTCTATCTCTTCAACAGCTACGAACCGGGCCGGGACGGCTATGTCACGCTGCTCGCCAACTACATCCCGCTGCAGGACCCGTACGGCGGACCTAACTATTTCGCCATGGATCCGTCTGCCCTGTACGAAATCCACGTCGACAACGACGGTGACGCCAGCGAAAACCTCACGTTCCAGTTCCGCTTCAGCAACCGCCTGGCCAATGACAACCGCGGCATCAAGCTCAACATCGGCGGCCCGCAGGTCGCGGTGCCGCTCAAGAATGTCGGCGGCGTCAGCGCGGCTGACTCGAGCGCGTTGAATTTTCGTGAGAGCTACCAGATGTGGCTGGTGCGCGGCGATCGTCGTCACGGCAACGCCTCGCCGGTAACCGGCGCGAGTGGCGGCACGGTGTTCGGCAAGCCCTATGACTTCGTCGGCACCAAGACCTTCGGCAGCGTCGCGAACTACCAGTCTTACGCGAATTCATTCATCCATACGATCAACGTCCCGGGCTGCAACATGCCGGGCCGCGTATTCGTGGGCCAGCGCAAGGAGGGTTTCGCGGTCAATCTCGGCCGCGTGTTCGACCTCGTGAACCTCGTGCCGGTCGAAGGCGACAGCGCTCCTGGCGCCGGCGACGGCAAGGGCTTTCCAGGCGGCATCACCCAGTCCCGCGCCAACAACACCGTCGACAAAGCGAACGTGACGACCATCGCGCTCGAGCTGCACAAGTCCTGCCTTACCGGCAACGGTAACGGTGTCATCGGTGGATGGACCAGCGCTTCTCTGCGCCAGGCGCGGCTGCTGAATCCCGTGCCGACGTTCGCGCGTCCGGATGTGGATGGCGGTCCCTGGGTGCAGATCTCGCGTCTCGGTATGCCGCTCGTGAACGAACTCGTCATCGGCCTGCCCGACAAGGATCGTTTCAGCGCCAGCGAGCCGCGCTTCGACGGCCAGTTCGGCACCTACGTGACGAACCCGACGTTGCCGGCGTTGCTCGACGTGTTGTTCCGCGGTGCGGTCAACCAGACGCTGGGCACCAACATCGCAAATCTCGCGCCTAACAATCTGCCACGTAGCGACCTGGTCACGGCCTTCCTGACGGGATTCCCCGGCGTGAACCAGATGTCGAAAGTCACGGCGTCCGAAATGACCCGGCTCAATACCGGTATCCCGGCGGCTGCCGCTGCCGGCCAGAGCAATTTCGGTGTTGCCGGCGGAGATCTCGCGGGCTTCCCGAATGGCCGGCGTCCGGGTGACGACACGGTGGACATCGCGCTGCGCGTGGTCATGGGCCGCCTCTGCTATCCGCTGACCATCGGCGGCAACAGCGTGGATCTCGGCCTGTGCACGCCGGCGAACGCGCCCGTGGGCAACGTGCCATTCACCGACGGCGCGCCGGTATCGGCCGCCGATTTCGACACGACGTTTCCCTATCTGACGACGCCGCTGCCGGGCTCGGGAGGCTACTGATATGCCCTCGCACGAGACAAATACCGCAAGGCTCGTGCTGCTCGCGGCGACCACCCTGGTGGTCGCCGCCTGCGGCAGCAACGGCGACCGCATGCAGCCTGCGCCCATGGCCAACATGGCGCCAACGATCACCGCGATCAGCGATCGCAGTGTCGATCAGGACACGGTCGTCGGGCCCATCGAGTTCAGCGTCAGCGATGCCGAGACCCCTGCCAACCAGCTAACGGTAATCGCGGGAGCGAGTGGAAACACCGTGTTCCCGGCCGACGGGATCACGCTTGCCGGCAGCGGCGCGACGCGCAGCATCACGCTCACGCCGTTCGAAGCCACCACGGGGAGCACCAGCATCACGCTCATCGTCATCGATGCCGAGGGCGCGAGAACGGAACGCGCGTTCCAGGTGGCCGTGAATGCGCGCAATGTGTCGGTCAAGGACTGGACGCTAACTACCTTCATCAAGGCGGAATCGGATGAGGTGACGACGATGAACGGCTACACCTTCACCCAGGACGCGGACGATCCGGCCATCTTCCAGACATTGATCGGCGGAGACGAGTGATGAGGGGACCAGCAGGTCTGTTGATGCTGCTGGCGGTTGCCGCCGCGACGGGGGTCGCGGCGGCTGCCGACAGGTTCGTGCCCACGTATCCCGCCTTCGTGGTGGCGAATGTGCGGCAGTCCCAACCTGACGAGCAGTTGCGCGGGCTGCTGCTCGCCTGGCAAGCCAACCCGGGCACCACCGAGAGCGTCGCGCTCGCCTCCGCTTACATCGAACGGGCCCGCAACTTGCGTGAGCCCGCATTCTTCGGGCGCGCCGAAGCCGTGCTCGCACCACTGGCCTCCGTCCCTGAAGCCAGTGGCTCACTGCGCCGGCTGTATGCGCAGGTCCTGCAGTACCGGCACGACTTCGCGGACGCAGAGAATCTGCTCGACGCGCTGCTGCGCGAAACTCCGCATGATCCCGATGCGCGCTTGCTGCGTGCCTCGGTGCGCCTGGTGCGCGGGGAGTTTTCCGGGGCGCGTGCAGACTGCGCGCAACTCGCGGTGGGCACGGGAAGCGCCGCCATTCTGGGGTTTGCCTGCCTGGCCGAGGCACTCGCGGGTGAAGGCAATCTGGACCGCGCGCTGGCGCTGCTCAACTCCGCGCCCGCGCAGGTGAGCGGCGCAGACGCGCTGGCGCACGCGTATCTGCTCGCCACGCGCGCGGAGCTGCGCGAGCGCGGCAGCGATCTGAACGGTGCCATCCTCGACTACTGCGAAGCCGTGAAACTCGCGCCGCGCGATGACTCGATTCGCGCTGCGCTCGCCGATGCGCTCGCGGCGCACGGCGATGTCGGCGACGCGCGCGAGCTGCTCACCGTCGACAAACCCAGTCTCGCGTTGCTGGTACGAAGCGCCGCATTGTCGGAAGGCTCACGGCGCGCGAGCCTGAGCGCACGCGCGGCGGCGTGGCTCGCGCTCGAAGGCGCTCGCGGTGACGCCATTCACTATCGCGAAGCGGCGATGCTCGCGCTGGCCAATGCAGATCCGGCGCGCGCGCTCGCTGCCGCCACCAGGAATTTCGAGCTGCAGAAAGAACTTGCCGACGTGCGCGTACTGGCACGAGCCGCTCATGCCGCACGCGATGCGAAAGCGCTCGACGCCCTGCAGCAGTGGATGCGTGCGACCGGATACCGCGATTCCGTCACCGAGGCCATTCTCGGCGACAGTACGAGCAGTTAGAGTGTCGACGTGAAGAAGCTGCTGCCCGCGCTGTTGCTGTACCTCGTTGCGACCTTCGGTGCTTCTGCGCCAGCGTTCGCGCATGCGGCCAGCACGAGTTTCCTGATCCTCGATCTGCCGGCAGCCAATGGCCCGGTAGCTCTGCGCTGGGACCTGTCGCTGCACGACATCGTCTGGGTGGTGTTCATCGATGCCGATTACGACGGCAATGTCACCTGGCAGGAAATTCAGGACGCGAAGCCCGCGTTGACCAGCGCGCTGCTCGGTCAGTTGTCGCTGCAGCGGGGTGGCGCGCCCTGCGAACTGCGAGTCCAGGACTTCGCATTGGCCAAGCGCACGGAACAGAACTTCCTGTCGGTGGCGATGCAGGGCGAGTGCCCACGATCAGGGCTCGCGAGCGTCGCAGGATCACTGTTCATGAGCGGCGACGCCTCGCAGCGCGTGCTCCTGCGGGCGGTGCGCGACAAGGTCGAGCTCACCGGAGTGTTGAGCGCCGCGGAGCCTTCCTGGACTGAGCCTGCGCAGGCCTCCGCCTGGAACAGCTTTGTGCGTTTCATCGGCGAAGGAATCTGGCACGTGCTCGTCGGCTACGACCACATCGCCTTCGTGCTGCTGCTGCTGCTTCCCTCGGTCGTCCGCCCGGTCGACGGCAGATGGCACGGCGCGACGGGCCTCGGCCAGGTCGCACGCGAAGTGGTGACCATCATCACGGCTTTCACCATCGCGCATTCGATCACGCTCGCGCTCGCCGTCACCGGCACGGTGAAGCTGCCGATCCGGCCGATCGAAGTCGCCATCGCCGCGTCGATCGCCGTGGCCGGTGCGGTCAATCTGGTGCCGCGCCTGTCGAGGCTGCGTCTGCCGCTGGCATTCGGCTTCGGCTTCGTGCACGGATTCGGCTTTGCGAATGCGTTGAGCGAGATCGACACGGGCGGCAGTTCGCTGCTGCCGCTGCTCGGCGGATTCAACATCGGCGTGGAGCTCGCGCAGCTAGGCATCGTCGCCGTGGTCCTGCCGCTGATCTACTCGATGCGTGCGACGCGTTGGTATACGGGCGCGGTGCTGCCGCTCGGTTCATGCGCGCTCGGCATGGCCGGCCTGGTGTGGCTCATCCAGCGCGTCTGATCAGGGCTTGCGCGTCTTTGCCGGGGTCTTTCGGCCGGAGGCGGTGAGGATCCCCGAGTAGCCATAGATCGCGTTGTCGCGGCAGGGAATGACCTGCACGTCGATGCTGGAGTTCACGAAGCCATTCTCGAGCATCGCATCACGCATGTCATCGATGCTCAGGTTGGAGCCGGGGAACATGCGGTCACCGCACTTGTAGGCCTTGCACTGGTGGAGCGCGTGGATGATGAACGTGCCGCCAGGCTGGAGCATCGACGTCACGTTGCGCATGCAGCGGCGCCACACCGCGCGGTCGCTCGAGATCGCGTCGATGCAGAAGCCGGTGATGATCAGATCATAGAAGGCAGCGCGAGTCGGCCCCAGTGGCTGACGCAGGCGTGCGTCGCTCACATACAGCCCGCGCACCACTTTCCGGGTCAGCGCTTCGCGCTTGGCGAGGCGCTCGTTGTTAGGACGCGCGTGGCCTTCGCAGGCGAGCACGTAGCGTGTGAATCGCTTCCACTCGGGAGCGCTATCGTCGGCGCACAACCATTCACGCGCCTCGGCGAGGTTTTCCGCCAGCCAGTCCGCCATGTCGATGCGGAACGCATACTTCGATGCGGCGATCGCCCTGTGCATGGTCGGCCCGCAGCCGTATTCGAGTCCGCGGCCGAAGCGGGCGCGCGCGGCGCGCAACACGTCGATCTGGTACGCAAGCACCGCCTGCTCATCGGGCAGGACCACTTCGCTGTAGTAGGTCTGAAAATAGTCCCGAGCTTTCCACTCGGAATAGTCAGCCACCATTGGATTTCTAGTTGTGCTTCCGTCTACCACTGTGAGCTCCCCGTCCCTGTGCTTATGTAAGAGATTACTGACGCCCTCCATGGCGCAATAGCCGTACGACCCTTACTGGAAAGCCTCGCCGTGATGGCTCAATCGCGGCGAAGGTGATGAAAACACGGACGATTTGAACGTTTGCGGGACGCCGACAGCGGCAAAGCTGGAAATGCATCAAAGTGTGGGCCCCTTTGAGCAGGTGACAATAATCGGCCATGAGTGCCCGTCCCGACTCCACCCACGTCCCCACGGCAGCCACCGCGCCGATCGAAATCCGGTCGGCCGTCGAGCTCGCGCAGGCCGCGGTCTGGGACTGGCAAGTGTCGGCCGACCAGTTCCAGGTCGACGATGCGTGGTTGCGCGCATTCGGAATCGACCTCGCCTTGGGCGCGATGCCATGCGCGGAGTGGAAGCGGCGCATCCATCCCGACGATCTGGGGGCATTCATCGCGGCCGCGGATTCCTGTCATCACGGCGGCGATCGTTTCGAATGCGAATACCGGTTGTTAGCCGCAGGACATCGATGGTTGTGGGTGCTCCATCGCGGACGCGTGGTGCATCGTGATCACGATGGATCGGCGGCACGAATCACCGGTCTGCTGTTCGATATCGACCGGCGCAAGAGCGAAGAGGTCGCGCGCAGCGACAGCGAATCACGGCTCGCGACTGCCTTGTGGGGCGCGCGGGCCGCGTTCTGGCAATGGCACGTGCCCAGCAACGCGCGCACGGCGAGCCCGCTGTGGCTGGCGATGACGGGCTACTCGCGTGCCCAATGGGATGCGACCCCGAACCCCTGGTTCAGCAATCTGCATCCCGAGGATCGCGAGAATGTCGACCGGCAGTTGCGCGAGCACGCCCAGGGCACGCGCGACTCGGTGGAGTTCGAATATCGGTTTCAGACAGCGGGTGGCGAATACCGCTGGATGCAGGACCGCGGCCGCGCGGTGGAGTGGGACCTTGCGGGACGCCCGGTGCTGGTCATCGGGGTCACGCTCGACATCGACGCCGCCAAACACGCCGAGGCGCACCTGCGGTCCAGCGAGTCGATGCTCGAGACGGCCGCCTGGGGCGCGGGCATTGGCCTGTGGGAAACCAACTTCGTCACCGACACCACGCGCTGGTTCAACGACTGGTGCGAGCGCCACGACATCAACCCCTGTGACGGAGCAGATCATGTAGATCGCTGGGATTCATTCCTGCATCCCGACGAAGGCCCGGAGGCGACGCGGCGCTTTTCGGAGCACGTCGCCGGCAAGGCCGAGTACTACGACGCGGAATATCGCATCAGGACGCGGACCGGCGTGTGGCGATGGGTGTTCGAGCGTGGCCGCGTGGTCGAGCGCGACGCGCAGGGCAAGGCCGTGCGCATGCTCGGCGTGTGCATGGACCTCGACGAGACCAAGGTGGCCGAGCGCCGCGCCAATGCGCGCAACGAGCGGGTCGAAGCCGCGCTGCAGCTAACTACTGCCGGCGTCTGGGACTGGGATGTGCAGCACAACCTCACCAACCACACCGACGGTTATTACCGCGTGTTCGGCGTCGACCCGGCGTTCGGCCGCGCGAACATCAAGACCTGGCGTGCACTGCTCGGCACCGATCCCGACGGCGAGATCGAAAGATTCCGCGAGCGGCTGCTGCACGTGGACCCGGCCGCGCAGGTGCTCGAGACCGAATACCGGTTTCGCCATACGGATGGCAGCTGGCACTGGGCGCTCGACCGCGCCTTTGTCGTCGATCGCGCACCGGATGGCTCGACGCGCCGGGTGCTCGGTCTGGTCGTGGACATCACCGATCGCAAAATTCGCGAGACCGGGCTTTCCGCCGCCGACCAGCGCTTCAGGGCGGTGGCGCGTGAGCTGCGTTGCGTGATCTACGAGATCGACGCGGAGACCGGCATGTCGACCGGTGAGGGCGCCGAACGTGTACTCGGCTACACGAATGCGGAGCTGCCGCGCCCCGCAGACTGGGCGGCGCTCGTGCATCCCGACGACCAGCCGCTGCTCAAGCAATGGTTCGACCGCGGTTCCGAATCCATGCTCGCGCTCCAATACCGTATCCGGCACCGCGACGGGCACTACATCACGTTGCTCGACTCGCCCTGCGTGGTGCGCGACGCCGCCGGCAAGGTGGTGCGTATCGTCGGCGTCGCCATCGACATCAGCGAGCAGGCGCGCGCGCAGGAACAACTGCGCGCGTCGCAGGAATTGCTGCAGATCGTGGCGGCGGGCACCGGTGACTGGCTGATCCTCGTGGATACCGAAAGGCGCGTGCAGTTCATCAACCGCGGCATTCGCGCGTACTCACGCGAGAGCATCATCGGGCGGCGGCTCGATGAAATCGCGGTGGCCGAAGACCGGCAAAGCATCCTCGACGCGCTGACGCAGGTCTTGCACACCGGCGAACCGGTGGATCTGCAGATGGCGAGCAGCGGCAACGACGGCCGCACGTTCGACTCACGCATCCGCGCGGTGGGCGCGCCCGGCGGTATCACCGGCGCGGTGATCAACATCACCGAGATCACCGATCGGGAAGCAGCCATGCGCCTGCGCGAGACGCAGGCGCGCATGTTCGAGCTGCTGCACGAGGGCGTGGTGGTCATCGACATCAACAACATGATTCGCATGGCGAATCCCGCGTTCGAACGCATGTTCGGCTTCCAGGCGGGCACCGCGGTCGACACATCGATCGACGATCTCATCGCGCAACCGCCCGGCATGCGCCGCGATCAGCTCGATCAGCACTTGTTAGGCACCACGCCCGGCATGTCGCCCGTCGAATTCAAGTGCCGCCGCCGTGATGGCTCGACGTTCGACGCGGCGTGCGTCGCGACACTCACCCATGTCGACAGCCAGACCCATCGTCTCGCGGTCATCACCGATGTCACCGAGCGGCGAGGGCTTGAACGCGAGATCCTGGAGATTGCCGGCCGCGAGCAACTGAGAATCGGTTCCGACCTGCACGACGGCCTGGGCCAGGACCTGACCGGTGTTGCTTTAATGTTGCGCAGCGTGGTCGCGCAGCTCCGCAAGGAGAATTCTTCGGCGCGCACCGACGTCGAAGACATCATCAGTTTGGTGAACGGCGCTATCGAAAGTACGCGCGCGATGGCTCGCGGACTCGCGCCCGTGGGCGCGGACCGCGGCGGCCTGATCGCCGGTCTGCAGTCCATGGCGGTGCGGGGAATGGAACGTTATGGAGTCCGGGCGCATTTCAGCACGTCGCTCCGGGAGCCGCTCACGCTCGATGATGGTGCTGCGACGCACCTATATCGCATTGCCCAGGAGGCATTCACCAATGCGATCCGCCACGGACGCGTCACGCAGGTCACGATTGACCTTGCCACGGCAGAGGGCACTTTGACGCTCAGTGTTCAGGACAACGGTAGGGGTTTCGATGAGCGAAACGCGAGCAACAACGGTATGGGCATGAAGCTCATGCGTTACCGCGCACAAATGCTGGGCGGCGATGTCACGATTGCGAACAACAAGGGTGGCGGCGTGATCGTGCGCTGCACCTGTCCGCATATCGCACCGCTCGCCGGGGATTCGTCGCCGCGCGGTGGGTTTCCGCTCAAGGACTGATTTGAGCAGTTGAATTGGGTCTAACTATAGTGGCGTATACGTAGGCGGAAGGATTGACGCTCCGCAGTATCTTCGTCACGATTCACGCCTAATAAATGGGCGTAGGGGATGGAACATGACCGCAGCGATGGCCACCAAACGCCAGATCCTCATCGTCGACGATCACCCGATCGTGCGGCAGGGACTGCGGCGGATGTTCGAGGCGGAACCGGATCTCGCCGTTTGCGGTGAGGCGGACAGCGAACCGGTGGCTCGCGAAGCCATCCGCGCCCGCAAGCCCGACATCGTCGTCGTCGACCTGTCGCTCGAACGTGGCGACGGCATCGAGCTTGTTAGGCAGATGCACGCGGAGATGCCCGAGCTGCGCATGCTCGTGTTGTCCATGCATGACGAAACCATCTACGCCGAGCGCCTGCTCGCCGCCGGCGCCATGGGCTACATCATGAAGCAGGCCGCCTCCGATCAGCTGCTCATCGCCGTGCGCCGTGTGCTCGACGGGCGCACGTATGTCAGCGAGACCGTTCAGCGCTCCCTCGATCAGCGTGCCGGCGAAAGCCGCTCCGAGACCAACGATCCAGTGTCGCGCCTATCCAATCGCGAAGTGCAGATCCTCAACATGATCGGCCGTGGCATGAGCTCGCGCGAGATCGCCCAGGAATTCACGCTGTCGGTCAAGACCATCGAATCCCACCGCCAGACCATCAAACATAAACTGGGCCTGGCAACCAACAGCCAGCTGCTTCAGTACGCCATGAAGTGGTTCTCCGGCGGTACCCAGCGCAGTTAAGACGGTAAGACGGTGCCGGGCCGGGAAACCGCGGAATTCCGCGTTTTGAGGCCCCACCGAACCCGCTCGGTCGCATTGCCGGACTCCAATCCGGCCCGGCACTCGCATTTCAAACCCATGACGCCAAGACTCCCTCTAAGGTACATACGAGGGAGAGACGTTTGGCAGATGGTGCGACAGCCCGGATGACGACCGCTGATAAAGGCAGGGCCGATACGGTCGTCGACTTCGACGCCGCGCTCATCGAGCGGGCACGGAAGGGCGATTCACGAGCCTTCGAACGTCTCTACCGCGATCACGTGGGTCGCGTGCACGGGCTTTGCCTGCGCATGACGCGCAACCCGGATCAGGCAGCCGACTGCGCCCAGGACGCCTTCATCAAGGCGTGGAAGGCGCTGCCGAAATTCGAGGCGCGCAGCAGCTTTTCCACGTGGTTGCACCGTATCGCGGTGAATACCGTGCTGGAAAAGCGGCGCGGCCCGTCGAACGCCGAGATCGCAGTCGAGGATCCGACGGAATACGAGGAGCCGGTGTTGAGTTTCGATACGCCGGTGGAGGAAGAAGAGCTCGAGGCGGCGATCCAATCGCTGCCGCAGGGCGCCCGCGACGTGCTGGTGCTCTGTGGTGTGTACGGTTACGAACATTCGGAAGCTTCGTCGATGCTCGGAATCGCCGTGGGGACCTGCAAGGCGCAGCTGCATCGGGCGCGCGGTCTCCTGCGGGACAGACTGGAAAGAGGTGTGCGATGAACATTCGACGTGTGAACCGGATCGACCAGCTGGCGCAGAACGTGCCGCCCGCACGTGACCTCTGGCCTGCCATCGCCGCGGCCATCGAGGTCGATCGGGCGGGTGCGCTGGCGGAAAGCGCTCCGCGTCGAACGCGCTGGTTGCCCGCTGCCGGCATGGCAGCAGCGGTCGCGCTGGTGACGCTCGGAGTTTTCATCGGCCGCATCAGCACGCCAACTCCGGACACGGTCGCCGGCCTGACCCCCGTCCAGGGCGAAGCCAGCATCATGCCCGCCGCCCTGCGCGATGCGAATTACCGCAAGCAGCGCGATGCGCTGCTGGTCGAAGTGAACACCCAGCTCAAGGCCATGCCAGCGGCCGAGCGCGAAAAGGTTGCCGCCAGCCTCGCCACGCTGCGGCGTTCGATCGGTGAGATAGAAGCAGCGCTCGGACGCGATCCGGCCAACGCGTTGCTGCAAGAGTTGTTAGTGAGTTCCTGCCAGGAAGAAATGCGCGCGCTGACCGCGGTGCGTGATTCCGGCAGCCAGGAGATCTAGAGTCATGACAGAGTTCAGAACAAATAGCCGCTTCGCCTTATGGGTTGCCTGTGCGTTGCC
>Ga0207683_10004108_pt1 | contig 12580 bp, 7 predicted proteins | sample KBSM73metaG_FD_184333 | JGI IMG/M metagenome (GOLD analysis project Ga0207683, IMG submission 184333) | Miscanthus rhizosphere microbial communities from Kellogg Biological Station, Michigan, USA - KBS M7-3 metaG (SPAdes) (version 2) | ecosystem: Host-associated > Plants > Roots > Rhizosphere >...
CTCGATGGCTTGATGGGCCGAGTCGTAGACCAAGGCGGCATCCAGTTCCGCGTTCTCAACCGCCGCAAGGGGCCGGCGGTGCGCGGACCGCGCGCGCAAGCCGACCGAAAACTCTACGCAGAAGCGATGCAGCGGGCGATCCGGGAGACCGCGAACCTGACCGTGGTCGAAGGCGAGGCGGACGATCTGCTGATTGCCGCCGACCGGGTCGCCGGTGTCCGGCTGAAGGACGGCCGCGAAATGTCCTGTGGCGCCGTCGTGCTGACCACCGGCACGTTCCTGCGCGGGCTGATTCACGTGGGCGAGAAGCAGACGCCGGCTGGCCGGGTCGGCGAGGCGCCCGCCGTCGGACTGTCGCTCACGCTCGAGCGGCTCGGCTTCGCGCTCGGCCGTCTCAAGACCGGGACGCCGCCGCGGCTCGACGGTGCGACGATCGACTGGTCTGCGGTCGAGATGCAGCCGGGCGACGAGCCGCCCGAGCCGTTCTCGATGCTCACCGCGCGCATCGAGACGCCACAGATCCAGTGCGGCATCACGCGCACGCTGCCCGCCACGCACGACATCATCCGGGCGAATGTGCATCGTTCGCCGATGTATTCCGGGCAGATCGCGAGCCGCGGGCCGCGCTACTGCCCGTCGATCGAGGACAAGATCGTCCGTTTCGGCGAGCGCGACGGGCATCAGATCTTCCTCGAGCCCGAGGGTCTCGACGACACGACGGTCTATCCGAACGGGATCTCGACCTCGCTGCCGGAGGATATTCAGCGCGCATTGGTGGCGACGATCCCCGGGCTGGAGAAGGCGACCATCATCCGGCCCGGCTACGCGATCGAATACGATCACGTCGATCCGCGCGAGCTCACCGCAACCTTGGAAGCCAAGCGCCTGAACGGGTTGTTCCTGGCCGGGCAGATCAACGGTACCACCGGCTATGAGGAGGCGGCAGCGCAGGGCCTGGTCGCCGGGCTCAACGCCGCGGCGCGCGCCGGCGGGGCGGGTGAGATCGTGTTCGATCGCGCCGAAGGCTATCTCGGGGTGATGATCGACGACCTGGTGACGCGCGGCGTCACCGAGCCGTACCGCATGTTCACCTCGCGCGCCGAGTATCGCCTGACCTTGCGCGCCGACAACGCGGACCAGCGGCTGACCGGGAAGGGGATCGCGATCGGCTGCGTCGGGCCGAAGCGGGCGGCGGCCTTCAGTGCGAAGAAAGCCGCGCTCGATGACGGGCGGCGCCTCGCGGAGTCCCTGTCGATCACGCCGTCACAGGCCGAACGGCATGGGGTCTTGCTGAACAAGGACGGGCAGCGCCGGACCGCGATGGACCTGCTCGCCTATCCGCATGTCGGCCTGTCGGAAGCGATCCGGGTGTGGCCGCAGCTCGGCGAGATTCCGCAGAACATTGCGCAGCAAATCGAGATCGATGCCAAATATGCCGTCTATCTCGACCGCCAGGCCGCCGATGTCGCAGCTTTCCGACGCGACGAAGCGATGGAGCTCCCGGATTCGCTCGACTTCGGCCAGATGACATCGCTGTCGATGGAGGTCCGGCAGAAGCTGGAATCGATTCGGCCCCGAACCGTTGGCCAGGCTGGCCGCATCGATGGCGTGACGCCGGCTGCGCTGACCCTGATCGCGGCCCATATCCGGCGCGGCGGCAAAAGGAAGTCCGCCAAGGCCTGATTGCCGCGCGGCAGCCCGATGGACGAAACCCTGCAGGCCGGTCTCGCTGAAGATAGAAAGCAAGCGATTGCGTTGAATCAGGATTCCGTTTCACGTGAAACATGGGCGCGGCTCGACGCCTTCGTGGCGCGCGTCATTCAGCGCCAGGAGACGATGAACCTGATCGCGCCGTCCACGATCCCGAGGATCTGGACGCGCCACATTGCCGATTCGCTGCAGCTGCTGCCGCTGGCGGCAGGGGCCAAGCGCTGGATCGACTTTGGATCGGGCGCAGGCTTTCCCGGACTGGCGATCGCCTGCGCATTGGTCGAAACCACGGGCGGGCAGCTTCATCTGGTGGAGAGCACCCACAAGAAGGCCGCCTTCCTTCGCGAAACCATCGACGCGCTCCACCTGCCAGCCATTGTGCACGCGCAGCGAATCGAGGACTTTACCCGCAGCAACAAGCTCCGGTTTGAGGTCGTAACGGCGCGTGCGGTCGCGCCCCTGGAAAAATTGCTCGGCTACGCCAATCCGTTGTTGAAAACGGGCGCAGTTGGGCTGTTTCCAAAGGGACAAGATGTAGAGGCTGAATTGACCGCAGCCTCTAAATCTTGGAAGATCGATATCGACCTGATCCCGAGCAAGACCGATCCGCACGGACGAATCGTTCTGGTCCGGCGTCTCGCCAAGAACTAAGTAAGAACTAAGTATCTGTAATAGCTACATATTTCACAGTCGGCTGCAACGAGCCACCGTCATGACCGCTGTTACACCCCGGGTGATCTCCCTCGCCAACCAGAAGGGCGGCGTCGGCAAGACCACGACCGCCATCAACCTCGGCACCGCGCTCGCCGCGATCGGCGAGCATGTGCTGATCGTCGACCTCGATCCGCAGGGCAATGCCTCGACCGGCCTCGGCATCTATCCGAAGGATCGCCGCCATTCGACCTACGATGTGCTGACCCGCCAGGTTCCGGTGCGCCATGCCATCCAGGAGACCGTGGTGCCGCGGCTGCACATCGTGCCCTCCACCATGGACCTCTCCGGCTTCGAGCTCGAGATCGCGAACGAACGCGACCGCGCCTACCGGCTGCGCGACACGCTCGCGTCGCTCAACAACGTCGCCGAGGGCGCGGTCCAGTACAGCTACGTGCTGATCGACTGCCCGCCGTCGCTCAATCTGGTTACGGTCAATGCGATGGCGGCGTCGCACTCGATCCTGGTGCCGCTGCAGTGCGAGTTCTTCGCGCTCGAAGGATTGTCGCAGCTGTTGAAGACGGTCGAGCAGGTGAAGACCGCGCTCAATCCCGGCCTCTCTATCCACGGCATCGTGCTTACGATGTTCGATGCGCGCAACAATCTCTCCGGCCAGGTCGTCGCCGACGTGCGCAGCTTCATGGGCGAGAAGGTCTACGACACGATCATCCCGCGCAACGTGCGCATCTCGGAAGCGCCGTCGCACGGCAAGCCGGTGCTGCTCTACGACCTCAAGTGTACCGGCAGCCAGGCCTATGTGCGGCTCGCTTCCGAAATCATCCAGCGCGAGCGTGGTCTGCGCGCGGCGTGATCGGAGCATGATCCCGAAAAGTGGATACCGGTTTTCGGAAAAGATCATGCTCCACGAATGGCGTGTCAGTTTTGTTTTGTTGAGTGAAAGGTGAGGGCATGGCGCGGGAGGCGGTCGCTATGGCGGACGAAGCAAGGTCGCGGCTCGGCCGCGGATTGGCGGCGCTGATCGGCGACGTCGGCGATGAATCCGCCGCGCTCGAACGCACGCGCAGCCAGAAGCGCGTGCCGATCGAATTTCTGAAACCCAATGCGCGCAATCCGCGCCGTCACTTCGCCGAGACCGAACTCGACGAGCTCGCGGCCTCGATCCGCGAGCGCGGCATCATCCAGCCGATCCTGGTGCGGACCGTGCGCGGCGCGATGGATCAGTACGAGATCGTCGCCGGCGAGCGGCGCTGGCGCGCGGCGCAGCGTGCCGGACTGCACGACGTTCCGGTGGTGCTGCTCGAAGTCGACGATCGCGAGGCGCTCGAGCTTGCGATCATCGAAAACGTGCAGCGCGCCGATCTCAACGCGCTGGAAGAAGCCGGCGGCTATCAGGCGCTCGCCGACGAATTCAAGTACGGCCAGGATGACATTGCGAAGATCGTCGGCAAGAGCCGCAGTCATGTGGCGAACACGCTGCGCCTGTTGAAGCTGCCTGAGGGCGTGCAGGACTTCATCCGTGCGGGAAAGATTTCCGCTGGTCATGCGCGCGCGCTCATCGGCCAACCGAATCCGGAAGAGCTGGCGCAGGCGATCGTCGCGCAGGGCCTGAGCGTGCGCCAGGCCGAAGCGGTGGTGCAGGAGCGCGCCGCCTCGGCCGGCAAGACCGCGGCGCGCCGTGCGCGCGGCGCGAAGGATGCGGATACGATCGCGCTGGAGAAGCGTCTCTCCGACGCGCTCGGCCTCGCGGTGACGATCGCGCATCGCGGCAACGGCGGCGAGATGAAGATCCGCTACAAGACACTGGAGCAGCTCGACGCCGTGATCCGCCGGATCGAGCGGGATTAATTTTCTCTCGGTGCCGTAGCGCCGTAGGGTGGGCAAAGGCGCGCAGCGCCGTGCCCACGCGACTACTCGCCGAACGATCCGGCAATCTCGCCGGCGCCGCCGGCTCGGGCCTCATGCCGTATCCCCCCGATCAGGCGGATGCAGAAAGTCCCGCACGGCCCGAGAATTTCATCAAACAACCGTGAGGGGTGTATTGAAGTTGTAACGTCGCCGATCGACAATCGGCCTCGCTAGACGCCGGGCGGGAGAACTACGGCCCTCGGGCAAGGCCACATCGGCCTTGTTGCGAGGGCGCGGGGCGTTGATGGACCACGAGAGCCTGCTCAACGACATCTATGGCGCCGTCGCGGATCCCACCCGGTGGCCGCACGCAGTCATCAGCATCTCCGACCATCTCGACGGTATCGGCGGCATGCTGGTCTACAACGCGCCGCCGGGCGGAAAGAACCTGATCGTCCTCGGCAGGCTCAATCCGGATTACACGGCGGTCTTCCACAAGCACTATGTCTGGAACCCCTGGACGACCGCAATCAAAGACCAGCCGTTCAACAAGGCGATTGTCTCCAGTTCGCTCGTCGAGCGCCGTATTATTCAGAAGACCGGCTTTTATGCCGATGTCCTTGCGCCTCAGCGCATCGAAGACATGATTGTCGTCAGCCATCGCGGCATGGCGCGCGACGGCGGCGTCGGCGGTTTCGGCTTCAGCCTTTCGGCACGTGGCGCCGACCGCGCCGAGCAGGCGCGGCGACGGTTGCAGCAGCTGACGCCGCATCTGTGCCGCGCTCTCGACGCGACAATGCAGCTCGGGCCGTTGATCGATGGCAGCCGGCAATTGATGCGCGTCCTTCAGCTCATGCCGAGCGCTGCGGTGCTGCTCGATAGCCGGCAGCATGTCGTCCACGCGAACCCGGCGGCCGAAATGCTGCTGCGCAACGGTGATGGGCTCGCGTGCTCGTCCAATGGCGGTCTGCACCTCTCAGCCGCTCTGCCGGACGAGCACGTCGCGCTCACGCGAACATTGGCGCAGGCACTGCGCGTCGCGGACGGAAGCGGCGACATGTTGGGCGAGCCGTTGCGTTTGACGCGCCTGTCGGGCGCGGCGCCGCTGCTCGTGGTGCCGGTGCCGCTGCCGCCGCCGGCATTCTCCTTGTGGGAGCTTTCCGACACCGCGCGTCTGCTGGTGCTCGTCATCGATCCGAACGCGCGCAATCTCGCGGCCGCAGCGGCGCTCCAGGCAGCCTTTGGACTGACGACCGCCGAAGCGCGCGTCGCGACGCTTATCGGCAGCGGCCTCAGCGGACCGCAGGCCGCACAGGTTCTCGGCGTTTCGCCCGCGACGGTGAAAACGCATCTGGGGCGCTGCTTCGAGAAACTGGGTGTGCGTTCGCAGGTCGAGCTTGCGCGCATGTTGTCTGCGCTGCCGCCCGATCGCGCGAATTTCGACGGCAGGACGTGACGCCTTGAGGGGGTGATCCCGAAAAGTGGCGCGGTCCGGCATCCCCCGATCGGGGGACGCGGCACTGCTCATTCTTCCCTACGAGTCGCTCGGGCTCGATACCCGCACCGTGCGAATTTTATCGCAACAACGCCGGGCTGTGGCGCTGTGCGTCGGCGGATGCAGGCCGGAAACCAGGAGTAGCGCGGCCCCGAAGATGTGCAGCCAAGAGAAGGTGCAGATCAATGGCATACGCGTATAACACCTTCGAAGCCTGGCTTCAGGGCCACGGCCTGGGAAGCTCTCTCGATGGCACCGGCGAGCTGAAAGACGGCACGTCGCAGGCGTTTTTCTCATCGCAATATGCCGCGTGGCTGAACGACCTCATCGATCATTACGCGGATGCCATTCGCACTACCTACGGCTTGGCGCCCGATTATCAGTTTGCGTTCGCGCTCAACCCGAATGACCCCGCCGGATTGCCGGCGATCTCGGGCCTGACCGCCGCGCAGGTCGATCAGTTATTCGGCGACACGAGCGACTTCTCGTGGACCAGCGGAGGCAAGATCAACCTCGTCACGCACACGCGCTATTATTCCAACAGCTTTGATTTCTCGCAGCTCAATCACGCGCCCACGGCCGATCCAGCCGAGGCCGGTGGCGCCGAAGATGCCGCGTCCATTGCGATCACGCTGACCGGCAGCGATGCCGATGCCGGCGACGCGGTCGAGAGCTTTGCGCTGACGAGCCTGCCGCCGGCCATGGCGGGAGTTCTCTATACGGACGCCGCTGGGTTGAACCCCGCCGTGACCGGCCTCGCCTACACGGCAACCGGCGAGGCGCTGACGCTGTATTTCGTACCCGCCGGGAATTTCAACGGGCCGGCCCAGTTCACCTTTACGGCGTCGGACGGGGAGCTGGCTTCCACGGCGACGACTGCGACCATCACGGTGACTCAGGTCAACGATGCGGCGGTGTTCGACGGGAATACCAGCGGCAGCGGCGAGGAGGACGGTGGCCCGATTGTCGGCACCCTGACGGTTTCCGCCGATGCCGACGGCATGACGGCACCGAAATTCCGCATCGAAACCGGCGACGGCGCGAGCCACGGCACGGCCTCGATCGATTCCATCACCGGCCAGTGGAGCTATGCGCCGGACGCCGACTTCAACGGCGCCGACCACTTCACGGTCAGCGTCACCGACGACGACGGCAATACGGAAACGCAGGTCGTCGACATTGCGGTCAGTCCGGCGGTGGACCCGACAGTTGCGCACGACGATGAATTCACCGGCACGGAAGACGCCGGCGTGACCGGCAACGTCCTGGCAAACGATTTCAATCCGGACAATGAGACAGCCGTGGCGCTCTCCGGCGTCCGTGACGCCGCCAGCCTGCCGAAGATCGTGATCACCGAGATCATGGCCAATCCGGCCACCACATCCGACGCCGACCGCGAATGGTTCGAGGTCTACAACGCCGGCGCCGCGCCTGTCGATTTGAACGGCTGGACGATTCAGATCGGCGGCAACTCGATCCTGGTTGACAGCCCGACCCCGCTACTGGTCGGCCCGGGAGGCTTTTTTGTCTTCGCGGCGAATTCCAACTTCGTCTTCCCCTCCAACTACACGACCGGTCCCCTCGGCTTGGCCAATGACGGCACGACGATCGCCCTCTTCGATCCCGACGGTCATGAAATCGATACCGTCGCCTACCGTCCAGTAAACGCGCCTCCGGCGGATCCACCAAACACTTTTCCGGCGGATGTCGAGGGACACTCGTTTTATTTGAGCGATCCCAGCGCAGACAACAATGACGGGTTACTTTGGGAGACTGCCCCAGACACGGGCCACTCATACGACAGCGTAAACCTCGGCACGCCCGGGACAGCGAATCCAGCATTTGCCAGCGTAACCGGGATAGGCGATCCCCCCGTTGTCGGCCAGCCTGCCGTCTTTCTCTCCGGCGCGCTTTTGACGCTGAACGCCGACGGCACTTTTGTTTTCGACAGCAACCACGTCTACGACTTTCTCGCCGAAGGCCAGTCGGGGATCGAACAGTTTACCTACACCTTGTCGGGCGGCCAGACGGCCAACGTTGTGTTGACGATCGAGGGCGTCAACGATGCGCCGGTGGCGCACGATGATGTCTACGCAGTGCTTGAGGATGTGCCCTTCATCGCCGAACTACCACACGCCTCATCGGTTTTGAGCAACGACAGCGACGCTGATACTGGCGCCGTATTGACGGCCAGCCTGGTCGATCCGACCAGTCATGGCTCTCTCACTTTCAACGCCGACGGAACTTTTCTCTATATCCCGGACGCCGAGTTTTCCGGCACCGATCATTTCACCTATCGGCTCAACGACGGCTTCGTCGCTTCGAATCTGGCCACGGTCGAAATCCGGGTTATTGCGCTCAATGACGCACCCGTCGCGCACGACGACGAGGCGACCACGGATCAACATACGGCGGTGTCCGGCAACGTTCTCGACAACGACACGGACGTTGATGAAGACGCGCTTGTGGTCACGGCGATCGCGGCGCTCGTGCCCGGCGATGCCTTGCCGAAAATCGTCATCAGCGAAATCATGGACAACCCGGCCGACGTGCCTGACTCGACCGGCGAGTGGTTCGAGGTTTTCAATGCCGGCCCGGTCCCGGTCGACTTGAACGGCTGGACGATTCAAATCGGCAGCAACACGATCGTCGTCGACAACCCCTCGCCCTTGGTCGTCCCGTCCGGCGGCTATTTCGTGTTCGCTGCCAGTGACGACCAGTTCATGAATGGCGGCGTTTTTGGCGTCGGCGTCGGCTATGTAACCGGGCCGCTCGGTCTCGTCGACGCCGGGATCACGATCACCCTGTCCGACGCCGAAGGCCACGAGATCGATCGTGTCGATACCCACGCGATCGAATTGCCGCCGGAGGGGCATTCGTTCTTTCTGCTCGACGCGTCGCTCGACAACAGCCTGGGTACCTCGTGGGAGACGTCGAATAATACGCGTTATGGCTTCTTCTCGAATTTTGGCACGCCGGGACAGGGAGGGAATGGCGGCGGTACTGGTCCGCTCGGCGAAATCGGCCAGCAGGTAACACTGGCCTCAGGCGCATTGCTGACGCTGAATGCCGACGGTACCTTCGATTACGATCCGAATGGTGCTTTTGACCACCTCGCGGAAGGCGAGACCGCGACCGACGGCTTCGCCTACACGGTGTCCGATGGAAACGGCGGGGTCGACACGGCCAGCGTCACGATCACCATCGACGGTGTCCCGGCCAACGACAATGGCTCGATGGATTCTGCGATCCTGGTTTCGCCGGCGTCTCTCACCGTTTCGGGCGGAAATACGACGCCGATCTACGGTCAGGTGTTCGAGGCGGGCCTGACCGAGTCGCCGGGCGCGGCGTCCACGATCGTGGCCCAGCTCGGTTACGGCGCAGCCGGAACCGAGCCGGCCGGCAATCAAGGCTGGATCTGGGTCGACGCTCTCTTCAACGCGCAATCCGGCAACAACGACGAATACGTCGCGACGTTCGATAGCGTTCCGCTGACGGTAGGCACCTACGCCTACACCTATCGGTTCGGCGTCTCCGTCAACGGCCAGGCGCCGCTCGACTGGACTCATGCCGATCTCGACGGAAGCGGAAACGGCGTCACCCTGGACCAACTGGGAGTGATGACGGTCGAAACCGGTGGCGGCGGCGTCAATCACGCTCCCGTTGCGGTCGACGATTCCGCGGACGTGACGGTGGTGGACTTCGAGGTCGAAGGCTTTGCGCCCGGTGTGCTTGCCAACGACTCCGACCCGGATGGAGATGGTCTGGACGTTGTGGCCTTCAATGGCGATGCCACCCATCTCGGCGATCTCATCACTCTGCCGTCTGGCGCGCGCTTCGCGATGTACTCGGATGGCGCCTACAACTATATCGCCGACGCCCCGCTGTTCTTTCATTTGGCGCTGGGTGACAGCTATGTCGATACGATCACCTATACGATCCGGGATACCCACGGATCGTCGAGCGACGGCACGCTGACGATTACGGTCCACGGCGTCAGCCCCGGTCCCGTGGCCGGCGATGATATCGCCGCGACGGACGAGGATACTCCCCTTTTCGTATCCGCGCTGTCTGACAGCATTCTCGCCAATGACGTCGATTTCGACGGCCAGGGCGTCTTGGTGGTTGCTGCCGTCAACGGAAGCGAAGCGGCCGTCGGGCACCAGATCACGCTCGCGTCGGGCGCGCTGCTGACCGTGTTCGGCGGTGGCGGCTATTTTTACGATCCGAACGGCCAGTTTGATTCTCTGCAAAGCGGCGCGTCCGCGACCGACAGCTTCGATTACTCCGCCGCCAACAGTGCGGGAATTTGGTCCACCGCGACAGTCACGATCACCATCGGCGGTCTCGATGAGGTGCCGCCTCCGCCTGTCGATCCCCACGCTTCCGTTGCGGTCGACGACTTTGCACAGGTGTTCGTGGACTTCGAGGTCGAGGGCTTTCCGCCGGGCGTTCTGGCGAACGACTCCGACCCGGATGGAAATGATATCGAAGTCGTCGCCATCAACGGCGATGACGCCCATCTCGGCGATATCATCACTCTGCCGTCAGGCGCGCATTTCCAGATGTTTTCGGACGGCGCCTACGACTATATCGCCGATGCGCCTTGGTTCTCCGACTTCCTAGACGGCGGCCAAAGCTTTATCGACACCATCAGCTACACGATCCGCGATACGACGGGAGCGACGGACACCGCGACGCTCTCGATCACCGTGACCGCACCGATCGAGAGCCCGGGCGCGATCGATTTTGCGCTCCTGCAGTTTCCAGCCACTGTTTCGGTGCCGGCCGGCGGGACAGAGCAGGTCTACGGGCGCGTCTTTGAAGCGGGCCTGACGCCACAAGCCGGCGCGTCGCCAACAATCGTGGCCCAGTTCGGCTACGGAGCCGTCGGAACCGATCCCCAGTTCGACGACAGCTGGGTATGGGAGAACGCCACCTTCGACAGCCAGATCACCAACGACGATCTCTATGTCGCTTCGATCCCGGACGATCTGGCACCGGACCTGTATGCCTACACATTCCGGTTCGGCATATCGAACGGCGGCCAAATCCCCGCAGCGTGGACCTACGCCGATCTTGACGGCAGCACCAACGGCCTCAGCATCGATCAATTGGGCGCGCTGCTGGTCGTCTAGAGCGAGATGACTTTTCTTCGAATCGTCATCTCGCTCTAGGTTGTTCGTGGAGCATGATCTTTTCCGAAAACCGGTGTCCACTTTTCGGGATCATGCTCTAACCTCGCTGCGCCGCGCTTCGTGCAATCGTGGTCAGCGCGCGCCGCGCGATCGCCTCCGACAAATCCGATTGCAGCCGCGCCTCGAGCGAGGCTTCGCCCAGCATCGTCATCGCCTTGACCAGCCGGTCCGACGTCCAGCTCTTCAGCGCGGCCTCGACCAGCGGCTTGCGGCGGAAGTGAATCGCGTGTTGGCCCTCGACCACGGCGGACGCCGACGTGCCGCTCTCGACGTCGAGCCGCAGCTGATGCAGCCGCTCGATCTGGCGCAGTGCGGTGCCGACGATCGCGACCGGCGACGTGCCGGCCACCGAGGCTTTGGCGAACTCCTTCTCGACGTCGACGACCCGTCCGGCGAACGCCGCATCGACCAGCGTCTCGAGCCCGAGCGCGGAGGCATCCGCCACCACCGCCATCACGTCGTCGATTTCGATGCGCTCGCTGCCGTGTGCGTAGAGCATCAGCTTGCGCAGCTCGGCGCGCGAGGCGCGGCGGTCGCCGCCGAGCAGGGGCGCCAGCGCGGACCGCGCATCTTCCGAGATCGTCAGGTTTACGGCGCGCAGCTCTTCGTCGATCAGCCGCGTGAGGTCGCGCGCCGCATCGGCGTAACAGGGAATCGCGACCGCATTCCTGGCGCGCTCGCACGCGTTGCGCAGCGCGGCGCCGCGCTTCAGATCGCCGGCTTCGATCACGATGCGGCAGTCGCTCAGGCGGACGCCGAGCACGGCTTCCACCGCCGGCACGATGTTGCGGCTTCCAGCGCGCACGCGGATCGCGCGCCGCCCGCCGAACAACGGAACGGTCGTCGCCTCGTCGATCAGCCGCGCCGGATCGGACGCGAGCGTATCGCCGTCGAGACGCACCAGCGCGAACGGATCGTGGAGGTCGTCGACCGATGCCTTGATGATCGCGTCGACGCGTTCGCTGACAAGTCCGGCGTCGGGACCGAACACCAATACGACGGCGCGCGCCGCATCGGGACGGGCGACGAACGAGTCGATCTCGCCCGTTTTCAGCGCGACCATGCGAGGGAAATCAGGTGCCGGCGACGAAGAACGAGGCAAGGCGCGTGCGGATGTTTTCCGCGATCACTTTCGCGGCGCGGTCCTCGGCGTCGAGCCGTGCACGCGCGCGCGCGAAGCGTTGCTGCTGCCCGGGATAATCGGACGACACGCGCGCGAAGGTACGGCCGTTCATCACGGTCTTGCCGGTCGCCAGCTCGACCAGCGCGAAACTCGAATCGATGCCGGTGATTTCGGCCTCGACGCGGCCGGTCGCCACATCGGTGATGATCGAGCTGCGGTTGGTGGTCATCCGCACATTGAGCTTGTGCGTCGGAGAGTTCAGGCCGCTGCCGCCGTGCAGTTCGAAATCGAGCGCGTTCTCGATCTCCAGCGCGAGCCGCGACTCGGGCGTCCCGTTCGGTACCGCGATGCGTTCGACCTGCACCTGCGAAAGCGCGGCCCCGATCGGCACGCCGCCGTTGACCGAGCGCGTCGCGTAGAGCGGCTGGAAGCACGCCGCGTTGAGGCCGGCAAGCGCCAGCACGGCTGCGATGCGGAGATTACGCGACCACATTCACGATCCTCTGCGGGACGACGATGACTTTTTTAGGAGGCTTG
>Ga0207683_10004109_pt1 | contig 12580 bp, 9 predicted proteins | sample KBSM73metaG_FD_184333 | JGI IMG/M metagenome (GOLD analysis project Ga0207683, IMG submission 184333) | Miscanthus rhizosphere microbial communities from Kellogg Biological Station, Michigan, USA - KBS M7-3 metaG (SPAdes) (version 2) | ecosystem: Host-associated > Plants > Roots > Rhizosphere >...
TCACCAGCCCGACCCACAGGGACGACAGCCGTGGTGTCAGTACGGGCACCTTCACGATGGCCCGCGGCGTGAGCCCGGCCACGTCGGCGTACCGGCGCATCATCTCCACATAGCTGAGCACGTCGGGGCCGCCGATGTCGAAGCGGCGGCTGACGTCGGCCGGCAGCGTGGCGCTGCCGGCCAGGTAACGCAGCACGTCGCGGACGGCGATCGGCTGGATGCGGGTATCGACCCACTGGGGGGTCACCATGGCCGGCAGGCGCTCGGTGAGGTAGCGCAGCATCTCGAACGACGCCGATCCGCTGCCGATGATCACCGCGGCCTGCAGCGCGGCCGTCGGCACGCCGCTGGCCAGCAGGATGTCGCCGACCTCCGCGCGGGAGCGCAGGTGCGGGGACAGCTTCCCGGCCTGCCCGGAGATGATGCCGCCCAGATAGACGATGCGCCGCACACCCGCGGCTTTCGCGGCGGCGGCGAAGGTCTGTGCCGCGTCGCGGTCGCGCTGTTCGAACGACGCGTCCGTGCCGAGGGAGTGGATCAGGTAGTAGGCGACGTCCACGCCGTCCAGGGCGCGCCGCACCGCGCTGCCGTCCATCACGTCGGCGACCGCGATCTCGACGTCGTCCGACCACGGGCGGTCGCTGAGCTTCGCCGGATCGCGCGCCATGCACCGGACCGCGTATCCCGCGCTCAGCAGTTCCGGGACGAGCCGGCCGCCGATGTACCCCGACGCACCGGTAACCAGGCAGTTCAGTGGCGATGACATGCCGCCGTGCTACCCGCCCCGCCGAACATCATGCGGAAACGAGCTGCCCCTCGACGGCTAGGCCGCACCCGCCCCTCAGTGATCTTCATCGACCCTCACCTACCCAGGGTGCCCAGGCTGACCGTCATCACCCGGCCCACGCAATTTAACTACCGAACGGGCGGGGTGTCTCGTTCACCCTCACCAGCGAGCTCAGCTCGCGGTGAGCGTTTCGGCGGCGGTTCGGGCAGCGTCGGCGGTGCGGCGCAGGAAAGCTGATCCGCGGCCGCTTCGAACGCGGGTGTAACGCTATGACGGACCCCGGCGTTCCGCATGATGAAATGCTGAGCTTTCTCTGGCGATCCGGGATGGACGTCCCCAAGACCGGGGGCCGAGGGAGGATGCAAGCACAGGGCAAGGCGGCATCACGATGACGAGCCTAAATTTTGACATCTACTTGCGCTCCACGCCCGAGCGGGTCTGGGCAGTTCTGACCGATCCGGGCAAAGTGCCGACCGGGCGTTTCGGCATGTCATCCCACACTGACTGGCATGCACGCCACCAGGTTCCCGGCCAGACAACCCAGGATGCAACGGACTCCGAATCAGCCACGGCGCGGCGGTTGACGTGCGAGTGGCTGCAGACAGAACACCTCACGGCCAACGGCGGCCACCCGTCCGTTGTCTCTTTCGAGCTCACCGCGATGGGCGAGGTCACCCGGCTCAGCCTGGTACACAGCCACCTCACATCGGGCAGCTCGTATCTCAAGGTAGTCGCGCCGGGCTGGCCGATGCTGCTGTCAAGCCTGAAGAGCCTGGTGGAGACCGGGGAGCCGCTGGAGTTCCGCGCCAGCGCCTGACCGGCGAGCCACAGTCAGCGGGCCGCCTCAGCCGCCCGTTTCCCAGGCCCGGCACAGGGCGTTCGCCAGGACCATCTGGTGCGGCGTCCGGCAGGATACCCGGATGAGATCCGGGCTGGCCACGATGATGGCCAGGGTCCTGGCCCGTGAGGTGGCGACGTTCAGCCGGTGCGGGTCGTAGAGGAAATCGAGCCCGCGAGGCGCCTCGTCCGCCGACGAGGTCGCCATCGAGTAGATGACCGCCGGAGCCTCCTGACCCTGGAACTTGTCCACCGTCCCGACCCGGATCCCGGCCTGGCCGCTCGCGGCCAGCGCCCGCTGGATGGTCCTGATCTGCGCGTTATACGGAGTTACGATCAGGATGTCGGCGGGTTCCATGGCCCGTTCGGCCCCGTGCTTGTCCCGCCACCTCTGGCCGGTCAGCTGTCCCGCCAGCCGTGCCACCTCGCCGGCCTCTTCCGGCGAGGCGTTGGTGTTCCCCTGGTGCGGCACCTCGACTAGGCGCAGCCCCGATATCCAGCCCTGGATCTCCTGGCCGCCCAGCCCGTCGACGCCGCGCAGCTTGCCGTCGTAGAACGCCCCCGAGGTGTACCGGCACAGGTCCGGGTGCATCCGCCAGGTCTGGTCGAGTAGCAGCCCGGCGGCGGCCGGCATCGTGGCCCGGTCGTCCAGGATGTGCCCCAATGCGGAGGCGCCGGCCCCGGGCGGGTGCGTGGCGTGACTCGGCTGGGCGAGCTGCTGCGGGTCGCCCAGCAGGATCAGGTTCCGCGCCGCCCCGGCCACGGCCAGCACGTTGGCCAGCGACAGCTGGCCCGCCTCGTCCACGAACAAGGTGTCCACGCTGCCCGCCAGCCCCGAACGTGCCCACAGCCACGCCGTGCCCGCGGCGACGTCCAGCTCGCCGTCCCGCAGGGCCCTCTCCAGCTGCTCGTTGCTCATCGTCGTGGCGTCCGCGTGCAGGTGCGGGTGGTCGCGGTCCGCCCGCTGGCCGATCCGGAGCGGCCCGGCCCCGCGCCACCTCGCGTGCTCGCACACGGTGCCGATGAGGTGGCAGATGACCGCGTGCGAGGGCCCGGTGATGCCGACCGTGCGGCCGTGCGCGATGAGCTCGAGGATCTGCTCGGCCGCGGTGTACGTCTTCCCGGTCCCCGGCGGCCCCTGCATGGGCAGGTACGAATGACGCAACGAGGTCGCGAGCCGGATCGCGGCGGCGCTGGCCGTCTCGCCCTGGTCCCGCAGCGAGCCGGCCGCATCGTCCCCGCTATCGGGCCGGCGGCGCAGCAGAAGCGCGGTCGCCATGTCCCCGCCGCCGAACCCGGCGCGCGCCACCCGGTCGCCGAGATCCCGCAGCCGGTCCCGCTGCTCCCAGGTCCGGGGCGGCCCTACCTCGATCAGGGCCGCGGGCCACGGCCCGGTGTAGGCGCCGCCTGCCTTCAGGTCGATCGTCCCGCGCGCGTCGTCCACGTCGCAGACTGGCCACTGCTTGTCCGTGGCCGGATCACAGGCCGTGCCGCCGGCGGAGAACTTGTGTTCCTGCGCCGGGAAGCGGAACCGCCGCACCACCGACCTCTTTACCTGCCCGACTACCTCGCCGCCGCTGAGCCCGCCCAGCGCGTCCGGCTCGCCGGTCAGTTCGGCTGGGCTCAGCGTGCGCAGGTAGAAGTACCGCCACCAGGCCGGCTTGTCCTCGCGCCGGTGCCAGTCGATCAGGTCGGCCAGCAGCGCCCGCGCCCGCCCCTCCGGCGTTTCCGCGGAAACGCCGGCCAGCAGCGCCGACCTGATCCGGGCGGTTTCGGGGTCTTCGGCGGCACCCGGTTTCTCCGCGAAGACCGGCCGAGGCAGCTCCTCGTCTAGCCGCCCGGCCAGCTCGGCCCGCCGTTCCTCCAGCCAGTCCCGCAGCGCCAGCGTGGCCCGGCAGTCGTCCTCGTTGTACCCGGCCACGACCTGCCGCCGCTGGCCGTCCCCGGCCGCGGTTCCCTCTTCCAGCGCCGCCTCCAGCGCGATCAGGCTGGCCGTGGCTTCCGCCAGGTCGACCCGCCGGCCGTACCCGCACAGTGGCTCCAGCCGCTTGATCGAGTAGCTCTCCACCCCGGCCCGCACGCCCTGCCGCACGACCCGGTACAGGTCGGTGAACACCCCGAGCCGGAACAGGTTGTCCACCTCGTCCTCACGGGTGGCGAACCGGCCCATCAGCCGGCCCACCGCCTCCTGGCGCGTGCCGTGCAGCTCGGTGAGGTGGTCCACCGACGTCGGCTCGTAGTGGTTGTAGTGGTAGACGTGCAGGCCAGGGTGACGCGCGCGGCGTTCAGTGATGAAGTCGATCAGCTCCTCGAACGCGCGCTTCTCGCCCGGCCGGTCGAAGGCCCAGATCTGCGTGTACCGGGGGAGTCCCGCCTCGTCGACCTCGGCCGTGTCGACGACGCCGAACAGGTACTGCAGCCCGAACTCCCGGCCGTCCTCCGAGTAGTAGCGGGCACCCTCGATATCGAAGAACAGGTCCCCGTCGGCTGGTTCGGGCAGTGCGAGCAGCCCCCGGTTGGCGACGAGGGCGCCGTCGGCGTCGCGTTCGGGATCCAGGAGCTCGTACCGGATGATCCCGTCGTCCTCGCTGGCCACCTGCAGCCGGGCCTGCTGCTGGGCGCGCCTCAGGGCGTTCGGGCTCACCCGGTCCAGCCGCGGCAAGCCGTCTAGCCCGGCGAACCCGCGCCGAGTCGAGATCCCGTCGCCCTTCAGCGCCCGCCGCTGCCCCGTCGTCATCCCGGCCACCAGCGAAAGGTCATCGTCGGTTCGCCTGCGCTCACGGCACAGATCGCGCCACCGGCAGATGGCGCAGTGCTCGACCGGCTCCGGGTAGACCTCGGCCACCGGGTCCCCGCCGATGGCGGCCTCGAGCAGCCGCCGCGTCTGCCGCTCGTAGGCGGCGAAGTCGTTCACCTTGAACGAGGCGAACTCCCCGTTGCCCAGCGCCAGGTGCATCCACCGCGGCGCGATCGGTTGCACGTCGGCGAGCAGGTGCGAGTAGAACGCGGTCTGCAGCACGGCGCGGGCCTTCGCGGACCGCGCCAGCTTGGCGTCCACGACCTCGTAGTGGATCCCGCCCGGCCGCGGCTCCCCGTCCGGCGCAGGCAGCAGGTCCGCCCGCACCAGGAAATCCGGCCTTCCGAACAGCGCCGCCCCGCCCGCAGCGCCGGTCAGCGTCCCCTGATAGACAACCCCGGCGCCGCCCCGGATGGCTTCCGCCGTCGCCCCGGCCTCATCCTCCGCCCCGCTGACGTCCGCCACGTCAAGCCCGTCCGTGCGGAATCGCTCCAGCACGGCCCGCTCGTGCACCTCCCCGCGCCGAACCAGGTCCCGGAACCCGATGTCGAACTCGCGGGGCGGCCGCAGCTCCCCCCGCGCCCAGGCCAGGTCCAGCTGCGTCAGCCGCCGGCAGGCCAGGAAATTGGCCACATCACTGGCCGCCAGCCGCACGCGCCCCTCAGTGATCTTCATCGACCCTCACCTACCCAGGGTGCCCAGGCTGACCGTCATCACCCCAGCCCGACGCAATTAACTACCGAACGGGCGGGGTGTCTCGTTCACCCTCCCCTGCGAGCTCAGCTTGCGGTGAGCCTTTCGGCGGCGGTTCGGGCAGCGTCGGCGGTGCGGCGCAGGAAACCGGTCAGGAGCTGGAGATCCTTGTCTTCGTACCCGGCGCAGATCTGGTCCATCGCGGTGTTCATGCCGGAGTCGACCAGGTAGAGGCGCAGGATCTCCGCTCCGCGGCCGCGGGCCGCCTGGACGACGACGCCGCGGCGGTCGGAGGGGTCGCGGCCGCGTTCGATCCAGCCGCCGCGTTCGAGGCGGTCGAGGATGCCGGTCAAGGTGGCGGGGTGGAGCCCGGCGCGGCGGGCCAGGGCGCTCGGGCTGAGCGGGCCGTGCCGGGCGATGAGGTCAAGGCACTCCAGGTCGGTGGCCTTGAGGTCGAGGCGCGTGCCGACGCTGTGGTTGAGCATCGACAGCTGGGCGCCCAGGTCCCGCAGTGACTCCTTGATCGCGCGGTTCAGCCGTCCGCGGTGCGGCGCCGTGTCAGGGTCACCAGGTAGTACTGATTCCATATGATATGATTTCCGTATTATATGAGTTACAGAATCAATGTACCGGAAGGCACGGCGAACACGATGAAACTCACCATCCTCGGCGCGACAGGCGCCACCGGAACCACCCTCACCGGCCAGGCGCTCGCAGCCGGCCACGAGGTCACCGCGGTCGTCCGCGATCCCGCCCGCCTGGCCGTCCCGGCCCATCCCCGGCTGCGGACCGTCATCGCGGATGTCATGGACCCCGCCTCCATCGCCCCGGCCATCGACGGCGCAGACGCCGTCCTGTCCGCGGTCGGCCCCCGCGGGACCGGCCCCACCACCGTCATCACCGACAGCGTGCGCAGCATCATCCAGGCCATGCACAAAACCGGCACCCGACGGTTCCTGCAGGTCAGCGGCTCCGTCGTCGCCGACGAAGGCGAAAGCCCCTACCTGCGCTACCTGCTCAAGCCGCTGGCACGGCGCACATTCTTGCGCCATGTCTGCGCCGACATGCGCCACGGCGAGGAGGAGATCCGGGACAGCGACCTGGACTGGACGATCTTCCGCCCGCCCTCGCTGACCGACAAAGCCGCCACCGGTGCTTACCGCACCGCGATCGACCGCAACCTGCCGCACGGATTCACCGTCTCGCGCGCCGACCTGGCCGCCTGCATGCTCGCCTCGCTGAGCGACCCGGCCACCGTGCACCGGCATGTGGCCATGGCCAGCTAGCCCCTGGCCGGTGCCCGTCATGCACCCGCATCACGGCAGGAGCAGCGTCTTTCCCAGCGTGTCGCGGGACTCGATGCTGCGGTGCGCTTGGGCCGCCTCGATCAGCGGGAACGACTGGCCGATGACCGGCTCGATCCGTCCGGCCGATACCTCGGCCAGGGCCTGCTCCACCAGTGGCGGAAGGTCGGCCGGGTCGAACTGCACCTGCTCGATTCCCCGCACGGTCAGCGATCGCCGCTCGGCCTCGGCCGGGTCGATCTGGGCAAAGGAACCACTCGGCGCCCCGTGTGCGGAGAACCGGCCGCCCGGTGCGATGACGGTGAAGGCGTCCTGTCCGATCTGTCCACCGACCCCGTCCAGGATCACATCTGGGCCGGCGTCGCCGGTTTCCCGCCGCACGATCCGTGTCCAGTCCGGTGCGCTGTAGTCGACCGCCTCGGCTCCCAGGCTCCGGAGCAGTTCCAGCTTGCGCTCGCCGCGGGCCGCGGCCACGACATGGCCGCCCGCCGCGATCGTCAACTGGACCAGCAGGATGCCCAGCCCGCCGGCCGCCCCGGTCACCAGCACCCGCTCGCCCGGCCGGATCGCGGCGTTCCTGGCCAGGGTCAGCGCGGTCGGGCCGTCGTGCAGCAGGCTCAGCCCTTGCCGCAGGAGCTCGGGATCGCCGGGTACCTCGACCAGCCCGGACTCGCTGACGACCGCGCGCTCGGCATAGCCGCCCTGCGGGCCGGCCGCAGCGGTCACGGCCACCACCTGTCTGCCCAGCCACCTCCGATCGACTCCGTCGCCCAGTGAGACCACCACCCCGGCGACACCGTTCCCCGGCACGTACGGCGGGACCACGCCGAACATCTCGCCCCACCCGCCACGAATCTGACAGTCAAGGAACAGCACGTCGGCCGCTGCCACCTCGACCACGACCTGCCGCGGCCCGGCGACCGGATCAGCAACCCCGGCGATCTCCAGCACCTCAGGCCCGCCATACCTGTCCACCTGAATCGCTCGCATGATTCCTGAGGCTAGGCGGATACCCTTCCAGCCGGATCGGCCGCAAGTCCGGTGACCAGCCCGCCGATCGGCCTAGGACCTGCGAGGGGTCGGCTCAGCCGGGTACGACACGAATGCCGTACAACTCGCCGATCCGGTGGCGCTCGACGTCGTCGGAGGCATTGTTGATCTGGTCGAAGTAGTCTTCGATCCCGCCTGGAACGGCGATCAGGAGCAGCCGGGCGGACGTGTCCCTGGCCCAGAACCGGTGCGGCCGGCCGCGGGGCAGGAACACGAAGCTGCCAGCCGCGGCGTCGAAGACGTCGCTGCCGCACCGGACGGACAGTTCGCCGTCGAGCACGTAGAAACACTCATCGTCCCGGTCATGGACATGCAGCGGCGGTCCGGCCTCGACCGTGGTCTCAAAGACGCTCAAGGCCCCGCCCGTGGAGTGCTGCGACGCCTTCAGGCCCGGATCGTCCGCCAACCCCGCGCCGGGAGGGACGACATATCCAGCCAGGAAATCGGTCATGGACACATGATGACCCCGCGCCTGGTCTGGGTGTGGCGTGGCGGGGAGGTTCCCGACGGGCAGATCGGAGATCACCCGGACGGGATGGGTTATCTGCAGGACAACCCGCCTACGTTGTACGTGATCAGCCGATCAGGCCCAGGTCAACATCAGACGCAGGAGGCGGCCAGTGAGCGCCGATGAGCTGCCGAGCTGGCGTGAGACGACCGCCAAGCAGTCGATCATGGAGTTCGTCGCCGCCGTGACCGACCCCGATTCGCCGGACTTCATTCCCGAGCGGGACCGCGTCGCGGTATTCGACAATGACGGCACGCTGTGGACCGAGCAGCCCGTCTACGCCCAGCTGGTCTTCGCGCTGGACCGCGCCGCCGAGCTGGGCCATCCCACCAGCCTGGAAGAGCTGCACGCGGGCGGGATGGAAGCCCTGCTCAAGCTGCTGGCCCTCACCCACGCGGGCATCACCACCGACGAGTTTGACGCCGTGTGCAGGAACTGGCTGGCCTCGGCCCGGCATCCGCGCTTCGGGCGGCCCTACCCGGCGACGGTGTACCAGCCGATGGTGGAACTGCTCGGCCTGCTGGACCGTCACGGCTTCTCCTGCTGGATCTTCTCCGGCGGCGGCACCGACTTCATGCGGACCTGGACGGCCGATGGTTACGGCCTGCCGCCGCACCGGGTGATCGGCAGCGTCGGGGAAACCGAGTTCCGCATCGGCGACGGCGGCCCCGAACTCGTCAAGACCGCCAAGGTCGGGGTCATCAACGACGGGCCGCAGAAGCCCAGCTCGATTCACCGGCACGTCGGGCAGCGCCCGATCGTGGCCGCCGGGAACACCGACGGCGACCTGGCCATGCTCCAGTGGACCGCAGCCAGCCCGTACCGGACCCTGGAACTGGTCGTCCACCACACCGACGGCGACCGGGAGTACGCCTACGACCGCGACCCGATCCTGGGTAGTGGCACCGGCCAGATCCTCGCCGCTGCCGCCGAGGGCAAGTGGACCGTGATCGACATGGCCGCCGACTGGGCCACCGTCCACCCGGATACCTAAGCGCATTGCTCAACGAGCAGCAGCGGCACTTCCTACAGCAGCGGCACTTCGGTATCAGACGTCACCATGCTCACGTAGAACGTCGCGCAACAACCGGGCGGGAACCGGAATCTCACCCCGGCAAGGTGATGCAACGTGCGGTGGCTGGTGTTCGGCTCGATGGGCAAGTCCGGCACCTCCCCCGCGTCCCGCAAGCTAAGGAGGCAGGCATGGCTACTCGCGATCGGCCCGGGAACGGCTGGACAGTGGTTCTCCGCCGCCAGCCGGTTCGTACCACCAGCACGGCACGGTGACCGATGCTGGCTGACCCTGGATGAACGCCGAGTTCTTCGCCCTGGCGTTCATCGCGGCGCTGAACCCGAAGCTGCTGGCCCTGGATCTGCTGCTGATCGAGAACCGGCGGCCGCGGGCGATGTTCTTGTGCCTGCTGCTCGGCGGCATGACCGTGGCCCTGGCGATCGGCCTGCTGGACGTGCTCGTCTTCCGCGCTGATGCCATCAAGGCCCAGGGCAAGGTGAGCGCGGGCGTCGACCTGGCCCTCGGCCTGCTGCTGCTCGCCGCCGGAGCGCTGCTGGCATCGGGCCGCCTGCATGGCCGGCGCAAAGCACCAGTTCCGGCAGGAGACGCACAACCGGGGCAGCCGGAGAAGAAGGACGGCTGGGCGCAGCGGGCGCTGGCTGAGCCCAGGTTCGGGCTTGCCATGCTCGTCGGCGCGGTGATCGGCATCCCGGGCGTCAGCTACCTCACTGCGCTGCACAACCTGGTCACCGGGAAATCCTCCACTGCAACCCAGGTCATCGCCGTCGCCGTCTTCGTCCTCATCGACTTCTTGCTGATCATCATCCCGTTCGCGTTCCTGGAACTCAGGCCTGAGGCCACCAAGGCGCTGCTCAAGCACACCCAGGACTGGCTGCTGAGCCACGCCGTACGGCTCATGGCCGCCATCGCCCTGCTCCTGGGCGCCTACCTTGCCGTCAGCGGCCTCGTCCGGCTGAGCTGATTACCTCGGTCATCATCATTCCGTTTGCTGACCCGAATTGAGCTGCTGGCATGTGGAAGTCTCATGGCGGACGTCAGCAGGCGGTGGCACGACGCTTACGTCGATCAGTTCGAGGCCGAGGTCGGCGATCCGCTGTATTAGTCCGTGGAGGGCGCCCTGATCTGGGAGCTCGCGAAGAAGCGTGGTTGTGTCGGGCCCCACACTGACCTCGCAGTCGTCGAATTCCGCCCGAGCAACGGTACCCGCCTGGCCGGCGAAAGTGATTTCGTACGTTCGTGATGGCACTAGCTTGCCACCTCCGCAGCCTGAGCCCAGTCTCGCGTGGTTCGAATATGTATGGTGTGTGCGATCGCGTCGTCACCTTTCAAGGGCGATCCGGGTGATACTAACGTTGCCGGGTCCACCGTGGCTCTATTTCGCGCCATGCTCTGTTCCAGTCAGCGAGGCGACGCCGGGCGAACAGGACTCGCTCCACGCCGACGGCAAGGCAGAGCAGAAGTCCCAGCACGAGCGCTGTCAGCCATTCGGCAAGTGCGATATGCGCTTGTACTTGTGAGTGCCGGAGCGGCGGCCAGGTCAGCGAGCCCGACGGGGTGACCCACACCCGGACGCTGCCGCCTGCGGCGTCTCCCGGGGTGACCGAAATCCAGCCGCGGCGCGCCTGCCCATCCGGCGCCGTCCAGCGTGCCATCATCCAGACCGTGCCCGCCGGCCCGGAAGGGATCTGCCTCTGCGCGTTGCCGTGCACGGTGGCAGGCACCAGGCGCCATGCCATTTCGGCGCGCTGCTCCCGCATACCCGCGGAGTCGCTCCAGTGACCCGCCGCTGCCCCCAGCACGGGTGCGGAGATGAGGAACGCTGCGATAAGCCCGGCAACCACGGCGGCCTCGACCCGGTCGATGCGCCGCCGCAGCGGGTTGCGATCCCAGCCGAGCATCCTGGAGCGGCGCATCCGCTTAGCTGTGGGGCTGCTGCGCGCGGTTCGCAGTTTCGGTACCCGATCAGGGCCCGGGCGGGGCCACGGCATCGGCATCATGGCGGCACCGGAATTCATCAGCTCCGCTATGCCGACCTCGTGGTGCCCGGATTCTGGCGCGAGTCGTGCCTGCACGGCGCGTAGAGCGCGACCACGTCCCTGCTCGTTACCGTCGACGTCATGATCGCCTCCGCTATCAGGATTCTTTGTTCATGTACGAGCAGCCTCCGCCCGGGCTTCGGGTTGGGCACCACCCAGCCGGGGTGGCCTGGTGGCAGCGCACTGCCCGGGAGCGGAGCTTGCTTAACCGCGGATCGTGCTGCGAAGATGAAATTTCGAGTGCTGCTCCAGACCCCGGCGGTAAGAACTACTCGCCTGGGGGCGTGAATGAACCTCGAAGACCGCGGGGCGGCGGACGCCAGCCGATCGGCTGTCCTTGTGTGCCCGGGACTGAGTCATGGCCACGGCCCGGGCCAGAGCACTGAGATCGAGGATGCCGGGATCTGCACCCCGTTGCTTCCGCTTCGGCCATGATCGGGACGGCGGGAGACGCCGGGGCGCAGCGCGCGGTGACGGAGCGGGTCCCGCATAACGCGCGGTTCGCGCTGGCGAAGTTCCGCCCTACGACGCTGCCCACCACGCTGCTCACAAGGCCGACGCTGCTTGGACGGCTGGAGGCTGGGGCCAGCCAGCGTCTGACGGTGGTGGTGGGATCGGCTGGTGCTGGCAAGAGCGTGCTTTTGTCAAGCTGGGCGGCCACGCGAGATGGCGGGGTGACGTCCTGGCTATCGTGCGATGAGGCCGACGCGGACCCGGTCCGTTTCTGGACGGGGTTCATCCAGGCGCCTCAGGCTGTGGCGCCGGGGTTCGGTGCCGATGCGGCTGAGCTGCTCGCGATGGATGGCGTGATGTCCGCCGACGTGACCGCCTCGATCGCGAACGATGCCGCGAGGCTGCCGGCCGGGTCGGTGATCGTTGTTGACGACTTCCACGCGGCGGGTGCGGCCGCCAGGACCATGACCGACCTGGTGGAGCGCTGGCCGGCCAGCACCGCGCAGCTGGTGCTGGCCGGCCGCGTCGACCCTCCAGTGCGGCTGCACCGGCTGCGGCTGTCCGGTGAGCTATGCGAGCTCCGTAACAGCGACCTGTACCTCTCGCTGTCCGAGAGCGGCGCCCTGCTCGAGAATTTCGGTGTCCATGTCGCCTCCGGTGAGCTCGCACTCTTGCACGAACGAAGCGAAGGGTGGGTCGCGGCGCTGCAGATGGCCGCGCTGACGCTCCGGGCCACCAAAGACCCCGCCCAGATTGTCCGTGCGCTCGACGTCCGCAGCCATACAATCGCCGAGTACTTCATCTGTGAAGTCCTCGAGCAGCAGCCACCTGAGGTAGCCAGCTTCATGCTGGAGACTTCTGTCCTGGACGAACTGACTGCTGATGCCTGCGCGGCCGTGACCGGCAGGCAGGACGCGGCGGGGCTGTTGCGCAGTATCGAGGCGGCCAATCTGTTCATCGTGGCGCTCGATGATGACCGGACTATTTACCGGTATCACCATCTGGTGCGCGAGGTGCTACGCACGCAGCTGCGTGCGATAGATCGCAGCCGGGAGCTCACGCTGCGGCTCCGGGTAGCCGAG
>Ga0207683_10004111_pt1 | contig 12579 bp, 11 predicted proteins | sample KBSM73metaG_FD_184333 | JGI IMG/M metagenome (GOLD analysis project Ga0207683, IMG submission 184333) | Miscanthus rhizosphere microbial communities from Kellogg Biological Station, Michigan, USA - KBS M7-3 metaG (SPAdes) (version 2) | ecosystem: Host-associated > Plants > Roots > Rhizosphere >...
CCGAGATCAAGACTATCCCAGTCAGCCAACATGCAGTTCGCGTAACGGCGCTCGTTCGAGCTGGGCTCGATTTCATTTGTGCTTGCCCCCTTTCCACTCGCTCGCCACCGAAAATACGGACAGGCAAGCCATTCAGTCAAGGGAGAAAACATCTGCCCAGTCAAACCGAAGTTGCTAAAAATCTGCAAGTGATTTTTCCCAACTGGCAGCAAAAATCAGACACTGCAAGCTCGATAATTCTCCTGTGCGATTTTGAAACGACTTGAAGAATCACCAAGATCCTGGAGTCATTTGTCTTTTCGCAACAGATTTCCCGCTGATCAGACTGGTACTGTTTTTGCGCCGAAAACACGGCATCAGCGCGGGTCGTACAACTATCTCATTTAATACTTTCGTGCCGTGAAGGAGGAATTATGTCCACGCAAAAAAATAGTTCTGGAGAAGTACAACAAGCGATTATGAAGGGAGCCATCACACGAGAATACAGAGCCGATGCGCAGCAAGTGATCCAGCGGCTGAACGCTCTGCGCTCTACTGAGATCATGAGCTATCTTCAGTATATGCAGCATCAGTACATGGCGGTTTCCTTGCTTTCGCCGGCATTGAAGACCGAGTTTCAGACCCATGCCACTCAGGAATTGGATCATGCCAATCGCCTAGCCGAAAGAATCCAACAACTCGGCGGCACACCTATTTATGACCCCAAGGAAATCGCCGCGAAGGCTGCCAATGTAGGAGTTGCGCCCGAGCAAGGCGCTACTCTAACTGACATGGTCGTCGAAGATCTGATGCTCGAACGACAGCAGATCGAAGCCTACACCGCTTTGATTCGTGAAATCGGCGATCAGGATTTCGTCACCCGGCATATGCTTATCGCTGTACTCGCTGAGACGGAGAAGCATGCCAACGAATTGGCAGACTATCTCAAGCGCAGCTCGTGATTGGCATCGCCGCTGAAGTCAATTACAGCGGTTGACGGATGTCATGTGAACCACGGATGGTCGGATCACTGCATCCGGCTGACTAATCCGATCTCGTGCTGTCGGAACAATTCGTTTAGGCCGGACTTGCAATGTCTCAGAGTCCGTAGAACGCCTGCGAATTAGTTTCCAGAATCTTCTCTGCCTGCGCCTGGGTAATTCTGCCCTCGTCGACCCAACTGCGCACTTCATCGAGTCCGCTCAGGTTCGCGGAAATGTCCGTGTGGCTGTAATCGGTGCCGATCATGAAGCTGTCTTCCGTGCCGAATTTGAGCAGCGACTCAATGTCGTCGATGGGATCGATCGTGATGTAAATCCGGTTTCCTCGGAAAATTTCCGGCTCTAATTCATAGAGACGGGGCAGTCGAGTTCCCTTGCCGCGAAGGGATTGCCTTTTTACCGCTCCCAGTTGCGAAATCGTATAGGGAATCCAGGAAGCGCCCGATTCGATTAATCCAAAGCGCAGCTTGGGGAATTTTTTCGGCACGCCGGAGCTCACCAGCGCGGTAAACGAGTACATGATTGGAAAGCCGCGGTCCCATTCGTGGAAAGGCAGTGGGTGTCCGGTATGGATGCAGAGCGGAATGTCGAGTTTGCTCGCTTCCTCGTAGACGGGAAAGAAATGGCGATCGGTGATGTTCCGGTCGAGATCGAATCCCCTTTTGTAAATACCGCAAGCGTTGTGCTCCTTGGCCCACCGTAGCTCCTCGACCGCTTTATCGGGCTGCAGCAGCGGAAGCACCGCCGCCCAGCGCAGCCGGCCGTTGGTGCTTGCGCACTTCTCGGCCATCCATCGGTTATAGGTAGTGGTCAGCGCCCACTCAGCCTCGGCGTTATTGGTATTGTACCGGATGAAGAACGTCGGGAAGATCACCTGTACATCGACGCCCATTCTGTCCATGTGCGCCAACCGGCCCGCGACATCCTGAAGCTCGCGAAAGACCCGCGGTGGATGATTGACCTCATCGCGGATGGCGCGATTTTGCAGGCGACCCTCCACGACCCAACAGCGGCTATTTGTCGGATTGTAGCCGGCGCGCTTCGCTTCGTCGGCCGGCATAGCAATCGTCACGGGAATGTACTTCGCGTACGGTGTTCCCTCCAACTTCTTCCAGGTATCTTCACACTCGTCCACATGGGTATCGGCATCAATGATCGGCATCGTGACATCTCCTATTCTCTACATAAATGTGAACAAAATCGTCCAAACTTCAAGAGTGGATTCGAGAGCAGCCCGCCATATTCCAGCCGCTTGCGATCGCGCCTTCGAACATTGGAACGCGGAAGGTTGAACGGTTATACGCTTGATTGCTCCCGGTTAAAAACGCTAAAACCACAATCATCCTGTGGAGCGCGAAATGAACATGACCGACGAAATCCGCATCATGACTTCGGGGGCGTTTACGGCCGCATATCTCACACTTATTCCGCGGCTCGAGCCGCTCACAGGGAAAAAACTCGTTACCGCAGCGACCTCGATCGGAACCGGTGAAACTTCCATTCCCAATCGACTGCGCCGACACGAATCCGTTGATGTCGTCATTGTCGCGGACGCCGTGCTCCTCGGCTTCATCAAAGATGGGTTGATCGTGGCGGACAGCTATACGCCCCTCGCGCGTTCCGCCATCGGCATGGCGGTACGCAAAGGAGCCCCCAAACCGGATATCGGCACGGTCGATTCCCTCACATCCACGCTGTTGCAAGCACACTCGATCGCTTACTCGGCGAGCGTTAGCGGAGAATATCTCACCACTGAACTGCTGCCGCGATTGGGCATCGCGGATCGAGTTTTACCCAACTGCCGGCGTATTGAAGGCGGTGAACGCGTCGGCGCCGTGATCGCGCGCGGGGAAGCGGAGATCGGCTTTCAGCAGTTGAGTGAGCTGTTGCCTGTGCCCGGCATCGATCACATCACGCCGTTGCCGCCCGAAGTGCAGAAACTCTCGGTATTCTCTGCAGGCATCGCCGTAAGCAGCACCGATTCAGACGCAGCACGGAGCGTCATCCAATTTTTGTCATCGCCCGAAGCGTTCGAGGCGATCAAAAAAAGCGGTCTGGAGCCGATCGGAAGTCAGTAAGCGATTTTGCCCAAGTCAGTTTCACGTGCGACGCTTCGTCGGCTAGCGCCAGCCTTTCTCGTCCAATTCCTCAGTTCCGTGCGCCAATTTATCGGAAAAACTTTTTAGGAAATAAAAAAGCACTCCTGATCGAGCGATAGTTATCCACATCTGTGGATAACTGGAGTTCGGCAGGCACAATCAGTTCTTGGGAGTTCGATCAACAAAATATAAACAGGCGGCGTTAATTTTTACCTAGAAAAATTTCGCGTGCGAGACGTTTTTGTCTTGACAATCTTTACCGGAAAAATTACAAATCGCTCCTCCTCGCATCAGCTTCGTTCGACAATTTAGATCTGCCGCGATGGAAATCTTTAGATGGTTTTCCGGCCGCCGAGCACGGAACGCGGTTAACGCTTTCGCTGAATTCAAACCGGTGGCAATGGCTCTAGGAGGCGACTGCAATGAGCGAACTTCCGAGACTGCAACCGATCACGGTGCTCGAGAGCCATTTTGAATTTCGTGAAACACCTTTCGGCGTAACGCCCGACCCGCGTTTCTTTTACGATCATCCGCTTTATTCCGAAGGCTTGGCCGTGCTCGTCCACGGAATTGAATCCAAGAAAGGATTTATGCTCGTCACCGGCGAGGTCGGTACTGGTAAAACGATCCTTCTGCGTAAGCTCATGCGTCATTTGGAGGGGCGCGTCCAATTCGTTTTCGTCTCCAATAGTCATCTCACCTCGTACGGCTTGACCGAGCTGGTGGTTCAGAACCTCGGCCTCGCGCAGAAAGAAAAAAACCGGCTCGACATGATTCAAGAGCTGAACAATTACCTCGTCGCGGAATTGCGCGCCGGGCGGACGATCGCGCTTTTGATCGACGAGGCGCAGAAACTGAGCGATGAAGCGCTCGAAGGCTTGTGCGATCTGTCCAACCTGGAGACCGACCAAGAAAAATTGCTCCAGATCGTGCTCGTTGGCCAACCGGAAATCACCACAAAGTTGAATAAAACTTCTCTTCGGCGAATCAAGCAAAGGATTGCGCTCCATCACCGCCTCTATGCTTTGCAGACCCCCGCGGAAGTCGATCAATATATTTGCCATCGCTTGCGCATCGTCGGGTATGAAGGTCCGGATATCTTCGGCAAAGAAGCCGTTGAAGCGGTGTGGCACTATTCCGGCGGCACGCCGCGTTTGATAAATATTCTATGTGACAACGCCCTCGGCGCCGCCAGCTTAGCTGGCAAGAAGAAAGTGTCACCCTATTTAGTCATGAAGGCTGCGGGTGGACTGATGCTGGAGCAAGGAAGCGAAGCGGCAAAGCCTGCCAGCGGCGACATCGCTCTGCTCAAGACCAAGCTGAGCCCAACCCGCGTGAACCTAAAACGCCCCGAGCCTAATGGTCATACGGGGGAGCAGCGTTCGGAACCCAGCATCATCCCGCTGCGCGACTCGGACCGCATCGCGCTATCGAGGGTCGCCACCGGCGGTCCCGCGGTTTCCGTCCAGTTCTTCGATCGCCTGACTCGCGCGGCCACCGAGGCGATGGGACCCATGGCCAAACGCATCGTCGGAGATCAAATCTCGGCGCTGGGCGAGTCAACTCAGGCGTTTCCCCAAACCAAGCTCGCGGAGCTGGTTTTACGGGTAAGCGGAGAGATATTGAACGAAACCATGCGCACCCGTTTCCAAAGAACGATGGTCGATGAAATCGCCACGCTCAAAATGATGTGAGCGCGGCCCAGGAGGAACCAATGGAACGTCAATCGCGACGCTTCGGACTCAAATGGAAGATCGGCGGCATTTATACGCTGGTCATGTTCCTCTTGGGAATTTGCGTGATTGCCGCGGTTTATGAGCTCACCGGCAGCACGCTTCGAGATCAACTCGATCGCCGGTCTCTGGCGATAGCGCGCAATTTCAGCGATGCCGCCGCCGGATATGTGGCCGGACGAAATACCCTCGCGCTGAACGCATTGGCAGGAAAGTACACCCTCAATGACGGCGTCGCGTACGCTTACGTGGAAGATGGTCGAGGCGAGATTCTCGCTCAAACGTTTGGCAGAGTTCCTGAGGATCTTCAGTCGGCAACAGTATCGATGACGGAAATTGGGCGACGTGAATGGCGCTGGAACGGCAAAGCGATTTATGAAACTTCCGTTCCGGTCCTCGAGGGACAGATGGGCAAAGTCCACGTGGGATTTTGGGCCGATGACTTGGATGCGGAGATCCAGCGCGCCCTCGTTCCGATTATTGCTGCCGTTGCGATCGTTCCGTTTGTTGGCGCGCTGCTGTCGTTCCTCCTGGCACATTGGCTCGTTCAACCGATTGTCGGACTTACGCGCATCGCTGACAAAGTCACCATGGGCGATCTCGAAACCTCCGTCGGGGGAAATTGCGTCAGCGCGCGCGACGAGATTGGCGACTTGGCGCGCGCGCTCGAGCGCATGCGCTCGAGCTTGAAGGCGGCGATGCTACGTCTCGGGCGGGATGCTGCGTAATGTCGGGAGAGGCCGGGGCGTGGGCAACGTTGTTGCCTAGCCCGGCCAAAAAAGTGTCGTATCACGGGCACGTCAAACTTTTGAGCTGGTAAGAATCCAATGAGCGAGCACATAGAAAGGAAGCATCGCAAATGTCGGAACAGATCAACAAAGCTGAACACCCGTTCGCCCATCTCGTGCAGGCATTGCAGGAGGGTGAAGCACTCAGACTGAGTCAATGCATTGAACAGATCGATAACAGACTAGTGAACTGTCGGAAGTCGCTCGAGGAGTATCGGCGCTTGCGCGTCGCTCTACGGGTGATTAACAGCCAGCTCTCCCGATTGGGCGCCGAGCCTTTATCGTTAGCGGACGATATGGTGAGTCACGACTTCATCGAACTGATCAGGAGCCGGATCGATCACTTCAAATCCTCGGGTAAACTCTAGCCTTGAACCGGCTCCTTAAAAATAACCTTGAGTTGCAGGACAAAAGACTCGGAAAAGCCGTCACCCCCGAATGTCTTAATCGGCGGTCCATCCGGATTCCGCTTGTGGTGAGCACCGTCCAACCACCGCTTAAAGCAGGCGGAAATGACAGATCGCGAACGGTCAACGTTAGGAAATACAAGCGCGAGTAGGCTGTTAAATTTGGGGCAGGCGTAGGATCATGAAAGACTTCGCGTCTGCGTGACAAAAATCGCTGTGTAATTTACTACGCTCGATCATTGCAGGTGCAACTCCTTTTGAACTTCCCTCAGAAGCGTGAAATCGCGGATCTGAGACAGCGCTACCGGCCGATCGGCCCGTACGGTGGCTCTGCGCGACTCGATGGCGAATTCGAAGGTTTTGTCGCTGGTTCCACCATCGGCGCTGAACGACGGCAGAATCGAGTCATAAGAATCTTTCGCGACGTCCGGGGTCTGGTTCAACCATCGCCCCATGATTTGGACCGTCTGTTCCTTTCGCTCATGCATGAAGCGTAACCCGCGCAAAATCGCCCGCACGACCTTTTTGGTCTCCTCTCGACTGCTCTTGAGCCGCGCATCCGTAACCGCTATGGCGGATATCGGATTGCCGATTTTGAGATCCTTCGGTCCGCCAAGCACATTATAACCCTCGCGGCTGAGGCGCACCGGCCCCGGCGGCACCGTGCAGATCGCATCGACCAGACCTTTCTTGAGGATTTCGACACGCACCGGTTCGTCGCCGCCCAAAGTGACAAACTGCACCTCTTTAGGATCGATCCCTTTCGCCTGCAGAATCGCTTCCGCGGCAAGCTGATCGGAGCCGCCGATACGTTGCGTGCCGATGCGTTTGCCGCGCAGCTCGCTGATGGATTTAATCTCGGGCCTGCCCACCAAACTGTGCAGCGGCTTATCGGTGAGCACAGCGAGAATTTTGAACGGCAAGCCTTGCATTGCGCTGCCGATGATATTTCCGAAACTCAACGTGTACTGGACTTCGCCGCTGATCAGCGCCGGGACGGTCACTTGACTGCGCATTTGGATCAAGAGAGCTTCGAGGTTCTCATCACGGAAAAAATTTTGCGCGACCGCAACTTGCGCCGGTAAGAACGCATAACTTCGGCTGCTATAGGAAATGATTGCCTGGTTGGCGGCAAAAGCATTGTTTTGCGATAGCCAAAAAAACAGGCCGGCCAAAGTGGCGAAAGCTCGTTGTGAGTTCAGCAAGTTTGCATCCGGTTAGCGCTTTCACGCGCTCACAATAGAAATGGTTCGATCAGACGAAGAGCAAATTCTTTTTCAAATTGCCCGGCCGGAAATACGCTTGCAGAGTTGGCAGTCGCGACAAACGGCAATTCAGCGAGGCATGGAACACCGGTCAGGTTGGCTAGGACCTCGCGATTTGTCTCGCTCGCAAGTGAGATTTGATCGGTTGGACAGTTAAGCACGTAGCCGATGACCTTCAATTCTTTACACAGCGCGTGTTCCAAGGTCAGCATTAAGTGATTGATCGCCCCCAAGCGGTTCGCAGCAACGACGATGAGCGGCAGTTTAGCACTGCGGGCAAAATCCGCATATGTGAAGCTCGGCAGGAGCGGCACCATGAGACCGCCGGCACCTTCGATCAGGGTCACGTCATGCTCCGAGCTGATCTCTTCATACACCTTCAGTAAATGATCGATGTCGATCCTATCGCCCGTCCGTTCAGCCGCGATGCTCGGCGCGAGCGGCTCGACGAAGCGATAAGGGCAGATTTTTTCCATCGGTGCACCACAACCCGAAGCTTGCTTCAGACGGACTGCGTCCTCCGGATAGAGCTGCCCGTCGCGTTCAGAACAGCCGGTTTCCACCGGTTTCATGACTCCGATCCGATAGCCCAGATCGCGCAGCAGTGCTGCCAGGTTGCAGGTGACGAACGTCTTACCGACGCCGGTGTCCGTACCCGTGATGAGAATACTGCACGCCATTAGACTCTACTTACAGCGAGATCGCACATCGAGAATGGATTATCGATTCGCCATCCTCCATTTTCTATCTTCGATCTTCATTTTTTTCCGTTCCATCAATCGCCCGTCACTTTGACAATGCTCTCATAGACGACATCGACCAGTGAAGTGAGTTCGTCCTCGGCGATCGATAGAGGCGGCATCAGCACAATCACGTCACCGAGCGGCCGGATCATGACGTTGCGTTTGCGCGCTTCGAGGACAACTTTATAGCCGATTCGGTTTTCCGGCGCGTAGCTCTGGCGACTATCCTTGTTTTCAACTAGCTCGATCCCAACCATATATCCCCACTGGCGAACATCGCTGACATGCGCAAGTCGCCTGAACTCTTCTAGTCGCGCGGCAAGATAGGCGATCCGGGGTGGCAAGCGCTCGATGATCTTTTCGCGCTCGAAGATGTCCAGATTGGCGATTGCGACGGCGCAGCCGAGCGCATTTCCGGTATACGTGTGTCCGTGAAAGAAAGTTTTGAATTCCTTATATTCGCCGAGAAAGGCCGAAAAAATTTCTTCGGTCGCCAATGTCGCCGCGAGCGGCAAATATCCGCCGGTAATTCCCTTGGCAAGGCAAAGCAGATCGGGCGCCACGTTAGCGTACTCACACGCAAACATTTTGCCTGTGCGGCCGAAACCGGTTGCCACTTCGTCGAGAATGAAAAGAATGCCGTAACGGCGACAAATGCCGTGTAGTGCTTTGACATATTCCACCGGCTGCGCCCACATTCCCGCCGCGCCCTGCATCAACGGCTCCATCACCAGCGCAGCCAGATGGTTTCGCTTCGCGGCAATCTTCTCGTCGGCTTCGGCAATCGCCGCACTGAGCGCGTCCGCTTCGCTCATGCGGCGGTAATAACGAAACGCGTGCGGCGGCGTGATCCGCAGCACCGGAAAGAGCAGGCTTTTGTGAAAGCGGTGAAACGTCTCGGAATAGCCTACGCTCATCGATCCCACAGTGTCGCCGTGGTAGGACTCGGCCAACGATGCGATCTGTATCCGTTGAGCGTCATTCTTGAGCTGCCAATATTGCACGGCCATTTTCAACGCGATTTCGACGGCCGTCGCGCCGCTGTCGGAATAAAAAACCCGCCTCAAGCCTCTGGGCGCGATGGCGACCAATTTTTCAGCCAGTTCAATTCCTGGAACATGGCTCAAGCCGAGAAATGTCGAATGCGACATGCGCTCGAGCTGAGCGCGAATCGCATCGTCGAGCTCTTTCTTTCGATGGCCGTGAACGTTGCACCAAAGCGAAGATACCCCGTCCAGATACTTCCGCCCGTGTACATCGATGAGAAAATTGCCCTCAGCGCGGCTGATGATACACGGCTCCTCCCCGAGCCAATCCTGCATCTGGGTGAAAGGATGCCAGAGATAGCTATGATCGAGGTCTTTCAGTTTATCGTAAGAGTCCGCCATTTTGAGCTTGGCTTTCCTGAAAAGCCTCGAGCGCTTTCTCGATGTGCCGACGCTCATGGGTGGCCATTACGGTGATCCGCAGGCGTGACGTTCCCGGCGGCACTGTGGGCGGGCGAATTCCCTGCACGAACACGCCGTGCTCCAAAAGTCGCTGCGAAAGTTCCATGCAGCTTTCGGCATCGCCGACGATCAGTGGCACTATTGGGCTTTGACAATCATTTAACCCAAAGCCTAGTCGTTTTAACCCCCTCGACAATAATCCGCAGTTTTCCCACAGACGCTCACGGCGTTCGGGTTCACGTTCGATTAAACCGATGGCGGCTATGGCCATGGCCATAATCGCTGGCGGCAGCGCGGTCGTGAAAATAAAGCTCCGGCAACGGTTGATTAAAAGCTCGCGCAGCGCCCGGCTGCCGGCCACGTAGGCGCCAAATGCCCCCAGAGCTTTTCCCAAAGTCCCCATTTGGACGAAAACACGATCTCCCAGGCCATGCTTGCTGACTACGCCGGCTCCCGTTACGCCGAACACGCCGGTCGCATGGGCTTCATCGACCATCACCATCGCGTCATGCCTTTCGGCAAGCTCGACGATGTCAGTCAGCGGCGCCTCGTCGCCATCCATGCTGAAAATGGACTCGGTGACGATCAGACGCCGCCGAGCATGTCGAGAATTTTTGAGATTGGCTTCGAGCTGATCGAGATCACCATGGGCGTAAACGAGAGTTTGTGCGCGAGACAATCGACAACCGTCGATGATGCTCGCATGATTGAGCTGATCGCTGAGAATAACGTCGGCCGCGCCCGCAAGCGTCGCGAGAATTCCCGTGTTCGCCTGAAAACCGGAATTGAACACCAACGCCGCCTCGGTGCCCTTAAATTGCGCCAGGCGACTTTCCAGCTCTTCATGCAAGGTCATGTTACCTGAAATCAGGCGCGATGCGCCCGAGCCACAGCCGTAACGATCGATCGCTTGTTTCGCCGCTTGCGCCAGCGCGGGATGATTGGCAATGCCGAGATAATTATTCGAGGAAAAATTGATCACTTCACGGCCGCCGATGAGGAGAATTGGCCCCTGTTGGTTCTCGACGCGGCGCAATTCTCGATAAAGGCCGGCACTGCGGAGCGCTTCGAGCTCCGCGTAAATGTCGACTGCAACCATTGCTTGAATTAAATATTATACGGCCTGCCAGCGCGCAATACGCAGAAGCTGGCGCGAATGAAGTGATTCCGCGGATCCCTAGAGAGAATAAAAATTACGCAGCCGCCATACCGCGCAACTTGCGCTCCACTAGCCGCATGTCGGCGACGAACCGGCGGTATTCTTCTTCTCGTTCGCTTTTTTCTCGCTGCCGGAAAATCGCGGAGGGATGGATCGTGATAAATACCGCTTCGCCACGTTGCCCGTTGAAGAATTTTCCCCGGGCTTGGCCGATCGGCACAAGCCTGCCGAGAATGGATTGAGCGGCGGTGGCGCCAAGGCATACAAGTAGCTTCGGATGAATCGATTCCATTTCCGATTCGATCCAGGGCTTACAAGCCATGATTTGCCGCACCGCAGGTTTTTGATGCAAGCGTCTTTTGCCCCGCTGGATCCATCTAAAATGTTTGACGGCGTTGGTGATGTATACCTCGTCCCGTGAAATGCGCGCTTCAGCAAGAGCCTTGTCGAGCATACGGCCCGCAGGTCCGACGAACGGATGCCCTTGACGGTCTTCCATATCGCCGGGTTGTTCGCCGACCAAAACGATACTCGCATGTGCCGCCCCCTCGCCGAAAACCGTCTGGGTCGCATTCCTGTAGAGATCACATCCCTCGCAAGACCGAGCCGCCTCGCGCAAGCTTTCAAGGTCCCGGCGCTCAGGAAGAAATTTTGCTGCCGACGTGTTCTCTTTTTTGCCCATAAGCCCAAAGGTAACACCGCGAATGCGCGATCACTAGACACCATTCCTAATGCTCCACTCAAAACCAGGCGATCTCGACGCGGAGGGATAGATCTTTCTTTTCTTAAGCGCTTTTCCTTGCCAGTTCGAAATCAAGCTGCTTAAGTGTGACAAATTAAAGCGCGACTTATTCCTTTGACAAACCGCGCGCAAACCTGTGGCTAAAACCAAGACAATTTTTGCCTGTCAGAACTGCGGCTATCAATCGCCAAAGTGGCTCGGCAAGTGCCCCGACTGTAGTCAGTGGAACACCTTCGCCGAAGAGCGCTTCGAAAAAGTAACGACGCCGCGCGGCGAATTGAGCTTGGGCACCAAGGAGGATCCCGCGCCGATCGATAGCATCGACATCAGCGAAGAAGGCCGCGTCCTTTCGGGGATTGGCGAGTTCGACCGCGTGCTCGGCGGCGGACTCGTAACCGGCTCGGTCATCCTGATTGGCGGCGATCCGGGCATCGGTAAGTCGACGTTGCTGTTGCAGGCGTTCGCCGCCGTGAGCCAACGAGACTTGACTTGCCTGTACGTTTCCGGAGAGGAGTCGCCGCGCCAGATCAAAATGCGCGCCGAGCGGCTCGGCATTGACGCGCCCAATCTCTTGATTTTGAGCGAAACTTCACTGGAGCGCATTCTCGATCAAATCAAGAAAATCAAACCCGGACTTTTGGTGATCGATTCGGTACAAACGATCTTCTCATCGGCGATCCCATCGGCTCCCGGCAGTATCGCGCAGGTTCGAGAGGCCTCCGGCGCGATCATCGTGCTCGCAAAAAAAACCGGCTTGACGACATTCCTGATCGGCCATGTTACGAAGGACGGCGCCATTGCGGGCCCGCGCCTGCTCGAGCACATGGTCGACACCGTGCTTTACTTCGAAGGAGAGCGCGGCCACAGTTTTCGTATTCTTCGCGCTGTGAAAAACCGTTTTGGGTCGACCAATGAGATCGGCGTTTTCGAAATGAAGGAAGCAGGATTGCAGGAGGTCAGTAATCCGTCGGAAATCTTTCTAATGGAGCGGCCGCTCGCGGTGCCCGGCTCCGCAGTCGTTTGCAGCATGGAAGGGACCCGGCCAATTTTGGTCGAGTTGCAAGCGTTGGTGAGCCGTTCGTTCCTAGCCGTGCCGCGGCGAACGACGATTGGAGTCGATCACAACCGGGTCGCGCTGCTGGTCGCCGTGCTCGAGAAAAAAATGGGCGCCAAGCTCTTCGACCAGGATATATTTGTCAATGTCGCCGGCGGTGT
>Ga0207683_10004112_pt1 | contig 12579 bp, 12 predicted proteins | sample KBSM73metaG_FD_184333 | JGI IMG/M metagenome (GOLD analysis project Ga0207683, IMG submission 184333) | Miscanthus rhizosphere microbial communities from Kellogg Biological Station, Michigan, USA - KBS M7-3 metaG (SPAdes) (version 2) | ecosystem: Host-associated > Plants > Roots > Rhizosphere >...
CTGCTCCTGAATCGCATACTGGATGAGGTCGGCATTGGTCCTTAAGTGCAGCCGTTCCATCATCATGTACTTGTGAAATGCCACCGTCCGCGGCGTGAGGATCAGAATGTAGGCGATCTCCTTCATCGTTCGCCCCTCCGCCAGGAGTTTGAGAACCTCCCGCTGCCGATCGGTGAGCTTTTCGTGGCCCCTGTGCGAATCCGCTGTCGTCGGAGCTAGCCCCTTCACTTCTTCCTTGATAGATGGAGATACATATTGTTTACCCTTGAGAACTTCGCGAACACCAGTTACGAGTTCATCTTTTGCCGAAGTCTTTAAGAGGTATGCAGCGGCTCCGCCCCTGAGCGCTTCCGCTGCAAAGCTTAGATTGGCGCCCACAGTCAGGTATACGATTCTTACTGTGCGCATCAGCTTCTTGATGCGTTTGCTGGCTACCATCCCAGTCATCCCCGAGATACCTGTATCGAGAATCAAGACGTCGGGCTTCAATTCTGGAACTGATTCCAAAAGCGCCTGCTCGTCATTGACAATGCCGATAACCTCGAACTCTGGTTCTAAAAGCCTCGAATACTCTTCTGCGACTGGTGTCGCGTCAGCGATCAGGACTCTCGGCCGCGTTACAGGGCTCATACCGCACTCCTTGCAAAGGTTACGTCGAGATCACTACAGCGTCGAACTTTGACTGAACCCGCGAAAGTCGGGACTCTGCTTGCGTGAGTCTGCCGATTTGTTCTCATTCTTCGCAAGTTCTGCAACTCTGGATACTGACAATACTGACAGTCGGGCGACAGATTCCTTCTGAAGTCACTGAAGCGACTCAGCGAATCGAAAGCGCCATGTGGCCGTGCGGCCGTCACTTTCGCTCCAGATGCTCACTCCGCCGCGTCAAAGACACGGCGGAGTGAGCAGTTACTGCTTCGCCGCAGGTGCCATGAGCAGTGGCGGAAGCGCGGCAGCGATCTCCACGTCGATTACGAGATCCATACGACGCTCCAATTGCATGAACTTGGCAACCGTCAAAGGAGAAAGCCCCGCGTTTTCGAACTCCTTAACGTAGTCTCTCTTGGTATTCGTGCGAGCCGCTTCAAAGTTCAGACTCTGGTCAATGATCGATTTGGCGTCCGCATCGGTCATGGTGTCAAACTTGTTCGCATAAGTCTTGATCAACGCCACGCGCTGATCGTTGATCTTGGAAATATCCGCATCGTATTTGTGATAAACCGGCCAGAAAGCTTTAGCGTCTTTATCGTTGAATTGCATCGCCGCCGTGATGATGGCAACCCTGTCCGCCTTGACGTCTGCCCGCAGAGACTCAATGTAAGAGTCGACGCTGACATCATTGGTTTGAGCGGCAGAGACATTGGGAATTGCAGCCAACGAAAGCAGAATCGTTGCGAATAACAGTCTCGTTTTCATATTTCACTCTTCTTTGCAAATTCGGGACACCGCGAGATTCATAGACTCTCTCAAGGCGGAACTTCACCCGTAGGCGGAATGCTACGCACGCCATTAAAAGCTGCCTACTGTCAAAACGAACAGTGCATGAAGGATAGGCAGCCGCAGACTGCCCCGCTAAGAGGCGCAACCTGTTTCAGGGAAGCCTGATTTTCAGTTCTTAAAATGTCCATCCGAGACTGGAAGTTGAGCCGTAGTCTGTCTGCGGTAAATCCTGAGGTGGACGACTGTCCACGGTGAGATAGTAGCTAAGGTTCCAATAAAGATCCTTGGCGATTTTCAATTTGACTGACGTATTCAGATCGAATCGAACGCGCCCCAGGTCGGTCAGGCTCGGAAAAACACGGGCATCTACAAAGAAGTTCGTTGTCTTGAATTTGAAGAAGTTCAACTGGGAACCTAAGATCGCTTCAGCGCTGTTCCCTTCCTGGGTCGTCGCGGCCTGGTCATAGTAGCTCTCCTGATTCCAATCGATACCCCCATATGCAGCAATCAGGCTGTTGTTTGTCATTCGAAAGTTGTGCCCGAGCGCGCCGCCTAAGGTTGTGCGCAGCGCAAGCTCCTGTTCGGAATTGTGCTGGAATTCAGCCAGTCCCATGTAGAAGTTGCGCGGCGTTTTCAACTGCCTGATGCCTTGGAATAGAAGATCATTGCGAAGACTCGACCCTGTACCTCCGCCGGAAAAGCTTGAGCTGTCTTGCGCGCTTATCGACCACTTCGGTCGCCTGTAGATGACATTCGAATCAAAGGAGTACTGTGTGCGGCTCTGTTCCTTCGTGTAGTTGAATCCGGCGTCAACAGAGCCGTGCAGATTCTGCCAGAACTTGAGGTCGGTCTGCTCGATGTCGACGATTTCTCTGGCTGGAACAACCTCCTTCGCCGAAGAGTCACTTACCTCGACTTGAAGCCCTTTGGCTGTCATGTCCCCGGAGCTCTTCAATTCTCCCGTGTAGCGATCTCCCTTCTCATCCGCGATTACAAATATCTGTGGGCTCTCAATCCTCACAACCTTCGACCAATCGATGGATACCGTGCCGTCGCCGTAATCCAGCTTGACGTATAGATAGCCCTTCTGCATTTTCACAATCTCGCAAGTGATACGATCCCCGTTCGCAAAGACAAGGACGTCCTTCTTCTCCCGCGCAGAACTCATACCCGTGACGAGTATCAGAAACAGAGTTATCCATACAGAGAAAAAGAAAGAGAATGGGCGAATCCTGAAAGAGCTGATTTGCATATCTCACCGAGGTGGCACAAGCCCAAAACGAAATGCATCACTCGTATGGAACGAACCTTACGCCAACCAGTGCTTTATAGCGGTCAAGGTCTCCAGATTGAACTGTCATAGTTGACAGGGAGCCCGTCAGAGCCTGCGTTTGTACGAGTCTGGAAATACTGCATTTGTTGGCGCGATCGTAAGATGACGCTCTCGCGATCTCCTGTCATTTCTACCAGTAGACTTCTCGTCCCGTGTGAAGGACACTCGGGCGCAGTAGGTACACGGAATTCTCTCGCCGCGACCTCGCGACAGTGACAACGTTCGAAGGAGTGTTTCAATGAAGCGCATCTCGTATCTTGGGCTTGTTATTTTTCTTCTGACCGCAGCAACTGCGATAACGACCTGGGCGCAAAAAGTAAATGTGGATTTCGACAAGACCGCGAACTTCTCCGGATATAAGACCTACGCTTGGGCGTCGGGAACACCGGCCAAGAATCCGCTCGTGGATCAACGGATCGTTGAAGGCGTTGACTCACGCATGGCGGCCAAGGGTCTACAGAAGGTCGATGCCAATGCCAATCCGGACCTTGCCGTTCTTTACCATGCCTCGGTTGGCGCCGAGACTCAGATAAGCACAATGAGCACGGGATACGGCGGCTGGGGTTATCGCTGGGGCGGCGGTATGGGCACATCAACCAGCACTGTAGAGCAGATTCCCGTCGGCTCACTCTCATTGGATATTGGCGATGCCAAAACCAAGAAGTTGCTTTGGCTGGGCACGGCAACCGATTCGCTCAGCGACAATCCGGATAAGAACACGAAGAAAATCAATAATGCCCTGGACAAGATGTTCAAGAAGTTCCCACCGCCGCCGCCCAAGAACTAGTCTGCCCATGCCAGATGTGGCGCAGCTTCGATTTAGCAGCGTCCTCGAACTGACATAGTCTTGGAGCGGAGTAGTCATGGCGAACGCTTTCCTGAGTTGGCGACAGTGCGTCACGTTGTGCCTGTTCGCTATTTGGCCACAGGCTTTCGTGGCGCAGGAAGCGATTGAATCGTCCCGGGCTGAAAACGCGCTCACCACTGCAGCTCAAGAGCAACAAGAAGCACAGAAAGAGATAGACGAAGCCGCCACACTCGCAGAGGCGGAGTCAAAAGAGAAGAATAAAAGTAAGCGAGGGTCGTTTGTCGTTGCCCCGATCCCGATTTCGAATCCCGCGCTCGGATCGGGACTCGTGCCTGTCATCGGTTATATCTTTCCAATCAGCAAAAAGGACAAAGTCTCCCCTCCTTCTGTAGTTGGAGGGGCAGCAGTGTTTACAGACAATGGCAGTCGAGCTGCCGCCTTTGCCGGTCAACTCTACTTCGCACACAACACCTACAAAACCACTGCCGTCTATGCTCGGGGCAACTTGAATTACGACCTCTACGGTTCCGGAGCGAGTGAAGGTCTCAAGTTACCCATTAAGCAAACCGGCCAGGTGTTCCAGGCTGAGTTTCTGCGTCGTATCGCATGGCAGTTCTTTCTCGGCCCGCGATTCATGAGAGGAAACTCGATCATTACCGATCGATCAACAGGTACTAAAGAAGTGCCTCCGCCCCCTCCCGATCTTGGCTTGGACACAGCCCTCACGGCCCTTGGCGTACGGCTGGCCCGGGACACAAGTGAGAATCGTTTTTATCCGATGAGTGGAACCTATTTCAGCTTCACCTCTGACTTCTTTTCGGAGGCGCTGGGCAGCAAGTATTCTTTCCAGTCATACAGAGCCAACTTCTCAAAATATTGGAACTGGGGAGAGAAGCATGTTCTTGCCTATAACGGCTACTCATGTTCGACGGGCGGCGCGCCCCCGTTTTATGGAAACTGCATTTACGGAAGCAGCAATCAATTGCGTGGATATGTACCCGGCAAGTACTTTGATCGCTACACACTCGCAACACAATTGGAGTACCGCCTTGCTCTGCCCTTCCGGCTCGGCGTCGTCGGATTCGGCGGAATCGGCGAGGCGATTCCCGGAGATGATCCTCTATTGTTCATGCACAATGATTTCCTCCCTGCTGGCGGGGTCGGCGTGAGGCTCCTGTTGAGCAAGCAATACCATGTCAATCTCCGTTCCGACTTCGCTTGGGGTAAGGACGGTCACACTTTCAACCTCGGAATTGGCGAGGCGTTTTAGCGACTTCTCCCTCTCAACTCCGACCCCGAAGAAATCTGGTTCCCGCCGCCGACGGGCGCCTCTTCGTTCGCTTCGGGATGTCACCGTTCATGTTTTCCAAGAAGCTATGCCACTGTCACTTCTGTCAGTATGCGCACAATCGGGTGTCTGCTAGGGTCGGAGCATCAGAATTGCCTTCACGGAGTGTAATCAAAATGAGCCCGATCAAAGGCCGCCGCTTTACCAGAGCCCTGTTCACCGCACTCGCCCTTCTCGTTGCCTTGCCCGGCCTTCGAGCGCAAGAGAAGAACGCCGACCTTGATAATTACAAATGGCGAGTGACGGGGATGTGGTGGTTCTCTCACCCTACCGGCTCTGTTCGGGGATCCACTGATCAGGTCGAGTTCGATATCGATAAAGACTTCAGTTTCGGCAGCTATTCAACTTTTACAGGGGCGGTTGATTGGCATTTCAAGAGAAAGCACCATTTCACATTCGCCACAAGCCCCATCTACAGCAACAAAACTGCCACGATGACCCGAGACATCACGTTTCAGGGCGTCACATACCACACGGGGGCTTCCGTCACTGCCGACCTCAACTCGCTGACATTCACCCCGGGGTACCAGTACGACATCATCCGTAGGCGGCAAGGCTATTTGGGACTAAATGTGTCGATTCACTTGCTTGACACCGAGGCGAAACTCGCCGGAATCGGAACAGTCAATAATGTTGTTGCGACACGCACCGCATCCGCTTCCGAATTTGCCGCATTGCCGGTAATCGGCCCGACGGGCCGCTGGTATCCGATCCGCGACTCCAGTCGGCTTTCGCTGGCGGGTGGTTTTGAGGGGATGTACTTCTTTGGCTACGGGAATTTCATCTATTCCCAGGGAACGGTGCAAGTTGCACTTTACAAGACTCTCAATTTCAAGGCTGGCTATCAGTTGGGAACAAGGCTCAGCATTCAGGGAACCAATGACCACATAGGCCTGCGCTTGACGCAGCAGGGACCGGTCGCCGGACTCGAAGGGTCTTGGTGACCAGAAATCCCACGGCGCAGAATGCCCGTTTTGTTATCGCCAAGGCGCGGAATCAACATTTTGATGGATTTAAATAAGTCCCTAACGGCTATTAACCCCGGTTACAATCTGGGCGCAGCGAGTTGATCGCGAATTCAGTTCGTTAAGTGTGTGGCGCCCGCTACAGCCAGATTCGGGGCGTCGAGCCAAGGATACGGGGTGCCAACCATCGCGCAGCATCTTCCCGTGCGCATTGTGTAAGAGCACTCACAGGTGCTTGCGGAGGGTCGTTATGATTACGCGCTCCCGAATCTTGATCGCCGACGACAACACTCTAATGGCGGATCTTTATCGCAAAATGCTTGACAATGAATTTGATGTGGTCGGAGTTCTGGGCGACGGCCAATCCCTCTTGAGAGCCGCGCTTGATTCGAGGCCGGATGTGATCTTGCTTGAAGTGGCGTTGCCCATGCTGAATGGGTTGGACGCCGGAGAGCGGGTCAAAGAAATGCTGCCTTCCACCAAACTCCTCTATCTGACCATGAGCGCTGGCGACCAGGTTGCGGCGGAAGCTTTCGCTCGAGGTGCCTCAGGATTCCTGCTCAAAACATGTTCCGCCGCAGAACTTTTGTTTGCAATTGGTGAAGTGATCCGTGGAAACACTTACCTCTCACGCACCCTCTCGCGCGACTCCTTCAATTCTTTGCGTCGGCAGAACAAAGATGTTGCCAATGAAGAAGATCGCCTGACTCACCAGCAGCCGGAAGTGCTACAACTGCTGGCCGAAGGAAAAGGCATCAAGGAGGTTGCCTTCCTTCTCAACGTGACCACAAGAACAGTCGCCTTTCACAAGTACAGGATCACGGAAGTACTGGGCACCAGGACCAATGCTGATCTGGTCAGATTCGCGGTTCGCACTCACATAATGAAAAACTAGCTATTCGATCTTTCCGCTCTTCGAATTCCTGACAGAGTGTTAGCGGCTGGCCTTGAATCGCATCCTCATATCCTTTCAGCCACTTTTCATTGATTTAATCGGTCAACTTGTAACCAAGTCGTTGGACCTCAAACTTCGTCGTTCCACAATTTCAAACCTCTTCCCCACGCATAATTTCGGCGCAATACCGGCTGCAAAATCGCCTCTGTCAATTGTGACAGTTGTGGGTCCAATCATGCGTCTGTAACTTGCACGTGAGTGAAATGTTTCTAATGCCGTTCGAATCCTCATCGCTCAGGATTCGAGGGCCGCAAGCTTCTCTGCTTGGCGACAAGTCGGGGATCGAGCCGGACATTGATCGCGAGACCGGCTTCTTCTCTAAAGCGTCTCGTTGTCCACTTCGCGGAACTGAGCCCAACGACACGCGCCGCGCTTGATGGGCGGAACCAATTCAAGGAGCAGATTGAAATGAATCTTCCGAGCTTTCCTCACGTCGATTTGTTCTCCGCAGGCATAAACGCCCTCAACGGCGTGCTCGTTGCTCGCAATCCATCGCACAATCGCGGCTATGCGGTTGTTGGTCTATTGATCATGGCCTTCTTCGGCGGAATCGGCGGCGGCGTGACCCGCGACGTGCTCTTGGCTCAAGTACCAGCGCCATTCAAGGATCCGACTTATTTCTTCGTGTGTCTGGGCTCTGGATTGCTTGGCCTCGCGATTTATCGCTACGCCGACTCCAAAGAAGAGTCGTTTCGCACCAGGACACTGGCCTTTTTCAAGTCCTTCTCCCTGCCGTGGTTTGCAGCCTTGGGAGCACACAAGGCGATTGAGCATGATCTCGGGCTCTGGGCTGCAATTCTCATTGGAGTCGCAGCCACGACCGCGGGAGGCGTGTTCATCGATCTCTTCTCCGGGGTCACACCTGAAATCATGCGGCCTTCGCAACACCTGGTTACTGCAGCGATATTGGCGAGCGCAACCTACGCGTTAATCGCAATTCAGATGAAGAGCAGTACTAACTTCTTCCCGATTACTCTCATCGCGGTTGGGGTTGCGTTTATTTTCCGGGTCATTGCGGTAAAAGAACACTGGAAACAAATCGTTCCTTTCGACGCGCCTGCCCAAGGTCCCGTTGCGCGTGTGTGATCTCAGAGCGAAGTACGATTTGTTTGGCTTGACATTAGTTCATTCGAAGGATGGGGAGATGCCATGGACGACACATTGACGCGCATTGGAACTCAATTGCTCGAACGCGTAAGCGGGCCGATGAAGTTTCGGCTTGTGTTGCAGCCTTGCATGGCCGCGTTCTTCGCGATAAAGGCAGGTTTGGCCGACGCAAAGCTGGGAAAGCCTCCATATTTCTATGCCCTTCTCTGGGACCAGGGACACCGCGAAGACCTGCTCAAGAACGGATGGAAGAGCGTCGGCCGGGTAGTCATTCTGGCGATTGTCCTCGATGTCATTTACCAGATCATCGAAATACATTTCGTTTACGTAGGTGAAGCTATCATTGTCGCCTTCATCCTGGCAGTTCTGCCTTACCTAATCCTGCGCGGACTGGTCACGCGACTGGCTCGCAAGAAGTCTTCGCCAACCCAGCCGGCGAACACCAAGGTTTAAGGGGACACATGAACGTAGAAACAGAGCGGAAAGACAAAGCCACGTCTCTTGCCGAAGAACGAACCGATCTCGCTATTGAGCGTACGGTGATGGGCGCAGAGCGCACCCTTATGGCATGGATTCGGACAGCGCTTTCCATGATCGGATTCGGCTTCTCAATATACAAATTCTTCCAATACATGCCCGAAGAAATCGCAGCGGGCACTGTTCGTCGGCCTCAAGCTCCGCGCAACCTGGGATTGACTCTCATCTCGCTTGGCACCTTGGCGCTGTTGGCGGCTGCGTGGCAGCACCGCCGTTTTTTGACGCAGATTGGAGTTTCTCAAAAACGGCATACAATGTCGGTCTCTCTCTTTGTGGCAATGGCGGTCGTCCTCATCGGACTCGTCACGTTCTACGGGGTTCTTCTGAAAAGCGGGCCGTTTTGACCTGCACCAGCTGGCTTCCGAAAGGGACGTCCTATTTGCCCTGCGTAAAAGGCAGACCGCTGTTGGAGTTGAAGAAAGGACAGAACGAAAAATCGAATAGGCCATCGAGGTCGCCATGGTCTTAGTCACACTGATCACCGATTGGCATCCCCATTCAGAAACGTCAGCCGTGGATCTCAAATCAGAAACGCAACACACACATCGGAACGGAGGACCTCATGCAAATGAAATCTAGCGCAAGAGTCGTAATCGGTGTTGGACTTCTTACGGGATTGTGGATGGTGAGCAACCATCCCGGCCTTGCCAGGGAGAAGAGCGAGACGATCGAGGCTCAGGCATACGGAACCGGCACCCAACTGGGTTCAAGCATTGGTGTGACACTCAACATTTATGAGTTCTCGACTCCCGCAGACAAACAAATCCTTGTCGACTCGTATAAGTCAGGCCAGAACCACGGGCTCGTGAACGCGCTGCAGAAGATGAAAGCAGTTGGTCATGTTGAGATCACCGGAACGCTCGGCTTCGACTGTTCCTACATCCACATGATTCCGACACCGACAGGTCGAAAGATTGTCTTCTTGACCAACCGCCAAATCAGAATGGGTGAAGCGATGACGGATAGTCAATCTCAGTCATTCGACTTGACTGCTGGCATCTTCGAACTCAACGATCAGGACAAGAAGAAAAGTGCAGGTGTACTGTATCCGGCAGCACAGTTAGTTATCGACAAAGACGGCGAATTGCAGTGGGACCTCAACCAGAACAGTTGGAGACTCGCCGGCATTATCGATTGGAAAGGAACACCCGGCGTCAACTAGAAAGGTGCTATTCCACGCGAACTAATCGCTCACCTTGCTAGTTCGTCCGCTCCCAACCAGACAAGACATTCCTGTGTCTTGCAGCGCGCGTGTGAGGCTCGAACAAGTAGCGCGCTCAAACAGAGGCTCGCGCCATCTTGCGGCCAGCGCAAGGGGGTTTTCGATCATGGATCCAGCAACAGTTTCTCCGTGGAGTTCCAATTGGATCTGGGGTCTGCCAATGATCGTGGTTACAGTGGCATTCCACGGTTTCTGCCTCGGATTGCTTCACTCAAGAGGGTCGCTTTTCCTTTCGAAGTGGAAGGGAGATTTCCTCCCCCGCCGGTTCACCGCAGTGGTGATGGGGGTGACGGCCCTTTGCGTTGCATTTCTGCATGGCTTGGAAGCAATGATGTGGGCGGGGCTATACCTCGCACTCGGTGCTCTCCCCGACCACCGAACTGCGGTGCTTTATTCGCTCGGAGCGATGACCACCTTTGGAAACGCGAATCTTCACTTGCCATTGCATTGGCAATTGATGGGTGTGTTAGAGGCTTCGAACGGTTGGATTCTTTTCGGACTGACAACTGCTTTTATGTTTACGATTATGCAATCAATCCTGGTTAAACCACATAGCTAAGGGCCCTGTATAAAGCCTCGTTCGGCGTCGTATTCGGGATCGGGCGATCGCTGTCACGACCGCCTGGGTTAAATCAATTCAGCCCCAATATTCCCCAAACCCTTCGCACTATTTCTTCGGCTTGTTGATCTTTAGGTGTTTCCTGACTTCAGACCACAAATGATGCTTGTTCGATGTTTTTAACTCTTCGCCGCGAATGGCGGCTCGCTCACCGCCGAGCGCTAAAACGATCAACTGCGCTTGACTCTCGACTCCGACACGGTTGTAAATGCGATGCAAAAACATCCGAATCGATCCAACTGTCGTGCCGCATTGCTTCGCGATCTCACGACACTGCAGGCCATAAGCCGCAAGCTCAGCGATTGCGGTCTGAGCGACGTTCAGGTTGTAACGAGCGGCGAATGACTCTGCATCAAATAGCCGCTTTCCTCCCTCTTCGCCCTCGCGTCCGATTCCTCGATCTACACTGAAATCCGATTGGTCGCTTGCTTTGCCTTTACGTTGGGCAAATGCGCGATTGTCAAAACGTGAGTTGATTGGCTGGTCAAAAAAATGGACACTGAAATCGCTAATGGTAAACTCGCTTCGCTCACATCTCGGTAAATGCGAAGAATCTCAAGACCTTGGCGTACACAAACAGGTCTCAGACGGATCCTTCGATCGTCCCGCTAAGCTTTAGTTGTGATTGGTTGCGGGGGCTGGATTTGAACCAGCGACCTTTGGGTTATGAGCCCAACGAGCTACCGGGCTGCTCCACCCCGCAGTTACAGTTTAGCAATACCACCAATAGGGGTCAACCTCGGCGCGTGCTCGGTCGGCATCTTATCCGTTACACTTCTTGGCAAACCTGCTCAGCTCTCTCTTCGATTGCTGTAAGGCTCGCATTTTCTGCAAAATGGCATTTTCCTGCGCGCAAGCGAAATCCACGTTCTCAGCTCGCCTGACAACGGCGGGGTGACAACTGCTCTGATCGACACGAGGAACCCTGCGGATGTCCCATCTGTATGTTGCAGTCTTGCTCATCATCGTCGTGGTCCTGCTGGCGGTTGCTCTCTTTCGCACCTCCCGCGTGAAGACCAAGGCCGACTACCTCGTGGCCGGACGCTCCTTGCCTGCATTTGTTTTGGTCCTCACACTCCTTACTTCGTGGATTGGCGCAGGTTCATTGTTTGCGGGAGCGGAGAACGCCTACAAGAATGGTTTTGCCGCGCTCTGGCAGCCAGCAGGTGGATGGCTAGGCTTGCTCCTCATCTATTTCATAGCTCCACGTGCGCGCAAGTTCGCCCAGTTCACGCTGCCCGATCTGCTCGAAGCCCGCTACAACCAGACAGCCCGCGTCCTCGGCACATTCGCCATCCTCTTTGCCTACGTCGGGATAACCAGTTATCAATTCAAGGGCGGTGGCGACGTCCTTCACCTCATCTTCCCTGACACAGTCTCAGCGGAGCTGGGTACCTACCTGATTGCCGTATTCGTCATCGTGACTACCGCGCTGGCGGGCATGTCGTCAGTGGCCTATATGGATGTGGCGATTGGCTCGCTCGTCACCATCATCTGCATCATCGCTGCACCTTACTTGTTTCTTCAAGCCGACGGCTGGGCGGGTCTCCATTCGGTGCTGCCGCCCCAATACTTTCAGCCGCTTGGCAACTATCGAATGAGCCCTCAAGGCCATTTGCAACCTGTGGGCATGGGCCTCATTCGTGCGCTCGAGTTCCTTGTTCCGACCATGCTACTCATGCTCGGAAACCAGGTCATGTATCAGAAGTTCTTCTCCGCAAAGACCGAGAAGGATGCTCGTATATCCGTCGTCGGCTGGATCCTGGGCACTCTGCTCCTTGAAACCCTGATCGTAGCCATCGCCGTGTTTGGGCGCGCCCTTTACCCCACAGGCGAAGTAGCACTGCATCCGCGCGAAATAATCCCCTACACGGCTCGACATGGACTTCCCGCGGTCCTTGGTGCCATCCTGCTTGGAGCAGTTTTTGCAAAAGTCATCTCCACTGCGTCCAACTACCTCTTCTCTCCCGCGACCAATCTCGTCAACGATGTCTTTGTGCGCTACATGGCTCCGGACGCTTCGAACAAACGGGTCCTGATTGTCTCTCGCTTAGCCGTTGTGATCCTGGGTTGCTGGGCGCTCTACCAGGCGGTCTACGCTGAGAGCATTCTCCAGAAAATGCTTTGGGCTTACACCATCTACTCCGCTGCGCTTACTCCCGTGGTCTTGGCAGCTTTCTACTCGAAGCGCGCGACGGCCTGGGGAGCAGTTGCGGCCATCGCAAGCGGCACAGTGGTCACCCTG
>Ga0207683_10004114_pt1 | contig 12577 bp, 13 predicted proteins | sample KBSM73metaG_FD_184333 | JGI IMG/M metagenome (GOLD analysis project Ga0207683, IMG submission 184333) | Miscanthus rhizosphere microbial communities from Kellogg Biological Station, Michigan, USA - KBS M7-3 metaG (SPAdes) (version 2) | ecosystem: Host-associated > Plants > Roots > Rhizosphere >...
GATCGTCACGCAGGTGGCATCGCTGACGGCGTTCTACCCGGCCGAGGCCTATCACCAGAACTACCTCGCCCTGCATCTGACGGAGCCCTACATCGTTTACAACGACCTGCCGAAGCTCGAGGCGCTGAAGACCCAGTTCCCGGGTCTCTACGCGGCCAAGTGAGCGACTGGGGATGTCGACTCCGTCGTTGATCGATATATCATTGGTCGCGCGCGACCGGCGGCATGCCTCGAGCTCACTTGGTCGCGTGCTTCGCTGAATTGCCGCTGCGCGGAAGGGTGCGCAGCAAGGACTTGAGATTGCGATTTACCGCGGCGCCCGTCTGCCGCTCCAGCGCGCGATAGCGGCGCACCAGCTCGACGCCGAGCGGCGTCAGCGACGTGCCCCCGCCGTCCTTTCCTCCGGATGCCGTCTGCACCGCGGGCCGGACGAGGCAACGATTCGTTTCTTCGACCAGCAGCCATGCGCGGCGATACGACATGCCGAGCCGCTTCGCCGAGGAGGTGATCGAGCCGGTTTCCTGGATGGCCTCGAGCAACGCGACCTTTCCTGGACCGATGGCAAGCTCGGTCGTGGGGCCACCTTCGCGAATGTGAAATCGAACGCCGGGTTTCATCGCGCTACCACGTGCTACACGTAGCCGACACTGCGTTCGTCGAACGCGACGGCCTTGACGAGTGCAAAGACTTTCTGCCCCGTTCGGACGCCGAGCTGCCGCATCGACCGGCGCGTGATGCGCGCGACGAGCATCGACCCGCCCACCGCGAGCTGCAAATCCACCGCCGGTCCGTTCGCTTCGTCGATCGCCAGCACTTGCGCCGGAAGAACGTTGAGGATGCTGATGTCGGTCGGCATGGCCAGCGCCAGCGACACGTCGCGTGCGCTGATTCGCGCCCGGACGCGCTCGCCGACGGATGCGTCGAGGCGGGGTACAAGGATCTCGCCGCCGTCGAACGTGAGGGTCGTAAGCTGGTCTTCGTCATTCTGCGCGGCGACGCGCGTGTCGAGGACTGATCCCGCCTCCTGCCAAGGCGCCGCCGGATTGCCGTCGAGCCTGCCCATCACGTGGTCCACCGGTCCGCTTGCGACGCACTTGCCGTCGGCGAGCACGACGACGGTGTCGGCGAGCCGGGCCATTTCCGTGACCGAATGGCTCACATAGACGATGGGGATGCGCAGCTCGTCGCGCAGGCGTTCCACGTAGGCGAGGATTTCCATCTTGCGGGGAACGTCAAGTGAAGCGAGCGGCTCGTCCATGAGCAGCAGGCGCGGCTGCGCGAGCAATGCGCGGCCAATCGCGACGCGCTGCTTTTCCCCGCCCGACAGCGCCCTCGGCTTGCGGTGCAGCAGCGCGGACAGGCCCAGGAGCTCGACGATGCGCGCCTCGTCGATGAAGCGATCCTCGGGCGCGTGCCGCCGCTGACCATAGAGCAGGTTGGATTCCACGTCCATGTGCGGGAACAGCAATGCATCCTGAAACACGTAGCCGACCCGGCGCTCGTTCGGCGGCACGTCGATGTTTTGCGCGGCGTCGAAGAGCACCGTCTCGTTGATGCGAATCGAGCCGCGCTGCGGCGTGGCGATCCCCGCGATGGCGTTGATGACGCTGGTCTTGCCGGAGCCGGAACGACCAAAGAGGCCGACGATGGGGGCTTCGGCGGCGAACTTGACGTCGAGGTGGAAGGAACCGAGCTGCTGCTCGATCTCAACGTTGATCATCGCGTTGCGACTCCGTGGCGCGGCGGGTGAGCCATTCGGACGCGGCGAGCGCGGCGATCGACAGCACGACCGCGACGAGGCTGAGACGCATCGCCTGCGCGTCGCCGCCCGGCACCTGGGTGAAACTATAGATCGCCAGCGGCAAAGTCTGCGTCTGTCCGGGAATGTTGGAGACGAAAGTAATCGTGGCGCCGAATTCGCCCAGCCCGCGCGCGAACGAAAGCAGTGTCCCGGTGATGATCCCCGGCAGGGCGAGCGGCAGCGTAATCGAAACGAAAACCCAGAGGCGCGAGCCGCCCAGCGTTCGCGCCGCGGTTTCGAGCCGCCGATCGATGGCCTCGATCGACAGGCGGATCGCTCGCACCATCAATGGGAAGCCCATCAGCGCCGATGCCAGCGCCGCGCCCGTCCAGCGGAACGCGAACACGATTCCGAACCACTGGTCGAGGAGGCTCCCAATCGGTCCGCGCCTGCCGAATAGCACGAGCAGCGCGAAACCGACGACGACCGGCGGCAACACGAGCGGCAGGTGGACGATCGCATCCACCAATGTCTTGCCGGGGAAGGAGAGCCGCGCCAATCCGTACGCGACGAGGACAGCGATCGGCAGGCTGAATATGACGCTTACGAGCGCGACGCGAAGACTTAGCGCCAGGATGCCGATTTCATCCGCGCTGAGCCCGAGCATCATTCACTCCGCCATTCCGAACCCATGCTTATCCCAAACGGAGCGTGCCGGCGCGGAGCGCAGGTAGTCCAGCAACGGCTTCGCCGCCGGCGACTTGCCTGTCACCAGCAGCGCGGCGGGGTAGACGATAGGCGGATAGCTGTCGGCCGGAAAGGTGTCGACGATCTTCACGCCCTTGTCGGATAGCGCGTCGGTGGAGTACACGATGCCGAAGGGAGCCTCGCCTCGCGACACCAAGGCGAGTGCTGCCCGCACGTTCTCGGCGCGCGCAACCTGCCTTTCGATGCTCGCCCAGACGCCGAGCTTCTCGAGAGCGCTTTTGCCGTACCTGCCGGCAGGCACGCTGTCGGGGTTGGCCATCGCGAGCTTCTCCGTGCCCAGCGCCGCGGCCAGGCCGAAGCCCGGGGCGATCTTGAGCGCCGCCTTGCTCGACGCGGGGGCGATCAGCACGAGCGTGTTGCGCAGGAGGTTGAAGCGCATTCCGGGTGCGATCAAGTTGCGCTGGCCGACGTAGTCCATCCAGTCAAGGTCCGCAGAGATGAAGATGTCGGCGGGCGCGGCCGCGTCGATCTGCTTCGCGAGCGCGTTGCTCGCGCCGTAGGAAACGATTACTTTGTTGCCGGTGTTCGCCGCGAACTGCCGGGCCAGTTCGTCCAGGGCTTCCTTGAGGCTTGCCGCGGCGAAGACGGTCACGTCGGTACCCGTCGCGGCAGAGGACGCGAAGGCTGCCGAAAGGGCAAGAACGACCGAAGCGACGATCGCGGCAAGCCGGGGCATGCGAGTCCAGGTACACAAGGCGAGACCGTAATATACAGGCGGATATTCCGCTGACACAAGTCGGGTGTCGGAAAAACCATCCGGGCGGGAGGTCGAAGGGCTCCGTGCCGCGTCGCGTTATGATGCTGCAAATGGCCGCATGAGCCGCTGCGGGGGCGGCCCGCCGACTGAAACATTCAACGCAAAAGGAAATCGCATGGCCACCATGCCGCTCGGCGCCCGGGGCACATTCACGCTCACAGTCACGCCGGATCACCTCGCGAACCGCTTCAAGGACGCGACGCTGCCGCCGGTGCTCGCGACGCCGGTCATGATCATGATCATGGAGAACGCGGCGCTCAACGCGATGAAGCCCTATCTGGCTGCGGGACAGAGCGCTCTCGGCACTCGCGTGGACGTTCGCCATCTCGCCGCGACGCCGGTGGGACACAGCGTCACGGGCGAGGCCGAGATCGTCAAGGTCGACGGGCGCCGCGTCGAATTCACCCTCCGGGCAACCGATGGCGCCGAATTGATCGGCACGGGCACGCACGAACGGGTCATCATCGACCTTGCCGCTTTTTCCGAGCGGCTGCAAACGAAAATGCGTTAGCGAAGACGAGTTAGCCGGGGCCGATGTTGACTTCCCGGGTGTCCCGGCGACCCGCTAGCGAGTGGGTTCGCGCGGCAATCTGAAGCCCAGCGCAATCAACTCCTCGCGTACTTGCGCATCGTCCAGCAGAGTGCGAAACGCACGGACCGCCGGACGTTCCAGTCGCGACGTCGGCACGACGAAGTCGTAGCGCTCTTCCTGTGCGGCGATGAATCCCAGGCCGTACTGCCGCGCCACGGTGTCGATTGCCACACCCCAGTCGGCGCGGCTCTGCGCTACGGCAACGGCCACCGCGTTGTGGGACTTGGTCTGCACCCCGTAACCGGCCGGCCGCGCGGTGCCCAGCAGCTTGTCGATGATGATGCGCGTGCCGCTGCCCGCATTGCGGTTGACCATGACGCAGTCCGGCGCTGCGAGCGCTGCGGCAATCGCTTCGTCGAGACGCTTGCCTTCGAAGCGCGTGTCGCCACGCCGATACACGATGCCCTGCATGCGGCCGTAGCCGGGCACCAGCGACAGCGCGCTCGTCAGCATGGGACGGTTGTATTCGCCGGTCGCAGGGTCCAGGAGGTGGACGCCGGCGATGTCGCTCTCACCGCGCTTGGCGGCCGCGAGTCCGCCCATGCTCCCGACGTACATCGCCTTCGTCCGAATTCCCTGCCGCATGAGCTTGCCAACCAGGAGATCGAGGCCCACGCAATGGCTGCCGACGATCACGAGGTCCGCGGGCTCGAGCTGCTGCCCAAGAAGCTGGACCGAAACCTTCGACCCGGCATCGAGGATCTCGGTGTGCTGGTCGATGGTGATGAACCCGTCGGCGCCGCTGAACGTCGTGACGGACCCCGAGCCCTTGCCCATCGGGTAGGCGGAAAAGTCGGCTTCCCCCTGCACCAGGCCGACGAGAAGGTATTCGGTGCGCCCGCGTTCGGAGTTGACGCGCATGGGCAGCGTCGCATCCACGACGCGCCGGCGCTCGACGGGCAGGCCCGCGTACGCGCGGATCACCGGCGCCACGAATTCGTGGAACGTGAAGATCGCCGACGTCGGAAACCCCGGCAGGATCACGACCGGCTTGCCGTCGGTTACCGCAAGGCAGATGGGCTTCCCGGGCTTGAGCGCGACGCCATGCGCGACGACGCCGGGATCACGCAAACGCTCGACGACACGATACGAGAGGTCGCCGGCGCCTTTGGAGGTGCCTCCCGAAAAGATCACGAGATCGCACTCGAGGCCGCGCGACAGCGCCTCCGTCAGTGCGCCCTCGTCGTCGGGAATGACGCCCAAATGCACCGGAGCACCGCCGAGCTCCTCGACCGCCGCGCCGATGATCGCGGCGTTGGAGTCGTAGACGGCGCCGGGCCGCAGCGGATCGCCGGGAGCGACGATCTCGTTGCCCGTCGAGAAAATCGCCACGCGTGGCTTGGTGTAGACGCCGATCTCGCGAAGCCCCAACGCTGCCAATACGCCGATTTCGCGCGAGGTTAGATACGCGCCGGCGCGAAGCACGGTCTCGCCTCGGGCGATATCCGTGCCTGCGTAACTCACGTTCTCGCCGCCGGTCAGCGGACGGCGCACCTCGAGCTGCTTGCCGCGCGCAGACGCAACGAGCTCCGAATGCTCGACCATCAGCACGGCGTCTGCGCCGCGCGGCAGCATTCCGCCCGTTGCAATGGGCGTCGCGACGCCGCTGACGACGACCTTGCTCGGCACGATGCCCGGCGCCAGGACTTCATCGTTGAGCGCAACCGTCCTCGGCGCTTCCTCCATCGCGCCGAACGTATCGCTGGCCTGCACGGCGAAACCGTCGACGTTGGACCGATCGAAACCGGGGACGTCCACATCAGCGACGACGTCGTCGGCCAGCACCCGATTGAGCGCCGCTTGCAGGGGCAGCATTTCCTTGCCGAGCGGCGCGAGTACCAGGTGCTCGCGAAAGCGCGCGGTCGCTTCGTCGCGCGTGATCACGTTCAGGAATTGTGTCTGGCCGGAATCCGGCTCCGCGCGTTTCGTTTCGGGTTGTGTCGGCATCGGCCCCGTCGCCATCAGTCGTCGTACAGGTATACGGTAACTTCGGTGTCCGGCCCGTAGCCCTCGCTCTCTGCGGGAACGATCACGAAGCCGTCGGCGCGCGTAGTCGACGAGAGCATCGAGGCTCCGCTCAGCGCGATGGGCTCGACCAAGCCGTCGGCGATGCGGACCCGGCAATAATCGACGCGGCCAATGGCGGAGACGATCTTTCGACCCACGACACGACGAACCGTTCGGTGCGGCCAGTCGGCCGGCCGGCCACCCCGCAGGCGGATGGCGCGGCCGGCGAAGAAGTCGTAGGCGCAAAGGCAGGACACCGGGTTGCCTGGCAGCAGGAACACGAGCGTGTCGCCGATCCGGCCGACACCGGCAGGACTCGACGGCCGCATCGCAACGCCGTGAATGGCGAGCTCACCGATTTCGGCGATGAGCCTGGGCGCGTAGTCTTCGCTGCCGACGCTCGAGCCGCCCGAAACCAGGATGATTTCCGCGCCGGGAGCGAGGAGCGCCGCGCGGATTTCATCCGGATCGTCGCCCAGCCGACGATGCGTCTCGAGCAAACCGCCGTCGCGGGCCACGAGACCGCGCAGCATGTAGGAGTTCGCATCGTAAATCTGATACGGACCTTTGGTTTCGCCGGGCGCTCTCACCTCGTTCCCGGTGACGAGAATACGAACGCGCGGCCGCTTCACGACGGAGACGCGCGCGAGTCCCAGCGAGGCGATGAGGCCGACATCCTGCGGACGCAGCCGCCGGCCCGCGCGCAGCGCCGCGGTGCCTTTGCCGATGTCCTCGCCGACGTGCCCGACGTGCTGGCCCGGAGCCACCGGTCGCGTGATCTCGATCCGGCCCGCGGTTTCGGTCGCGTATTCGGCCGGCGCGACTGCATCGAGCGCATCCGGCACCGGCGCGCCCGTCATGATGCGCACCGCTGCGTTCACTGGCACGGCATCGCCGAACGGTTGGCCCGGCATCGACTGGCCGAGCACGGGGAAGGCGAGGGGGTTGTATTCGCTCGCCCCGGCCGTCTCCGCGCCGCGCAACGCGTAACCGTCCATTGCCGCACGATCGAATCCGGGGACGTCGAGAGGCGAGACGATGTCGGCGGCGAGCACTCGACCTGCGGCCTCCTCAGGCGCAACGCTCTCGGCGTCGAGCACCGGGCAGTGCCGTCCGATCCAGTCGACGACCGCCGGCACTTCGCTGCGTCGCGCGAAGCCGTGCATTCTCACGTCGGTTGCAGATGGCATGTGGCTCGAGATCGAAGCGCCGAACGAGGCGAGGAGGGTACGCAATGCGCGTCCGCGTCCCGGATAAAACCACCATGTTAACTGGTACGCCGTGCCGGCCCGAATTACCTTTCAGCCGACAGCGGCGTTCCCGGAGGCAGCGATCGCGGTGGGCAGCTTCTGCCAACGCGCGAGATCCGCCGCCGAGTCGACGTCCCAGAGCGTGGGCAGCTCCTGCCAGCGCACTCCCTGCGCGGCGAGCTTCGCTCGGGTCAGCGCCATCGTGTCCGCGGTGCTCCACGGGATCCCCGAGAACGCGTCGATCGCACGTGCGAGTCCGACGAGAACGTAGCCGCCGTCCTCGGCCGGGCCGAACACTGCAGGATGGTCGTCGAGTGCCGCGGAGGCACACGCGAGGTAGCTCACGTCGAGCAGCGGACAATCGGTGCCGATGAGGATGGCGTGCGATCCACGCGCAAGCGCCGAATGCAATGCGTGGCGCATGCGCGCGCCCAGATCCACTCCGCACTGCCTCCGCAACTCGACGCGGTAGTTATCGCGCCATTCGGCGAACGCGGGCGCGTCGGTATCGGGAGACGCCCAGAGCTCGATCCGGTCGATGATGCCGGCGATCCGCGCCGCGGCCGCAGTATCGAGAGTGCGTTCGACCATGCGTGCGTAGATCGCGGCGGCCTCGTCGTCGCCTATCGCCGCCGCGAGTCGCGTCTTCACCTGTCCCGCGACCGGATTCCGGGCGAAGACCTGCAGTGTCACGGCGGGTGGTGAAGTTGCGCTCCGATAGCGGGCGGCGAGCCGGGCCGGATCGGCGCCACGCCAGTACGCAAAGCGAATTCCCCACATGTTCACGATCGTGCGCCACGGTCCGTCACGCTCCCAACGCCGGCCCGAGGTCACGAGGCGCGGCGACAGGCACAACGGCGCTCCCGCGGCGCGCTTCAGGCGACGGGAGATCTCGACATCTTCCATGAGCGGCTGGTCGGGATAACCGCCAATGCTTTCGAACAGCGCACGTTCGACGAAGATGCCCTGGTCGCCCGTTGCGATGCCGGTCAATCGGGAGCGCGCGTTCATCATCGCGGCCACCGTCGGAAGCATGCTGGAATCCCCTGCAATGGTGACGTCGAATCGACCCCAGCGCCGCCCGGTGCGCGCCGTTTCCCCGAGCATCGCCGGAACGGCATCGTCCGGCAGGTGCGAGTCGGCGTGCAGGAAGAGGAGCACGTCGCCTGACGCAGTGGCCGCTCCGGCGTTCATCTGCGCCGCGCGTCCCATGGGTGCCGCAAACGTGCGGTCGGACAACGGCGTTGCCAAGGCGAGGGTCGCGTCCGTGCTTCCGCCGTCGACGACGATGACCTGGTGGCCGGCCGCGCGAAGCGATTGCAACGGCGCGAGCGCTGCGACTATGCGGCGGGCTTCGTTCCGTGCGGGAACGATGATCGAGACGCGCATGGGGCGACGCGACTCAGCGGGTCAGGAGTTGGCGACTTGCCTCGACCGCCGCTTGCGGACGAAGACCGGCACGAGCGCGAGGAGGCCGAGCAGGACGAACGCGCCGATGGTTTCCGGCGAGACGAGCCCCGAGAGGGAGTCGATGCGCCCCAGCGTCTCGCCGAGATTCACGTAGACGAACGTCGCGGGAATGATGCCGAAGAACGTGCCGAGAACGAACGTCGCGAGGCGGATCCTGGTGAATGCGGGTGCGAGATTCACGAGAAAGAACGGGAACAGCGGAACGAGCCGCAGGAAGAGGAGGTAGCTCAACGCGTTCTCGGTGAACCCCGCGCTGATCCTTTCGCCGAGCGCCCCCATGCGCCGCCGTGCGGCATCGGCGAAGAGGTAGCGCGCGGCGAGGAATACGAGCGTTGCGCCGAGGGTCGCCGCAAGCACCACGAGCACCGTACCGGCCCAGCGGCCGAAAATGAAGCCCATCGTCAGCGACAGCACGAGGCCACCCGGCAGGCTCAATGCAGTCGCGCCGGCATAGGTCACGAACGCGATGGCGAACGCTGCGACATAGTGCTCATGCGCGAAAGCGAGCAGCGCGTCGCGGTGTGCTTTGACCGCTTCCAGGCTGAGATACCGCTGCCCACCCAGTGCGAAAAAGGCGACGATCAGCGCGACGAAGACCAGCCCCAACGCGATCTTCACCGAGACAGCCCTGGATGCGCGTGAATGGGAACGACACCGGGATGCGGCCCGCGGGCTTCATACCCCAGGCGCCCGCGGGCCGCATCCCGGTGCCGTCCTGGGCCATGGCGTGCGACTCTCATCCGCGCGTGCCCTGCAGTCCGAAGATGCGCTGGATCCAGGACTTCGCGCCAGGGGTGAGACCTTCCTTCAGCCGCTGATCCGCGACGCGGCGATTGATCTGCGCCAGCGTCGGATACGCGTGGATGATTCCGGTGAGCTCCTTCGCGTTCATCCCCTTCGAGATTGCCATCACGTACTCCGCGATCAGCTCGCCGCCGTGCGAGCCGACGATCGCGGCACCGAGGAGCTTGCCTTTCGGATCGGTGACGATCTTCGCCTGGCCCTTGGTCTCGCTTTCGGCGCGCGCGCGATCGATGTCGTCGAATGCGAAGCGGTACACGCGGTGCGCGACGCCGCGCTCGATCGCCTCGGCCTCGGAGAGTCCGACGCGCGCAAGCTCGGGATCGGTGAACGTGCACCACGGCACGACGAGCGACGGCTTGACCCAGCGCATCCGGAAGAGGGCCTCCCGCAGGACGACGCCAGCGTGGTGCTCGGCGACGTGCGTGAATTGGTACCCGCCTGCGGCGTCGCCGATGACGTAGATGCGCGGATTGGTCGTACGGAGCCCGCCATCGGAGACGATGCGGCCGTGGTCGACGGTCACGCCGGCGGCGTCGAGGCCCAGGCCTTCGATGTTCGCGGCGCGGCCGGCCGCCAGCAGCAGATGCGATCCGGAGAATTCGGTCGTCGCGCCATTGGAACCGCGCATGGTCAGCCGCACCGTCTTGTCGCGGCCGGCGCACGCTTCGATCGATGCGCCGAGCACGAAGCGAACGCCTTCGGCTTCGAGCGTGCGCAGCACGACGGCGGCGAGATCGGTGTCTTCACGCGGAAGGATGCGAGGCGCAACGTCGACGACGGTGACGTCGCTCCCCAGTCGCCGGAACGCCTGTGCCATCTCGCAGCCGATCGGTCCCGCACCGACGATGAGCAGCGCGGGCACCGGCTCGCGCAGATCGAAGAGGGTTTCGTTGGTGAGATACGGCGTCGCTTCGAGGCCGGGGATTTTCGGGATGGCCGGTCGCGAGCCGGTGGCGATGACGAACGTCTTCGCCGTGAGTCGGCGGCCGTCGACCTCGAACGCATCGGATCCGACGAAGCGGCCGTCGCCGAACATCACGTCGACGCCGAGCCCGCGGAAGCGCTCGGGACTGTCATTGGGCTCGATGCCCCTGATCACGCCGGCGACGCGCTCCATCACCCGCGCGAGATCCGGTTGCGCCGGGGCGGGGTCGAGCGCCCAACGGTCGGCGTGCCTCATTTCGTGGGCAATGCGCGCCGATTTGAGCAATGTCTTCGAAGGCACGCAGCCATACCACAGGCAGTCGCCTCCGAGCCTGTGCTTTTCGACGAGTGCCACCTTGGCGCCGAGCGCTGCGCCGCCGGCCGCGACGACGAGCCCGCCCGCGCCGCCGCCGATTACCGCCAGGTCGAATTCGGGCTTCGCCATTGCATGTCGTCGTTACCCACCGGCGAATCTTACACAGGCACCACCCGAGCAACCATTGAGCGTTGAGCTTCGGCCGGCGGCGCAGTACACTGGCGTCCGGTCGGCAGTTCACCCAGGCGTTGTCGCGCGACTAGAGTCGCGAGCTAAACCTGCCGCAAGCCCCCTTGTCCGGTCAACGTTCGCTGCGTGCGCCCGGCTGGAAGACGACGACCCCCAGCCCCCAGTTCGGCCAGTTGCGCGCGTGGCAACGGAGACTTCCATGACCCGTGACGCAGTACCTTTGGTTGTGCCCGACATCGGCACCTTCGCCCGCGCGCTCGGCCGCTCGCTTGTCGAGCGGCACACCGCGAAATCCACCCCGCCCGGACACGTCGAGCTCCTCAACTTGCTCGCACGCGCGGCCGGCCGCCGCAGCTACCAGGGCCTGCGCGCGGCGGCACAGCTGCCACGCGCCGCCGCCGAGCTCGATGCCGCTCCGGCAGCCCCGGCGCTGACACCGGCCGCACGCAAGGTCCTCACGCAGTTCGACGTTGGCGGACGGCTGGTACGTTGGCCGCGCAAGTTCTCTCATCAGCGGCTCGCGATGTGGGTGCTGTGGACGCAGTTCGACGGCAAGCGCGTGTATACCGAGCGTGAGGTCAACGAAGTCATCAAGCGGTGGCACACCTGGGGTGACCACGTCACGCTGCGTCGCGAGCTCATCAACCACCGATTGATGTCGCGCAAGAGTGACTGCTCCGAGTACCGCAAACTCCCCGCCCGGCCCGACGACGAGGCGCGCTGGCTGCTGCGCGCCTGGCGCGAGCGACTGCGTCAGGTCACATAGAAGTGCCTGCGGGCGCTCCCATTCGCGACCCGGAGTCAGGCGTGCTCGGCCAACTCGAACGGGGGAGGGCGTTGACCCATGTCGGCGTTGGTACCGCGAGCAGCGTGATCGCCGCCTTGGTGGCAGCGTGCGCGTCGGTAACGTCCGACGACGATCGCAACGACGCGCCCCGCGTGGTGTTCGCTACCGTCGTTCTGACCGCCGCTCCCTACAATGCCGGACGAATCGGCAGGGCGTATCTTGTTCCAAGCGGCGACCGCACAGTGGTGAGAATCGATTCGAGTGGCGTGCCGGATACGGTTGCACGGCCCATCCATCTGTACACATTCATCTACGAGGGATCGTGCGCGGCGCCGTCGGAAAGGCCGGCGTTCGCGCTGACCGATACCGTGCTGGCGAGCTCGCTCGCCAATCCGGCAGGGATTGGTGCGTTCGGCGGTGCGGTCACGATCACGAACGACGCGCCCATTTCGTTCGATGAGCTTCGGGCGAAACCTTACGCGATCGTCGTGAAGACGTCGCCCGCGGACGGGAACCGTGATCTTTACTGCGGCGACGCGGGAGGTCGCTGAAGGTCGCGTATCGACCCGGCCACCTCAGGGTGCCTGTGGTAAGACGCCTAGCCAGACTGGGAAACCCGGATCCCCGCCCTCGAACTGGATCCACACTGACGCGCCCGACCGTGGGACGGCGCGGCTACCTGCAGGAATGCACGCCAATGCCCACACGGTAACGTCGCCAAGCACAGCGGGCACCTTGACCCTGAGCCGACGCTGGCGGAGAGGATCGTCAGCCCCTACTACGACAGCACGGTACAACCCGCGAAAACTCACCATAAGTATCCGACGAACGATGAAGTGGCTCGGAGGCCGCGATTGGCCGCAGTCAATACTTGTACGTTGCGCCGCAGCGGGAGAGCCATTCTTCCCGGGCGCCCTGTTCCGCACCGCGAGCGTTTTGCGGCGCCTGCAGGCACCAGTTGTAATGGGCGTC
>Ga0207683_10004118_pt1 | contig 12572 bp, 18 predicted proteins | sample KBSM73metaG_FD_184333 | JGI IMG/M metagenome (GOLD analysis project Ga0207683, IMG submission 184333) | Miscanthus rhizosphere microbial communities from Kellogg Biological Station, Michigan, USA - KBS M7-3 metaG (SPAdes) (version 2) | ecosystem: Host-associated > Plants > Roots > Rhizosphere >...
GATCTGGCCACGCTTCGAGGTATAGAGACCGTTGTCCTCGATGTCGTCGAATTGAACGTCGTCGAGGTTCATGATCGGGTTCGCCATGGCGTCTCCAATAGTGACGCGCGATTTCCTGCAACGCCCCTTTGAGCGCGGTTTCCGCGACGCCCTTGCCCCGGCAGGCCTTGTCCACGAAGAAGCACGTGATTCTCCAGTCCGGAAGATCAGCAAGGCCATCGGCGTAGGCGCGTTGGCGCTTGATGCGCGGGAGCTCGTCCGGCGAGCCGAACTGACACCAACCGACGCACTCGCGTCCGTCGAAGATGAGCGCGGCATGAGCGGCGCCTTCGCGGACACGATGCTCCTTCTCGCGACAGTTCTGAGCCGGGGTCTTGCCGCGTCCAACGCCCTCCGGATGAAACGCCATGCACCAGCAGCCGCCCCAGACGCCATTGTGCCGCTCGACGAGAGCCGCGAAGTGCGGCCAGGTCGAGGGGTTCAGCGGCTTGGTGGACAAATCAGCCATTGGAAGACCGGTTCACGAGCGACGACTTCTCGAACCAGCGCCTCGTCGATGGCCGGGCGAATGAGGCTAGCCTCCGCCTGCCCCGGGAGTGGACGGCTTGGGAACAACACGCATAGTGGCGAGAATGATCTCTCTTTCTTCGGCGTCCGCGATTGTCTCGATCGCGCGCACTGCAGCTGCGTATTCCGTCTGATGCGATTGGGCGTTGCCACTGCAGTGCGCGGCGTTTGCGGCAACTGCATGAGTAAGTGCGAGTTCCCAAGGCTCACTGTCGCGGCCAGTGAAAAACTCGCTTGCCGACCTGGAGAAGCGCGCGGCCGGGGCCGCGCTGCCCAGCAGCGCATGGACCTGGCCCAGCAACAGATTAGCCAACGCGGCGTTCTGCGCGTTTCCGACGGTACTCCACAAATAGGCCGAAGCGTGGGCCGCGTGAAGCATTTCGTCGTCTTCTTCGCGCGTTCGCGAAAGCTGTTCGGCCAGCGTCCACGCACGATTGTTGGCGCCGGAGCCGAGGCGGCGGCGCCACTTCGGTTCGTCTTCGGGATTGAGCTCTACGGTCATGTCTGCTCGCGGCGAGGCGTCACGTCGGGCCGTTTACCCACCCGACACCAGCAGGTAGGCGGCGAGCAGGAAGCCAAGCAAACCAACTGCCGAAGAAAGGAAGACGGCGAACCCTCGGTTGTAGGAAGGCGGCAGATCCACCAGCGGCAAGGTAGCCACGAAGCGGCGATGCTGAACCGTCGACACCAGGATGGAGATTGCGCCCACGGCGACGAACAGGACACCCAGGATCGCCGATGCGCCGTGCTCAGCGGTGGCGCCAGCGTGCGGCGCTTGCAACGACAACAGCCGCAGGAACAAACCAAAGCGCGCGACCACGAATCCCAGCGCCATCACCGTAAGCCCGGTCCGCAGCCACGCGAGCAGCGTGCGCTCTGCCGCGAAGAAAACCCGCGGGTCGGAATCGGAGATTGGCATCGGTCGCTGCGGGCCTAGCGGGCAAGGTGGCCGGCGGCGGCCACGGCACCGGGCACCTTACTCATCGCTCGCCTCGAAGAGCTCGATTGGATTCCCAGAGGGGTCCTCGACAAGCACCTGTCGACCGCCTGGACCTTGCACGGGCTCACTGCGAAAGCGAGCGCCCGCGTTGCCGAGCGCAGACATCGCTGCCTGCAACTCTTCCACCTCGATGACCAGCCGGTTCCAGCCGCCAGGTTGCGGAACGGAGCCATCCGCAAGCGCTCTCGATGCCGAGGTGCCCGGACCACTGAGCCACAGCGTGAGGTCTTCGCGAGCGAGCATGACGAACGGCGGGCCCCATCGCTCCTTGATCGAGAATCCGAGCGCCTCGTAGAACGGCAGTGCCGCGTCGACATCTTTGACGAGATAGCGAACGGTCGACATGTGCGCTTCCGCGATGAGGTTTGGCGGCTGCAGGTTACCACCGCGCCGGCCGTCGCGTCGACGGCACGATCAGGTTTCGCTGCTTGTCTTTCTCACGTCGGTGCGCGATCCGGGCCAGGTGTCGTGTTGCGGCAATCCGTCCGTTATCTCGTACCACGGCGCCTTCGAGCCGACGAAGAAATGCCCCTCCGGTCGATTGGCGGGCGCCTGGTCCAACCCGCCGAGAGGAATGCTGACGCGGCTGGGGTCGTTGTCGTAGGTGCTGATGAGGTTCGAGCCGCAGATCGAGCAGAAGTGCTTGGCGGTGAACTCGGACGAGTGGAATGTCCTGACGAGCTCCTTGCCTTTCACCCAGGAGAATTGCTCGGACCTGATCGAGGCTCGAGTCCTGAATGCCGCGCCATGCCAGCGCCTGCATCTCGAGCAGTGGCAATTGAAGATGGGCCCGAGCTCCCCGACGATGCGGTACTCGATCTGCTCGCACAGGCATCGTCCGGTGAGAATCTGCTCAGGCATTGGTTCGTCGGGCGAGGTCGCGTCGCCTCAGTTGTGGGGGACGAGCGCCGGCGCGGTTTCCTTGAGGGTATAGGGCGAGGCCGGACACTTCACATTCGGATTCGTGGGAGCGAATAGACCGGCAGGGTTCTGTTTCCAGAGCCAAACGTGGAGATCGTAATGCTTGAGCTCGTGCGGCATGAGGGGATGATGCCCCGCCATCGGCCCGTCGAACGGACGACCGAACAGCTGCGGCCGCTCCTTGACCTCCGGCGATAGCGGCACGAAATATTCCGCCGCGACAAGTTGCAGCTTGCCACCGACGGGTTGATAGACCAAAACCTGCGGCTTGAGAGGGTCGAGCTGTCCCATCAGGGCGACATTGAAAAAGTGCACCCCCATTCCGCCGGCCGCGTAGGGCACCTGCCCCGGCGCCCCCGGTTTCGGGTATTCGACACATCCCAGGGTCGAGAAGTAGCCATCGTGGACCGCCGCGATCGGATCCTGATACTTGTCCAATGCCTGCCGCAGCTTCTGCAGCTCGGGCGCGAGCGCATCGGCGGCACCCACGCTTGTGGAAAAAAGAAGCGCAAACACTGACACCATGACACCAACGCGTGACAAGGCGCTACCCCAAGCTCGCATGACGTTCCTCCCATCGACAGGACCCTTGTTCTTGACTCGAAGCTCGCAGCATTCTTGGAGTCGTCGTGGACGATGCCGACGATCATCTCCGCAAGCCGTCGCTAAACGCCTCACAAGTAAAACATTAGTGAGCCATTCGTTCAACCGAGCTCGATGCGCACCAATTTCAAACGGCCGGAGGCGCCGCTCTTGATGGAGACGGCGGACCTGCGGCACTTGAATCGACTTGCAACGAGGCCAATGAGCTCTTCGTTGGCCTTGCCATCGACAGGGGCGGCCTTGAGATGGGCGAGCCAATCGCCGCCGGCAGATTGCTCCAATGCACTCAGACGGGCATTGGGTTTGACCTTCACCCTAATGAGCATCGCGAAGGTTGCGACGCACGGCCAGGACGGAGCTCACGACCAGGAGCGTCAATCCCGCAGTCGCCTCCGACCAGATGGTGAGATTGGTCGCGAAGGTATGCTCGGAACAAAGAGCGAGCGCGTAGTGACCAAGGCCGTCGAGGCCAAGCGCGCCGTACGCGCCCAGGAGAACCGTGGCCAAAACGGGCAAGCCAAGGCGCCCGAGCACTACCGCGGCTATGCCGACGCTCGTGACCGCGAGCCACGCCAGATAGACTTTCTCGCGAGTGAGCCAGAGCGGCATGCTGGGATAGAACTTGATGAACTCGGCGTTGTGCGCGAAGTGAGCCAGGCTCGCAAGAAAATAGAGGCCGATCAGCACCCAGACGGGCTTCGGGAATAGTTGAGGGCGTGCTCGGGCGTGCATGGGTTACGTTGCTGCGCCTGTCATTGCCTGCTGCATTGCCGCGCGCGCAGTTGCAAGGGTCTGCGCGTCTGCGAGGTCAGGGCGGCCCGAGCCGTACGGCGGCTGCGGTGCGTACTCCATGATGAGCTCGATGACTCGCCCCATGTCGTCTCCGGCCAGGTGCCCCGCCACTTTGATTCCGAAGTCGACGCCGGCGGTGATGCCCCCGCCAGTAAGCCGATTGCGGTCGACGCAGATGCGCTCGCTGCTCAACTCGGCGCCGAATTGGCTCAACGCGTCGCGCGCACCCCAGTGCGTCGCCGCGCGGTACCCGCGCAGCAGACCGGCCGCTCCCAATAGCAGCGCGCCCGTGCAGACGCTGCAGACCCAGCGGGCCCGCGACCCGCGATCGGACAGAAAGGCAACTGCGGCCGAATCGCCCATCAGATCCAAGGTGGGCTTTGCTCCGCCGCCGACAAAGAGGACATCCGGATCGGTCCAGGCATCGGCGAAACCGTGCGTCGCCTGCACGCCAAGGCCGCAGTCCGTAAGGACCGTGCCCGGGCGATGCCAGGCGAACTGAACTTCGTAACCCGGCAAGAAGCTCCACGCCTGAATCGGGCCGACCAAATCCAGCAGAGTCATGCCCGGATATACCAGGGCCAGCACTTTCATCGTGTCCTCCTCTGAGCTAGTGACGTTGTCCTGGCTGATCGAAGGCCGCCTGTCCGCGGAGCATGGGCGCGACGATCGGGAAATCAGCGGCCAACAACGAATTCACGCCTGCGCGCCTTGCTCGCAATGCAGATCCACGTACGCGCCTTCGATCAGCTGCGAAGCGAGAATTCCAAGCTTTTCCATCAGCTCACGCGCTTCCCGGACGGCGCCCTCGTGCGGCTCATCCCCGGCGAGCACCACTTCGAGCTCGACGAAGTGGCCGAGGCCTTCGACCCGGTCGAGATGAATGCGAGTGCGTCCGACCAGGTACAGAGTGCGACGCTTCCGCACTTGCCCGACTTTGCCATATGCCAGGGAGAGCGATTCGCAGAGCGTTTGCGGCGCAGTCGTGGGCGACCGCAGGTAGAACGACTCCTTCGGCCCATGCGCGTCAGGACGCCTGTAGAAGATGAGCTCCCCGCTCTCGCTCGAAAAAACGCGAACCTTCAACCGGCCCGAATCGCAGCGAAAGAACGTGTCGTCCTGCACGATCTCGACCGGACCTTCCGTCGCGATTGCCGCGACTCTCGGGGCAAGAGACTCGACGTTGTCGATTCGGGCCTTGATCTCGACGTTGCGTGCCATGGTCCTTCGCGCCTAGCGTTTGGCATCGGCCGCTGCCGAGGGCGATGCGCGCAATTCGACAGCCGGGCTCCGCCGCGAAACCTCTCGGGCGGCCAAGGCAATCGGAATTCCAAAGAGGAAGATGTGGGACAGCAAGTCCAACGTCGTGGCAAGCGGACGGAAACTGACGGGATGCGGAAATGCAGACCAAGGCAATACCACGAGCCGCATGAACAAGAACACGGCGACGCCGAACAGTCCCCCGAAGAGAAAGGGACGCTGCACCAGCAGTCGGAAGCGGCGGCTGGCCAGAACGAACGCGCCGGCGAACGCAATCGCCATGGCGAAGTGAAGAAAGAGGCCAAGCGCTGCGCTGGGCCAGCCGCCCGAGTAAGCGTCCTTCCCAAGGAGGCCGCTGGCCACTGATTGCAGCAGACGCAAGACCGGTATGCCGCTGTAGGCCGCGAACGAGATCGCAAAGACGATATCCAGCACGCCGCCGACCAGGCCTCCGATCAGGAGTGCCCACCAAACCAGGCGCTGCGCGCGGGGCGTCAGATCAGGGGTCGTCATTCCCTGCCCCGGGGGCACGGGCATCTCACCACCACCGGGCCGGCGTGGCGAGAAGCGCGAGGTACAACAAGCCGACGAGGGCGCCGGGAATTGCGAAGATCGTGACCAGCACTGTTGCCGCTCGAGTCCGGCCCGTCCCTCGCAGCGCCAGCGCGCCTCCGAGGATGCCACCCAGCGCGCAAAGAATGGCAAGCCAAAGGCCCATGTTGAAGGACGACACCGAACCGTCGGCCAGTCCGACGAAAAAAAAGTAGACGAAGACACTCGCAATGACGAGGTCTACGGCCCAGGGAATCCAGAAGCTCACGAATCAGACCCTCTCGAATTCATCGGCGCCGGCGGCATTGCGGATCAGGTACGGTGCGAGGTTCTTCATGGCTCTGGCGACGTATTCCTGCTTCTCGCCGACCGGCGCCACGTAGTGCAGCGCCTGTCGGGCAGCCTCCTCCCCTGCGGTGCGAGCAATGATCCAAGCCGCCAGATATTGCGAAGCAAGGCAGCCTCCAGCCGTCGCGATGTTGCCCACGGCATGGAAAGGTTGATTCAGCACCTTGACCCCGGCCTCCTGCACCCACGGCTTGGTGGTGAGGTCGGTGCAGGCGGGAACGGCACCAAGCAGCCCGAGTCGGGCAAGGACCAGCGTGCCGGAGCATTGCGCGGCCACGAGCTGACGCTGGGGATCGAACTTGAGCGCCGACATGATGAGGGGATCGTTGACGATCTCCCTCGTCTTGATGCCGCTGCCGACAATCACGGCGTCGGCGGATTGCGCTTCGGCCAAAGTGGATTGCGCATGCACGACCACGCCGTTCATCGAGGTGACAGTGGGCTCCGGACAGCAGAGCGTCACGCGCCAGTCGGGCTTCCTGATGCGGTTGAGCACGCCGAGCGCGACGAGCGAGTCAAGTTCGTTGAAGCCTTGGAACGTGAGAATGGCGATGTGCATGTGGAAGGGGGAACTGGATGATGCCGGGTCAGGCTGCGTTATTGCCCGGGTGCAGCGGCACTTCGCACCGGGCGGGCGCATTGCGACTGGATTAGACGCCTTATCATTTTCGACGGCAAGCGTCGCCCGGTGCGTTCCTCTGGAGCGGATTTCGGGGGTCTGCTAAGGTTCGCTGCCATGAGCAAGCCCAGACTGAAGGCTGTCTCGCGCACGCAAGGAAATAACCGGGCGCTGAAGGAGGGCACGGTAAAGCCAGGAAGCTGCGAGCTCGATTTCGAGGACGTGCCGGTTCTGACCGATGCCTTCCGCAGGATGGTCCGCGGCTTGGAGTTCGATGTTTGCGAAATGGCGTTGTCCACGTACGTGTGCGCGCGCGCCCACGGCAAGCGATTTACCGCCTTGCCGATTTTTCTGGTCCGTGCGTTTCATCATGGCGCCATCGTCTGCGCCCGCGACGCCGGCGTGCGCATTCCCAAGGATCTGGAGGAGCGCAAGGTCGGCGTCAACCGCGGCTACACCGTGACGACTGGGGTTTGGGCACGCAGCATTTTGCAGCACGAATACGGCGTCGATCTGGACGGCATCACCTGGATACGCTCGGGCGACGAGCACGTGGCCGAGTACAAGCCGCCGTCAAATGTCCTGCCGATGGAGCCGGGCCGCGAGTTGCTTGGACTCGTAGCCTCCGGCGAGCTGGCGGCGGGCATCGGCCTGGACGCCAAGTCGCCGGAACTGCAGGTGCTGATCCCCGACGCGGCCGAGGCGGGCTTCAAGGCGTTACGGGATCGTGGCCACTATCCGATCAACCATCTGATCGTGGTCAAGGATGAAGTCCTGGACGCCCATCCCGGTCTCGCCGCAGATCTCTTCGATGCATTCGCGCATTCCAAGCGACGTTACGTGGAAGCATTGAAAGGCAGTCGCCTCGAAGCTCCGACACCCACCGACGAGGTCTACCGGAGAGTGATCGAGAGCACAGGCAAGGATCCTCTACCGTATGGCATCGGGCCCAACCAACGGGTGCTCGAAGGCTTCGTCCAGGACCTGGTCGAGCAGGGAATCATCGATCGGCCCGTTGGCGTTCACGACTTGTTCCACCCGGAGACTCACGCGCTCGCTGGTTGAGTCGCCCCACAACATCCATCATTGATCCATGACTTCCACTCCAACTCAAGCACGCCTCAACGGGCTCATCCGGGCGCTCGAATCCGGTCAGCACGCGCTTTCTCTGTTCGCGCCTTGCGAAGTTGAAACGGCCGTGGAACTGCAGACCTCGGCGTTCGACGGGATCGTCTTCGAAGGCGAGCACCGAGGCTGGGACATCCGGGCGCTGCGTGACAGCCTGCAATATCTCTTGAATCGCGCGCAAATCGCGAAGTCAGGATCGCTTGCGCCCGCCGTCACGCCCATCGCCCGCATTCCCGCGAACGGCGTCGAACGAAACCAGTTTCTGGCTAAACAGGCGTTGGATGCCGGCTGTTACGGCGTCGTCTGGCCGCACATCAGCACCGTGGACGAGGCTTACAACGCCGTCGCGGCTTGCCGCTATCCTCGGCTGAAGGACAAACCGCTATACGAGCCCGCAGGGATTCGCGGGGACGGCCCAATGCAGGCAACGCGCTACTGGGGTCTTCCATTGGACGAGTATTACAAGCGCGCCGACGTCTGGCCGCTGGCTCCGCATGGCGAGATCCTGGTGGTGATCCAGATCGAGGATACGCAAGGAATCGCCAACCTGCGCGACATCCTGCGCAACGTTCCCGGCATTGGCGTCGTGCTGATCGGCGAGGGCGATCTGAGCCAGGAGCTGGGATATCCCCGGCAGACCGAACATCCGGCGATGATGGAAGCCAAGGCCGAGATCGTGGCAATCTGCAAGGAGCAGGGCGTCGTCGTCGGCCATCCCCACGTCGGCACTTCGAACATGGCGGATGTCGTCGCCGAAGGCTACCGCTTCCTGATGTGCGCGGCGCCGCGCAATTTTGGCGCTCTCGAGAAAATCAGGGGCCTCACGGGGCGCTCGTAAACGAATCTACGGACTCGGGTCGGCCGACGCGAGCCGTCCGGCCTCCGCCTGTTCCTCGGCGCTCATCCTCCACTCGGCCGCAGCGACGTTCTGCACGACTTGTTCTGGTCGGGTGGCGCCCGCGATCACGCTCGCCACCGCAGGTTGCGCGAGGAGCCAGCCGAAGGCGAGATCGAGCAAGGTGCGTCCGCGAGAGAGCGCGCACTGTTGGAGCCGTGCCACCGCGGGCCAGTTCGCGTTGGCGATGAACGCGCGCTCGTGGGGACGGGGGGTGGCGAGCCGCGTTCCTTCCGGCACGTTGTCGGGTCGATACTTGCCTGTGAGCAGACCGCTCGCCAGCGGATAGTAGGGCAGGAGGCCGAGGCCGCACGAGGAGAGCGCGGGAATGAATTCGTGCTCGACGTCGCGGGCGAGAAGGCTGTACTCGTTCTGCATCGAGACGAAACGGTGAAGGCCTTGCGCCCGTGCGAGTCGATCGGCCTCCAACACGCCCGCTGCCGTGAAGTTCGACGCGCCGATGTAGCGGACCTTGCCCTGGCGGACGAGATCGTCGAGTGCGCGCAGGGTTTCCTCGATCGGCGTTTCCGCATCGGGCCGGTGGAGTTGATAGAGATCGATCCAGTCGGTCCGCAACCGCTTGAGGCTCGCTTCGACGGCCGTCACCAGATAGCGGCGCGACGCCCCCTTCAGCAACCCTGCGTCATCCATGGGGCTGCCGAACTTGGTCGCGATTACGATATCGCGGCGGCGCGCGCCCAGTATCCTGCCCAGAAAATCCTCCGATCCGCCGCGATTGCCGTAATTGTCGGAGGTGTCGAAGAGCGTGATGCCGGAGGCGATCGCCTGATCGACGACGGCGCGGCTTTGCTCCAGATCGCAGCGCACGGCGAAATTGTTGCAACCCAGGCCGACTGCAGACACGAGCAGGTCCGAATCGCCGATTTTGCGCACTTGCATGAGTACCCTATACTCGAAAATCGATCATGAACACGTTGATCCTTGCGCCCACCACGCTGCCGGAAACGCCGCCGCTCGACTATATCGAGGCGGCCGGCGCCGCGGGTTACGACGGCGTGGGTCTGCGTCTTCACCGGTCCCCGGGCCTGCCGTTTCATCCGGTGGTCGGCAACGCGCCGCTGATCCGCGACATCAAGCGGGCACTCGCCGACACCGGCCTTCCGGTCTTCGACATCTTCAGCTGCTATCTCGAGCCCGACACCCGGATCGATCACTTTACCCCGTCGCTGGCGCTGGGCGCAGAGCTCGGCGGCAAATTCGTGATGGTGATGGGCAACGACCCGGATTTTGGACGCATGCGCGACAACTTTGCGCTGTTCTGCGACGAAGCGCTGCGGTTCGGCCTGACGGCGACTGTCGAGTTCGTCCCGACGCGGCCGCTGGCGACGATGCAGATCGCCGCGCGGATGATTGCGGAAGCCGGCCGCGCGAATGCCGCCATCTGCATCGATCCGCTGCACTTCACGCGCACTGGCGGCTTGCCGACCCACATCGAGGCGCTCGACCCGAAGCTCTTTCCCTACACGCAGATCAACGACGGCGTGTTGTTTCCCGGCGAGCCCAATCCTGCGCACTTCGGGAAAATGCCGCAGGGCGAGCGGCGAATGCTGGGAGACGGCGACGTGGATTTGCACGGGATCCTCGACGCGCTGCCCGCCGAGCTGCCGTTGAGCGTCGAGATCCCCATCTCGCTCGGCACCGGCCTGCGCGATGTCGGCACTCATCCCTACACGCCGGCAGAATGGGCAAAGGTTGCGATTGGCAACACCCGCGATTTCCTCGCCGGCTACGAGCGAACCGAGCGGCGAGAGCTTGCATGAACAAGCTGTACATGGCGCCGGGCATGCTGATGGACGTACCGCCGCTCCCGTTTCTCGAAGTCGCGCGCGCCGCCGGCTACGACGGTGTTGGCCTGCGCTTGCAGAAGTCGCCGCGGCTTCCGATCTTTCCGGTCATTGGGAACGCGGCACTCATCCGCGACATCCGGCGATCGCTCGCTGACTCCGGTTTGCAGTTGCTGGATATCCTGGCGTTTTATCTTTTGCCCGACACGGACGTGCACGAGTACGAGCCTGCGCTCGCGCTGGGCGCCGAATTGGGCGCCGCATATGCATTGACGCAAGGCGACGACCCGGACTGGGCACGGTTGTGCGCCAAGTTCGACCACTTCTGCGAAATCGCGCAAGGCTCGGGAATCACCCCGATCGTCGAGTTCTGTCCCAATCGGACGCTCGCGACACTCGGGCAAGCGCTGGACCTGCTGACGCAAACCGGACGCGCTGAAATTCCGATCCTCGTCGATCCGCTGCATCTTGTCCGCTCCGAAGGCACAGGTGCCGATCTGCGCAAGGTGGATCCGCGGCGCTTTCCGTACGCGCAAATGAGCGACGGCGTGCTTGCGGCGGGCGAGCCCAGCCTGGAGATCGCCAAACGGGCCGGCGTCGGCACGCGCCGGATGCCGGGCGAAGGCACGCTGCCGTTGCGCGAAATCTTCGGTGCGCTGCCCGCAGAACTGCCGATCAGCATCGAGGTGATCATGGACCGGCCGCCGGAAATTTCGCCGTTGGAGTGGGCGAAGATCGGATTGCGGAAAACGCGGGACTTCTTCGCCGCCGCGCCTTCACGTTCGCTCGCGTAAGGAACCGCGATGTCCGTTCAAGCACTGGGCTATGTCGGATTCCACGCCTCGGCGCTCGACGAGTGGCAAGCCTACGCCACGCGGATGCTGGGTTTCCAGCTCGTGGACCAGAGCCGGCAGACCGCGGCGTTCCGCATGGACGATCGCCGGCAGCGGGTGATCGTCGAGGCCGACGGCGGCGCGGGGATCAAGTTCTTTGGGTGGGAGGTCGCGGATGTCGCGTCGCTCGACGCGCTGGCAAGCAAACTCGAGCAGTCTGGCGTGGCAGTGGAACGCGGTACGCGTAGCCTGGCGGGCGAACGACATGTGCACGACCTCATCGTGCTGCGGGACCCAATCGGATCGCGCGTCGAGATCTTCTGCGGCGGCGAAGTGGCCGCCGATGCGTTCAAGCCGGGGCGCAACATTTCGGGGTTTCGCACCGGCGCATTAGGTCTCGGCCACGTCGTGATGAGCGTCGAGCGCATCGACGAGGTAACGGCGTTCTACGAGCAGGTGCTGGGCTTCCGCCTGAGCGACTACTATTCGTACCCGTTTCCCGCGCGCTTCTACCACATCAACGCTCGTCACCACAGCCTCGCCTTCGTGCAGAGCGGCAAGACCGCCATTCACCACCTGATGGTGGAGCTCTATTCGTTCGACGACGTCGGCCAGGGACTCGATCTGGCGCTGGCGCAACCCGAGCGGCTGGCGGTGACGCTCGGCCGCCATTGCGGCGACTACATGACGTCCTTCTACACGTGGACGCCGTCCGGGTTCATGATCGAGTACGGATGGGGCGGACAATCGATCGACCCGGCAACGTGGCAGGCGACGGAGCGCCTCGAAGGGCCGAGCCTGTGGGGCCACGAGCGGTCGTGGCTGCCGCCGGACAAGCGCGAGGCCGCTCGGGCGCTGCGAATGAAAAACGCCGAGGCGGGCGTGCGGCGGCCGGTGCAGGTGATCGAGGGGAACTACCGCGCCATGGAGGGCGTGTGCCCGTGGTGGGGCCGCGTGAAAGACGGCAAGCGCGACTGAAAGTGCGGCTGGTCGAACCGCACCGTCGGAGCGTGCCATGAATTCGACCGTCGCCGCGAACCCTCAAGCCAAACGCGTGGGCCAGGCGCTCGCATGCGAAGGCCTGGACGACTGCCTCTTCGCGCTCGCCGTGATCCGCAAGCTCCGGCGTACGCGACCGACACCGAGATCGTCGTGCTCGGGCTCTCGATCGAATGGAGCAAGCGCGCGATTTACCGGCACGAAAGCCCGCTCTACAAGGTGACGTACGTGACGGGCGGCTGCGAGGTGT
>Ga0207683_10004119_pt1 | contig 12570 bp, 14 predicted proteins | sample KBSM73metaG_FD_184333 | JGI IMG/M metagenome (GOLD analysis project Ga0207683, IMG submission 184333) | Miscanthus rhizosphere microbial communities from Kellogg Biological Station, Michigan, USA - KBS M7-3 metaG (SPAdes) (version 2) | ecosystem: Host-associated > Plants > Roots > Rhizosphere >...
CGCTGACGTCGCAGATCGTGAACAAGCTGCTGCACGCGCCGACCGTGCGCGCGAAGGAAACCGGCTCCGAGCCGCTGCGCGACCTATTCGCCCTGCGCGACGAGTGAGGTCGCAGGAGCTGTACGAGCGGGCGCTGCGGGTGATCCCCGGCGGCGTCAACTCCCCGGTGCGGGCGATGAAGGCCGTCGGCCTCGAAGTGCCGCTCTTCGCTGCGCGCGGTAAGGGCGCCTACCTCGAGGACGTCGACGGGCGCCGTTACGTGGATTGGGTGATGTCCTGGGGACCGCTGATCTTCGGGCACGCAGATCCCGCGACGGTCGAGGCCGTGGTGGACGCCGCGCGCGACGGCACGTCGTTCGGCACGGCGACCGAGCGCGAGGTGCTGCTGGCGGAGGAGATCGTCGACGCGGTGCCGTCGGTGCAAATGGTGCGGCTCGTCTCCTCCGGGACGGAGGCGGCGATGACGGCGCTGCGCCTCGCACGGGCGGCCAGCGGGCGCGAGCCGTTCGTCCGCTTCCGCGGCAACTACCACGGGCACGCCGACCCGTTCCTGTCCGAGGCCGGCTCCGGCGTGAGGACGCTGGGCATCGACGCCCGCGGCGAAGGGCGCGTCGTCGACTACGGCGATCTCGAGGCGGTGGAGCGCGAGATCGACGGCGCGGCCTGCGTCTTCGTCGAGCCGGTCGCCGGGAACATGGGCGTCGTGGCGGCGCCTGCGGGCTTCCTCGAGGGCCTGCGGCGGCTCTGCGACGAGAGCGGCGCTCTGCTCGTGTTCGACGAGGTGATCACCGGCTTCCGAGTCGCCCGCGGCGGCGCCCAGGAGCGCTTCGGCGTGCTGCCCGACCTGACCGTGCTCGGCAAGATCGTCGGCGGCGGGCTCCCGCTCGCGGCCTTCGGCGGTCGCGCCGACCTGATGGAGCGGCTCGCGCCGGCGGGCGACGTCTACCAGGCGGGGACGCTCTCCGGAAACCCGCTCGCGACCGCCGCGGGCCTGTCCGTGTTGAGACGTCTGACACCCGAGGTCTACGCGCGGCTCGAGGAGAAGGGCCGGCGGCTCGACGCCCTCGGCCGATACGGCCGCTTCGCACGCGTGGGCGCGATGGCGACGCTGTTCGTCGACGACTACCCAGGACTGTTCCGCCATCTGCTCGAGCGCGGGATCTACCTGGCCCCGAGCCAGAACGAGGCGATGTTCCTCTCGACCGCGCACGGCGAGGAGGAGATCGACCGCACGCTCGAGGCGGTCGCGGACTTCTTCAGCTAGGCCATGCCTCGGCGAGACGCCGGCGGGTTTCGGCCAGGTGCTCGGGGAGCACCTTCACGTCGGCGAGGACGGGCATGAAGTTGGTGTCACCCGCCCAGCGGGGCACGACGTGGAGGTGGATGTGGTCGACGACGCCGGCGCCTGCGACCCGGCCGAGGTTCCAGCCGAGGTTGAAGCCCTCGGGGCCGTAGGCCTCGCGCAGCGCGGCGAGCCCCTGCGTCGCGAGCCGGTGGACCTCAAGCGCCTCGTCGTCCGCGAGCTCGGCGAACTCGCCGACATGGCGGAACGGGGCGACCATCAGGTGGCCCGACGAGTAGGGGTACTTGTTCAGGAGCACGAACGCCCGCTCGCCGCGGTGCACCACGAGCCGCTCCTCGTCGTCCCCGCCGGCGGCGTCGCAGAAGACGCAGCCGGGCTGCTCGTCGGCCTGCTTGATGTACTCGAGCCGCCACGGAGCCCAGAGCTGCTTGGTCACGCGGCCGAGCCTACCGTTCCGACGATCGAGCCCTTAAACTCCTGCACGTGAAGCGGTTCGTGCTGTTCGTGGCATTGGCGGCCGTCGCTTCCGGAGCCGCCGCGCCCAGCGCTCAGCGCACGGCCGTGGTCCGGCCCGGGGTTGCGATCGGCGGCGTCTCGCTCGGCGGGCTCACGTCTGAGCAGGCGCGGAACGCGATCTCCTGGTGGTACAACCGGCCGCTGCGCTTCGTCTTCTACGGGAAGCACTGGAGCGTCCGGCCCGCCGCGCTCGGCGCGAGCGTCGACAGCGACAACGCCGTGCAGCAGGTACTGAAGGCGACGCCGGCCGACCACCTGTCGCTGCGGGTGAACGTCGACCAGGCGCGCATCCAGAAGTACGTCCAGGCGCTCGACGGGCGGCTTTCCGTGGAGGCGACAGACGCGACGGCGACGCTGAAAGGGCTCCAGCCGGTGGTCGAGTCCGGCAAGACAGGGATCGCGCTCGAGCGCGAGCAGACCGTCCAGCGGATCATGGCCGCGCTCGCGGTGGCGCGCCGCTCGGGCGTCCTGCGCCCGGCCGCCCGCACCGTCGCGCCTAGCGTGAGCGCGGGGAACTTCGGGGCGATCGTCGTGATCTACCGCTCCTCGAACGTCCTGCACCTCTACAACGGCGCGCGCCCGTGGCGCACCTTCCAGGTCGCGACCGGCCAGGCGATCTACCCGACGCCGACCGGCGACTGGCACGTCGTCGACATGCAGCGCAACCCGTGGTGGCGTCCGCCCGACTCGCCCTGGGCGCAGGGGCTGAAGCCGATCCCGCCCGGCCCCGGGAACCCACTCGGCACGCGCTGGATGGGCCTCGACGCGGCCGGTGTCGGGATGCACGGCACGCCGGACGCGGCCTCGATCGGCTACTCGGCCTCGCACGGTTGCATCCGCATGCGGATCCCGGACGCTGAGTGGCTCTTCGACCACGTCCACATCGGCACGCCGGTCTTCATCCGCGACGCGTAGTGAAGATCTGCTCGCTGCTGCCGAGCGCCAGCGAGATCGTCGCGGCGCTCGGCCACTCGGAGTCGATCGTCGGCGTCTCGGACGAATGCCGCTGGCCGCCCGAGGTCCGCGGCAAGCCGGTCGTCACAGCCGCGCGGATCGATCCCTCGGAGCTGACGAGCCTCGAGATCGACGAGGCGGTGCGCGCGTCGGTGCTCGACGGCCGCTCGCTCTACGCGCTGGACGCCGAGCTGGTCGAGGAGCTTCGGCCCGACCTCGTGATCACGCAGGATCTGTGCGCGGTCTGCGCCGTTTCCGGCGGCGACGTCGCGAGCGCGCTGCCGCTCGACGTGGAAGTCCTCTCGCTCGACCCGCGCACACTTGCCGAGGTGGTGGAGACGTTCCGGGTGCTCGCGCGCAGGCTCGGCACGCCCGAGCGTGGGGAGGAGCTGGCCGACGAGTTCCAGGGGACGATCGCCGGCGTCGCCGAAGCCGTGCGCGGGCTGCCGACGCGGCGCGTGTTCTTCGCGGAATGGCTCGACCCGCCGTTCTGCGCCGGCCACTGGATCCCGGAGATGATCGAGCTCGCCGGCGGAGAGGACGAGCTGGGCCGGCCGGGCCTGCCGTCGCGGAGCACGACGTGGGAGGAAGGGCTGGCGCAGCGGCCCGAGCTGGTGGTCCTCGCGCCTTGCGGCTTCGGCGCCGAGGAGGCGCTCAGGCGAGGCTCCGGTCTTTCGTTCGACTGCCCCGCCGTTGCGGTCGACGGCGACGGCTACTACGCGTGCCCCGGGCCGCGCCTCGCCGACGGCGTGCGCCAGCTCGGGCACCTGTTTCATCCCGAGGCGGTAGACGATCCCGGCCTGCCTGCGCTCGACCTCGGAGCGGCGGTCCGGTAACCCGCCCGGACGCACGAAGGCCCGCCGGGACGGGGACCTTCGTTGCACACGCTTCCAGGCGCGCGCTACTTGATGCGGAGAACCAGGTGGTTGTCGTCGGGCGCCTGGTGCACCATCGTGATCCGGTAGGTGCCCTTGGCGTGAAGTGTCAGCTTCTTGCCGACCGGCTCGAGCTTCGTGCCGCCCGGGCCCTTGATCTTGAGTGCGGCCTCGTCGTAGTTCGCGAGCGTCACGGGGCCGGTGCGCGTGACGGACTTCACGTACTTGCCGCCTACGAAGAACCAGTGGCAGCCCGGGTCGTGCATGGCGACCATGAGGGGCGCCTTGCCGGCCGCGGCCGGCGCTGCGAGCGCCAGTGCGGCGATTCCGATGAGGATCAGCTTCTGCATCTCGACACCTCCGTCGCGAGTTCTTTCGTCTCGCGAAGGGAACACCGCCGTGGCGCGGTCGTCGTCAGGGAGAAGGCGGAATCGCTGTCAGTGAAACCACGTACGGGTTGCGAAGGAGTGCATGCGGCTGCGGCTAGAGCCAGCGCTTGAGCCGGAAGAACGCCGTCAGCCCGATGGCCAGGCCGAGCATGAAGCCCCCGAGCACCCAGAAGGCCGCGGCCGTCTCGAAGCCCGGGAAGTGGACGTTCATGCCGAAGATCCCGGTGATCAGCGTCAGCGGCAGCAGGATCACGGTCACGACGGTGAGCACGCGCAGGACGTCGTTCTGGCGGTGCGAGATGACGGATTCGTTTGTCTGCTCGAGCCCCTCGACGACTTCCTTGTAGTTGTCCAGCACGTCCCAGATCCGCTCGCTCGCGTCGACGATGTCGTCGAAGTAGAGCTCGAGGTCTTCCGGGAGGAAGCGCTCGACCTGGCGCTCGAGCACGCGCAGCGTGGAGCGCTCGGGCTTGATGATCTTGCGATAGGAGATGATCTCCTGCTTGACGTTCGAGAGGTCGCGCACGACCTCCTCGGCTCGTACCTCGAACATGTCGTCCTCGACCGAGTCGAGCTTGTGCCCGATCTTGTCGAGGATCGGCCCGCAGTAGTCGAAGAGGTCGTCGAGGATGTGGTAGAGCAGGTAGCCCGACCCCTTCGAGAACAACTGGTCGCGCAGCTCCTCGTCGTCCTGGCAGCGGGCGAAGAGGCGCGCCACCGGCAGCAGCTCGACCTTCGGCAGCGTGACCAGGTAGCCGTTTCCGAGGAAGAAGTCGAGCTCGGCGGCGTTCAGGCGCTGGATCGACTTGTCGTAGACCGGGAAGTGGAGGATCCCGAACAGGTAGTCGGGGTACTCGTCGACCTTCGGGCGCTGCCGGCGCGAGAGGACGTCCTCGAGGTCGAGCGGGTGCCAGCCGAAGCGGTCGGCGAGCAGTTGCACCTCGCGCAGCGTCGGCGCGTCGAGGTGGATCCAGGTCAGGCCGCGATCGGTGAGCTCTGCGTGCCGGGGCTCAGCGCGCGCCTGAGCGTCCCCCGCCTGCGTGCGAGGTCTCGGACGCTTGATGCGTGGCAGGCTCGGCACCGGTACTTAGGGGGTCGTCAACTCTCATGGCAGGGGTTCGCCATAGTACCCGGAAAGCCTCTCGGGGAGCGCGTTCCCGGCCCGGCGCCACGGCCTGTTCAGGCGGAATCGACCGCTCCAGGAGCAGGAATCCGGCGGCTGCCGCGGCGCAGAGGAGAGCCGCTCCGCACCAGAGCGCGACCGGGGAGCGGGCGAGCACGATGCTGCCGAGCGCCGGCCCGGCCAGGAAGCCGACCTGCCAGGCGGTCGTGCGCAGCGCCATGTAGCGGCCGAGCAGCGCCGGCGGCGCGAGGTCCGCGATCAGCGGGTTGTTCACGGCGCCGTGGATGCACTCGGCGACGCTGAACGCGACGATCACGCCGCAGAGCACGACGACCGCCGTCGTTCCGTCGAGCCAGGTGCCCGCGGCGAGCACCCCGAAACAGGTCGCACTGAAGATCGCGCCCGCCGCGGCCAGCGCGCGGAGCCGGTTGTGGCCGCGCATTGCATTCGCGAACGGCATCTGCGCGAGCACGAGGACGAGCGTGTTGACGAAGAAGATCGCGCCGATCCCGGCCTCGCTGACGCCGGAGTGGTCCTTCACGTACGGCGGCAGCATCGTCGCGAACTGCGCGTAGGCGGCGGCCACGAGGACCGCCGTCAGGGCGAGGAGCCAGACGTAGCTTCGGTTGCGCAGCACCTGCCGGTAGCTGCCGGTACGAGCCGCGCCCGGCGTCCGAGCCGGCTGGGGGACCCACATCAGCAGGCACATGAAGACGAGGAACGTGCCCGCGTCGACGGCGAAGAGCAGGTCGTAGCTCGCCGGCACCGTCGTCGTTGCGATCAGGCCGCCGATCAGCCCGCCGATGCCGAACCCGAGGTTGTCGCTGACGCGCGTGAGCGCGTACGCCGCCGTCCGCTGCTCGCCCGAGGTGAGCGCGCCGAGCAGCGTCGAATGGCTCGGGGCGAAGCCCGCGTTCCCGGCGCCGGCCACGAGCGCCAGGGCGAACGCGTGCCACGGCTGGCGCACGAACGGGAAGGCGCCGTAGCCCGCTGCGAGCAGGGCGAGCGACGAGATCAGAGTGGCGCGGGCCCCGACGCGGTCGACGATCCGGCCCGCCAGCGGGCTGCCGACGACGCCGATTCCCAGCAGGACCGCGACGACCGCGCCGGAGGTGCCGAGGCCAATGCCGCGCACGTCGTGCAGGTAGATGACGAGAAACGGGATCACGATCCCGTTGCCGAGCGAATTGGCGACGCCGCCGGCCTCGAGCAGCCACACGGGTCGCGGCAGCTGCGGCTTCTGGCTCTGGAGGTACCGGGCGACGGCGTTCAGCGCCGGATGAGGGTACTGCGATTTGCGCGGGTTGCCTAGTGGCCGCTCCGGCGCTTGCGCAGCTTGACCTCGGTGCCTCCGCGCAGCGAGTTCGGGATCTCGGCGATCCGGTCGACCCGCGCGACGAGCTCGTCCAGGCGCTCGCCGGGTGCATCGCCCTCGAGCTCGACCTCGTACTCGATCGCCTCCGAGACGGGCGGATCCCCGGAGAAGTCTCCGCGCACGCGGACTCGGACACTCGTGAGCTCGATCCCGACGGCCTGCGCCTCGCGGAAGATGTCGTTCGAGACGCAGCCGGCAACGGCCAGGTAGAGGAGCTGTCCGCCGTTGAACCCGAGACCGCCGCCACCACCGTCGACGGGGCGGTCGACGACGAGGGTGAAGGTCTCCGCGCTTCCGACCGCCGTCGGCCGGCCGGGGAGGCTTCGCGTCTCGACCTCGAACACGGCGCCGATCTTCGCAGAGGCCGGCCGTGTGGCACCGCACTCCCCGTGAGCGGCGCCAATCGACGAAAGGAGGCCGGCCGGCCCCTGCATTCAGACGGATGCCGGCGCCACCCGAGACTTGCGGGTGCTCCTCGATTGCTGCCGCGCTGCTGCCGGGGCCTCGTCCAGTTGGAAACGGCATCAGAGAGAGGAGCAGTCATGAAGAAGCTGGCACTCATCGGAATGGTCGTCGCGGGCCTCCTGCTGTCGACCTCGACCGCCTTCGCGAAGCCGACCGGGATGACCAAGGCCGAGTACCAGGCCCTGATCGCCCGCAGCGAGGGCATGAACCTGAAGTACGGGCTCTACAAGCACTCCCAGCCTGCGCTCTCGTCGCAGACCGGATCGCCGAAGCAGACGGTCCCGCTGAGCGACGTGAACCAGAAGCTGGAAGAGATCGGCGCGTGGGCGGTTCCCACGAAGCAGACCGTCTCGACGCCGCTCGTCAGCGAGAAGCTGTCCGGCCTCGACCTCCAGCCGACCTCGACCGCCACCTCCGGCGGGAACGGGTTCGACTGGAACGACGCGGGCATCGGCGCAGCGCTGGCGTTCGTGGGCGTGCTGGGCATCGGCGCGGTGCTGACCGTGCGGAACACGGACCACGCGTCCTTCCCGCACTGGCCGATCCTGCACTGAGAACTCCCGAAATCGACGGAGGGCGCCTCGTTCGGCGCCCTCCGTCTACTCGTTGTCGTCGCGGCGGCTAGCTGTGCGCCGCGTCGACGAGGTCTGGGATCAGCGCCGCGGCGTTCGGCGTGCCGAGGCCCGTGACCGGATCCCAGCCCTGCGTTGCCGGATAGCCGGGGATGCTGGGATCTTCCTGGTTGTCGTTCGCGACGCCCGCGATCGCCGTGTGCGCGACGTCGAAGAAGTCCGCCGAGTACTTGGCCGGCTGCGAGGCCAGCTTGTACAGCGCCGGGTTGATCAGACCGAGGCCGGTCTGGCCGTACTTCGCCTTGTTCAGCTGGTCGGCGATCGCGACGAGGCCCGCCCACTGCGGGCAGCTCAGCGACGTGCCGCCGATGTCGTACCAGCCGGTCTGGCTGATGTTCGAGTCGTTCCCGTCCGGCGGGAGCGACAGGTAGACCAGCGCGCCCGAGCCCGCGCTCGCCTGCAGCGCGATGTCGGGGACGCCACGTGCCGACGACGGAATCGCCGTGCTCCCGGCCGGCAGCGTGCCGCCCTGGTAGTCCGGCCGCGAGAAGACGTGGCTGAAGCCGCCGCCAGAGAACGTCCAGGCGACCTCGGCCGCACCGGCCGCGTTGAAGGTCGAGCTACCGCACTTCCCGCCGAGCCCCGGGATGGGAAGTGCTGTCCGCGGCTGGTTGGCCGTCGCGAGCGGGTCGGTGCAGAGGTACGTGCCGCCGACACCCGTCACGAGCGGGTCCGACGCGGGCCACTCGACCGCCGGGAACGGGATCAGGCTTCCGCCCGAATGGACCGGCGACTTGGTGAAGTTGGTCGAGCCGTCGTCGCCGGTGGAGCCGAGCACGGTGACGCCGTTCGCCGCTGCGTTCTGGAACGCGTAGCGGAGGTTCAGCAGTGACTTGTAGCTGCCGAAGGCGTCCTCGGACGACGCGAAGCTCTGCGAGATCACCTGCGCGAGGTGGTTCGAGACGACGTAGTCCTCGGCCTTCATCATGTTCGGGAAGCCCTGCACGCCGAGGGTCTCGGCGTTGTTCGAGTGGACGAGCAGGATGTTCGCCATCGGCGCCATCGCATGCGAGGTCTCGACGTCGAGCGCGACTTCGAGCGCCCACGCGGCCTTGTCCTCGAGGTGCGTCCCCTTGCCGGGCTGGCCCTTCGTGTCGGGTGAGCCGTTGATCGCCAGCTGGCTGAACTTCGGCATCCCCGGCTGGCAGGTGACGCCTTCCTCGCCGCACATCGGCTGGAGGCCGAAGGCCTGGTCGAAGACGTGCAGGTCGTGAGCCATCGTGTCGCTCCCGTAGGAGTCCACGATCGCGATCGTGATGCCCTTGCCGTTCCAGCCGGCCTTGTGCAGCGGGCCGACGTTGTACGCAGACTGGATCGCCTGCGGCGTGAAGCACGTGCGACCGACAGCCGCGCAGTCGGCCTGCGTCGGCGTCGTCGCCTTGATGAACTGGTAGTCGCTGACCGTCGGATGCGGAACCGGGTACGCCTGCGCGTGTCCAGCCCCGGTCTGGGCGGCGGCGATCACGGCGAGACCCGCCATGACGCAGACGACCGCAGCGGCAGCAAGCAGCTTGCCCTTCATTCTCTCCCCTTCGTTGGTTGTGCCTGCCCTCTCTGGGCGTCGGATCGTTCACGAAGCCGACAACGCTGTCAACACGCCAGCGGTGCGGGGACCGACGGGAGACTGGCTGAACGGCCAGCGTTCTGGACACGAAGGAAGTCCGGACCCTGAAACAGGGAGACCCGCCGAAGCGGGCCTCCCAGCCGTCCATCAGAGGCACGCCGTTAGAGCCCTGCGCACTCGCCGATCTTGTTGCCGTTGACGATGTTCGGGAAGCCACCGTCGAGCGCATTGATCTGCACCGACGGCGAGTTCCCGTGGCAGATCAGGTTGCCGGCGATGCGCTGCGGGTTGCCGGGTCCTCTCGACTGGATCTCCGCCGCGTCGGTGTCGGCACCGGGTGCAGCGTCGCACCCGGCCGGAAACGTCCCCGCGCAGTCACCCGCCGGCTGCACGACGCTCCGGTTGTTGGCGACGTCGACGTTCCCGCCGATGGTGTTCGCGATGAGGCCCCACCAGCCGCCCGTCCAGCCGTGGATGACCACATTCCCGTCGATCACGTTGTCCTTGATCGGGAAGTTGAAGAAGCGCTCGGCCGTGCCGCCTCCGTTGGAGACGAGGTTGCCGTGCACGGTGCTGTTCCCGATGTAGAGCGCCAGGGGCTTGTTCGCGACGACGTTCCCGTCCACCACGTCCGGGCCGAGCACGCCTTCGCCTCGGTTGTACCCCAACGCGAGCTGGGCGCCTTTGCCGACCTTCACGTTGCCCGTGACGTGAATCGGCGGCCCGAACCCGACGAAGACCGAGCCGTCGGCGAGGGTCAGGTCGCCGTTGATGGTCAGGGGCGCAACGACCGCGCACGTTCCGGTGACGGTGATGCTCCCGGTGGAACCGCCGATCGTGCCGTTGTTACACGCCGCTTTCGGAGCCGCGAAGGCACCCGATCCCGCGAAACCGAGCACGAGCAGGGCGCCCGCGCTGAGCAGAAGCAACAGCTTCATGTGTCTCCCTCATTGTGTGGTTGGCCGACGCCAACGCCGCAGCTGACGCCAAGGCTGCAGATGCTCGCACGCGCCGACACCAGTCTCTACCCGTCAAAAGTAGAGCGAGCGTGCGAGCTGCCATGTCTGGCAGGAATCGAACCTGCCTGCTAGTCGGCATTTTCTCCCGCCTCAGGTTCCACCGGAGTCTGGCACCGGGCGAACACGGCCGGCCTCTATGGCGTCCTCCCATCGGAGCCGGTGAGCGCAAGCAGGGCGGAAGCCGCGAGCCCGGGCGGCTGCGCTCGATCACGATCCGGCGCGGCTCGACCGCGACCATGCGCCGCCTCGGAGCCCTTTACTGGCCCACTAGGTGATGGTGAACACGCCCTTCATCCCGAGTGCCGCGTGGCCGGTAACGAAGCATTTGTACGGGTAGTGACCCTTCTTCAGGAAGGTCACCCGCAGGGTGGCCGACTTCCCGGGCGAGATCAGCCGCGTCTTCCGTCCTTTGATCTGGAAGCCGTGTTCCACCGTGCCGACGTTCTTCACCTTGAAGATGACCAGTCCGCGTTTCGCCGTCTTCTTGGCGAGGGTGATCTTGTACTCCTTCTCGGTCACGTTGACCGTCGTGAACAGAGCTGCCCGTGCGGTCGTATCCGGCGCTGTCGGGCGAAGGGAGGCCCGGGCCGAGAGGCCTGTGCCTGCCGCCAGCACGGACGCTGCCGTAGCAGCAACGAGCATCCGCGTCATCGTTCCTCCTTGAGAGGTGGCGGTCAGAGATCCTAGCCCGCGCTGTGCTCGGTCCGCTGATGCTGGTGCGCTCGCCGGATCAACTCGCGTTGAGATCCCGACGCCGACCATTCGCCGGGTGCTCGTTCGTCGAGGACGCTTAGGTTGAGGAGAGGGCGGCCCTCCAGGCCCGAGACCCCGCCGCCCTCTCCCGGGCCGCCGCTGCTGTCACCGGGAGACACGGACGGTCTATCCCGGTGGCCGAAAAGAGCGGAGACCACTACATAGGACGACTAAAAGTCTCTTAGGAACCGGCCCAAGTGCGTCATCCGTCGCTGCCTCAGCCCGTGCAAGGGTCTACAGCTCCGGTATGGCGAAAACGGACACCTACTTGCGCGTGACCGTCTTCCTAGAGTCAGCCGATGGCTGAGCCGGCTGTTCTCATCCCGAGGTGTATCGAGTGCGACCTGATGTGGTTGCCATGGGACACCGACCGCTGGCAGGCCCACTGGGTCGACGACGGACCGGAGGAGCTGCTGCTCTTCTACTGCGCGGAATGCGCCAAGCGAGAGTTCGGCATGCGTTCCTAGAACGAGGCGGCTGGCATCGGGAGAGCGACCGTGCGCCTCTTGACTGGTTTTTGACCCTTTGAGAGGGTCGTCACAAACCTGGGGAACTCGACCAGGTAACTGAGGGGAACGAAAGGAAGGATCCCATGTTCCGTGTAGCCGTCCGACACGGCACAGTTACTGTCCTGATAGTTGGTGCGCTGCTCGCTGTCTCAGCGGTTCTCGGTGGCAGCGCCTCCGGTGGAGTACGCGCGCATAAGACCGCGCTCGGGCCGCTCAGCGTCAAGGCCAGCCAGCTCACGATCGGCTTGCGGGTGACGCCGCGCACGGCGACCCGCGGCAAGACGGTCACCTACCTGCTGCGAGTCTCCAACGTCGGCTCGTCGGCAGCCAGGCTGCTGAGGGCCTGCTACCAGATTCCTGGGGTTCCGCCTAAGTTGATCCTCGTGAGCGCGCCCCCCGGTTTCGTACGCGGTGGTGGCGGATTGGTCTGCAGGAGATTCGCGAGCTTGCCGGCCCGCGGAACGCTGATCTTCAAGTTCCGGATGCAAGTCCCAGCGTCGGCCAGAGGCGGTGTAATCGTCAGCAACGGCTACGCCAGGGCGAGCGGCATGGTCAGCTTCATCTCCGCCCAGGCGCCGCTCACGATCGGCGTGGCGAGTCCATGCCCCCGACCGTCGTCGTGCTGAAACACGCGTTTCCTCGGTAACCAGCAGGCTTGGGCGAGGCCCACGTTGGCCTAGCCGCAGTTCCGGCCCTCGGGAGACGAGGGCCGGAACGGCTATCCGCGCACGAGCCTAGTCTTGAACTCACGCCAGCTCGTCAGACACGACGGAGGGCGGCCTTGAAGGCCGCCCTCGAAGAACAGCGAGTGGTCGACGTTCTTAGTGAATCGGCATCCCGATGCACGAGTGAGCCGCGTCGGAGCCGCCACCCTGCGAGTTGACGTAATCGCCGTGGTTCTTGTAGTTCGACGAGGAGCCCATCGTCGCGCCGACCTTGAACTCGAGCGCCCACGGGACCGTCGGGGTCGAGCTCGCCAGCGTCACCGTCGAGTTGTCGAGCGGCGCGTTGGACAACGAGTACTGAACGCCGTCGGAGCGCGTCGCCGTGAAGCTGACGGCGTTCCCGTCGAGGTGGCCCGCGATCTTCTCGG
>Ga0207683_10004121_pt1 | contig 12569 bp, 15 predicted proteins | sample KBSM73metaG_FD_184333 | JGI IMG/M metagenome (GOLD analysis project Ga0207683, IMG submission 184333) | Miscanthus rhizosphere microbial communities from Kellogg Biological Station, Michigan, USA - KBS M7-3 metaG (SPAdes) (version 2) | ecosystem: Host-associated > Plants > Roots > Rhizosphere >...
GGGTGCTCCATATTAACTAGAAAAATTTATGAAGAGGTAAACACGGCAATAACAGCCGCGAATGCGACCACCGACAAGATGCCATCTACCCACATTGATTCTTCTCTAGGCAGCGCTCACTTTTGTGAGCAGGCTGGACTGATTCACAGCTTAGAGTCCGTGTGTTTGAGACTCATTCCATGAAGCCCATACCAGAGAAGATCACAGGACGTCACAAGAGACGGACGCTTCTTGCTCATCCTGCTGAGTCAGTCATCTCTTTGATCGCGACCTTCTCATGGCGTGCAAACGGAGAGTTCATCCTGTCTTTAGGTTGCATTCTCTACTAAGCGGACTTGCGACGTTCGCATAATCAGTCGCTCTCATCCGACAGGTCCGTACATGCCTTACAGAAGTGGAAATACAAGGATTGAGGAAGACATGACCATCGGCGAATGAGTTCGCCACTCCGCCCGAGTCATGAGGCGCAGCAGGGCATTCATACCTTCATGAAGATCTGTTCGGTGCGAACTGTGCCCCGTCCTCCAATGCTCGGTCGTTGGACGACTGTGGCCTCGTACAAGCCGAAATCAGACTCGGGGAGGCCAAACACCTCTTCAAACTTTTCTAAGTCTTGTACCTTATCGTAGAGCTTCTCCTGCGCTTGATTCGAGAAGCGCTCAGGCAAGCGACCGCCCGCCAGGAGGAACTCCAGACAGCCTATTTAGCCCGAGATCGCTCTCACGTTGACGCAATCCGGAATCGCGAGACACGTGAACTCCTCATAAGCTCCCAACGGCAGATTGAGCACTCGTTCGCGCAGAGTAGGGTAACGAGGGAGCGCCTGAAGCGGAGTATTCTTCTGTATGAAAACCTGCTCGCGCGGCAGGCGGCTTTCGCGATAGAACTGCGAGAAGCAGCATACCGAACAGCGCTCAGCCGATTCTGCTCACGGTAACCGTCCAAACTGTTTTAACTGGTCGGGCCGAGATCATGGCGCGCCATCCTGCGCATGCGCTTGTGGTGATGGGTCCCCCGGGGGGATGACCCTTGCGCGACCTCCCACCCACGCTCAGCAGTTCCGTCAGACCACCGACGTAGTAGAGATGGACCAAAAGATCACCGCTGATGGCGGGGAATAGGTGGGCGGGTTAGACATGACTGATGGACGGTAGGCGGTGACAGTAACTTATTGGGGGCTTGCCGTATAATTCAGAACATCCCTTGCACCGTCCCGACCTTCCCATAACCCTACGGCTGTCTCATCTGCCTCTTCACCCGGATCTTGTCTAATTCTATCTGAACCCGCTCATAACACTCGCAGGCCATTGCTTCAAGGCCCGCACGATTGAGGATCTGAACCACATCATTTGTGTAATCGATAAGACGTTCTTGTGTGAGTTGGGCCAATAACGCGCTGGCGCCTGGTGGCGTAATGCTCAGCATCTCCGCGACCTGGGCCCCGGTCATGGGCAACTTCTGGGCGCGTGCGCGATCCTGTTTCGTCAGCATCGTCCGAGCAAAGCGTTGGGGCAGGGTGTGAGCCTTACTGCACGCGACAGACTGAGCGGTTTCCATAAAAGCCGCATGGGTATAATAGTGGACCACATGACGCAACCCAGGGAGTGTTTTGACCCGTGCCCAAAACACCTCAGCCGCGATCTTCTGGACATGACCGGACACGTCACAGATCGCACGCGCAAAGGCTTCATCATCGTCAAAGAACAAACGGACTCCCCCGAGCATGCCTTCGTGGCCCACAGTGGTCACCTCAACAGGTTTGCCATCTTTCATGACGATCTGCATGGAGATGACCGCCGTCGTCGGAAAGTACACGTCCCGAAAAATCTCTCCTGGATTGAACAGTACATGGCCAACGGGAAGGTCGAGATCGACTAAATCCGGCCTGATCAGTTCAAATTCTTCAGGAGGGAGCGCGGCCAACAATTGATTCGATGCTTTGAGGCTAGAAGTCATTAGGGTCCCGAAGGTGCAGACCGTTATGTACAGCGAGCAAAAGCTGAGAATGCATATACGCTTCGCATCGGTCACATATGTAGGGCGAAATTGAAATGGAAGGATTTAAAATTTCCCAAAACGGTGTACCTAAGTTACTTACGTTTATCTCTCGACGCATTCCGACGCATTCCGACTTTTCTCTGCTGCCGTCCTTCACGACATAACACGGATAAGGTGCGGAGTTGTTCATCAGAGAGAAAAAAGCATTAACATGTAATCAACGATCTCTTGTACGTTGATGTGTCCTTGGGCAGCCCTGCACATTGCAGGAGCACCCTTATTAGCTAGAGCGTGGCTGAAGGGCGAAACTCAGTTCGGGAATCACTACCGCCGTTGATGCCCTACGATTTGAGTGGTGGGCATATTAATGCGTCCTATTTCGATAGGGATTGCAGACCAGTCGTCATTGATGTACATGGACGACGAGGAGACGCGGCAGCCAGAGAGCTCCTAGCACCTCGACGTCCGTGAATACGGTTGCCACTTCTCCGGTGTCAGCTATTCGCCGCTCCAAACCGTTCCCATTCGTGACCGGTGACCGTCATTAGGTCGGAAGTCCGATTGTCTCGGCAGCCGATCCGATCAAATCGCTTGCGCGCTTCTCATAACAAGGCCAGAGATGGGGTCTTGTCTTGTCTCTTGCTATCAGCCATCGAGTTTAGGGTTGTCTCTCATCAGCCAATCTCCAGCGATGCGATCTTCTCCCCTTCGAGCCCGAAGATATGCTCAAGGGTCACCGGGCTGTTCGGAAAATTGCCGGACACCTTGCCGATAACTACCGTCTTGCCATCCCGCTCGACGGCGTCGATCGGCTCAACTGTGTGTTGGTATTTCTTCTTCGTCTCTACATGCCATTGCTTGATGGCGGTCAGCCCTTCGATGGCTCGCCCTTCATCTTTTACAACAGCATGATCGACGAAGCACTGAGCCAAGGCTTCTGTGTCATCGCTGTTCTCGGCGGCGAAATAGGCCACCACCGGGTTGGGTAGTACGAGAGACATCCTGGCTCCTCCTTGGCGTCTTTGATTTCATGCCGTAGCTTTTGTCGTTTCTAATCCCCGGCATTCGTTGCTTCTCTCAACCCGTTTTTTCCGAAAGCTGGATAACGGCGTCCGTCTCCAACGCGAACCGGCCTCGTCCTCGAGGAACGAGGCGGACGTCCGGGCATTTCTGTTCCATCCGTTTGCGCAACAGGATCAGCCGGCTTTCCAGGTTGTCCTTGAATTCCGGAAGGCCGAGCCAGGAATCCATTCGTAGTTCACGGTTGGTGAATTCCAAGCGGCCCTGATCCTGCTGTTGTCTGAGCAGACGCCACAGAATGCGCCCAGGCACGTTGCGGATCAGATATTCACCGTCGACAAAGATGCAGTCGTCGGCGTGAAAGAAGCAGAACCTTCTGATGCGCGGCGAGGGGCCGGTCCGGCGCGCAGGCTGTGATGATGCCGGAGTCGCCGGGGAGGACTCTTCAGTATCATGGCCGATCTGTTCGATGCTTGAAGCCAGTTGGGCGGCGACGATGGTCAGGATGGTGTCTTCCTGAGGCATGAAGGCAAGAGGGTCCGTGCTTTCGACGGCGAGGACGCCGAGCAGACGGCCACGGGTCGCCAGCGGCACGGCGATCTGGCTGGCTGCTCCGGCTAGACCAGGGAGCGGAATTTCACGGCACACAGCTTCCGTTCCCGCGACTGCTTCTGTCCGCTCTCGCACGGCGCGGGCATAGCGGAGGCTGTGGTCTATTGCCGACAAGCGGAGCGCGCGTCTCGCGCGCGCGACCATCCCGATCAAGCCACCTCCAAACCCTACTTCAGATCCTACCCCGTTCTCCGGATACCCATGACTGGCAATCGTAAATAACTTTTCGTTTCGTTCATCCGCAAGCAGGATGATGGCGTGCCGAAAGCCTAGCCACTCATCGAGGAGTTGAAGCGCGGTTTCAAGCAGGTCTCCGAGAAGTTCGACCTTGTTTAAGCGTTCGACGAGCAGCCGCACCAATTCCAGCTCTTTGACGACGAACAGACGTGAGGGGACTTCCGAGGGCGAGGGCGTGGGCAATTGGGTGAAGCCTTCCACACGTTCAATGTGCAGAACTTTATACACATCAGCTGCTCGTAGCCGGAACACGTCGGTCATGCCCGTGTGGGAGGCGATGGCCTGCAGCTGTAGGGACATCGAGTGGAAGAGCGGGCCTGAGGCTTCAGAATGTTCAAATCGAAGCTGCAGCCGGTAGGCCTGTAAGGTTCGCGGGTCGAGCATCATGGCGCAGGCCAACGGGTTCTCCCGAACGTTCCGGTGGGTCTTGTTGAAGAACTGATGCGAGATCGCGATGTGGGTGGAATCCACATAGTAGATCTGGCTGATGAACGTGATGTTCGGCGTGCCATCGGATGCGCATGTGCTCAAGGCGGCGGGAATCATCCCTTGCAGGCAGGGCCACAGGTCTTCGAGCTGCAGAGTGCCGGCTGCCACGGTTAGACCTTCTCACCTGTTCCAGGTCCGGGTGTCTGGTGAAAGACGTCGGTGACGTCGATGTCCACCGCCAGGGCCGGTCCTGTAATCCAGGCCTGGACAAGCGAAGGCGGGACGCCGATGGCGACGAGTTCTTCCAGAAATTCCCGGTGCCAGATTTTGCTGTGTTTCTGGTCCCGCTGGTCGGCAGGGCGCATGGCGTGCAGGCGTCCCTTGAGTTGGCAGGCCACATGATCCGTCGGTCTGGTGCAACTGATCGCCACCTGACCGTTCTCCCGTAGGTTCTCTAAGGTCTTTTGTGAAATTGTTTCCGTCAGGAAGATGGTGACGGTGCGGCGATTTTTACCGACGCGAATGCCCCAGGCTCGCGTGCACTCGGGCATGAGGCGCGCGTCCCGTGTGCCTACCACGACCGAAACTCCGGTCTGAAGAAGCTCAATCATGGGTGGAGGAATCATGACTCTGTACCCGAGGTTAGGAAAATTTTAGGAGAACGATAGCATACTCTTAGGAACATCCGCTCAGCTCATCATGATACGGTCGGCCAAGTCGTGAGGGTGATGGCCGCACTTCATGATGTCTCCGTTGATTCACTCATATCGGCCTTAACCGCAGGAGGTTGCCATGTCACGTCTGCCGTTTCAATCTGTCGTTGCGTTGCTTGTATTGATGTTGGCTTCTGCCGCGTGGGCCGACGGCTCTCCAGTCGTCTTTACCGCCCATGATTATGGATTTAACGGACCCGAGAGGATTCCCGCCGGCGTCACCACGATGCAGATCGTCAATCGTGGGCAAGATCTTCATCAGATACAAATCCTGAAGCTCCTACACGGCAAAACGGCCGCAGATTTCCGCGCCGCGATGACCGCCGAGCCGGGACGGTTGCCGAATTGGGTGAAATTCGTCGGTGGTCCCAACGCGATCATGCCGGGAGCGGAAGCCAAGGCCACGATGCCGCTCTCGGAGGGAGACTATCTACTGATCTGTCTGATTCCCAACCCGCAGGGAACCCCACACGTGGCCCTCGGCATGCAAAGACCTCTGTCGGTAAGGGGGCCAAAACCGGTCACGGTGTCCCTCCCTAAGGCCGATGTGACGATCACGCAGGAAGACTTTCGGTTCGGGCTGTCGCGACCGATCACAGCGGGGACCCACACCATCCGTGTAACGAATCATGGAACCCAGCCGCATGAGGTCGTATTGGTAAAGCTTGCACCGGGCGCCTCGGCAAAAGATTTCGCGGCTGCGGTGGAACCACGGACCTCCACCCCTCCGCCCGGAGCACCCATCGGTGGGGTCGTCGGCATTGAGCGCGGGGCGGACGCATTTCTCACGGCCCACTTCGAGCCCGGGCACTACGGGCTCATCTGTTTTTTCCCGGATCGCGAGACCGGAGCGCCTCATTTTACGAAAGGCATGGCACTGGACTTCACTGTCCGGTAGGCTTTGCGATTGTTAGGATTAAACAAATTGGGTCAGGATAACGACACGTCGCCGACGATGGGGGACCATAGTGATGGTCCCCCATCGTTATTCAAAGGATCGCCTGAGTGCCATCCGACTCCTTCATCCCTCTTCCTAATCCGACACGTCGCCTCTGGTCTCTCCGATGGGAAGAAGCGGTTACGCTCAGGTACGTTTTCAAGAGTCATCTATGCTATCGCGCGTCTCTCATTGGTTGCACCGTCGTCTGCTCTGGCTGTCCGCTGCCGCATGACGCCGCTTCTTTAAGAGAGTTCTGCTAGTGCCCCCCATCATTGTCCAACGGACCATCGGAGTGCCCCCTGACATCCATGATTTCATGCGGGGCCTTTGTCGTTTCTAATCCTCCGACATCGGTCTCAGGCGCGTCTTCGACAGGGTGTGGGTCATCCAGGCGTCCCTTCCCTCCGCACTTCTCGCAGATCTCCACGCGGGATGCCGACAACGGCGGTCGGCCCGATCCACCGCACTTGTCACAAATCATGATGAGTTCCTTCCTTCTAGACGGTGCGAACATTACGGCGTCTTGCCTGACGTGACCGCCGCCATTTGTTCTTCAAACATGCGGCGCCAATCCTGCGACAGACCCTGAATGCGAAGCACCTTTTCGAGCAGGGCCACATCATCCTGCTCGAAGAACGCCAGGTGCACCGCCTGCTGCACCGTCATCCGCTCCGGATCGTTGGTAATGCGTTCAATCGGGTCCCCCGCGCCAACCTCGCCTTCCTCAAGGACGCGCACGTAGTATCCGGTGCGCTGGCTAGCCAGGAACTTTTTGGGGAACTGGGAAGAGCCCATCTTGATTCCCAGCTTAAAGCACGGCACACGCGGCTGGGTGACTTCTAAGAGCACGCGGCCGATGCGAAACGTATCGCCGATGTGAACCGTCTCTTCCACCATGCCTTCGACCGTGAGGTTTTCTCCAAACTGACCGAAGGGAAATTCGTCACGGCCAAGCTCCTGCGCCCATGCGGTGTAGTGCTCGGATGGATAGACATAGACCGCCTTATCCACTCCGCCATGAACGGAGAGATCGGCCTGTCTGTCGCCGTCGAGGTTCGTGCGCCGCACCATCACTCGCCCGCTCACCGGTGTTTTAAAGATGCCGGTCGTCACAGATCGGCCTCTGTGCGAAACGGTCTTCGGCTGCGACACGTTGACGGACACTAGCGTCATCTTCATGCTCTTTGACTCCGATGCGAGATAGAGAGTGAGTACGCCGGTTTTAAGTATTCTCTGCCAGAGTTTTGAAATTGGATTCTTACATCCTCTCAATGACTTTTCAATCAGACGAAGAGAACCTCTGACAGACTCAGTCTCCTCGCTCTGTACTCCGTGCCGCATTGACACGACTGCTTCCTGAAACGTAGGCTGCTGCCTTTCCTCCTTGGCGAAAGGATTCTGCAATGGCGACACGTCAGCTCACTCCTCAAGGCATCATGCAGGTCGGGGTCGGGTTTTTGGGCTCCAAGACGTTGCTGAGCGCGGTTGAACTGGGATTGTTTACGGAATTGGCGAAAGGGCCGCTCGATGCGAAGGCGTTGACCGGCCGGCTGAAGCTCCATCCCCGCAGCGCGGTGGATTTCCTCGACGCCCTCGTGGCGCTGGGGATGCTGAAACGAGCCGGGACTCGTTACGCGAACACGCCGGAAACCGCACTCTTTCTCGATCGGGCCAAACCGTCGTACGTGGGTGGGATTCTGGAGATGGCCAACGCGAGACTCTATCGCTTCTGGGGTTCTCTGACCGAAGCCCTGCAAACCGGGAAGCCGCAGAACGAGGTCAAGACGGGCGAAGACTTCTTCGGCACGCTCTACTCGGACCCGCAGCGGCTCGAAGGATTTTTGAAGGCCATGACCGGCCTCAGCATAGGGGCCGCTCGCGCCATCGCCAAAAAATTTCCCTGGAAGAAGTACCACTCCTTTATGGACATCGGATGCGCGCAGGGCGGTGTGGCGGTCGAGATCGCGCTGTTGCAGAAGCATCTCACGGGCGGAGGCATGGATCTGCCTGTCGTACAGCCCGTGTTCGAGGCTTATGCAAAGTCGAAGGGTGTGGATAAGAGGTTGCGCTTTCATGCCGGTGATTTTTTCAAAGATCCGCTTCCGAAGACCGACGTCCTCATCATGGGGCACATTCTGCACGACTGGAACCTTGACGAGAAGATGATGCTCTTGCGCAAGGCGTATGACGCCCTGCCGTCAGGCGGCGCGTTGATCGTGCATGAAGCCATCATCGACGATGCGCGCAAAAAGAACGCTTTCGGCCTTCTCATGAGCCTGAACATGCTCATCGAGACGCACGGGGGCTTCGATTTCACCGGCGCGGATTGCAAGCGGTGGATGAAAGAAGTCGGATTTAAACGGACGAAGGTCGAGGCGTTAGCTGGTCCGGACTCGATGGTGATCGGCATCAAGTGAGGGATTTGAGGCCAAGGGGGAGATGAGATATCAAATAACAAAGAAGCCCTCTCGTCTTGCATGTCGGTGTTCGGTTACGAAGGCATGATCGCATGACCCAGCCATTACCTCTCCCCCGTCGTCGCGATCCGTTGCATGGGATGACACTTGAGACGATTGTCAATCAATTGGTCGCCAGGCATGGTTGGGCTGAGATGGGGCGTCGCATTCCGATCCGTTGTTTCCTCCATGACCCGAGCGTGAGGTCCAGCCTCACCTTTTTGCGGAAAACGCCTTGGGCACGGCAGAAAGTCGAACGGTGGTTTATCGCCGAGATCGGATGATGCGCGTGTTTTTCCTTGGCCCTCTCCTGAATTGCTTGAGAAGTAGAGACGGACTTCATGGCCTCTAATTCGACAATCTTCAAGGCAGCCCTGCAAGTCGCGGATGTGGATCGCCACTACTACCAGGACCATGCGCTTACGCTGGCGCGCCATCCATCTGAAACCGACGAGCGCATGATGGTGCGGTTGCTCGCGTTTGCATTGCACGCGCACGACGCCTTGTCGTTTGGCCGAGGACTAAGCACCGAAGATGAGCCTGATCTCTGGCAAAAGGATTTGACGGGTGTCATCGAGCTCTGGATCGAGGTGGGCCAGCGCGATGAAAAAAGCATTCGCCAGGCGTGCGGTCGCGCCAAACAGGCCTGCCTGTATACTTATGGCGGTCGTGGCGCTGACCAGTGGTGGAAGGACAACAGGGCTACGCTCGAGCGGCTGCCCAATCTGACCGTGATGAACGTGCCGCTGGATGGGAGTCGTGCCCTGGTCACGCTTGCGCAACGCACCATGGAGTTGCAATGCACCATTCAAGACGGACAGGTTCTCATGGGGGATGGCAAGAACGCGGTGCATATCGAGGTGACGACCCTAAAAGCTGCTTCGGTTCCATTCGAACATTGACGCGGGTGAGAGTATGAAAGAAAAGAAACGCATTCCCACCAGTGGCGAGCCGATCGTGTGGAAAAGTCCGTTCGCGGTGTTGAAGAACGTCTCGCTTCCCTCTACGCCTAAAGAGCCGGCAGATGCGGTCAAAGCTGATGCTCCACCCCCGTCTCGAAGGAAGGACCGTGGGCGAGTGGACATCCTACGTCAGACCGCGCATCGCGGCGGCAAGACGGTGACGGTCGTCACGGGATTTATCGGCATCGGTCTGGCCGAAAAAGAAGCACTCGCCAAAGAAATGCAGAAGGCCTGCGGAACCGGAGGCACGGTAAAGGAAGGACGTATCGAGATTCAGGGTGACAAGCGTACGGAAGTCGCCCGCATTCTGACGAACGCCGGCTTTCGCCCCGTGTTTGCCGGCGGGTGAACCGGTGGGTTGAGGTCAGGATGATCACATCGAGCACCAAAGCATCTCCGTTGGCAGTTGGTCCCAAGCAGAACACTTAGACGGGAGGAGTAGCATGAGGATTTGCCATCGGTATCTGATCATGTACTCCCTCATCTGTCTTTTTCTTACGGCAGCCGAATCTCAGTCCGCGACGCGAGAATATTTCATTGCCGCAGAGGATGTCATGTGGGATTACGCTCCAGCCGGCAAAGACGTCACTCATGATGTGCCTCTGCCGCCGGACGCGGAAGGCCATACAAAGTGGAACAAGACGAGGTTTGTCGAATATGGGGGTGAGGACTTTAAGAAACGCAAAGCGGAGGTCAAAGGGCTGGGAATTTTGGGACCGATCATTCGGGCAGAGGTGGGGGACACGGTGATTGTCCACTTTCGTAATCACGGAAAGCGGCCCTACAGCATGCATCCGCATGGGTTGCGATATACGAAGAATGACGAAGGAGCGGACTATCAACCGTCAGGCGCGGGCGGCCGCGTGAAGCCGGGAGAGAGCTATACCTATACCTGGTTTGCCGACGCGCGGAGCGGACCCGGCCCGAGGGAAACCAGCTCCACGGTCTGGTGGTATCATTCCCACGTCGATGAACCGGAAGATATCAATGCAGGTCTGCTCGGCCCGATTGTGGTCACCGCCCAAGGAAAAGCCAAGGATGATGGATCGCCAATCGATATCCAGCGCGAACTGTTCACCATGTTTATGACATTTTCGGAAGTAGACGGCGGCATCTCTGACAAAAAGGATCCGGTGCTCATGAACACCATCAACGGCTATGTCTATGGCAACCTTCCAGGCCTGGAGATGCACCATAAGGAGGCCGTCCGATGGTATGTCTTAGGAATGGGCAATGAGCGAGACATCCATACGGCACATTGGCATGGAGAGCGCGTCGAGTTGAACGGTCGGCACACTGATGTCGTGGAACTCTTGCCAGCCAGCATGGTGACCGTGAACATGATTGCCGACAATCCCGGGGTCTGGCTGTATCATTGTCATGTGGCCGAGCATATGAGATACGGCATGCATGCCTCGTTCACCATTCGCGAGCAGAACTGACGCGTGTATGTTTCGCCTATTACTGAAAGGCAACTATTATGAAGAACGTTGAGATGACCGTAGAAGGCACGATGCTGACGATCAAGGTGGATTTGTCAAAAGAGTTCGGACCGTCCGCATCTGGAAAGACCATCATCATTGCCTCGACGGAGGGGAACGTGACGATTCCCAACCGCGAGGAAAAAGTCGGGCTGAACGTATACCGGAAAAAATGAAGGCGTTTCTCGTGGAACCGCACCGTGCGAGTCCGACCATCAAGAGTCAGAAAAGACGGGCGTAGCCTATAAATCGTTCTGATTGAGATAGCGCCCCAATCCCTGCTGCTCGGCATAGAAGTAGGCGTAGTGCAGGGACGCCAGGTTCGCGACACGTTCTTCGGCCTCTTCACGTGTCTCCGCCCGAATAATCTGAATCCCGTATCGTGCCGTCATCGCATCCAGCACATCCATCAACGCGTTCTTGTGATATTGGCCGAGCCGTCCTCCGGCGATGCCCTGCTGAAGGTTACCTTCGACGACAATGACGCGATGGGGGAAGGCGAGGAGGCCTTCGAGCTCTTGCAGCAATCGCAGGCGATCGGATGGATTCGCGACCGTCGCATGAAGTTCCTCGACGCGCTTCCGCTCTATACACAAGAGGTCCGGTGCTTCGGCAACCGCATAGTCGCCGGCCGGGAGTGTCTGCCGAACGGTGCCGGCGATTCGAACGAAGCCTCGAAACTCGTAGGGTTGTTGCTCATGACTGTTGACGAGCAGCTGAATGGCGGGCACTCGGACATTTGGCCGGCCTTCCCGAGAGAGCGTAATGAGTGACTGGGGACCTCGCAATTCTTGACGGGGTCGTGGAGGAGGCTGAGGACGGGCCGGCGCCGGTGGAGGGGATGGCCGTGCGGTGTGCGTGGGGGAGGAAGCGGGCTGCGAAGTGGCGTCATACCGCGTGCGCGCGCCCGGATCGCTGAGCGTTTGGTAGGCTTGATTGATCAGTTGCGTCCGGACTTCCGCCTTACGGTGCAGCGTCGGCGAGTGAGTAAATCGATCGGGATGCCACACCTGCATTTGTTCTTGCCACGCTTTTTTGATGTCTTCGCTCGTGGCGGTCGGCAAGACCTCGAGTACCGCATAAAAGTTGGCCGTTCGTCCTTCCCGCATGTGCTCTCCTGTGAAGGCACGGAAGTGTAGCGGAGTTTATAAGGCAGGTCTAGATTGACGTGAATGGCGTAAGACGATCGGAGCGCGAGAACAGTGAAAGGCCTTTAGTTTGCAACCGGCGGGCCTGCACTCAAGTGCGCGATGATCAATTTGGCGTCACCGACTGGATCAATCGTGAAGGGCGTGGCATGTTGCTGAGTCACCGCGGTGGACAATCGCTCAGCCGCTTCGCGAATGGAAAGGGGCAATGAGGCATCCTGCTGAATCCGGCGCAAGTGCGCCATGGCATCCCCACTCCACGGTCGATCAGAATGACGCTCCAACCAGGCGGCGTGTGCACGAGCCACTGCGCGCCGGGCACAGACCCTCGCCTTGCCTGCATTGTTGTTCTTAAAAGCAGTCTCAGCCGCTGCGAGTTCTTGGTCGATCTGCGAAGACGTCGGCATTAGGTGAGTTCCGTCTTATGGATGAGACCCAGCACAGTCAGTACATGGTCGGTGCGATCGATTGAGTAAAAGATGCGCCACTCACCGACGGCATACTTGGCTACAGTGGGTAAGTCGGAAGCAATGGGTTCATGGCGGAGATTGCCGACGTTGGATGCCAACCATT
>Ga0207683_10004122_pt1 | contig 12568 bp, 11 predicted proteins | sample KBSM73metaG_FD_184333 | JGI IMG/M metagenome (GOLD analysis project Ga0207683, IMG submission 184333) | Miscanthus rhizosphere microbial communities from Kellogg Biological Station, Michigan, USA - KBS M7-3 metaG (SPAdes) (version 2) | ecosystem: Host-associated > Plants > Roots > Rhizosphere >...
GCAGTCGGTGGTCCAAAGGAAGCTGGGCTGCGAAGCTTAAGCCTAACGACTCAAGCTCAGCGACCCGGCCACGGGACGTCACGACTGCAACCGGAGCGCAATGGTCGGGTTCGCCGCAGCACATGGCTAGGCGTCAACGTCGTCGTGACTAAAATCAAAAGAACTGACTCAAGGCAAACGCAATGGCCGCGACCATGACGAGATAGCCAAGAACCGGCGAAAGCTTCTTCAGTGAAGCATCTCTCTGCTCTGCTGAAATCTTTCCGATCTCAACCTGCTGCCGAAGGCGGTACGGACGAAACCATGCGAGATACGCGCCGACTCCGAACCAGATTGCATACTCAATGCACGCTCCGATCGATTGACCTGTGGGAAGTCTCGTGACATGCGCTGATACCTAACGAGTAAAAGCTCAGGCGCGCCTAACGAAAGCGCGACTGCTGGTGTCGAATTAAGTAAGCAAACTCTTGTCCAATGCGTTTTTTACGATGATCTGGAGATTAGGGTCTTGCACCAAGCTTCCACCAAAGCAAATTGAGCCTACGGAGAACACGAAACCCCCGTGACCGGTCTCGTAGTAGGTTATGTCCGCCGCGTGGGTGGCAGAGTTCGTGCCACGAGCCAACAACTGCAGGTTAGCGGGCGCAGCGCCGCGATCGCTAACGACGGACGCGCTCACCACCACGCCGTCATCTGGTTCATCCCCCGGGTTGGAGGTATCCATCTCCCAGCCGCTGGCCCCCCCGCCGTTGTTTCCCTGCAACCCGGTTTCTCCGATCAGGTTTCCGTTTACCAATCCCGTGCCTTCGAACAGTGGATGGTCCGCCATTCTTACCTGATACGGGGAAGCATTCCAAGTAGAGGGATCGCCCCACGAATAGTCAAAACGGAACGCAACTCCAAGAATGCCACGCTCTGGCCGGGGTGGATTCAAATTGCGAAGGTATCCCGGTGCCCGCTTGAGGGATGGATCGCCGTTGAAAAATGTGAGAGCAGTCGCATCGGAATTGAAAATGCATCGCTCGAACACACCGTTACCGCCGAGATAGAGTACGCTGCCGCCGCTGGCGAGATATTCCTGAAGGTGATCGACCATTTCCAAACTCCAGTACTCAGGGTGGGTGGCTAGAATGAGAGCGGGATAGCTCCCGATATCCGCGAAGCCTTTGTGTAAGTCGGTATCGGTAACTACGTCGACTTGATACCCAGCGTCCTCCATCCAGTTGAGGATCCAAAGATCGGCGCGAGTGAGATGATTAACTGTCCCGTCGTCGATCGGCGTGGTGGCGGGATTTGGCCTGAGAAAGGTTAAAACCAACGGCGTAGCCGGACCATACTTCGAAAAACCGCCCCAGGCGTTGTAGGCACTCCAAGTATTCGTGCTGGCGAGCGCCAGCAGTTTTCCCCGCTGTGAAGCGACGGGCTTTACAATGAAGACTATGTAAAACTGCCTGCCCGCGGAATCGGCGCAGCGAGCGGCGTAGATGCCCGATCGCCAGTTTCCTGGGACTGTTAGGCTGAAGCTAGTGTTCCAGTCGCACCCGTCGCTGACCCAGTTCGGGTTCGTAGCCTGAACATCTGAGTTGAGGTTCATGGCGCCGCCAATGGGAACACCGATATCTCCATCGGGTTGGGACTTGAGCCGCATGTAAGAGACTTCGTATGGAGATGGCGAGGAGACTTTAAACTCGATAGTCTGACCGGGAAAGGCGGCAAGCGGCCAACAATAACCTTCAAGCGCCGAGGGCATCCAACCGCTGCCAGTTTTTTGGCCTATTCCGTCGAAGGACCACTTGAATGTACCATTGCGAGCCTCATCCCGATAGTAGAGCAAATCGCCGCTTGTGGTAATTGCGTAAACGATTCCGCCGCCGCCGGAAAAGACAATCCAGAACCCGTTCCAGCCCCTGCCAACCCTCTGGCCGATCCCGTTAAATGACCACCCGAATGTGCCATTGCGAACCTCATCACGGTAATAAAACAGGTCCCCGGTCGAGGCGGTCCCGTAGATCACCCCGTCACCACCGGAAAACACCCTGAGAAAATTCCAGCCATTTCCAATCTTCTGGCCGACTCCACCGAAGGCCCAGTTCGCAGTACCGTTACGAGCTTGATCGCGGTAGTAAAGAAGATCGCCTGCGGGGGTAACGGCGTAAATGATTCCATCACCGCCGGAGAACACGTGGCGAAAACTACCCCAGCCATTTCCGATCTTCTGGCCGACTCCACCGAAGGCCCAGTTCGCAGTGCCATTACGAGCTTGATCGCGGTAGTAAAGAAGATCTCCGTTGTCCAGGATTGCATAAATGGAGCCATCCTGGTCAGCGAAAACGAATTCGAAACTCATTATGGATTTCCTTTCAAATTAAGTGCATTAACCGTCAGATAAGCCATAAGGCCGATCATCGCCAATGCAACCGTATGATCGATCGGCTTCTGCATCTAACGAGAACAAGACCAGCGACCATGCCAGAGGGCGCGCGTGGCTGCAATTTCTTAACTTTTAATTGAAATTCCTTTACTACCCAGCTCAGTCACCCTTTCCCTCAGGGCTTTACCTTCCATGTCGCTCATCACCATTCGCTCCATTCATCCTTCAGCCTTGCCGCAAAGCGGTCCGCCGTTCGCTGGATCGCATGGTAAGATTATCATTTGATCACGGGCTGCCGAGGAAGAACAAGTCGCACGAACTGCAACATCGCCGCCATGAGATGGACGAAGATCCCGGCGAAGAACGGCCAAAACCGGTTCAGCACTGCGATGTTGTAAAATTGCAGCAAGAGGGTGGCGAGCCCGATCGCAAACAATGGATAAAACACGATTTTGGGCAGGTTTTTGAATTCGTCTGGACTAAAGTAACGCGGCGTTCTGAAAGTTGCGATCGCAAACGGCACCTGGAAAACCGCGGCAAACGCACTGCACCATCGCCAGATCGAATCCGGCGCTGGCTTTATCGTGAGCAGCAACATTCCAAACAACGAATAAGCGAGCGGAAAAATCGAATTGCTGAGCAGCAACCGGAGGCGAAACCGGTCGGCGCGCGACCATTGGTGCACCGATTCAGGTAGAAAAACCACCACAATGCCCGCGAACCCGGCGAGCGTCACCGCCACTTGAGCGGCGATACCGAGAGCCTCATTCGGTTCCATTGCCTCTGCGATTAAAGACGGAACCTGTGCCGCGATCAAATCTCAAAGCCGAGGATGTTAGCAGCCAGCCGGTAGGGACTGCGTTTCGGGACTATGTGATCGCGTTACCATCTAACGAAACAAAGCTCAGCCACCGCTGGCGGCAGCGAGCATCGTTTCACTCTCAACTATCATCCCTCAACCCTCAACTTTCTTAGTACAACGACTTGTGCATGTGCTCGCGAATGCTTTCGGAGTTAGCTGGAGCGCTTGGTTAGGCGCGCTTTAACGACGATCGTGGCCCCGTCAGTCTTCGTTATTGCTGCGTAATCCGTGAGGAGTAGTGGTTGGCAACCAACCGCCAGCGCCCTTCCTGCTTTACCCATACCCTGGTAAACCGAGTGTCACGGGGAACAGCTTTGCCCTTATCTTGCCCGACCATCGTTGAGAGGCCAGTCTCCACCGCCGTGTTTTCGTAGACGCGGACCTGAACCTCGTCGGTGGTGATAGACTGAAATTTCAAATCACCCGACGTGAAATCTAAAATCACCTGCGGCTTGGTTCTCACTCTGCCACTTGGTCCTACGCCGATAAAATCATCAGCGTAGATGCGATCAAGGGCCGTCGCATCAGCATGAATCTGTGCTTGAATGCGTTCCTTATCCAGTTTCCTGATGACCTCCTCGACACTTGTTTGGTAACTGCCTCCCGCGCTCTGCTTTTGCGCTACGCCAATTGGGACCACTGTAAGGACGAGGACCGCTATAAAGAGTGCTCGTCTCATGTAGAGTTCTCCATAAGCCTGACGAGAGGAAGATGAGCGACGGCGGACGAGGGCGCTCTTCGCTCGGAGTGAAAGTGTGGAAGTCATTTCAAAACTGGAGGGTACGACGGTCCGCCGTTCCCTCCATCGCATGGTTAGATCGAGCTGGATGCCAAGCTTGTCCGACTATTTCAAAATTCAATATTATTGCCTTGCTATTAGAGTGCACTCTGGTCAAGATCGCTTTATGAAAACCATGTGCGGCCGACAGTGGCTGTTTATCGTTACTGCTCTGGCGCTGAGCGGCCTGCAGGCAACGGCGGACGATGCTAATTCGGGCGAACTAATTCAAGCACGGTTTGATCAATTGATTCCCACATCGTATCCAACAATAGGAGCAAGGTTTGATCGACTCATTCAAACTACCTGGCCGTTGACTGATCCAGGCATTGGACGAATTCCGATCACAGAAAATTTGGTTCATCCGCTGGACCAACCACTACTGATTGTGAATGAAGGATGGGGGCAGTTACCTGCAATCAGACCGAAGCGGGATTCTATTCCAGGGCTTCGCCAAGCGCCCGTTAGTCGCCATTCCTCGCCGGGTCCTAGCGGCAAGGCGCGATGATCGTAATCTATCGAATGCGATCAATCTAACCAGCCGATAGGAGGCGACCGCGAGCAGTCTTGAAGCGGCGGGCGAACTTGGCTTCAAATTCGGCCGTCCGTAGATACTTCAGCGCCGGCACTAGTGTTTCATTCCCCTAACGGGATGGGGAAAGATATAATAAGGCACTTCCGGGCGAGCTTTGTCGCCAGCGGGTCATCCGTTCTCAACCGTAAAGTAAGGAAAAATAGGACTTTGCCTTGCAGCTGGGAAAGTGCATTCTGGGCTTGGAGGCGACGCTGCCGAGCGGAAATGCGTGGTACATTGATGTTTGAGGCGGCTCTCTGCTGGACGCGGCGAGCACAGCTTGCAAAGCTGATTAGCCAAAGCTTTTCGTAGCGGCCAGCGGAGGAATTCAATGAGCTGGGTCACATTCATCTGGGCGATGCTGATCGGGTTGTGCGTGGCGATGGTTTTGCCGAACCTCCTTGTCGGAGTCTGGCAACGACGGGGAGCGCATCTGTTTTTTGTCCTGGCAGCGGTGGCTGTGGCCGGGATGGCCGCATGCGAGTTGGCGATGATGCGGGCGGATGCGGTCGCGCAGATGACAATGGTAATGAAGTGGTTCCAGGTACCCATTTTCTTTCTTTTTGTGGCCCTGGTGGGTTTTGTTCACCTCTACTTTGGCAGCCGACGACTGTGGTTGGGGCTGGCGGCGGTCCTAGTCCGGTTCGTTTGCCTCATAGTCAATTTTCTCTTTCCGTCATCCCTGTATTTTCGGAAAATTACCGCAGTCCAACCGCTGCAGTTTTTGGGTGAGACAGTCTTCCTGCCACTCGGCGAGGTTAGCCATTGGACGCGCTTGGCCGAACTTAGTGCGCTATTACTGCTGACTTTCGTGGTCGTTGCCTCCATAGATTTGTGGCGACAGGGTAAGGGGGAGAATCGTCGCCGGGCCCTTGTCGTTGGCGGCAGTATCACGTTTTTCCTTCTGCCTGCAGTCCTGGCAGCGATAACGCACCCGCGCATCATTACATCGCCTCATTTCATCACTTTTCCATTTGCCGCGATGCTTGTTGCCATGGCGTTTGAACTGGGTTCGGATCTGTTTCGTGCCGCGGAAGTCGCGCGAAAACTTCAAGTAAGCGAAGCTGAATTGCGCGAGGAGCACGAGCGAATGGATCTGGCGACCACCGCTGCCGAACTCGGGATATGGGTGTGGGATATGGTACGTAATGAGATCTGGATTTCTGAAAAAGGCCGAACGCTCTTTGGTTTCGCGCCATCGGAGAAGCTCGACGTCGATCGCTTCCAAAACGCTGTCCATCCCGACGATCGTGACTCGCTGCATCAAGCTCTTCAGAATTGTTTTAGCGCCGGCACGGAATATGAAGCCGAGCATCGGGTCGTCCTGCCGAATGGACGGATACGTTGGCTCGCGGAGCTTGGTCGCGTCGAGTTCAGTGACGACGGCAAGCCTGCCCGGATGCACGGTGTTTCGCGCGACATCACCACACGCAAGCTGGGAGAACAGGCTTTGCGAGAAAGCGAGGCTCGTTTTCGCACCGTAGCTAACACCGCGCCAGTGATGATCTGGATGTCGGGCCCGGATAGACTCTGCACCTTCTTCAACAAGCCCTGGCTCCAGTTTACTGGTCGCGCCTTGGAGCAGGAAATAGGAAATGGCTGGGCCGAAGGCGTGCATCCGGACGATTTGCAGAAGTGCCTCCAGACTTACACCGCGGCGTTCGACGCACGCGAGCCCTTTGCCATGCAATATCGCCTCAGACGTCACGATGGTGAATATCGCTGGATTTCGGATAGCGGAGTACCACGCTACGACGCCCAAGAAAACTTCACTGGTTACATTGGATCGTGTATGGACGTCACCGAATCGATAAGGAACCAGCAGGCTTTGCGCGAAAGCGAGGAACGGATGAGTCTGGCGATGGACGCGGCCAATCTCGGATTGTGGGAGTGGAACGTCAGTAAAGACGAGCTCTGGGGCACAAAAGGACGCCGTGCTCTCTTGGGGTTGCCGACTTCCCGAAATCTCAAGTTGGAAGACGCTCTTTCCACGGTGCATGTCGATGATCGCGATCGAGTCCGGCAGGCGTTCAGGGAATCGGCTAGGACTGGTAAGGATTATCAGGTTGAGTATCGGACAGTACTTCCGAACGGCATCGTACGCTGGACGAACCACCGCGGCCGCGGCGTGAGAGGACCGGACGGCAAAGATCTCATCCTGCGTGGCGTTTCAATGGATGTGACGGAGCAAAGGCGAGCCGAGGAGGAATTTCGCCTGGCCGTGGAAGCGTCGCCAAGCGGGATTCTGCTTGTAAACGAGACGGGACAGATCGTTCTGGTCAACACTCACATAGAAGAGCTATTCGGATATGGGCGCGAAGAATTAATGGGACATACTGTGGAGATTTTGGTCCCGGAGCGATTTTCCCGTCACCATCCGGAACATCGAGCCAAGTTCTTCGCTGCACCTACGGCCCGCCCGATGGGCGCGGGGCGGGAATTGTTCGGCCGACGAAAGGATGGCAGCGAATTCCCAGTGGAGATCGGACTGAATCCGATTGAGACATCAGAAGGCGTCCTGATTCTGGCGGCGGTCGTGGACATCTCTGCCCGCAAGCGAGCGGAAGAAGAGGCGCAGTCTCGGCGCGATGAAATCAATCGTCTCATGCGCGTAAGTTTGCTTGGCGAAATGACAGGTTCCATCGCGCATGAAGTCAACCAGCCGCTCGGGGCAATGATGGCGAATGCAAGCGCGATGATGCATTTCATTGACCGGGGTCATGTCGATCCTGAGCAACTTCGGGAGATCCTGTCCTCGGTGATAAATGACGGGCGCCGCGCGCGCGATGTAATCAGTAACATTCGGGACACGATCAAAAAAGGCTCGGCCACGCGTAAAAACGTAGCTTTGAATGACATCGTGCAGAATGTGATGCACATGGTTCAGCCCGACGCAGCCGCTCTTTCCTGTGAGTTAAGAGCATCTCTCGCCGAACATTTGCCGACGATTGATGCCGACCCAGTTCAAATTCAGCAGGTGCTGGTTAATCTGTTAGGAAATGCGTTTGATGCCATGCGTGATATTCCGCCAGGCAAGCGCAAAGTCGAGATTGCTACGGAACTGGATGACGGATCGGTGCGTGTCAGTGTGCGAGACCACGGTACTGGGATCGCGGAGACATCACGCGAGCGCCTTTTCGAGCAGTTTTATACCACCAAAGAGGATGGTCTCGGGATGGGCCTGGCGATTGTTCGCTCGATCATTCAAGCACATTCTGGCACAATCTCGGCCGAGAACGCTGAAGGCGGCGGGGCGCGGTTCGTCTTTGCTTTGCCGGCAAGCAATGGGAGTTTGAAATGATGGATCCAAGTGCGCTCGTTTTCGTCATTGATGACGACGCCTCCATGCGCCAAGGCGTGGTGCGTTGGCTGAAGTCAGTAGGATACAAAAGCGAAGCATTCGAATCAGCCAGTGATTTTCTCGCGCGGCCGCCGCACGCGGATCCTTGTTGCGTAATTGTGGATGTGCAGATGCCGGATATGGACGGTGTTGCTTTCCAGCAGGCTTTGATCAAGCGCCGGCGCGAGGAGCAACTCATCTTTCTTACTGGCCATGGCAATGTTCCGATGTGCGCGCGCGTGATGAGAGACGGAGCAGTCGATTTCGTCGAGAAGCCCTTCACATCAGAGGAGTTGTCGAAAAGCATCGAGCACGCTTTGCGCCGCTCAATCGAGCAGCGGCGGCGCATTGCAGAAAGAGATGAGGCCAGGCAATTACTAGATCTGCTCACGCCACGAGAGTTCGAAGTGATGCAGCTAGTAGTAACGGGGATGCTCAACAAGCAAATTAGCGCGGAACTGGGCGCAGCCGAAAGAACGATCAAGGCGCACCGAGGACGGGTGATGCGTAAGCTCGGTGTCGTTTCCGTAGCCGAGCTCGTTCGGTTGGTGCAACGGGCCGGTGTGGCACCAGTTGGCGACGCATAGCACCAAAGTTCTATTTCGTCCGCGGAGCCATCGTGCGAAACATGTATGTGGCTCTAGCCGGAACCGCGGCTCCTGAAATCGTTTGCCTCGTCGATGACGACCCTTCGATCCGGCAATCAGTTGCTTGCTTGAAGCGGACGAGGTGGCTGTGCGTACCTTTGCCGAACCAGAAGCGTTTCTCATCTACATAAAGGCGAACTCCGTTAAGCTTGCCATTGTGGACATCTGGATGAAACCAATGACGGGCATGGAACTGTTGGCGCATCTGTGCGCATACTCGCCTCAAACTCGGGTGATTTTCATAACCGGTCGGAAGGACAACACTGCCAAGATGATAGTCATGCAGGCGGGCGCATTCGGATTTTTTGTTAAACCGTTTGAGGATGACGAGTTCCTAGCATCGGTCCACCATGTATTAGACGATGCCGTTTCAAACAACCAACAGTCCACCTGCCTCGCGGTCCAAGCCAGTGGGAACTTCCGTCGCAACGGGGATGGCGAAAAGCATGGCGGCGGCGGCGGGAACGCATCTAACGAGCAGGAGTTTGTGAGATGTAAAAATAATGTGAAACGCAGCTAAAAACATCGGAGGAAAAAAGTTCCTCCCCGCCTCCGTTTCTTTAGATCAGACAGAATTGTTTCGAAGACATCATATTGCTCATTGAAGTGAAAGGAGTTCAACACATGAAAAAATACAGTTTGATTATTCAAATCCTTGGTCTCGCCTGTGCCTGTATGATTTCCGCTGGCTGCGCAACCCAGCCGGCTGCTTCTGCGAGCGCGGCGTCGCCGAATTCGGGTCATCTGCTCGTTGCTCGGATCCCAAACTTTGGAACTTTTGTGAACCTTGTCTTGTCAGTCGATGGCAAACGGGTAGCAACTCTTAACGAGGGCGAAAATTACGATGGTTACTTATCGGCAGGGCAACATACACTTATTGCCGCGGTTGAGCCCAACCGCAGCGGTATCGCGCCGGTTCAAAAAAGCCTTACTGTTCAAGCTGGGCGGACGTACTCCTACACTGCAGCCTGGTCCGGAGACAATTTGGTTCTAAACACGAACCAGTAAAGTTTTGCTCATAGATATTCATCCCACACGCGTACGAAGCTGGTAGGCAAATTCCGGGCGGGCTCTTGGTTCCCACCCAGCTTTCAGAGCGGTATTGGCAGCGGCGGGTGATTTGTGCTTGAGTAAAAAGGACAATTCTGCCCACGATTCAGACTAAATCGGTGTCTGCAGGCTATTAAATTTTGCGCATGAATAAACCAATCCCAAACATTAATGTGATTCGATCCACGTGGCGCCGGATCAAAAGCGACATCAAGGACGCCATTATTCGTGACCTGAAGCCAGTGAAGCACGTCAAAGGCGGCGGCGGTGCAGCTCCTCCTCCGCGGGGCCCGGCTGGGCCGGGTGGCTGAGCGGTTTTCCGCCGCGAGTCGGCCCCCTTTCCACGCACGCATGCGCGTGAAACGGTCAGAGAGGCTGGGGCGATACCTTCCGCATGTCGTGGACGCGGTGCGAGGCGGACCGGCGTTAAAGCTCGTCCCTGCGCTAGAGCTGTTGAAGACCGCGCGGTGGACCGAAAATCTCGCGTAAAATGACCGCGGTGCGAAGAGAGTCCGGTGAACGCAAAATTTGTTTCCAGAGTGTCTCAGCGCTTGGAGCCTGGGTGAGAGGAGCCGAAACGCGTGAGACAACTTCCTTTTTCTGAGCGACGCCGACTTCTGCTTCTTCCTCCGCAATCCAGGCACCCGGCTCGTTCGCTTCGGCTGGAACAGCCGGCGGAGGAACGATGCGCTTGGCTGGCGGCAGCTTGGTTACCACGATTTCCTTCACCTTTTCTTTCCAAGTGCGGAATTCCGGCTTGCCGAACGGTCGCATCGACGCGGGCGGCTGGACTGGCGCCACCGGTCGCGGCGGAATTTGCGTTCGAGGTTGTACTTTTGGCGGTGGTGCAGTTCCCGCAGGTTGGCCTAGCGCTTCCAGAAATTCACGGATCCGTTCCGCGTCGGTTTTCGGTTGGCTTCGCTGGACGGGCTGGGTGTATTCCGGCCGCGGAGCGGGAGGAGCGCGGGGCGGTTGAGGCGGCCGCTTTTGCTGTTGTTTCTTCGATGTTTCGGAAATGCGCGCAATCAATCGGGAGATACCGATGAACGCTGCGATAATGATGAAGATGATGTTTTGATCGAAGTGCATTTTATTCGTTGAAGGGTTAAAACGTTAGATTGTTAAATAGGATGTCGTAGAGGCGCTCGCCGCGGCGGGCGCCTGATTATTTGATTCGGCGCTTGGCACAAGCGCCGCTACATCCGCAAGCTGTTGCCTCCACCCGTTGTAACTTTTTAACTCTTTTAACATTTTTAACTAACTACGAAGCGACCGGCGGCTTGTCGGTGCCGGCGATTGATTCGCGCATAGAGGTGTCGGCCTGAACGTTTTTCATGCGCACGTAATCCATGATCCCAAGGTTGCCGGAACGAAACGCATCGGCCATTGCCTGCGGAATGAGGGCTTCGGCTTCCACTACTTTAGCGCGCATCTCCTGAGTTTTGGCGCGCATCTCCTGTTCCACCGCCACCGCAGCAGCGCGTCGCACTTCCGCTTTGGCCTGGGCGACACGCTTGTCGGCGTCCGCCTGTTCGCTTTGCAATTTGGCGCCGATGTTGTCGCCCACATCGACATCGGCAATGTCGATCGAGAGAATTTCGAAGGCAGTATTGCTGTCGAGACCTTTCGCCAGCACCGCCTTGGAAATGCGGTCCGGATTTTCCAAAACATCCTTGTAAGAGTCGGCCGAACCAATGGCGCTCACGATTCCTTCGCCGACGCGCGCGATAATTGTTTCCTCGGTGGCGCCGCCGACGAACCGGTCAAGGTGCGAGCGCACGGTGACGCGTGCTTTCACCTTGGCGCCGATGCCGTCCTTTGCTACGCCATCGATGGTGGCCCGACCCATCGCCGGGTTCGGAGCGTCGATCACTTTGGGATTAATGCTGGTGCGCACCGCTTCGAGCACGGTCTTACCGGTGCCCTTGGTGGCGAGATCGATGGCACAGGCGCGGTTGAAGTCGAGCCCAATCCCGGCTTTGTCCGCGGCAATCAGCGCCAGAATGACCTGGCCCACATCGCCGCCGGCAAGATAATGCGCCTCCAGCGGATCGCTCGCGATATCAATTCCCGCCTTCACCGCGGTGATGCGGTTGTCGACGATTAGCCCGACTGGGACTTTCCGCAGACTCATTCCAATCATTTTGCCGATGCTGACCGGCGCACTCGCGACGCGTGCCCGCAGCCAGGTCGTAAAAAATTTGAGAAAGACAATGACCAAGATGAAGGCGACGACGGCGATGACAGCGAAGCCGATGAGGACGAATGGTTCCATGGCAGCACCTTACCGAAGGTTGCGTCTGCGGAAAAGCCGAAAGCGTGGGCAGCTGGCGAATGAATGATTTACTAGAAGGCTGCAACGTCGATTCGACGGTATTTCGCGGAAGGCTCGACAGAGTCTCGCCTACCATCATCTCTCGCGTTTGGAATCGGCCGCTGGTCCGAAATTTCCCAAATTGCCATGTTTTTCTTGACCCGAGCGGCAACTACTTCTGTCAATCGCAACCCATCGGATCCGTGGCATAATTTGTGTTCCCTCGCTAATGACGTCTACACTTTGAGGTATACTATTTCTATTAGTTAGGTTGCGCACGGAAGGCCCGTCAGATTTGACGGGCCTTTTGATTTTGTCGGGGGGAAGCGGACGCGAGCGCAGGAGTTTGAATGACAGCGCGGTTCAGAACGGAGGGAAGGGCAAGACAGCCAGTCGCCGCTCCCCCCCCGAGATCTTGGATCTCGTTTTGTGAAAGGTGCTCCTATGACAACTTCTCGTTAGCAGATCAGGAATTGTTGCTGCAACAGAAATAGAGATAAAAGGTGCTCGATCGTATTATCCCTCGAGCGTCCCTCAATCACGCTTGCCGCTACTCACCTGGAAGTGCTCGGGGCGGGACTTGAACCCGCATGCCTTTCGGCATACGCCCCTCAAACGTAAGTGTCTGCCAT
>Ga0207683_10004125_pt1 | contig 12565 bp, 26 predicted proteins | sample KBSM73metaG_FD_184333 | JGI IMG/M metagenome (GOLD analysis project Ga0207683, IMG submission 184333) | Miscanthus rhizosphere microbial communities from Kellogg Biological Station, Michigan, USA - KBS M7-3 metaG (SPAdes) (version 2) | ecosystem: Host-associated > Plants > Roots > Rhizosphere >...
GATGGTGGTGACGCTGATCGCGCCGATCGCGATGGAAGAGGGGCTGCGCTTCGCGATTCGCGAAGGCGGCCGCACCGTCGGCGCCGGCGTCGTCGCGAAAGTCATCGAGTAACGGTTCGGCGAAGGCGAGCATCCTTTCCTTCCTGCCGACGAGGTAGCCATGCAAAACCAGAGAATCCGCATCCGTCTCAAGGCGTTCGACTACAAGCTGATCGACCAGTCGGCGCTCGAGATCGTCGAGACGGCGAAGCGTTCGGGCGCCGTCGTGCGCGGCCCGGTGCCGCTGCCGACCAAGATCGAGCGCTTCGACGTGCTGCGATCGCCGCACGCGAACAAGACGTCGCGCGACCAGTTCGAGATCCGCACGCACCTGCGGCTGATGGACATCATCGACCCGACCGACAAGACGGTCGACCAGTTGATGAAGCTCGATCTTCCCGCCGGCGTCGACGTGGAAATCAAGCTGCAGTAACGCACCACGCACCAATAAGGAACCGCTGGCCAATTGAAGCCGGCACCCGGCGAAGCTGCCGGGCAAAAACCAACACACGAAGAGGTTGCAAATGTCACTCGGACTCGTCGGACGCAAGGTCGGCATGACCCGCGTGTTCGCGGAAGACGGCACTGCCGTTCCCGTGACCGTGCTGGACGTCGCCAACAACCGCGTCACGCAGATCAAGACCCAGGAGATCGACGGCTACACGGCCGTGCAGGTCACCTACGGCAAGCGTCGCCCGTCGCGCGTCGCCAAGCCCATCGCCGGCCATCACGCGAAGGCCGGCGTCGAGGCGGGCGAGATGCTCAGGGAATTCCCGGTGAGCGCGGATGCGCTCGCGTCGCTCAAGCCGGGCGACGTCGTCGGCGCGGACACGTTCGCGCCGGGCCAGCTCGTCGACGTGACCGGCACGACCAAGGGTCGCGGCTTCTCGGGCGTGGTGCGCCGCTACAACTTCGGCGGCAACCGCGCGTCGCACGGCAACTCGGTGACGACCCGCGCGCCCGGCTCGATCGGCATGGCGCAGGACCCGGGCCGCGTGTTCCCGGGCAAGCGCATGGCCGGCCAGCTGGGCAACGACACGCGGACCGTGCAGATGCTGACGGTCGTGCGCGTCGACAAGGAACGCGGCCTGCTGCTCGTGCGCGGCTCGGTGCCGGGTGCGGACGGCGGCGAAGTGATCGTGCGCCCGTCGGTGAAGACGCCGGCGAAGAAGGGGGCGTGACGATGGAACTCAAGCTGATCAACCAGGACGGCAAGTCGTCGACCGTCGCCGCGTCGGACGCGCTGTTCGGCCGCGACTACAACGAAGCGCTGATCCACCAGGTCGTCACCGCGTACCAGGCGAACGGACGGCAGGGCACGCGCGCGCAGAAGTCGCGCGGCCAGATCAACAAGTCGCACAAGAAGCCGTGGAAGCAGAAGGGCACCGGCCGCGCTCGCGCGGGCCAGGCAAACAGCCCGCTGTGGCGCGGCGGCGGCAGGATCTTCCCGAACAAGCCCGACGAGAACTTCTCGCAGAAGATCAACCGCAAGATGTACCGCGCGGGGATCGCGTCGATCCTGTCGCAGCTCGTGCGCGAGGAGCGGCTCTCGGTGATCGAATCGATCGCCGCCGAGTCGCCGAAGACGCGCCAGTTCGCGAAGGCGATGAAGGGCTACGGGCTCGAAGGCACCGTGCTGGTCGTGACCGACCGGCTCGACGAGAACGTCTTCCTCGCGTCGCGCAACCTGCCCGACGTGCTCGTGCTCGAGGCACGCGAGGTCGACCCGGTCAGCCTGGTGCGATTCCGCAACGTGCTGATCACCAAGGCGGCCATCGGCCAGTTCGAGGAGATGCTCGGATGAACGCGCACCGTCCCCAGACCAAGTTCCCGCAGGAGCGCCTGATGTCGGTGCTGCTCGCGCCGATCATCTCGGAGAAGGCGACCTTCATCGCCGACAAGCACGAGCAGGTCGTCTTCCGCGTCGCGCAGGACGCGACCAAGCCCGAGGTCAAGGCCGCGGTCGAGCTCATGTTCAAGGTCGAGGTCGAGAAGGTCCAGATCGCGAACGTGATGGGCAAGGAGAAGCGCTTCGGTCGCTTCATCGGCCGTCGCCGCCACTGGAAGAAGGCGTACGTGTGCCTGAAGCCGGGCCAGGAAATCAACTTCGCGCAGGAGGCCTGACATGGCACTGGTCAAAGTCAAGCCGACTTCCGCCGGGCGCCGCGCGCTCGTCAAGGTCGTCAACCCGAACCTCCACAAGGGTCGGGCGTTCGACGCGCTCACCGAGAGCAAGAAGCGTGGCTCGGGGCGCAACAACAACGGCCACATCACGGTGCGGCACAAGGGTGGCGGCCACAAGCACCACTACCGGATCATCGACTTCCGTCGCAACAAGGACGGCATCCCGGCGAAGGTCGAGCGGCTCGAGTACGACCCGAACCGCAGCGCGCACGTCGCGTTGCTGTGCTACGCGGACGGCGAGCGCCGCTACATCATCGCGCCTCGCGGCGTCGCGGTCGGCCAGGAGCTGCAGTCGGGCGGCGAAGCCGGCATCAAGCCGGGCAACACGCTGCCGCTGCGCAACATCCCGGTCGGCACGACGGTGCATTGCGTCGAGCTGCAACCCGGTCGCGGCGCCCAGCTCGCGCGCTCGGCGGGTGCCGCGGTCCAGGTGCTCGCTCGCGAAGGCATCCACGCGCAACTGCGCCTGCGCTCCGGCGAGATCCGCAAGGTGCACGTCGACTGCCGCGCGACCATCGGCGAGGTCGGCAACGAAGAGCACAACCTGCGCTCGATCGGCAAGGCCGGCGCGAACCGCTGGCGCGGCATCCGGCCGACGGTGCGCGGCATCGCGATGAACCCGGTCGACCACCCGATGGGCGGCCGCACCAACGGCGGCGGCGGCTGGCACCACCCGCGCTCGCCGTGGGGCACGCCGGCGAAGGGCTACAAGACGCGCGCCAACAAGCGCACCGACGGCATGATCGTCCGGCGCCGGCGCTCGACGAAGGGATAACGCATGTCACGCTCGATCAAGAAGGGACCGTTCGTCGACGACCACCTGCAGCAGAAGGTGGAAGCGGCGCGCGCCGTCAACGACAAGAAGCCGATCAAGACCTGGTCGCGCCGCTCGACCGTCACGCCCGACTTCGTCGGCCTGACGATCGCCGTGCACAACGGCAAGCAGCACATCCCGGTCTACGTGTCCGAGAACATGGTCGGCCACAAGCTCGGCGAGTTCGCGATGACCCGCACGTTCAAGGGCCACTCGTCGGACCGCAAGGCTGCCGCGCCCGCGAAGCCGGGCGGCCCCGGCGGCGCCAAGAGGAAGTGAGGCACGCGATGGAAACCACAGCCACGCTGCGCGGCGTCCGCCTGTCGGCCCAGAAGGGCCGGCTCGTCGCCGATCAGATCCGCGGGATGCCGGTCGGCAAGGCACTCGACCTGCTCGCGTTCGCTCCTCAAAAGGGCGCGAAGATCATCCGCAAGGTCCTCGAGAGCGCGATCGCGAACGCCGAGCACAACGACGGCGCCGACATCGACGAGCTCAAGGTGACCACGATCTACGTCGACAAGGGCGAGGTCCTGAAGCGCATGAGCGCGCGCGCCAAGGGCCGCGGCAACACGATCTCGAAGCAGAGCTGCCACATCCACCTGGCCGTCGGCGACGGCAAGGCGAAGTAAGGGATCCCATGGGACAGAAAATCCATCCGACCGGCTTCCGCTTGGCGGTGACCCGCAACTGGTCGTCGCGCTGGTACGCGAACACCAAGAACTTCAAGACGACGCTCGGCGAGGACATCCGGGTCCGCGAGTACCTGAAGCGGAAGCTCTCGCACGCATCGGTCGCGCGCATCACGATCGAGCGCCCGGCGAAGAACGCGCGCATCACGATCCACAGCGCGCGCCCGGGCGTCGTGATCGGCAAGAAGGGCGAGGACATCGAGACGCTGCGTGCCGACCTGCGCCGCATGATGGGCGGGGACGTCGGCCTCAACATCGAGGAGATCCGCAAGCCCGAGATCGACGCGCAGCTCGTCGCGGAGTCGATCGCCCAGCAGCTCGAGAAGCGGATCATGTTCCGCCGCGCGATGAAGCGCGCGATGCAGAACGCGATGCGCCTCGGCGCGCAGGGCATCAAGGTGATGAGCTCGGGCCGCCTGAACGGCGCCGAGATCGCGCGGCGCGAGTGGTACCGCGAAGGCCGGGTGCCGCTTCACACGCTTCGCGCCGACATCGACTATGGGTTCGCCGAGGCGCGCACGACCTACGGCAAGATCGGCATCAAGGTCTGGGTGTTCAAGGGCGAGGTCATGGCGCACAACGCCGAGCCGGCGGCCGCGCCGGCCCCGGCCCCCGAAGCGCCGAAGCGGCCGCGCCGCGCAGGAGTGAAGAATGCTGCAGCCAGCTAGAAGGAAGTACCGCAAGGAGCAGAAGGGCCGCAACAAGGGGCTCGCGACCGTCGGCGCCAAGGTGTCGTTCGGCGAGTACGGGCTCAAGGCCACGACGCGTGGGCGCCTGACGGCGCGCCAGATCGAGGCCGCGCGGCGCGCGATGACGCGCCACATCAAGCGCGGCGGGCGTATCTGGATCCGGATCTTCCCGGACAAGCCCGTGTCGAAGAAGCCCGCCGAGGTCCGCATGGGCAACGGCAAGGGCAACCCGGAATACTGGGTCTGCGAGATCCAGCCCGGCAAGGTGCTCTACGAGATGGACGGCGTCGACGAGGCGCTGGCGCGCGAGGCGTTCGCGCTCGCGGCCGCCAAGCTGCCGCTGCGCACGACATTCGTGCACCGGCTCGTGAGCTAAGGGGCGAACCATGAAGCGAACCGAAGCGAAGAAGGCCTTGAAGGGGAAGTCGGCCGCCGAGCTCAGCACCGAGCTCGTCGCGCTGTACAAGGAGCAGTTCGGCCTGCGGATGCAGAAGGCGACGCAGCAGCTGCAGAACCCCGCGAAGCTCAAGGAGGTCCGGCGCGGCATCGCCCGGGTCAAGACCCTGATCGGACAGAAGGCAGGCCAAGCATGACCGAGCAACCGACCGAAGGCGCCCCGAAGAAGGGGACGAGCCACACGCTGACCGGGCGCGTCGTGAGCGACAAGATGGACAAGACGGTCACCGTCCTGGTCGAGCGCCGCGTCCGCCACCCGCTGTACGGCAAGACCATCACGCGCTCGGCGAAGTACCACGCGCACGACGAGACGAACGAGTGCAAGGAAGGCGACCTGGTCGAGATCGAGGCGACCCGGAAGCTGTCCAAGACCAAGGCGTTCCGCGTCGCCCGCGTCATCGAGAAGGCGCCCGCGCAATAAAGGCGGTGGCCGGGCCTTAGGCCCGGCCGGTAGGGGTTGCCGGAACCGGCGAACGCTGGCATAATGTTCGATTGCCCGTCCGCGAGGCCCTGTTCATTGAGGTCCCGTAGCGGGTCGATCCCCGAACGGGGTCCAAAACTGGCCGTCGCGGCATCAACGCCGCGGCCGCCCCGGCAAGGCCGGAGCGGGCGCGGGCGCGGTTCAAGTTGGAGAGACGCTAAGTCATGATCCAAATGCAGACGGTGCTGGACGTCGCCGACAACACGGGCGCGCGTTCGGTCATGTGCATCAAGGTGCTCGGCGGCAGCAAGCGCCGCTACGCGCACATCGGCGACGTGATCAAGGTGACCGTCAAGGACGCCGCGCCGCGTGGACGCGTCAAGAAGGGCGAGATCTACAACGCGGTCGTCGTGCGCACCCGCCAGGGCGTGCGCCGCGACGACGGCGCCCGCGTGCGGTTCGACACCAACGCGGCGGTCCTGCTCAATGCCAAGCTGGAGCCGATCGGCACCCGCATCTTCGGACCGGTGACGCGCGAGTTGCGCACCGAGCGCTTCATGAAGATCGTGTCGCTCGCGCCCGAAGTCCTGTAAGGAGCGTCGCCATGCGCAAACTCAAGAAGGGCGACAACGTCGTGGTGATCACGGGGCGCGACAAGGGCAAGCGCGGCGATGTCGCGCGCGTCGTCGACGCATCGCACGTGGTCGTCAACGGCATCAACACGGTCAAGCGCCACACGCGTCCGAACCCGCTCAAGAACCAGCCGGGCGGGATCGTCGCGAAGGAACTGCCGATCCACGTCTCGAACGTCGCGATCTGGAACCCGGTCACGCAAAAGGCGGACCGCGTCGGTTTCCGCACGCTCGAGGACGGCCGGAAGGTGCGCTTCTTCAAGTCGAACGGCGAGCAGCTCGGAGCGTAGGAGAAGACGTATGGCCCGCCTCAAGGATTACTACCGCAAGGAAGTCGTGCCCGCGCTGGTCAAGCAGTTCGGCTACGCGTCGATCATGCAGGTCCCGCGCATCGAGAAGGTCGTCCTGAACATGGGCGTCGGCGAGGCGACGGGCGACAAGAAGCTGCTCGACAACGCGGTCGCCGACATGCAGAAGATCGCCGGTCAGAAGCCCGTGGTCACGAAGGCCCGCAAGGCGATCGCGGGATTCAAGATCCGCGAGGGCTATCCGATCGGCTGCATGGTGACGCTGCGGCACGACCGCATGTACGAGTTCCTCGACCGCCTGATCACCGTCGCCCTGCCGCGCGTCCGCGACTTCCGCGGCGTGTCGGGCAAGGGGTTCGACGGCCAGGGGAACTACAACATGGGCGTCAAGGAACAGATCATCTTCCCGGAGATCGAGTACGACAAGATCGACACGCTCCGCGGGATGAACATCACGATCACGACGAGTGCGAAGTCGGACGCGGAGGCCAGGGCGTTGCTGGCAGCGTTCCGGTTCCCCTTCAAGAACTGACGAGCCCAAGCCATGTCGAAGCTGGCCCTGATAAACCGCAACGAGAAGCGCAAGAAGCTCGTCGCGAAGTACGCGAAGCGCCGAGCGGCGCTCACCGCGATCGTCATGAACGAGAAAGCCTCGGACGAGGACCGCATGGCGGCCCGCCTGAAGGTGCAGCAGCTGCCGCGCAACGCGAACCCGACGCGCGTGCGCAACCGCTGCTCGCTGACCGGCCGCCCGCGCGGCGTCTATTCGAAGTTCGGCCTCGGCCGCAGCAAGCTGCGCGACTACATCATGCGCGGCGAGGTGCCCGGCGTCGTCAAGGCCAGCTGGTAACGGCTGCAGGTGAGGTGAAGCATGAGCATGACTGATCCCATCGCCGACATGCTGACGCGCATCCGGAATGCGCAGATGGTCGAGCGCGCCACGGTCGAGATGCCGTCGTCCAAGGTGAAAATCGCGATCGCCAAGGTCCTCAAGGACGAAGGCTACATCGACGGCTTCAAGCTCGGCGGCGAGACCGCCAAGCCGGTCCTCGAGATCGCGCTGCGCTACCACGCGGGTCGCCCGGTGATCGAGCGAATCGAGCGCGTGAGCTCGCCGGGGCTGCGCATCTACCGCGGCAAGGACGAGATCCCGAACGTGATGAACGGTCTCGGCATCGCGATCGTCTCCACGTCGCACGGCGTGATGACCGACCGCAAGGCGCGCGCGACCGGCGTCGGCGGCGAAGTCCTCTGCATCGTCGCGTAACGGAGCCGCCATGTCCCGCATCGGCAATCAACCCATTGCGCTTCCGGCCAAGGTCGAGGTCTCGATCGCCGGCGGCGAGGTGACGGTCAAGGGTCCGCTCGGCACGCTGTCGCGCCGCATCGCGGACGGCGTGACCGTCGAGAAGGACGGCGAGACGATCGTCTGCAAGGCGACGCGTCCCGAGGCGCGCGCGATTCACGGCACGACGCGCGCGCTGATCGCGAACATGGTCCGCGGCGTGTCGCAGGGCTTCGAGAGGAAGCTCTCGCTGGTCGGCGTCGGCTACCGCGCGCAGGCGCAGGGCGACAAGGTCAACCTGCAGCTCGGCTTCTCGCATCCGGTCGTGCACTTGCTGCCGAAGGGCGTGACGGCCGCGACGCCGATCCAGACCGACATCGTGATCAAGGGCGTCGACAAGCAGCAGGTCGGCCAGGTGGCCGCCGAGATCCGCGCCTACCGCCCGCCCGAGCCGTACAAGGGGAAGGGCGTGCGCTACTCGGACGAGCGCGTCGTCATCAAGGAAACGAAGAAGAAGTAAGGACCGGCCATGATGAACAAGAGAGAAGCTCGCCAACGCCGTGCGAAGCAGACGCGGTACCGCATCGCGGAGCAGCACGCGACGCGGCTCGTCGTCAGCCGGTCCAACCAGCACATCTACGCGCAGATCGTGGCGCCCGAGGGCAACCGCGTGCTCGCGAGCGCGTCGACGCTCGAGGGCGAGGTGCGCAAGGACCTCAAGAACGGCGGCAACGCCGCGGCGGCCGCGGTCGTCGGCAAGCGCATCGCCGAACGGGCGAAGGCCCTCGGCATCGATACGGTCGCGTTCGACCGCTCGGGCTACCGCTTCCACGGGCGCGTCAAAGCGCTCGCCGAGGCGGCGCGCGAGGGCGGCCTCAAGTTCTAGGAAACGGATCCATGGCGAACCAGCGCACCAACGCACCCCGTCAGCAGCAGCAGGACGACCGCGGCGACGGGCTCCGCGAGAAGATGATCAGCATCAACCGCGTCACGAAGGTCGTGAAGGGCGGACGCATCATGGCGTTCGCCGCGCTGACCGTCGTCGGCGACGGCGACGGCCGCGTCGGCATGGGCAAGGGCAAGGCGAAGGAAGTCCCGGTCGCCGTGCAGAAGGCGATGGAAGAAGCGCGTCGCAACCTGCGCAAGGTGCGCCTCAAGAAGGGCACGCTCCACCATGCGGTCGAGGGACGCCACGGCTCGACGCGCGTCTACATGCAGCCGGCATCGGACGGCACCGGCGTGATCGCCGGCGGCGCGATGCGGGCGGTGTGCGACGTGGTCGGCGTGACCAACGTGCTCGCCAAGTGCCACGGCCCGACCAACCCGTACAACGTCGTGCGCGCGACGATCAACGCGCTGGCTTCGCTCAACGCCCCGGCCGACATCGCCGCGAAGCGCGGCAAGACGGTCGAAGAGATCCTGGGAGCGTGACGATGGCCGCGAAGAAGATGATGAAGGTCACGCTGGTGGGGGGCACGCCGCGGACCAAGGGCGACCATCGCGCGACCGTGCGCGGACTGGGCCTCAAGTGGAAGAACCACACGGTCGAGGTCGAGGACACGCCGTCGACGCGCGGGATGGTCACGAAGGTCAATTACCTGGTGAAGATCACCGGGTAGTCGGGGACGGACGATGCGACTCAATACGATCAAGCCCGCCGCGGGCAGCAAGAAGAACCGCAAGCGCGTCGCGCGCGGCATCGGCTCGGGCAGCGGCAAGACCGCCGGCCGCGGGCACAAGGGCCAGAAGGCGCGCTCGGGCGGCTACCACAAGGTCGGCTTCGAGGGCGGCCAGATGCCGCTGCAGCGCCGGCTCCCGAAGCGCGGCTTCGTCTCGCGCTCGCGGAACGACACCGCCGAGGTGCGCCTGAGCGACCTCGCGCGCCTGCCGGTCGACGAGATCGACCTCATCGCGCTCAAGGCGGCGGGCATGGTCCCGGCGATCGCGAAGACGGCGAAGGTCATCAAGACGGGCAAGCTCGACAAGGCGGTGAAGCTCGTCGGCGTGCTCGCGACCAAGGGTGCCAAGGCGGCCATCGAAGCCGCCGGCGGCAGCGTGACCGAAGGGGCCGTCGAGGCATAACGACGTGGCAACCACGATCAATCCGGCGCTGAAGAGCGGGTCCCGGTACGCCGATCTCAAGCGGCGACTGTGGTTCCTGCTGGGCGCGCTGGTCGTCTACCGGATCGGGACGCACATCCCGGTGCCGGGCATCAACGCGAGCGTGCTCGAGGACCTGTTCCGCTCGCAGCAGGACGGCATCCTCGGGCTGTTCAACGTTTTCTCGGGCGGCGCGCTGTCGCGCTTCTCGATCTTCGCGCTCGGGATCATGCCGTACATCTCGGCGTCGATCATCATGCAGCTGTGCACGGTGGTCGTCCCGTCGCTCGAGGCGCTGAAGAAGGAAGGCGAATCGGGCCGGCGCAAGATCACGCAGTACACGCGCTACGCGACGCTCGTGCTCGCGCTGTTCCAGGCGCTCGGCATCTCGATCGCGCTCGAGTCGCAGGCGGGGCTCGTGGTCGATCCGGGCCTGACGTTCCGCGCGGTCTCGGCCGTGACGCTGGTCACCGGGACGATGTTCCTGATGTGGCTCGGCGAGCAGATCACCGAGCGGGGGCTGGGCAACGGCATCTCGCTCATCATCTTCGCCGGCATCGCGGCCGGGCTGCCGAACGCGATGGCGCTGACGCTCGAGCAGGCGCGCACCGGGGCGTACTCGATCCCGCTGGTGCTCGGCATCGCGGCGTTGATCGTGCTGGTCACCGCGTTCGTCGTTTTCGTCGAGCGTGCCCAGCGCAAGATCCTGGTCAATTACGCGAAGCGCCAGGTCGGCAACCGCGTCTACCAGGGCCAGAGCTCGCACCTGCCGCTCAAGCTCAACATGGCCGGCGTGATCCCGCCGATCTTCGCGTCGTCGATCATCCTGTTCCCGGCGACGCTGGCGAGCTGGTTCGGCGCGGGCGAAGGGACGATCTGGCTGCGCGACGTCGCGTCGGCGCTCGGGCCCGGCCAGCCGGTCCACGAGATCCTGTACGCGGCGGCGATCATCTTCTTCTGCTTCTTCTACACGGGCCTGCAGTACAACCCGAAGGAGACGGCGGACAACCTGAAGAAGAGCGGGGCGTTCATCCCGGGGTACCGCCCGGGCGAGCAGACGGCCAAGTACATCGAGAAGATCACGCTGAGGCTGACGCTGATCGGGTCGATGTACCTGGTGGTCGTGTGCTTCGTCCCCAACTTCCTGATTGCCTGGAAGAACGTGCCGTTCTACTTCGGCGGCACCTCGCTCCTGATCATCGTGGTCGTGACGATGGACTTCATGACCCAGGTACAGGCCTACATGATGTCGCAGCAGTACGAGAGCCTGCTCAAGAAGGCCAATTTCAAGGGCGGTGTCCCGAGCCGTTAGATGGCCAAGGAAGACACGATCCAGATGCAAGGGGAGGTGGTGGAGATGCTGCCCAACGCCACCTTCCGCGTGAAGCTCGAGAACGGGCACGTAGTGCTGGGCCACATCTCCGGGAAGATGCGGATGCACTACATCAAGATCCTGCCCGGCGACAAGGTGACCGTCGAAATGACGCCTTACGACCTGTCGCGCGCCAGGATCACGTTTCGCGCGAAGTGACACGGATTGGACGAGGACGACATGAAGGTACTGGCTAGCGTCAAGAAGATGTGCCGCAACTGCAAGATCATCAAGCGCCACGGCGTGGTGCGCGTGATCTGCACGGAACCCCGCCACAAGCAGCGGCAAGGGTAGGCGAACGGCTGCCCAAGACTGACAGGACATAGAAGACCATGGCTCGTATCGCAGGCGTCAACATTCCGAACCACCAGCACGCGGTCATCGCGCTGCAGGCGATCTACGGCATCGGCCCTTCGCGCGCGAAGGCGATCGTCGTGGCCGCCGGCGTCGTGCCGTCGACCAAGATCAAGGACCTGAACGACGCGCAGATGGACAAGCTGCGCGAGCAGGTCGGTCGCTTCGCGGTCGAGGGCGACCTCCGCCGCGAGACGACGATGAACATCAAGCGGTTGATGGACCTCGGCTGCTATCGCGGCGTCCGCCACCGCAAGGGGCTGCCGGTCCGCGGCCAGCGCACGCGCACCAACGCGCGCACGCGCAAGGGCCCGAAGAAGGGCCGCACGGTCGCGCTGTCGAAGGCCGCGCCGGCCAAGACGTAATCGCAAGGAACCTAGAAGATGGCACAGCAACCGTCCCAGAAGCAGGCCGCCCAGGCGCGCGCACGCAAGAAGGTCAAGAAGAGCGTGTCCGAAGGCATCGCGCACATCCACGCGTCCTTCAACAACACGATCATCACGATCACCGATCGGCAGGGCAACGCGCTGTCGTGGGCGACGTCGGGCGGTGCGGGCTTCAAGGGCTCGCGCAAGTCCACGCCGTTCGCGGCGCAGGTGGCCGCCGAGTCGGCCGGCCGCGCGGCGCAGGAATACGGCGTCAAGAACCTCGAGGTGCGCATCAAGGGCCCCGGCCCCGGCCGCGAGTCGGCCGTGCGCGCGCTCAACGCGCTCGGCTTCAAGATCGGATCGATCTCCGACGTGACGCCGGTGCCGCACAACGGCTGCCGCCCGCCGAAGCGTCGCCGGGTCTAAGGGAAGAAATCATGGCTCGATACATCGGACCCAAGTGCAAGCTCGCGCGCCGGGAAGGCACCGACCTTTTCCTGAAGAGCGCGCGCCGCTCGCTCGACTCGAAGTGCAAGCTCGACGTGAAGCCGGGCCAGCACGGGCAGAAGTCGGGCATGCGCCAGTCGGACTACGGCAACCAGCTCCGCGAGAAGCAGAAGCTGCGCCGCATCTACGGCCTGATGGAGCGCCAGTTCCGGCGCTACTTCGTCGAAGCGGCGCGCCGCAAGGGCTCGACCGGCGAGAACCTGCTGAAGCTCCTCGAGTCGCGGCTCGACAACGTCGTGTACCGGATGGGCTACGGCTCGACGCGCGCCGAGGCGCGCCAGCTCGTCTCGCACGGCGCGATCATGGTCAACGGCAAGCGGCTCAATGTCCCGTCGGCGCTGTGCCGG
>Ga0207683_10004126_pt1 | contig 12564 bp, 7 predicted proteins | sample KBSM73metaG_FD_184333 | JGI IMG/M metagenome (GOLD analysis project Ga0207683, IMG submission 184333) | Miscanthus rhizosphere microbial communities from Kellogg Biological Station, Michigan, USA - KBS M7-3 metaG (SPAdes) (version 2) | ecosystem: Host-associated > Plants > Roots > Rhizosphere >...
CCATCGAACAGCAGCAACCTTCCGGGCCTGGGGCTCACCGCAATCTGCGCATCGCCCGCGTCGTCGTAGAACAGCGTCTCTCCGCCCCACTCCGTTTCCCACTGCTCCGCGACGAACCACAGCGCGGTCAGCTCGCGTGCATTCGGCAGCGCGTCGACATGCGTGAGCAGCGTGTCGCCAAAGGATGCGTAGTTGGTATACACGCGGTAGGGATGGTATTGCTCGCCGGGCCGCGCACTGGCGACGGCTACCTGTGTTGCCGGCCACAGCGAAATGCGCGGCAGGTTTTCGAGCGGCATCTCGCAGACCCAGTGGCGGAATTCATCGCTGTCGGGCCGCGCCTTTTCGGTCCTTGTGAACGACGCCCGCGAGAGCGCCGCGAAATAGCGCGCGGTCTCTTCGAGCGTCGCCAGGCCATCGAACACGAACACGTCTCGGCCATTGACGCTGGCAGTGCGTGAAGCCGCGGTCACATCGGTTTCTCGGGAATGGGCGGCGCGGCGCAGTGGGCACGCAGATAGTCGTCGTGCATGGGAAAGCCCTGCACGACCTTCTGCACGTCGGAGCTCATGAGTTCCATGCGGCGATTGAGCTCGGTTGTACTCGGAATGTTCGCGAACGGGTGCCAGCTGCGCGGAATGCATCCCTGGCCGGTGTACACCGCGAACCAGCTCGATTCTCGGAACAGGTCGCCCGGCACCGCGACGATATTCGCGCTTTCCTGGTACATCTCCCACTTCGCGCGCAGCGTCTCGGGAATCGTGATCGCGCGGCAGTGGCGCCAGAACGGCGTGTCCTCGCGTTCCACCGCGTTGTAGTGCAGTACCAGGAAGTCGCGGGTTTCTTCGTATTCGGCGTACGTCATGGCGTTGTACTTCGCGATGGTCGCCGGATCGAATGTGTTGCCGGGAAACAGGAACATGAGCCGCGCGATGGCCGACTGGATGAAATGAATGCTGGTCGACTCGAGCGGCTCGAGGAATCCGCTCGCGAGCCCGAGCGACACGCAGTTCTTCTTCCAGGGTTCCTTGCGTATGCCCGTGACGAAACGCAACGGCCTCGGGCTGGCGCGCGCTGCACCGTCGAGCCGGGTGAGGAGCAGGCTTGCCGCCTCGTCGTCGCTCATGAACTGGCTGCAGTACACGTAACCGTTGCCGATGCGGTGCTGCAGCGGTATGCGCCACTGCCAACCGGCTTCGCGGGCAGTCGATCGTGTGTAAGGAGTCGTCGTGGGCAGCCGGTCGCAGGGCACGGCGACGGCACGGTCGCAAGGCAACCACTGGCTCCAGTCGTCGTACCCGGCGTGCAGCGTCTGCTCGATGAGCAGGCCGCGGAATCCCGAACAGTCCACGAAGAAGTCGCCGGCGATTTCGCGGCCATCGGTGAGCTTCACCGACTCGATGAATCCGTCCTCGCCGCGCTGCTTCACCTCGACGATGCGGCCTTCGTGTCGTTTCACGCCGCGGGCCTCCGCCATCTTGCGCAGGTACTTCGCGTACAGGCCGGCATCGAAGTGATACGCGTAGGCGTGCGGCGGCAGCGGGCTCGCGCCGGGCGGCAGTGGCGGCGAATATCGCCCGGCGCGCGCCGCGATCGAGGAAATGTTGAACGCGTCCGGACTCAGCGTTCCACCGAGCGCGCGATAGCGCAGCCAGAAATGGTGGAAGAAAATGCCCTGCATCTGCACGCCGTGCTGGCCGAAAGGATGGATGTAGGTATGGCCGAGCCGGGTCCAGTCCACGAACTCGATGCCGAGCTTGATGCTCGCCTGCGTCGCACGCATGAAGTCCGCTTCGTCGATCTGCATGGTGCGGTTGAAATCCATGATCGGCGGGATGGTGGCTTCGCCCACTCCGACCGTGCCGATTTCTTCTGACTCGACCACTTCAATCGAGTAGTCGCCGCCGGCCAGCAATTTGCCGAACGCGGCCGCGGCCATCCAGCCCGCGGTGCCGCCACCGACGATCACGACTCTTTTCACCATCTGCTGCATTCGGTGCAACCCTGGTTACGTTTGCGCGGATCGTGCGCCGGATCGGCGTACGAATTCCATGTGCGGAGGCATCGACAGCACCAGCCGTTGTACGTACTCGCGCAACGGCGCCACCTGCTCCGGCCGAATCTGCGCGACGCGCGCACGGATCTGCAACTCGAGCGCGCTCGGCACGAGCCGGGCACCAAGGAACAGCCAGGCCCAGTCGGTTTCCTCGAACGACTCGAAGTCATACATGTGGATGCGGCCGTTCGCGCTGAACAAATCGATCTTGTGCGCAAGACGCGGAGGCGGCGGCGCTGCGCGCACCGCATCCCAGAAGGCACCGGCGCGCGCGGCGCCGAGGCGGTAGTGTGCCAGCGTGAAGTCGCGCAAACCGTCGCCGTACTCGGCCGTGATGCGGTTGTATTCGGCCGCCTCGACAGCACTCACCGCAGCCGCCGGAAAAAGCTCGATCAGGGCACTGATGCCGAGCTGCGCAGCGTGAAGCTCAGCGCCGACCAGGGGTTCGAGCTCGATGGCAGCTCCGCCGATTGCAATGCAGTTTCGAACCCATGGGTTTCGGCGCCGTCCCGCACGCAGGCTGTCGACGCGCAGGTCCGCGATGCCGCTGAGCGCCGTGGACAACGCGCGCCGTGCGCCGTCGTCGTCGAGGAAGCGACTGCAGTAGACGTACCCGCCGTGCGTATGCGCCGCGGTGGGCGCGCGCCACAGCCATCCCGAGGCGGTTGCCGTGGTTTGCGTCAGCGCCGGCGCGGATGAATGCGCCGGCATGACTCCCGAAAGCATGCGGTCGCAAGGCAGCCATTGCGTCCAGTCGTCTCGGTCGTTCGCCGCGAGGCGGCCAATGACTGCTGCCTGCGGGCCGCTGCAGTCCACGTACAGATCGGCGGTCAGGCGCTCGCCGTTTGCGAGCCGCAGCGCGGCGACAGCGCCACTGCCATCGAGCTCCACGTCCACCACGGTCCCGCCAGCACGTTTGATACCGAGTTTCGCCGCGTGCTGGCGCAGGAATTCACCGTAGGCAGCCTCCTCGAGATGAAATCCGTAGGTGAAGCTCGCTGTGAGCGCATCGCCTTCACCCATCGGGCGCGCGAAGCGTCCCTGTCGCGCGGCCAGGGTCGCGACAGAAAAGTCATCGCCGTTGACTGCGCGGCCTTCGATGGCTTCGTTGAGCAGATATTTGTAGAACGGCGTGCCGGACAGTTCCGAGCCGAGCTCGCCGTGCGCGTGCATGAAGCGGCTGCCTTCCCCCTGCCAGCCGCGATGCTCGCTCGCGAGCCGGTACGTCGCGCCGGTTGCGGCCATGAACTCCGACTCATTGATGCCCAGCATCGCGTGCATGCCGCGCTGCGAGGGCAACGTCCAGCGCACCCGTGGCTTCGACGCTTCTGCAACATCGACCACCGTGACTGCAAGCTCGCGGTGGCGAAACGCGCGGCGCAATGCACAGGCTGCAATCCACGCCGCCGAATCGGCTCCCACCACGGCGACATGGGAAACCGGCTTGTTCATGATTTTCCCGCCATCGCGGGTTTCTGCGCGGGGCAATACTGCGCCAGGAAATCCTCATGGCGCGGCATGGCGGCCACCGCGCCGTGGACCTGGTCACGCACTGCTTGCAGTTTGCTCGTCAGCTCCGCGGGAGGCAGCGCATCTGCCAACGGGTCATATGCGGTCGGCGTCACCCGCTGACCGAAATACACCGCGAGCCAGGAAGGTTCGAGGAACAGTCCGTCCTTGTAGGTCACGACGCGCGCACGCTGGCGGAACAACTCCATCTTGTGCCGCAGGCTGTCGGGCACGTCCATCGTGCGGCAGTAGTTCCAGATCGGGGTGTCGTTACGCTCGGTGGCGTAGTAATGGAGGATCAGGAAATCCCGGACCCGGTCGTATTCCATCTCGATCCAGCGGTTGTACGCCTCGACGATGCGGGGATCGAACTCGTTGCTGCCCGTGATGTAGTCGAGCAGCGTGGTGATGGCGACCTGGATCAGGTGGATGCTGGTTGATTCGAGCGGCTCGAGGAATCCGCCCGCGAGCCCGATGGCCACGCAATTGCGATTCCACGTCTTGCGTCTTCGGCCCGCCGTGAACCTGAGCGGCCGGGGATCGGCGAGCGCTTTGCCATCGAGCCGCGACAGCAGCCTCGCTGCCGCTTCGTCATCGCTGATGAACTGACTGCTGTAGACGTAACCGTTGCCGGTGCGGTGCTGCAGCGGAATGCGCCACTGCCAGCCCGCCTCACGCGCCGTGGCGCGCGTGTACGGCGTTAGCGGGCCGACATTCTCGCAGGGCACGGCCATGGCGCGATCGCAGGGTAGCCAACGTGTCCATTCGTCATAGCCCGTCTTGAGCGCCTGTTCGATGAGCAGCCCGCGAAAACCCGAGCAGTCGATGAACAGATCGCCGGTGACCAACGAGCCGTCGTCGAGCTTCACCGATTCAATCCAGCCATCCGTGCCGCGCAGCTGCACGTCGACGATCTTCGCGTCCGTGCGTTTGACACCGCGAGCTTCGGAGAAGACGCGCAGATAAGCCGCGTACAGCGAGGCGTCGAACTGGAATGCGTAGCCGAACGTGGACAACACCTCGCTCGGGTCTTCGGAGGGCAACGTGAACTTGCCCATGCGCGCCGCGACGATGGCGAGCGAATAGTCTTCGATGGGCGCCGCATCGCCGCGGCGCTGCTGGCGCAGCCAGTATTGATGGAAAGGCAGGCCGCTGAAGCGCGAGCCATACGCGCCGAAAGGATGGATGTAGCTGTCGCCGAGGCGCGCCCAGTCGACGAATTCGATGCCCAGCTTGAACGTGGCCTGGGTTTTCGCCATGAGCTCGCGCTCATCGATACCGATGCGCTTGTTGAAAAAACGGATGTGCGGCAGCGTTGCCTCGCCCACGCCGACGATGCCGATCTCGCTCGACTCGATCAGGTGGATTTCACGCTGTTCCGGCTTGAGCACCGAAGAAAAAGCGGCGGCCGTCATCCAGCCGGCAGTACCACCACCGACGATCACGATCCTCAAGGGCGGACGCACTCGCTCGGACCTCTCGAATGGCGTGAAAAAAAGGGCGCGCCGTATCGTATACGGCGCGCCCTGTCTTGTCGGACCTACGGCTTACTGAACGCGATAGCGAACGCCCAAGGTCAGGCGCATATCGTTCGTAAACCAGGACCGCGGCAGCAGCAACCCATCATTGGTCACCTGCTGGCGCAACACAGTCTCGGACTCCGTCAGATTCTGTGCATCGAGGAACACATCCCAGCTCGCGCTCGGCTTGTAGTGCAACGAACCGTCGAGCTGACCGTAGGCGTCCTGCCAGATGGGCAACTTGATGCAGCAGTCCGACTGGCTGATGAGGTAATCATCACGCCAGTTCCAGGCGAGGCGAGCCGACCACTTGGGCTGCTCGAACATCAACACCAGGTTGTAGGTCAGCTTCGAATAGCCCTCGAGCGGCAGATCCGTGAACGTGATCAGCGGATCCTGCTGCGTCGTGCCGCCACCCGAGACGGTCGACAGGTTCGCGTTCGTGATGCCCTGGTTGTCCACGTACGTGGCATTGGTCTGGATACCCAGGCCATTCCACGGCTCAGGCAGCGCATCGAAGAACTGCTGGTAGGCGACTTCGATGCCCTTCAGCTTGGCGCCGTCACCCGTGATCGGACCGTTGATCGACACCGTTCGCGTCACACCATTGTTGGTGAAGTCGCGGGTGTAGTTGCCGTACTGCACGTAGTCGTTGAACTTCTTGTAGAACAACGCCGTGGTAATGGAGCCCGTGCTCGAGAAATACCACTCGTACGTGAGGTCCAGCTGATCGGCCGTGGTGGGCTTCAGGCCCGGATTGCCCGCACTCGCCGAGTATTGCGGCGTGTAGGTGAGCGCATCGCCGGTGCAATTCGGTCCTGCGTAAGTCGCCGAGCCGTCTCCGCAAGCCGGCTGGGCCTGCGAAATGCCGATGTAGTTCTTGTACAGACCCATGTCCGGGCGCGAGAGCGCGCGCGACACGGCGAATCGCAAGAATTGCTCGTCGGTGAGGCCGAAGCGCACGTTCAGGCTGGGCAGCACGTTGTCGTGGCTGCCGCCGCCTGACTGCGGTGACGTCGCCGCGTTCATGAACGCGATGTCGTCCGCCGGCGTGAGAGCGTTCGGAGGAATCGGAGCAGGCGGCTGGCCAGGCGCCGGCGTCGACGGAACGTATGGACTGAAGGTCGGGAACTGCACGCCACCGACGGCGGTGACGTCTGTCGTGACCCATCGCACGCCGATGTTGCCCTTGACGCTGACGTTGCCCCACTTGGTGTCGTCGCCGCCGAACTTGAACATCATGTACGCGGCGTCGACGTCTTCCGTCACGCGCTGCTCTTCGACCGGGCAATACAGCCCGCCCGGCGAGTTCGCATCCACGGGACAGCCGGTGCGCATACCCAGCGGAACGTACGAGTTACTGTGACCGGCATAACGATCGATGCTCGCCTGGTAGTTGCTCACATCGGCGAACGCCGGATGGATGAACGTACCGCCAGCGAACACGCCGCCACCGACGAGATCCGAGCCCCAGTTGACGGTCTGGTAGCCGCCCTGCCACTGGCCCTGCGTGAGGAATACCGCCTCATCGGACTGCAGGCCCCAGAGCGGCTGCACGGAACCCCAGTTGTAGGTCGACCAGTTGATGTTCTGCTCACGCTCGGCGCGACGAACGCCGACGCGCAGAGCGTCCACCCAGCCGTCGCCGAGATCGATGTCAGCATCGAGGCGATAGGCATTTTCATTGCCGTCGCTGTCCTCGGTGTGCTCCATCGTCCATTCGTGGAAGTAGTTGAACGGATCGGCGAAGCCACCGGGGGTGTTCGCGAAGCCGGTCGGATTGCGGAACTCGAACTGCGGCTTGCCGTGCGAGATATCGAGGAACAGGTCGGCGGCGGTGCGGGCCGTCGTGCTGTTGTCGAAGTTTTCGACGGTGGACTCGATGCGCTGCACGTCGAAGTTCAGGCCGAGGCGTTCAGTGACGTCCCAACGCAAATTCAACGACAGATCTTCGGTGACGTTGGTCTGCGTCGAGGAGCGCGTGTCGGCTCCAAGCGTGGGAGCGCGCGTCGCCGGGCAGCCGTTGCCGTTCCAGGCATGGCAATACCACTGGAGGTAAGACGGGTTGCCGACGTTGTAGCCGTTCGGATGCGCAAGCGCGGGCGTATCGGAGCCGACCCACTGGTTCGAATCCTGGTTGATGACACCGCGCATGAAGACGCCATTGCTGTCGAATTCATACGCCGGGGTACCAACGGCCGGAACCGAGGTCGGAGTCGTGACCACGAGATCCTGCGCGGTCTGCGCGTTACCGAGGCCGGCCGAGAGTGAGTACTCCTCCCAGTCGTTCTGATACTCCGAGCGGTTGTACTGCAAGGTCGCGAGCAGCGACTCTTCGGGGCTGCGCCATTGCGCGGCCAGCGAGCCGCCCTTGCGCGTGCGCGTGTAGGTGTTCTCGCGGATGTCGATGCCGCCCGGAACCCACTTCGTGCCGCCGCCAAATTGCGCGATGTTCTCGTTGTTGAAGAAGCGCAGGAGCTGCACGCCCTGCGACTGCTGCACGGTTTCGGAATACGCGGCATTCGCCATGAGTCCGATATCGCCGATGCCGGTTTCCCAACGGTTGCTGACGAGCAGCGAGCCTGCGGGCTTGGCTTCTTCGGCGAGGTCGCCGTAGCCGACTTCACCGGAAAACGCAGCCACGAAGCCTTCGGAGTTGAAGGGCACATGGGTACGCAGATTGACCGTACCGGCGATGCCGCCTTCGATCATGTCGGCGGTAGCGTTCTTGTACGTGTCGACACCGGCCATCAGTTCGGGCGAGACGTCGGCGAACGACAGTCCGCGCGAGCTGTTCGCGTTGAAGCTGTCACGGCCGTTGAATTCGCTGCGCACCTGCGGCAGGCCGCGAATCACGACGCCGGAAGGCTCGGCGGAGAAGTGCGTGGTGTCGCCGGAGGCCGCGAAACGCGTGACGGTGATACCGCTCATGCGCTGCAATGCTTCCGCGACGGACTTGTCGGGGAACGCCCCGATGTCCGAAGCCGTGATCGAGTCGACCACCGTATCGGCTTCTTTCTTGATGTCCTGCGACGTCGCCAGCGCCTTGCGAATGCCGGTGACGAGGATCTCGGTGAGATCGTCGTCCGCCTTCGTGGTGGTGGTGCTCGGAGCCGCCGCGTCCTGGTCGGCGTCGGCTGCGATTGCATACGGTGCCAGCAGTGTGGCTCCGAGTGCGAGAATGGATAAATCAGACGCGCGCAATTTCTTCGCGCTCACGGCTTCACGCCGCAATCTTTTCGATGCTTTGGACACTGCAATGCCCCCCCTGTATAGAAACTATTCGACCTAATTAATTCAGAAACCGATTGTTAGTATTTTTTTGGAGTGTAGCCGGATCGTGTCCACAAGCAAGAGCCGTTTTGCCAATAGTTGCTGGCGGGCCGCATGTCTTGGCGAGCCAAATCTTGTCGTGTCATTCGTCGTCGAAGCATCGCGTCCGTGAAAATTTCTGCAGATCAGGAAAGGCTGCAAGCCGTTGTTTCTCATGCAGATGCTGGCAGACTCGATGCGGCCGCAGAGGCTGCGTCCGAGATTGCAGACAAGTTCATGGCCTGCGAGGCATGGCGAGTTTTGAGTCGAGTTAATGCAAATACGCAACGCCTCGATGAGGCCCGATCCGCGATCGAAATCGCGCTGCAGCATTTGCCAGATTCTTCCGTCGCGCGGCTGGAACGCGCTCTGCTGATGGAACAGCAGGGCCAATACGCCGAGTCGCTCGCCGAACTCGAATCGCTGGCGCGCGGCTCGGGAGTTTCGCCACAGTTGTTAGTGCATCTGGCGCGCGCGCTGGCCTTTGCCGGGCGCGGCGAAGAGGCCGAGCAGCAGTTAGAGGCCGCACTGCGACGCTGGCCCACCGATCTCAAGCTGCACGGGCAACTCGCGCAACTGCGCTGGTCACGAGGCGCGGGCGAAGCATCCATCCAGTGGATAGAAGACGCGATCGAAAAGTTTCCAGGCGAGCCCGGGCTGCGGCTCGTCGCCGCCGATCACCTGCGAAACGCCGGCTTTGCAGCAAAGGCGCTCTCGTTGTTGGAGGGAAGCCTAGCGCTGGCGCCGGATTCCGCGGCATTCCTGACTTCGATCGGCGTGTTGTTAGACGATCTCGGCCGCCCGCAGGAGGCGCTGCCCTACCTCCAGAATGCCGTGGCACGCGCTCCGCGTGCGGCCTCCTCGAAGCGCAATCTCGTGGCGACGCTGCTGCGAGTCGGCCGGGCGGCGGAGGCGCTGCAGCATTGCAACGAACTACTCGAGCGTGCGCCGGACGATCAGCAATTGATCGCATATCGCGCGACCGCGCTGCGCCTTTCCGGTGATTCGCGCTATGCGCAGTTGCATGACTACGCACGCCTGGTGCGGACCTGTCGACTGCAACCTCCAGCGCGCTTTGCCGACATCGCGCAGTTCAATGCTGCACTCGCGCAGGAGCTCTCGCGGCTTCGCCGCTCGGAGCAGCGGCCACTGGCGCAATCGCTGCGCGGCGGCACGCAGACCGAGCGCAATCTGCCGGCCGACAATCCGCTGATTGCAGATTTCTTCGCGATGCTCGATGCGCCGATCCGCGACTACATCGCGCAGCTACGCGACCACGACGGTCATCCGACAGACCGGCGCAAACGAGCGGATTACCGCATCGCCGGGTCGTGGTCAGTACAACTTCAGCCGGGTGGGTTTCACATCAACCACGTGCATCCGCAGGGATGGCTGAGCTCGGCCTACTACCTGGAGTTGCCGGAATCGGTGGCGGACGATGCGAGCCGCGCTGGATGGCTCAAGTTCGGCGAGCCGGGCATCCCGATCGCCGCGTGCCCGCCTGACTACTTCGTGAAGCCGGAGGCGGGAATGCTGGTGCTGTTCCCGTCGTACCTATGGCACGGCACCGTGCCATTCAGTGAAGGCGGCCGCCGGCTGACGGCCGCCTTCGACGTGGTGCCCTGCTAACTACTTGGCGGACTGCGCGTTGACCACGGCAGGGTCGGCGCCGATCGTCGACAGGTATTGCAGGTATTCATTGCTGCCTACCTGCATCGTGGCGAGTTTCGCGCGCTGCTCGGGCGTGAGCGTGAATTCCTTGTAGCCAAGTCCCGCGTAGCAGCTTTTCAACGCGTTCGCCTTGGCATGACTGGCGATGATTTCGGCCTGCTGCTGCTGGTTGGCGGCGCGATTCACGACGTCCGGCGGAGCGCTGTCGCGATACATGCTGCCGCCGATCGGCGCGGCGGAGCCCGCCGACGGCGCTGAACCGCCGGCCGGCTGGCCGGTGTTTTGCTGCTTGAGGCCATTGTCTGCGCTGTTGTTCTGGCCGTGCATGCCCCCGGCTACTTCGGAGTTGCCGCCGCTGCCCTGGGTCATCGCAGCCTGAGCCGTGCAAGTGCCGAGATCGGTGACGTATTCAACCTTGCTGACACCGGGCTTGCCCCAGGCAGTCTTCGGACCGCTGGCGGCGCATGCGCTCAGCAACGCGGCTGACACGGCGATCAAAAAAATGGACTTCATTGGAATCCTCCCTCTGCCGAAACGCTCGGCTAACTTGTGACCTGCCCGGGATGGAAAGATTCCGTCGGGCGCGCGGGGCGCAAGATACCCGCAGCGCGCATCCGGGTACAGGTACCCATTACCGGTTGCTGACTGCGGCGCGGGCGGTTCGCGCTTTGTCGATGACTGCACACAGGTTTCCGGTGGCCTCGATCACCGAGGGCCCCATGCGATCGATCCGTTCGTCCACGTAGCTGACCAGCTGGCCATTCCTGACTGCCGCCATCGCGGGAAACCGCCGCCATTCGGCCAGCCATTCATCAGCGACGCCCGGCGGCGACGATGCGAGGACGAGTTCAGGATCACGCAGCAGCGCCGCTTCGCGCGTGACCGCCGGCGCCGCCGTTTCCAGGTCCGAGAATATGTTGATCGCGCCGCAGAGCTGCAGCGCGTCCGTGATCACGTGCCTGCCGCCGATCGTGTAGATAGGCCGGTCCCAGATCTGGTAGAGCACGCGAATCGGTGTTCGCGAGCGGTAACGCGCGTCCAGCGCTTCGAGCGCGGCGTTCAGCGTGTCGGCCTCACGATCGGCGATCGACTGCGTGCCGGCCAGCGCGCCGAGCCGGCGTATCGAGTCGGGCATTCCCGCGAGCCGCGTGACATGCACCTGGTACACGGGAATGCCCATCGTCTTGATGCGGTCGATGCGCATGCGTTGCACGACGTCGACTGCCACCACGACTGCCGTGGGGCGCAGCGCCAGCAATTGCTCGAAATCCAGAGTTTCCGCGTCGCCGACGATGGGTAGCCTGGCGGCGTCCGCGGGCTCGGTGCTGTGCGCGATCGTTCCCACCAGGCAGCGCCCGGCGCCCGCGGCGTACAGCATTGCGGTGGTGCCAGGCGCCAGCGAAACGAAGCGACATGGGCCGGGTTTGGCCGTGATCGGATCACCGGCATCGTCGCGGACAGCGTTCGTGTTGTCTGCAGCGTGCGCGTGCAGCGCACCGGCCAAAGCCAGGGCGGCGGCCATCGCCAGCCGGTGACGACGGGTGTGTCTCACCGCGGCGGCGGATGCGGCCGTGTGCCGACGTTCGCCGCGCAGCCGGCGCAACCGGTACCCGCAGCGCGCGCAATGCGGGGCTTCAGCGAATGCTCTCGCCATCGGGAAAGGCGCGCATGCCGTGCGGCCCAGGCATCGACAGCCATCAACGCGCGCAATCGCCGGCGCGCAGGCATGAGTTTCCACACGCTTGCGAAGAGCGCGATGGTGACGATGCTGGCGACGAGAATTTCCTGAGCCATATGCGGACCTTACGCCCAGACCGCGATGACGCGGTAGGTGACGAACGACGCCAGGTACGCGAGCGCGAACAGATAGCCCGCCATGATCAGCGGATATCGCCACGAGTTGGTTTCGCGCTTCACCACGGCCAGTGTCGAGAGGCATTGCGGTGCGAACACATACCACGCCAGCAACGAACAGGCGGTGGCGAGGCTCCAGGTGCTGGCGATCACCGGCTGGAGCTGCCCCGCGACATCGTCCCCGGCTGCGGACATCGCATACACGGTGCCGAGTGCGCCCACCGCAACTTCGCGCGCAGCGAGGCCCGGCACGAGCGCGATCGAAATCTGCCAGTTGAACCCGAGCGGCGCGAACAGGTACTGGAGCATCGCCCCGAGCCTTCCGGCAAAGCTGTACTGGATGGGTGGCCCGGCAGCGCCATCGGGCGGCGCGGGATAACTCGACAGGAACCACAGCACGATCATCAGCGCGAGGATGATGCCGCCGACGCGGCTCAGGAAGATCTTCACGCGCTCCCACAGGCCTAACAACAAGTTGCCGGCGTGCGGCCACTGGTAGTCGGGGAGCTCGAGCATCAACGGCGAGTATTGCCGTTTGCCAGCGAACTGCTTCATGACCCAGGCGACGATCAGCGCCGAGACGATGCCGGCGAGGTACAGCACGAACATCACCAGGCCCTGGAGATTGAAGGGCCCCACTGC
>Ga0207683_10004128_pt1 | contig 12562 bp, 10 predicted proteins | sample KBSM73metaG_FD_184333 | JGI IMG/M metagenome (GOLD analysis project Ga0207683, IMG submission 184333) | Miscanthus rhizosphere microbial communities from Kellogg Biological Station, Michigan, USA - KBS M7-3 metaG (SPAdes) (version 2) | ecosystem: Host-associated > Plants > Roots > Rhizosphere >...
GATCCGGTGGTCGCGAAAATGCCGATGACCGCGAAGGCGATGGACACGCTCGCCGCCGCCGGCGTCGGCGCGAGATTGTTCTCCGACGTGCAGCCCAACCCGGTCGAAGCCAATGTCGCGGCCGGCGTCACGGCGTTCAACGCCGGCGGCCATGACGGCGTGGTGGCGTTCGGCGGCGGCTCGGCGCTCGACGCCGGCAAGCTGATCGCCTTCATGAAGGGCCAGACGCGCCCTGTGTTCGACTTCGAGGATGTCGGCGACTGGTGGACGCGCGCCGACGCAAGCGTGATCGCGCCGATCGTCGCGGTGCCGACGACCGCGGGCACCGGCTCGGAAGTCGGCCGCGCCGCGGTCGTGACCAACGAGAAGACGCATACCAAGAAAATCATTTTCCATCCCGCCATGCTGCCGAAGCTGACGATCTGCGACCCGGAGCTCACCGTCGGCATGCCGCCGCACATCACGGCCGGCACCGGGATGGACGCGTTCTCGCACGCGCTCGAGGCCTATTGCGTGCCGAGCTATCACGCGCTTGCCGACGGCATCGCGGTCGAAGGCGTGCGGCTGGTGAAGGAAAACCTCATCGCGGCCGTGAAGGACGGCACGAATATCGAGGCACGCTCCCACATGATGGCGGCGGCGGCGGCCGGCGCGACCGCGTTCCAGAAAGGTCTCGGCGCCATCCACGCGCTGTCGCACCCGGTCGGCGCGCTGTACGACACGCATCACGGTCTCACCAATGCGGTGTTCGTTCCTTACGTGCTCGCGTTCAATCGCAAGGCGATCGAGGACAAGATCAAGCGCCTTGCCGCCTACATCGGCCTGCGGCCGAGCTTCCGCGCGTTCATGGATTTCGTGCTCGAGCTGCGCGAGCAGGCCGGCATCCCGCACACGCTGGAAGGATTGAAGGTCGGCGACGACCGGGTCGACACGATCGTGAAAATGGCACCCGAGGATCCGACCGCCGGCGGCAATCCGGTGAAGCTCGATCGCCGCGCCGCGCGCACCATCTTCATGCGGGCGTTGCAGGGACGGGTATAGTCCAAGTGTCATCCCGGCCGAGCGAAGCGAGAGCCGGACCCATCTTGCGGCCTCGCTTCGGGCGAGATGGGTCCCGGATAGCCGCTTCGCGGCTTCCGGGATGACAGTGGCGTGTTACTCCGCAGAAACCAATTTCAATCCAACGATACCGGCGACGATCAGCCCGATGCAGGCAAGCCGCAGCGCGCTCGCGGACTCGCCGAACAGCGTGATGCCGAGCAGCGCGGTGCCGATCGTGCCGATTCCGGTCCAGACCGCGTAGGCGGTGCCGAGCGGCAGCGTCTTCAGCGCGAGCCCGAGCAGGCCGAGGCTCACCGCCATGCTGCCGAGGGTGAGCACCGAGGGGACGAGGCGCGTGAAGCCTTCGGTATATTTCAGGCCGACCGCCCAGCCGACCTCCGACAGCCCTGCGAAAAAAAGAATAACCCAAGCCATGGCGTTCTCCGGACAGAGCATGATCCCGAAAAGCATGTCCTCGACCCCGATCGGGGATGGGTACCGGTTTTCGGAAAAGATCATGCCCCATGAATAAGGAGCAGGGCCGTCCCTGACGCTTGTGAGGGAATGCGCGGTCGTCCGCGCCATGGATAGATAGTACCGAAGACGGGCGGATCAAGCCGGGTCGGTCGGCGCGTCGCTGTAGCGCCTCGCGAGAACGTCGGGCTTCGTCCCGAAGAAATAGGCCAGCCGCAGGCGCCACATCAGCAGGACCGTTCGCAGTACGCCGCGTTCCTCCCACCGGCGGCCAGACGTGGTGACGCGCGCCGGGAGGCAGAGCGGACGCGAGACACGCTTCAGGCGCCGCGAGAGCGTGATGTCTTCCATCAGGGAAATCTCGGGAAATCCGTTAACGGCATCGAAGGCCTCGCGCGTGACGAACATCGCCTGGTCACCGGTCGTGATCCCGGTAAGGCGCGAGCGAACATTCATCGCGGCACCGATAATAGGCAGCAGAGGGTGCTTTCCCTCGATGGCGATGTCGAAGCGGCCCCATGCGCGTTTCGACCGGGTCAGCCGCTCCAGCACGAGTCGATCTGCATTATCGGGCAACCGCGTGTCGGCGTGCAGAAACAGCAGCACGTCGCCGCGTGCCAGCGCTGCGCCCGCGTTCATCTGTACGGCCCGCCCGCGCGCGCTGGTGATGACGAAATCGGCCGACCGTCTCGCGAGCGCGGCGGTATCGTCACTGCTGCCGCCGTTGACGACGATGACTTCGGTACCACGCGCGCGCAATGGCGCGAGCGCTTCGAGCGCGGCCGCAATGGTCGGGGCTTCGTTCAGCACCGGGATGATGATCGAGATGCGCGAGGCGTGAGCCGCATGCTCGGTCTGTTCCCTCCCCCCCTGCGGGGGAGGGCTAGGGAGGGGGGTCGAGCGTTGGGCGTCGGACGACACGCTTACGACTGACCCCCACCCCCAACCCCTGCCCGCAAGGGGGAGGGGAGCACACCGAGCGTGGTGCGCGAAATCACTCCGCCGCTTCCTTCAGCGCGCCGCCGCAGCTCGAGCCCTGTCCGGCGGTACAGCCGAAGCAGTGTCCGGCGACGCGGATCGGATTGCCGGCGATGTCGCCGTCGAGCAGGTCGGACAGACGTACGCGTTCGCGGCCGTTTCGTGCGAGAGGCAGATCGAGCATCTGGTTGAAGTCGCAATCGTAGACGTAGCCGCGATAGTCGACCGACAGCAGGTTGCGGCACATCACGCCGTCGAGATTCTCGGCGCGATGCGCGTGCAGCAGTGTGTCGAGATAGGCGTCGAACGTTCCCTGCGACAGCAGGATCGCGCCGAAGCGCTGGATCGGCATGTTGGCGAGCGTGAACAGGTTGTTGAACCTGATGCCGAAGCGCTCGCCCAAGGATCGCTTGTAGTCGGCCTCAAGCGCGGCCTGCGGCGGCGGCAGCGAGGCGCCGAGCGGATTGTAGACGAGATTAAGCGTCAGGCCCGACCCGTCGCGGCCATAGCCGAGCGCGTTGAGCCGCTGCAGGCCGCGGATCGAGCCGTCGTAGACGCCCTTGCCGCGCTGCTTCTCCACATTGTCCGGCAGGTAGCACGGCATCGAGGCGACGACCTCGACCTGATTGGCGGCGAGGAATTCCGCGAGGTCTTCCTGTCCGGGCTGCTCCTGGACCGTGAGGTTGTGGCGGTCCATCACCCTGGCGCCCATATCGCGCGCCGATGTCACGAGACGGCGGAAGTGCGGATTGAGCTCCGGCGCGCCACCGGTGATGTCGAGCGTCGAGACCCGGTGTCGTTCAAGAAAATCGAGCACGAGATCGGCGGTCGCACCGTCCATCTCCTCGGTCCGGCCCGGCCCGGCATTGACGTGGCAATGCACGCAAGACTGGTTGCAGCGATAGCCGACATTGACCTGCAGCGTTTGCAGCGCCCCACGTGAAATCGCCGGGAACGCGATCTTGTCGAGCAACGGCCAAGTGTCTTTCATGCCGGCGAATCTGACACGCGCCGTGCTGCGCGTCACCCCGCAGCACGACAATTCCGCGTGAGCTATTTCGCCGACGCGGTTGCGACCGGATCGACGCCGATCCGTCCGAAGCCCGGCACCTTCAGCGCCGGACGGCGCAGATCGAGCCCGGCGACCAAACCGAGGACATTCACCTCAACACCCTCGACCCAGCCGAGCTTCACCCCGAGCAGCCCCCACGCGCTCGCTTCCACGCCGGTGCCGCTGTCGGTCAGCCCCGCGTAGGGGAACGGGCGGAAGTCGCGGCCGACCGCGTTCGGCGGCATCGTGACGCCGAGTTCCGGCACCGCGCGGAGAATAGTCGCGACGAAGGTGTTACTGTTCGGTCCCGGCCAGATACGATAGTCGCCCGCATTGGCATACTGATAGCCCTTGATCGCGGCTTCGATCTTCGGGATCAGCGCCTCGGCTTGCGCGCCCGTGAGATCCACCAGTATCTCGCCGTGCTGGCCGAACCACAGGTCCGGCGGCCACCAGTTCAGCCGCACCGGAGTCCCCCAGCCGGCAACGTCGTAGCGGCTCCAGCTGCGGTCGTTCTCGTGCTTGATGACGATCCAGCTATGGACCGCGAGCGCGCCCTTCCAGCCGCGGGTGCGCCCGGACATCAGCAGAATGCGCGCTTCTGGATGCGCCGTCGCATCGCCCAGCCGGCTCGCGACGTCACGATCCCACTGGCTCCAGTGCGTAGGGCCGCCGCGGGAGGCGAGCGCGCCGAGCGCACCGAACACGGGAAGGAGGAACACCACGAGGAAAGTCCAACTCAGGACTTTGCGGCGGGACCGGCGGCGCGGGGAGGCCGAAGTGGACGAGGCGACAAACATCACGATTGAGTATAAATGGTTTCAGCCCGAACTATGGCAAGGGCCTTCGGACGACATGACAAATGCGTAACCCGGCACTGGTCGAAGTCATGCGCGGCGCGATGGTGGAGAGCCGCCACCACGGTGCGGTGGCGGTGGTTGATACCGACGGCGCAACCGTGTTTGCACTCGGTGACGTGACGCAGCCGGTCTATCCGCGCTCGGCCGTGAAGGCGATCCAGGCGCTGCCGCTGATCGAGAGCGGTGCGGCGGACCAGTATGGCTTCGGCGACGAGGAACTCGCGCTCGCCTGCGCCAGCCACGGCGGCGAGCCGCGGCATGTCGAGGTGGCGAGCCGCATGCTGGCGCGCTTGGGGCTCCATGGCGCGGCGCTTGAATGCGGCGCGCACTGGCCGTCGCATCAGGCCTCGACCCAAGGCTTGGCGCGGGAGGGCCGCGCGCCCTCGGCGCTCCACAACAACTGTTCGGGCAAGCATGCCGGCTTCATCTGCGTCGCCTGTGCGGCCGGCATCGATCATCGCGGCTACGTGGCGGCGACCCACACGGTGCAGCGCGAGGTGCGCGCCGCGCTGGAGGGTCTCACCGGCGTCGGTCTCTCGGAGGACCAATGCGGCATCGACGGCTGCTCGATCCCGACCTTTGCGGTGCCGCTGACGGCGCTGGCGCATGCGTTCGCGCGGTTCGGTACCGGGCATGGCCTCGGCGACAAGCGCGCCAAGGCGGCGGCGCGGCTGCGTGCGGCCTGCGCGGCGCAGCCGTACTACGTGGCGGGCACAGGCCGGTTCTGCAGCGAGATCATGACGCTGTTCGGCGCACGCGCGCTGGTGAAGACCGGCGCCGAAGGCGTGTTCTGCGGCGCGCTGCCCGAGCAGGGGCTCGGCATCGCGCTCAAATGCGAGGACGGCGCGACACGCGCGGCTGAAGTCGCGATGGCGGCGATGATCGCACGCTTTCTGCCGCTGTCGGGTGATGAGCGGGCAAAGCTCGACCGTTTCGTGCGCAAGGAGCTGCACAACTGGAATGGCATCGCGGTCGGCGGCGTGCGGCCGGCAGAAGCCCTCACCGTCATCCCGGGCGACCCATAAGCGCGTTTACGCGCGTCTGCGACGCGCTATGGGGAGACCCGGGACCCATAGCCCCGATCGCACCGTTTGTGTTTATGGATCCCGGCTCTCGGGCTCTGCCCTCGGCCGGGATGACGGCTCAGGTTGGCCATTCCGGCGCGTGCGTGCCGGGCGGCAGGGACGGCCGCGTCCAGCGCGCCGGTGTTTCTTCCAGCACCGCGGCATGGCGCACCGCAGTGAGCCGGCCGAAGCCGGAATCGCTGTCGTACAGCCGGTCGCGCACGTCGTCAGACTTGGGATCCGGGCAGGCGAGGCCGTTCGGCACGCGGCCGAGACCGCGGAACCAGTGCCCGGTCTGTGCCAGCGACACGCGCACGTGCCAGCTTCCGCCTTCGGTGACGCGCCGCGCCAGCGCCGTCATTGCGCCGAACGCCATCAGGAAGCCGGCCGCATGATCGAGCGCCTGGCAAGGGAGCGGCGTCGGCTTGTCGGCGCCGGCCGCTTCCGCCTCCGCGTCGTTGATGCCGTTTGCGTTCTGCACCAGCGAGTCGAAGCCGCGCCGCTTCGCCCATGGTCCTTCGTGGCCGTAGGCGGACAGCGACACGTAGACAATGCCGGGACGAAGTTGCGCGGCCTGTTCGGCGCTGAAGCCGTTGCCGGCAACCGCGCCGGGACGATAGCCCTGCACGAAAATGTCGGCTCCACGCGTCAGCGCGGCGAGCGTGTCGCGGCCTTTCGCCTCGCGCAGATCAACGTAAGTCGACAGCTTGCCGCGGCTGTTGTCGATCACCAGCGGCATCATCTGCGGCAGGTGCTTGGCCGTGACCCACAGCACGTCGGCGCCGTGCGCCGCGAGCGTGCGCCCGCAGACCGGACCGGCAATCACGCGCGTGAGATCGAGTACGCGCACGCCCGACAGCGGCCGGTCGCCTGCGGGCAGTGGTCGCGGCGGCGCATCGCCGATCTTCTCGATCGTGAAGGCCGGCAGCGAAGCGACCGCCTGGCCCTGGCCGTGCGCGTCCCATTCGGCGAACGAGCGCGTCATCGTGGCGACCAGCCCGGCCTCGGCGGCGGCCGTCTCGAAGGCTTCGCCCTGCCGGCCGTCGAGCGCGCGCTGCACCGCTTCGCGCGAATAGTCGCAGCCGAGCAATTTCAGCATGCCGTCGCGGTGATGCGGAAAGTTGGTGTGCAGCCGCACCCAGCGGCCGTCGCCGCAGCGGTAAAGCCCGGCGATCCTGTCCCAGACCTCCTTCGGCGCTTCGCCGCCGCCGCGCATATAGCGCTCGCTGCGGAACTCGATCGCGGCATCGCGCATCGCGACGCTGGCGCGCTGGCGCTGTCCGGAACGGAGCCGCCACAGTTCGGCGGCCGCGAGCGCCGCCGCCGCGACGCTCGCTTGCGCGGCGGTGCCGACCGCGAAAGAAGAGGGAAGCACCGGCTCGGTGCCGGTCAGATCGATCGAGTCGAGCGCCTCGATGGGTTGGTGCGCGAGGCTCCACAGCGCCGCGAGCGCACCTTTCGGATCGGTCAAACTCATGCGCCGACTTTATCGGCGCATCGGGACAAGTGCTAGCGCACGCGGTTGCCGTTGATCGCGAGTTGCGCGTAGCGGGCCGCACCCTCGCGCGCGAGGTCGCCGGTCATCGCGCGGCGCTGATCCATGCCGACGATGGCGCCGTTCCTGGCCGCCGCGATGAGATTGTCGGCGATCACTGCCGAGCCCGCACCGGGCGACACCGACACCGAAATGCCGACGCCGGCGCTGCGCACCACGTTGCCGGTCACGCTGACGTCGCGCAAGTATTGCCCCCAGCCAACCGCGATGCCGGCGGTCGGCGCGTTCTCGATGGTGTTGCCGGTGACGGCCGTATCGGCCTCGACGCCGATGCCGATGCCGGCGCTGTCGTTCGGATCGGTCCCCGTGGGCCGCTTCGGAACGAGGTTGCGGATCAGGTTGCCCTGCACCACGGCGAGCCGGCCGCCTTCGTTGAAGTTCGTCACCGCGATGCCGATCGCCGCACCGTCGATGGTGTTGTTCGCGATCACCGCGCCCTCGAAGCCGAACTCCGCATAGATCGCGACTTCGCCAAGGCCGGTGCAGGTGTTGTTGGTGATCTGGATGTTCGAGGCCGCGTTGCCGCGCACCGCCGAGAAAGCCGCGTTGCGGATACGGTTTCCCCGCACCGTCACGTTGTGGGCGCGAAACACGTTGATGGCGTTGCCGTTCTGCCCCGAGCCGCCGTCCTGCGCCGCCGTATCCTCGATGCGATTGTCGAGCACCTGCGTGCCGTCGTCGCCGGCCTGCGAGCGCCAGACCTGGATGCCGTTGTTGCCGGCATTGCGGATCGTATTGCGCGCGATGATCAGCCCGCGCGCCTCGACCGAGAAGATCCCGGTCGCGCGCGCGGCACTGATCGTGTTGCCGGTGACCTCGCCTTCGATTGCTTCGAGCACGATGCCGTTGCGGCCGGGATTGACGATCTCGCAGTCGCGGATCGCGACGTTGCGGCCGGCCGCCAGCTGAATGAGACCGGCGTCCTCGGGCAGCTTCCGGCCGGTGCCGTCGAACGTGATGCCGGAGAGGAGAATGTGGTCGGATCCGCGCGCGACGATCAGCGGCACGTTGTCGAGCGCGACGATGCGCGTTGCGCCCGGCACGCCGATCAGCCGCGCGCCTGTCGGCAGCACGAGCGCGCGGGCGCGATAGACGCCGGGCGGCAGGATCAGCGGCAGCCGCGCGCCTGCGGTGCGGTCGATCGCGCGCTGCAGCGCCTCCGTCTGGTCGTTCTCGCTGCTGGTGCGTACGCCGAGATGGAACGCGTCGACGCCGAGGCCCGAGATGGGGACGGAGCTCGATGCGGCCGGCGCCGCGATGGCTTCGGTCGCCGTAAAAGCACCGGTCGCGGTCGTGGCAGCGAGGAAATGGCGGCGATCGATGCTCATGACGCTCCTCCAGGGAGGAACGACAGGTTCAAGACCCTTGCCAGAAATGCTGTGCCGCGCCGGGACAGCGCATTAACCTAAACGGCGCTGCGCGGTGAGAAGCGCCAGCAGAATGGCTTCTCCGGCGCGCGCGAGCGCTGCGTGGGCAATGCGCCGCTTGCGCCCGGGCCGCAGCGGCTTGCGGCTGACCGGCGGGATATGAATGAACTGCGCGAGCGTGCCGGATCGGGACGCCTCCAGCGCGCGCCAGTAGACGTAGTTGCAGAGATAGCGCCCGGCATCGCGGGACAGGCGCGTGGGTGTGCGGCTTCCGCGCGACGCCGCGAGCAGGCGGATGAACGGGGCAGTTCCGCGCAACGGCTGCTTGCCCGGCGTGATTTCGCGTTCCGTCGGCTGATAGCCCGTGACATCTGGAAACAGGACAGAGCGCGCATTGCGCGCGCGTGTCTCGATGCGCACGAACGCCGTGCGTCCTGCGAGGCCGAACATCAGCACGATGTCGGGCTTGTGCGTGACGATCAGCTTCGGCAGGTCGCGATCGACCGCCGCGTAGCTGGTCTCGAAAATGTGCAGGACGCGTCGCACATCCGCGAAGGCCGGGCGCCGCCGTTTCGCCACCGCGCGCGCGAGTTGCGCGCTCGGATTGAACAGTGCCCCGGGAAAACGCCCGAAGCCGGTGATGAGGACGGTGGTCATCGCCTACACCCCGAGCGCGCCCGCGATCTCTTCCACCGCGAGCGCCGGCGACAGCGTGCCGTCGGCGACGGCTCTCTCGATCGCCGGCACGCGCGCTTTCAGCTTCGCATCGGTCTTCAGGCGCAGGCGGAAACGATCCTCCAGCATCGCCCACATCCATTTCACCTGTTGCTCGCGCCGCCGCGTCGCGAATTCGCCCACGGCGGAGAGCTGCTGGCGGTGCGCGAGCGCCTGTTGCCACAGCGTGTCGATCCCGTCGCCGGTCAGCGCCGAGTAGGTGACCACCGGCGGGGCCCAGGTCGGCGAGCGCGGCGTCAGGATGTGCAGCGCGGCACGGTATTCGCCCGCGGCAGCCTTGGCGCGCTTGACGTTGTCGCCGTCCGCCTTGTTGACGGCGATCATGTCGGCGATCTCGACCACGCCCTTCTTGATGCCCTGCAGTTCGTCGCCCGCGCCCGGCAGCATCAGCACGAGGAAGAAGTCGGTCATGTCGGCGACCGCGGTCTCGGACTGCCCGATGCCGACCGTCTCGACCAGGATCACGTCGAAGCCCGCCGCCTCGCAGATCAGCATCGTCTCGCGTGTTTTGGCGGCGACGCCGCCGAGCGTGCCGGCGGCGGGCGAGGGGCGGATGAAGGCGTTCTCGTCGTTGGCGAGCCGCGCCATGCGGGTCTTGTCGCCGAGGATCGAGCCGCCGGTGCGGGCGGAGGAGGGATCGACCGCCAGCACCGCGACCTTGTGGCCCTTGGCGGTGAGATACGTGCCGAGCGCGTCGATGGTGGTCGACTTGCCGACGCCGGGCGTGCCGGTGATGCCGATGCGCACCGCCTTGCCGGTGTCAGGCAACAGCTCCTGCACCAGCCGGTGCGCCTGCTGCTGATGATCGGCGCGCTTGCTCTCGATCAGCGTGATCGCGCGCGCCAGCGTCGCGCGGTCGCCGGCGCGCAGCTTGCCCGCCAGGGCGGGGACGTCGGCGGTCGAAGCGGCCATCGCGACAATCAAGCAGGAAACGCGGGCGCGATCAAAGTTGTCATCCCGGCCAAGCGGCCGAAAGGCCGCGCTAGCCGGGACCCATCTTCTGCGCAAGTTGCGCAATGGGTCCCGGGTCTCCCCCGGCTCAAGGCCGGGGTCGCCCGGGATGACATCGGAGGTTGCCTTGCTACTGCGTCGCCTCCATCCCAAGCGCCTTGCCGACCGTGTCGTTCCATTCCTTCGCGACGTCGGCGCCCGCCCGCTTGAGCCAGCCCTTGAGCACGGTCTCCTGCACCAGCTTCTTGAAACGCTGCTGGTCGGCGTCGGCGACCGGCACCATGATCATATTGGCAAGCTTGCCGTTCCGGCAGGGTTGCTTGCCGACGTTGCAGTTGGCCGCATCGGCATCCAGGTCCTTCATGACCTGCCAGAACTTGTCCTCGAATTTCTTGTACTCGCCTTCGAGGAAAGTCTGCACTTTCGGATCGAGTCGCTTCCAGGTGCTCAGGTTGACGACGTGCACGTTGATCGCCCAGCCGAGCGAAATCGGCATCAGGTACTTGGTGACTTCGGTCCAGCCGGCGACGTTGCCGACCGCCGTGCCGGTCACGGCGCAATCGACCACCTTGTTCTGCAGCGCCGTGATCACCTCGCGAAACGCGATGTTGACCGGCGCGGCGCCGATGCCCTGCGTGAAGTCCACCATCGTCTTGGTGTAGACGCGCAGCTTCTTGCCCTTCAGATCGTCGAAGGTCTTCACCTCGGTCGCACACCAAAGCGCCTGCGGCGGCGCTGTTCCGATCGCGAGCAGCTTGGCATTCCATTTCTGCTGCATCAGTTTGTCCACGGTCGCGCGCCAGGCCTCGCAGCCCTTGCGGGCGTCTTCGAAGGTCAGCGTCAGTCCGGAGAGATCGCAGCCCTCGAATTTCGGATCGTCGCCCGCGACCTTGGCGATATCGAAGCTGGCAAAGTCGAAGGCGCCGAGCTTCAGAAGGCGCAGCACCGCATCGTCGGGAATGCCGACCTGATCGTACGGCGCCGCATCGGCGGTGATCTGGCCCTTCGAGGCCGCCGGAATCCATTCGTTCCAGAGCGGCGCCTCAAGCAGCTTCACGTGCGGCGTTGGGCTGTCCTGGATCAGCACCTTGAAGTGATGCTTGGGCAGGTCCTGCGCGTGAGCCGCGAGCGTGAGCGACGCGAGCGCCGCCGCGGTCGCCGCCAGAATCTTGATTCCCATATCGCCCTCCATTGTCTTCAGTTCAGGAAATTGGGCAGCCACATCGCGATGCCGGGAAACGCCACGATCAGCCCGATCATCACGAACAGCGTGACGATGAACGGCAGCGTGCCGACGATCACGTCATTGAGGTCACCGCGCTCGCGGATGCCCTGAACCACGAACAGATTCATGCCCACCGGCGGTGTCAGCAGCGCGGCCTCCATCAGCAGCACGACGAGAATGCCGTACCACACCGGATCGTAGCCGGCTTGCACGATGATCGGCGTGGTGATCGGAATGGTCGCGACCATCATGGAGAGCGTCTCCATGAACATGCCGAGGATGAGATAGAATACGATGATCAGCATCAAGGTGCCGAACGGCGACAGATCGAGCGATTTTACCAAGGTGCCGATCTGGTTCGGCAGACCGATCGTGGTGATCACCACGTTGAGGAAATAGGCGCCGATCACGATCGCCATGATCATGCCGGTGGTGCGCGCGGTTCCCTCGAAGATCTCGCCGATGACCTTCACGCTCAGGCTGCGCTCGTAGGCCGCGTAGGCGAAGGCGGCGAGAATGCCGAGCGCGGCGGCCTCGGTGGCGGTCGCCCAGCCGATATAGATCGAGCCGATCACGGCGGCGAGGATGACGAGCGGCGGCAGCAGGCCGGGCAGGGTGCGGATGCGCGCCTCCCAACTCGTGACGACCGGTGTGCCGCCCCAGGCCGGCCGCCACAGGCAGGCGGCGAGCACGGTCGCCATGAACAGGATCGAGAGCACGAAGCCCGGAATGAAGCCCGCCAGATAGAGCTTCGGGATCGAGGTGTCGGTCATCGCGCCGTAGACGACCATGTTGATCGAGGGCGGAATGAGGATGCCGAGCGTGCCGCCGGCCGCGATCGTGCCGAGGAACAGCGGCTCGTTGTAATTGTGCTTCTTGATCTCGCCGATCGCGACGGTGCCGACCGTGACCGCCGTCGCGACGCTCGATCCCGAGGGCGCCCCCCACACGGCGCAGGCCACGACGTTGGAATGCATCAGCCCGCCGGGCAGCCACGACACCCATTGGGCGATCGCCGCATACATGCGCTCGGCCATGCCGGTCCGCAGCATGATCTCACCCATCAGCACGTAGAACGGCACCGCCACCAAGATGAACGAGGTCGTGGTGGACCAGGTCACTTCGCCGGTGGTGACGATCAGCGAGATCGGCGAATACAACTGGTTCAGCACGAGGCCGAGCCAGCCGAGCCCGGCCGCGACCGGCACGGCGAGCACCAGAATGAGCAGCAGGACGAGGATGGCGACCAGGGTCATCGGTC
>Ga0207683_10004129_pt1 | contig 12560 bp, 11 predicted proteins | sample KBSM73metaG_FD_184333 | JGI IMG/M metagenome (GOLD analysis project Ga0207683, IMG submission 184333) | Miscanthus rhizosphere microbial communities from Kellogg Biological Station, Michigan, USA - KBS M7-3 metaG (SPAdes) (version 2) | ecosystem: Host-associated > Plants > Roots > Rhizosphere >...
GTTGTCGGATTAGATCACTTTGGAGCATCGGCACCGGGACAAAAGGTGCTCGACGAGTTTGGCTTTACCGGCGAGAACGTCGCGAAGCGAGCGAAGCTGCTGCTGAAGAAGTAGGCGGCAGTTCGAGCGCGATCACTTGCCGGTCGCTGAGTTGCAGAGCGAAAGGAATGCGCTGTGAAGTTAGTCATCAGTTCCGATCATGCGGGGTTTTCGCTTAAGGAAGAGGTGCGCTCTTATCTCACCAAGGCTGGTCACGAGATGGTCGACTTAGGCGCATTTACCTGCGATCCGCAGGATGATTATCCAGATTTTGCGGAGAGAGTGGGCGAGGCGATCAAGAGCGGCGAGGCGCCACGCGGCATTCTCATTTGCGGTTCGGGGGTGGGAGTAAGTGTGGCGGCGAACAAGATTCCGGGTATTCGCGCGGGGATGTGTCACGACACTTATTCGGCGCACCAGGGCGTAGAGCACGACGATATGAATGTGCTGGTGTTGGGCGCGCGCATCGTCGGCACTTCGCTGGCCTACGAACTTGTCGATGCATTCCTGAAAGCGAAATTCATTTCCAACGAAGAGCGGTTTACGCGGCGATTCAAAAAACTGTTGGCGATAGAAGCCAAGTATCAACAAACGCGCTAAAGCCGTGAGTCAGCGAGAGCCGGCGTTGCGGTGCAACGATCTGAAATGAGTCGTGAGCGGCAAGGAATTAGTTGTCGACGCAAGCCAATCCATTCCTCTAACGCAGAAGCATAACGAGAGGCGCCGATGTTCCCCTTCGACGTGATCCTCTTCGACATAGGCGGGGTCCTGCTGACGAATGGCTGGGATCATCGCGAACGTGCGGCTGTCGTTGAGCAGTTTCATCTGGATGGCGCTGAACTGGAGGCGCGTCACGCCAAGCCCTACGATGCGTGGGAGCGCGGCGCGATCAGTGCTGACGAGTATATGGACGCAGCGGTGTTCTATGAGCCGCGAAGCTTCTCCCGGCAAGAATTCTTTGCTGCGATTTGCGCACAATCTGTGCCTCTTGAGGATGGCGCGCTGGGAATCCTGAAGGAAGTTTCGGCATCCCATAAGTGCAGGGTTGGATCGCTGAATAACGAGGCGCGCGAGACCAACGAATACAGATTGAAACGTTTTGGGCTGCGGGAGAATCTGGAGTTTACGTTTACGTCGTGCTACATGGGGCTGCGCAAGCCTGAGCCGCAGATTTATCAAAGGGTGATGAGCATTCTTGGAACGCCGGCGGAGCGTATGCTGTTTATCGATGATCGCCCGGAGAATGCAGATGCGGCAGCGGCGGTGGGAATGAAGGCGATTCGGTTTACAGGTGCGGACGCATTGCGGCGCGCGCTTGAGAACTTGGCGGTTCTCTAAGGATTGGAAGGAGAGTGACATGCAACTCGGATTGATTGGCCTGGGAAAGATGGGCGGCAACATGGCGGAGCGGCTGCGGCTGGGCGGCCACCAAGTGGTGGGATTCGACTTCAGCGCGGAAGCGGTGCAGAAGCTGACCTCGTCGGGTAACGTGGGTGTTTCTTCGCTCGAAGATCTTGCGAAGAATCTGAAGGGTCGGAAAGCAATCTGGATCATGGTGCCACAGGGAAAGCCTGTCGACGACACCATTGCGAAACTGGAACCGCTGCTGAACCCGGGCGACATTCTGATCGACGGCGGTAACTCGAATTACAAGGATTCCCAACGGCATTACAAGGAAGTTACCGCCAAAGGCTTTCAGTTTGTCGATGTGGGCACTTCGGGCGGCGTGTGGGGATTGAAAGAGGGTTACAGCATGATGATTGGCGGCGATAAGGATGCCGTCGAATATCTGCGGCCGATTTTTGAAACGCTTGCGCCGGCGAAGGATCAAGGCTGGGGCCATGTTGGTCCTGCGGGCGCAGGGCATTTTGTGAAGATGGTGCATAACGGAATCGAATATGGCATGATGCAGGCCTTCGCCGAGGGTTTCACCATCATGGAGAAGAAGGAAGAGCTGCATCTCGATCTTGCGCAGATTTCACAGATATGGCGCTTCGGAAGCGTGGTGCGAAGCTGGCTGCTCGATCTGACTGCGGATGCGCTGTCTAAGAATCCCAAGCTGGACGGGCTTGAGGCGTATGTCTCCGATTCCGGCGAAGGTCGTTGGACAGTGTTTGAGGCGATCGATCTGAACGTATCCGCACCGGTAATTACCGAGTCGCTGATCCGGCGCATTCGTTCGCGCGAAGAGAACAACTTCACCGACCGGATGTTGGCTATTATGCGCAATGCGTTTGGCGGACATGCGGTGAAGAAAGACTGATGCGTTTGTGGTCTCCCACCCATGCCGCGATGAAGCTGCGTCATGGATGGGGCACCGGTTCGAAGTGAATCCGAATCGCACGGCAAGTTAGCAATGAGCGGCGGGAGGTCGTCGAATAATGGCAACAACAGTACACATGAAGGTGAGCCCGGAGGATCTTTCCCAACTTCCCAAGGGCGGCGGCGAGCGCATACCGAATCCTGGCATCATGGTGATCTTTGGGGCATCGGGTGATTTGACCAAGCGCAAGCTGCTTCCTGCGCTTTTTCATCTTGAGCAGGCAGGGCTGCTGCCGAAGGAGTTTGCGATTGTGGGCGTGGCCCGGCGGGCGCTGGGCGATGAGTTTGCGGCCGACATGCGTTCAGGCATCGTTGAGTTCGGTGGCGTGAAGGATTCCGATCCGAAGCTGGAGGAGTTTGCGAAGAAGATCAGCTATTACGCGCTGAGTTTTGACGATCCTTCGCACTATGCCGGGTTAAAAGAGGAACTGAATAAGATCGCGAAGGAAAAGGGAATCGGGCCGGATCGGCTTTTCTATCTGGCGACAGCACCTGAGTATTTTGCTCCGATTATCGAGAACCTCGGAACACAGGGACTCGCGCAGCCTGAGCAGGGCCGAGTGGGCGTGGTGATCGAGAAGCCGTTTGGCCATGATTTGGATTCGGCGCAAGATCTGAATCACCAGGTCAACGCCGTCTTTCACGAGAACCAGGTGTTCCGCATCGATCACTACCTCGGCAAAGAGACGGTGCAGAATATTTTGGTTTTTCGCTTTGCGAATGGGATATTCGAACCGATCTGGAACCGCAACTACATCGATCATGTGCAGATCACGGCTGCCGAAACGCTGGGTGTCGAGGGCCGCGGGCCGTTCTATGAGAAGGCCGGCGCGCTGCGCGATGTGGTGCAGAACCACGTGATGGAGCTGCTAAGTTTTGTTGCGATGGAGCCGCCATCGAGCTTCGAAGCCGAGGCTGTACGCCGCGAGAAGGTGAAGGCGTGGCGGGCGATTCCGACGATTCCTATCAAGAATGCTGTGCGGGGCCAATACGGTCCCGGCGTGGTGGGGGGACAGAAGGTCGTCGGCTATCGCGACGAAGAGCGCGTCAATCCTGAGTCGGGTACGGAGACGTATGCCGCTGTTCGGCTGGAGATTGAAAACTGGCGCTGGGCGGGCGTTCCGTTTTATCTGCGCGCGGGCAAGCGGATGAAGAAGCGCGCGACGGAGATCAGCATTCAGTTCAAGCAACCGCCGCTGCTTATTTTCAATCGCATGCAATCGGGGAACGGGCCGTGCGCGGAGATTCAGCCGAACCTGTTGACGATTCGCATTCAGCCGGATGAAGGAATTGCTTTGCGCTTTGGCGCGAAGGTGCCAAGCACGCCGAACATGGCGGTTTGCCCGGTCAATATGGATTTCGATTACGCCGCGGCCTTTGGGACATCAAGCGCGAATGGGTACGAGCGGCTCCTGCTGGATGCGATGCTTGGCGATCAGACGCTTTTTGCGCACCGCGATGGGGTCGAGGTGACGTGGGCGCTCTACACGCCAATCCTCGAAGCCTGGGCGGCGAAGAATCCTGAAGTGTTTCCAAATTATTTTGCCGGCACGTGGGGACCGGATTGCGGGGACCGCTTATTGGAACGCGACGGGCATGCGTGGCGGAATGACCTCGGCGGAAAGGGCTAGATCGAGCCAAGTTCACGCTGATTGAAAATGAAACGGGCCGGAGTTCCGCGAGGAATTCCGGCCCGTTGTTTCGAGGCTGCCGTTTAGGGGCAGGTGGTGAAGGCGAGGTCAGGAGTAATCGCCACGCTGGTGAAGGGTCCCGTGCCGGTCAGCGCAAGGGGCGGGTTGGTGTTCAGGTCCAACGTGCTGCAGGCGCTGGTGGTGATGCCGTCGACAGTGTAGCTGGCGAGCGGAGAGCTTTGGGCGAGGGTGGTTCCGCTTGCTGACCACGCCCCTGCGTAGGCACCACCAGATGGAACCGGAAGCGAGTAGTTGATGCAGTCCGTGTTTGCGGGGCACGCAACCGGAGGTGTGCCGACGGGACCAGCCACCGTAGTTACGACTTGAGTCGCAGCGTAAAACGGAGAAATGGCCGGCTGCTGCGGAATGGTGTAGGTGACAGAGTTGACGGTTTCAAGAGCGCTCAATGTGACGTCGATGGACGTGGGCGCGGTCGCAGCACTCTGTGAGGTGACGAGACCTGTCAGGTTCGCGAAGGAACTTGCTGCCGGAAGGGTTGGTGGATTGAGGTTGATATTGCCGGTGGTGCTGCCCACGGCGACTCCGGTGACGATTGAGGGAGCATACAGAGCGCCGTCGGAAGTGCGGCTGCCTGAGATGACTACGTCGTAGGTGCCGGCGGGGAGTGGGCAGAAGACGAATGAGCCATCGGCGTTGGCGGGCGTTGCCTGGATGATCCGATCGACACCGGCAGAGTCTTTCTGCTCTACGGCGACAAAGACAGAGCCGACGACGGGTTTGCCGGTTGCTCCGTCGAGGACAACTCCGTTGATGGAGGCGGAGGTGGTGCTCACTTCACCGGCATGCAGAACGGGCTTCAGGCGGTACTTGCCGTTGCCTTCGCGCACGATCGAAGAACAGGTGTTGAAGTCAATATCGAGATCTTTCGTTTCGCCTGCGGCAATCTTGAATCCGCCAGAAGCGATTTGGCCAGAAGGAATTTTGAGGCCGGTCTTCGCCTCGCTTGAAAGCTGCAGTTCGTGGGGTGTGCTGGGCGAGGAGGTCAGCATGATGCAGTTGGCAGAGTTGCCGCAGGCATTATTGGAAATGCTGAGGCTGTTGTCGGCGAGGATAATTCGGATCTGCTGATAAGTGCCGGCCTGCAGTTGCTGCGCATCGCCGAGCGAGGCGAGGAAGCACTGATTGTTGGCCTGGCCGAGGAGGTCAATCTGCTTGGGAGCCTTGGAGAGGTTTGGAGTAAGGTCTACCCATCCGCTGTCGCTTTCTCCCGCTGACGAACTTGTATGGGCCTTCACGTCGGTGATGGTCACGTAGACGTGGGCATAGGGACCGTCGGGCGCCTGGCATGTTGCGGGATCGCTGATCATTGTAGTGACGGTCGCCATTCCTGTAGTCACAGTGCCGTTCATGCTGCTGCACGCGGCCACAACTAGGGCGGCAACCGTGAGACAGCTCAATGCAAAAATGGAGTACCAAAGTCGGCTGAGAATGGTTGGGTTGCCCTTTACTGTCATAACTTTCCTCCAGTAGAGATCTTTCGCATACAGGAGCGGACCAAGGCGATCGTATTAGGGCCGGGAACAGTACGACAAGTTACAGAGGGTCTAGAACCAGGAACTATGCATGAAGTCCGGAACTGTACGTAATTCTAGATGGCTTAGACGCCACGGAAACACGGGCCGGTAGCACCTACAGTCGAATGACCTTAACAAAAGTACCGTCTGGCAGGTCACCTTCGAGCAGATGGACGACTCCCCCTTTAACATAGCCGTCGAGGGTTTGGGCGGGCGGTTTTGGGGAACTTGCGACCTTGGCTGCGCCGGGACCAACCCCAGTTTTTGCTGCTACTTGCGGGCCAGACTGGTCTTTGGATGTCTTGCCCATTCCCTGGTCCATGGCCTCGTTTGCGAGCCGGTCAGCTTCCTGGTTACCGCCCCTGAGAGTGTGGCGCATCTCAAGGCGCTCAAGGCGTCCAGCGAGACGTTTCGCCTCTTCCCATAGGGGACGAAGGCCGGGGCTGGCGACTTTGTACTGCCCTTTCATCTGCTTGACCATCAACTCGGAGTCGGAAACGACGCGCAGACGCTTTGCGCTGTTTTCACTGGCCCAGGTCAGAACGGCAAGCAAGCCTGCGTATTCGGCGTAGTTATTGGTTTGGCGGCCGAGGTACTTGCTGAGCCGGGCAACGATGCGGCCTTGCGGATCTTCGATCACGGCGCCGTATCCGGCCGGGCCGGGATTGCCGCGCGATCCGCCATCGCAATGGGCAGTGAACCAGCCAGCGGGAGAGGAGGGACTCTCCATTTCCGGAAAGAGGGATTCGTTCATTGCTTCTAGTGTACCGGGAGAAGGGGAGCGTAACTAAAGACTCCGAAAGCCGCGATGTGGCGCAAACGTGGCTAACGAACCGGGTTGATGGCCGTCTACTCGAGTGCGAACACTTCTTCGACCGGAGCGCAAACTCGATGGCAACGGAAGCTGTTAGCTACCCCTCTTCGCACGCCGCAGCTGCAGGCGCTTTAGGTTGGTCCGCCGGAAGAAAGGTACAATCTTCGGCAGGCATGGCTGCTTCGAGGGCAATGGACGGACCGGACCGCGCTCAAGAGCGTTTGCAGGCCCGCGCTCCGGAGATGGAACTGATCCGCGAGGCGCAGGCAGGTTCGCGGGTAGCGTTTGACGCGCTGGTCAAACAGTATGAGCAGCAGGTGCTGAGGCTGGCATTACACCTGACGGGCTCAGAACACGATGCAGAGGACATATATCAGGAAGCGTTCTTGAAGGCGTTTCGGTACATCGGAAATTTCAGGTTTGAGTGCTCGTTTTATACCTGGATTTACCGGATCGTTACGAATCTGTGCCTCGACCAATTGCGGCGCCGCAAGACTCGCCGCGAGGATCAGGCCGTAGTTCTGGATCATTCCGGGGACGAGATCGATGTGCTGTCGTCGGTGTCTGACAACAGGTCATTTTCAAACCCCGCGAAAGAACTGGATCGGAAAGTGCTTGGCGAGAGGATTCAGGCTGCACTGAGCAAACTGACTCCGCGCGAGCGCATGGTTTTTGAATTGAAGCACTACCAGGGTCTCCGCCTGCGCACGATCGGGGAGATGTTGAACACCACGGAAGAAACCGCGAAGAATACGCTCTTCAGGGCGACTAAAAAGTTGAGAACTCAACTCGCGGGGTTACGGTAGCGCGTCAATTGGGAGGTCAAAAAGGCCTCGTGAAGTAGGACGCGGACTGCGGAATTTTTTCAAGGCTGGAAGGACGTAGGCGATGAATTGCGAACTTGCACACGAGCGAATCGTGCTGTCAGCTTATGGCGAGCTGTCAGATGAATTCCAACATGAACTGGATCGACACCTGGCCGCTTGCACCGAGTGCAGCGAGGAGCGGCAACAACTGCTGGCTTTGAAAACGCTGGCGGCTGTACATCCGGTGATCGAACCAGACGCCAATCTCGTAGCCCGCTCGAGGCTGCGCCTGGAAGAGGCTCTGGATTCCCTTCCACCCAGGCGGTGGTATGAGCGCTTTGGGCAGAGCATCGTGAATAATTTTTCCAGTTTGCAGGCCGCTCCCGTGGCCGCGTGCCTGCTGCTGGTGGTGGGTGCCGGTGCGGGGACGCTGGGCGGATATGAGTTTGCCGAGGGACGCGCGGCTCACGTTGCAGGCAGGGCGCAAGCGGCCGAAGCAGCAACGGCCCAGACAGCACAACAGAACCACGCACAGACGGTTGCCGCCAATCCCGCGGAGGTGGCGAACATCTCCAGCATCGTTCGTCAGCCCAACAGCGACATGATTGAGGTGCACTACAACCAGGTGGTGCCGCAGCGTATCCAAGGCTCGCTGGACGACCCGGCGATCCGGCAGTTGTTGATGCTGGCCTCGGAAAACTCGTCTGCCGGGGTTCGCGACGACTCGGTGGGTCTGCTGGCAGCGGAGTGCAGAGCCGGGCATAGCTGCAAAGGCGAGGGTATGCGCGACGCGCTGATTGTGGCCCTGCGCTATGACAAGAATGAAGGCGTGCGGGAAAAGGCTTTGCAGGGTCTGGAGCCTTACGTCTCGGAAGATATGCGGGTGCGCGATGCCGTGCTTGAAGCACTGCTCTACGATACGGATCCGCGAATCCGGACGGAGGCAATCAGCATTTTGCAGCCGGTCGAAGCCGACACAAGTGTAAGACAGGTATTGTCTTCCGTTGCCACTTCGGACCATAATCCCCATATCCGGACCGTCTCCCGGGAAGTCTTGAACCGGGCACCGGTGATTCAATAACGACCCTTACCTAACGGTCATCGCACCGTCCATACAGAGTGCGGGCCAGGGCAGAGGAATAAAGAGGGAATGAAAATGAACTGCTTTACGAGGCCGTACCTTCGTCTTGGAATCATCGCCCTGGCGGGAGCCACAGTGGTTGTTGTGCCGCCGGACGCTTCAGGGCAGTTGTCGGGGTTGACCAAGCTGGTGGATGAACCCACAGCACTTCTGTTGCACTCCGGCTCGCAGGGTTACATGGGCGTGCTAGTCGGAGATGTAGACAGCGATTCCGCACCCAAACTCAAGCTGAAAGAAGTTCGCGGAGCGGTGATTACGCTGATCGATCACGACGCTCCTGCGGCGCAGGCAGGTCTGCGGGTTAACGATGTCGTGCTTGAAGTGAATGGCCAGGCGATCGAGGGAGCCGAGCAATTTGGCCGCATCTTGCGCGAGATTCCTGCGGGACGCAAGGTGACTCTTGTCTTCAGCCGCGATGGCGCAACGCAAACCGTCGCAGTGCAGCTTGCGGATCGCAAGAAGATGGAGAACGACGTCTGGAACAAACTGGGTAGCGGTAACGACACGTCGTCGCCGGTTACGGGCATGGGCATCCTGGGGAGCGGAGGCGCGGGGGACGCACCGTTGCCGGGGGGCTTCCATATGCCGTTCTTCGGCAGCACCCTCAATGTAGGCGCACTGGTTGAGCCGCTGACTTCGCAGATGGCCGAATACCTTGGCGTGCCGAGCGGGCTGATGGTGAAGCAAGTGGCGCGCAAGAGTGAGGCCGCGGCGGCTGGATTCAAGGCTTTCGATGTGATTCTGAAAGTCGGCACCGATTCGATATCTACGATGTCTGACTGGGACCGCTCACTGCGCGCCAATCAAGGCAAGTCAGTGCCGGTGACCGTGCTGCGCGACAAGAAGCAGCAGACACTTTCACTGCAGGTTGACTCGAAGCGCAAGGGCAAAGTGGATTTCGAAGAAGTCTTCCCGGATGAAAATTGCGTGATGATGGCGATGATGGATGCGGACGCTGCGCAAAGTCTGGCGGAGCAGTTTGTCATTGACGAGTCCGCAGTACAGTCGATGCGTGAGCAGGCCGAGGCGCTCAAGGATCTTGCCGGGGAGATGCACTTTCAATTGAGCCCGGAGCAGACTGAGCAATTTCAAAAGCAGATGGAACAGTTTCGCGAAGAGTTCGACGGTCAGAATTTCAAGATCGACGAGAAGCAACTCGAGGAACTGAAGAAGCAGATGGAAGACTGGAAGAAGAATTTCAAGCCGGAAGACTTCAAGATCGATCCGAAGCAGATGGAGGAGTTCCGGCGGGAGATGAACCGAATGCAGCGCCAGATGGAGGAGTTCCGGGCGCATGGCTTTGGGAGTTACGTTTAAGGAGTCGTTGACTCGAAGATTTCAAGGGCGCCGCCGGCAGGATCGGTTGGCGCCCTTGGTGCTTCAGCGTGCCAGATAAAAGCTGAACATGTCAGTATTCGGCGGCTGTGCGCCGAGCGCGCGCAGCATGGTCATGATCTGGCCGCGATGGATCGTGGAGTGGTTGACGGCGTGGGTGATGATTTCCCATCGCGTCAAACGAAACTCACCACCATCGGGAGTGCGCGTTGACATCTGGCCGACGAGCGAATCGTCGTTTGCGGCCTCAACCCATTCGCAAAGGCCTTTCCACACTGCGGGCCATCGTTGCTTGAGTTCGTCGAGCGAGGGCTCGGGAGGGGGATCGCCAAAGAGCCTTTGGTCGCCGGTCTCGACCAGAGGCGGCAGGGCATCGGCGACGAGTCGCTGAAGCCATACGCGCTCGGAGTAATAAATATGACGAAAGGTTTTGAGAATGCTCGAATGCGACGCGCCAAGATCGCGATCAAGCTGCACGGGCGAAAGCGTGGAGCACGCATTGAGCAGGACCTGATTGGCCCAGGCTGTATAGCCGATATCGTCGAGTAGAACCTGCTTGAGCTGCGACATGGGGAAATTCTTGAGGTTTGGAGCCGGCCGAAACTCGACCGGCTGCAGTTGATGGGTCGTTCCGAACGACTATTGAGGTGGTTGCAGAAGGCACCCCGGAGTGGAGCGCGCAATCTCCCACTCCTCTTCAGTCATGTCTACGGAAACATCGGCGAAGAGTGGCGTGCTCAAATAGCGTTCGCCCGTATCCGGCAACATGCAGAGAATCGTCGAACCCTTGGGTGCTTCCGCAGCCACACGCAGCGCGCCTGCGAATGTAGCTCCTGAAGAGATGCCGACGAAGATGCCCTCCTTTTTCGCCAGTTCCTTGCTGCAACGCAACGCGTCTGCGTTCTGAATGGTTAACACCTGACTGACTGCTTTTGAGGCGACGGCATCGCCGGTGAGCTTTGCGATGAAGTCCGGACTCCAACCCTGCATGGGATGGGGCTTCCACGAGGGGTGACCCGATTTGGCCGAGCCATCTGGGTTTCGTTCCTGCTCGACACCGCTGGATAGCATCGGTGCATCCTCCGGCTCGCACACGACAATCTTGGTTTCGGGCCGCTCTTTGGCAAGCACGCGTGCAACGCCTTTGAGAGTGCCGCCAGTGCCGAAGCCGGTGACCCAGTAGTCGAGGCGCTCACCAGCGAAGTCATCAAGAATTTCTCTGGCGGTGGTCTTGGAGTGCATGTCGGCGTTGGCTTCGTTTTCAAACTGGCGCGTGTAAAACCAGCCGTGTTTCTCTGCCAGTTCGATGGTTTTGTTTACCATGCCCACGGCTCTCGACGCGGCTGGCGTCAATACGACCTTTGCGCCGAGGAAGCGCATGAGCTTGCGCCGTTCGATGCTGAACGTCTCCGCCATGGTGACAACAAGCGGATAGCCCTTTTGCGCGCAGACCATGGCCAGACCGATGCCGGTGTTGCCGCTGGTGGCTTCGACAACGGTTTGGCCGGGCTTTAATTTTCCAGTTCTCTCCGCGTCTTCTATGACGCCAAGTGCGAGCCGGTCTTTGACGGACCCGAGGGGATTGAATGCCTCGACTTTGACGTAGAGATCTACGCCGGGAGGCGCAAGACGATTGATCTTGACGACAGGAGTATTGCCGACGGTTTCAAGAATGTTGGCGTATCTCTTTCCCATTGCTGTTCCTCCGAATGCGCGCATCTGGATTTAGGAGAGTGGAATTTCCCGGTTGATTTCCGCACTTCAAGGGGGCCACACGGGATAGGGAACGTGCGGCGTGCGGGAGCCCTTGAGTTATATCGCAGGGCCGCGACCCCTCGCAAGTCGTTTTCAATTAAGATTTGTGCGAGGTCGCCATGTCAGAGATGGGAATCACAGCGAAGCGCGTGTCTCCGCTCGCCATGAGCTCAGAGGAGTTTCGCAGTCTGGGTCATCAACTCGTGGACCGCATCGCCAGCTTTTTCGATTCGATTCCGCAACGGCCGGTGACTCCGGGAGAATCCCCTTCGGTGGTTCGTGAAGCGCTCGATGCGCAACGCACTTTGCCGCCACGAGGCGCCGACGCGGAACAACTGCTGGAGCACGCCGCCACGCTTCTTTTCGACCATTCACTTTTCAATGCGCATCCGCGTTTCTTCGGCTACGTGACATCGTCCGCCGCGCCGATCGGAGCGCTTGGAGATTTGCTGGCGGCAGCGGCAAATCCTAACGTCGGCGCGTGGCTGCTGTCGCCGATGGCAAGCGAAATCGAGGCTCAGACTATTCGATGGATCGCGGAGATGTTGAACTATCCCGTTGATTGCGGCGGGCTGTTTGTGAGCGGCGGAAACATGGCGAACATCGTTGGCTTTCTCGCGGCGCGACAGGCGAAGGCCGGCAGCGATGTGCGAACGAAGGGAATGCAGGGTAAGCGGCTCCGGGTGTATTGCTCGAAAGAGACGCATACGTGGATTCAAAAGGCCGCCGACATTGGTGGACTTGGTACAGAGGCGGTGAGGTGGGTTGCGACGGACGACGACGCTCGCATTGATGTTGGCGCTTTGAGAGAACTGATCAGGAGCGATATTGATGCGGGTGATAAACCGATCATGGTCGTCGGCAATGCGGGGACGGTGAGCACGGGCGCGCTCGATCCTCTGCCGGAACTGGCTGGGGTGTGTCGCGAGTTTGATCTCTGGTTTCATGTGGACGGAGCTTACGGGGCACTGGCTGCGGTGGTGCCGGATGCGCCTGCGGACTTCGCGGGGTTGCGGGACGCAGACTCAATTGCTGTTGATCCGCACAAATGGCTTTATGCTCCGCTGGAGGCGGGCTGTGCGTTGGTGCGCGATGTGCAGAAGCTGCGTGATGCCTTCGCGT
>Ga0207683_10004130_pt1 | contig 12560 bp, 14 predicted proteins | sample KBSM73metaG_FD_184333 | JGI IMG/M metagenome (GOLD analysis project Ga0207683, IMG submission 184333) | Miscanthus rhizosphere microbial communities from Kellogg Biological Station, Michigan, USA - KBS M7-3 metaG (SPAdes) (version 2) | ecosystem: Host-associated > Plants > Roots > Rhizosphere >...
GCGTGATGGACAATGGCCGCGTCGTGCACAGCGGCGCGATGGCGGAGCTGGCCGCGGACGCAATGCTGCAGCATCGGTTGCTCGGCCTCAGCCTGGATACTCACCAATGAGCGCACAGGACAGCGCAACCGACGCCAGCGCCGCGCTGCCGAAAGCGCGCCGCGACTTTCTCCCTCTGCTGCTCCCGGTCGCGCTGGGGCTCGCCGCGCTGCCGTTCATTCCGTCGTCCTCCACCTGGGTGACGCTCACCATCGCGGGACTGGCGATGGGCATGATGATCTTCATCATGGCATCGGGCCTGACGCTGATCTTCGGCCTGATGGACGTGCTGAATTTCGGCCACGGCGCCTTCATCGCGATCGGCGCCTATCTGGCGACCCTGGTGCTGCTGCCGCTCGGCGGCTGGATGCAGGCGGACTCGATCTGGCTCAATCTCGCCGCCGTCGTCCCGGCGGTTATTGTCGCGATGGCGGGGACCGCCGTTCTCGGCCTTGCCTTCGAGCGCGTGGTGATCGCGCCGGTCTACGGCCAGCACCTGAAACAGATCCTCATCACCATGGGCGGCATGATCGTCGCCGAGCAGATCCTCTACGCGCTTTTCGGTCCGCAGCAGATTCCGCTGCCGCTGCCCACGAGCCTGCGCGGCTCGTTCCAGATCGGCGAGGCGGCGATCGAGAAATACCGTGTGGTCTGCGTGGTCGCCGGGCTCGTCGTGTTCCTCTCGATGCTGGCGATCCTCAACCGCACCCGCATCGGCCTGCTGATCCGCGCCGGCGTCGAGAACACCGAAATGGTCGAGGCGCTCGGCTATCGCATCACGCGCCTGTTCGTCGGTGTGTTCATGGCAGGCTCCGCGCTCGCCGGTCTCGGCGGCGTGATGTGGGGGCTCTATCGCGAACAGGTGAATGCCGCGATGGGCGGTGAGCTTCTGGTGCTGGTGTTCATCGTGGTCATCATCGGCGGGCTCGGCTCGGTGACCGGCTGCTTCATCGGCGCGCTGCTGGTCGCGCTTGCCACCAACTACGCCGGCTTCCTCGTGCCGAAGCTCGCGCTCGTCACCGACATCGCGCTGATGGTCGCGGTGCTGCTGTGGCGCCCGCGCGGCCTTTACCCGGTGACCAGCCGATGATGCCCAGGGTGATGCCGCTCTCGGGCGATCCTCCGCGCAGCCGCGTGCTCGCGGTCGTGTTGATCGTGATCATGGTCGGGCTGGCGTTCGCGCCGTTTCTCTTCCCCGGGGCCAAGCCGCTCAACGTCGCGGCCAAGGTCTGCATCTTCATCGCGCTCGCGGCGTCGTACGATCTGCTGCTCGGCTATACCGGCGTGGTCTCGTTCGCGCACACGATGTTTTATGGCGTCGGCAGTTACGGCGTGGCGATCGCGCTCTATTCGCTCGGCGCGCGCTGGGATGCGATCGGCCTCGGGCTCGCAATCGCGCTGCCGCTCGCCGCGTTGCTGGCGCTCGCGATCGGCCTGTTCTCGCTGCGCGTACAGACGATCTTCTTCGCAATGATCACCCTGGCGGTCGCATCCGCCTTCCTGGTGCTGGCCTCGCAGCTCTCATGGCTCACCGGCGGCGAGGACGGCCGCAGCTTCCGCGTTCCGGAATTGCTGCAGCCCGGCACGGTGTTCGTCCCGCGCGACGTGCTGGGCGTCGCCGTCACCGGCCGCACGCTGACCTACTATCTGGTGTTCGTGTCCTGTGCGCTGCTGTTCCTGCTGCTGCTGCGGGTCGTGAACTCGCCGTTCGGCCGCGTGCTGCAGGCGATCCGCGAAAATCCGTTCCGTGCCGAGGCGCTCGGCTACCGGATCGTGATCCACCGCACCTTGGCGAACGTGCTTGCCGCGGTGGTCGCGGCTGCGGTCGGCGCGCTCAACGCGCTGTGGCTGCGTTACACCGGACCCGACACCGCGCTGAGCTTCAACATCATGCTCGATATCCTGCTGATCGTCGTGATCGGCGGCATGGGCACGATGTACGGCGCGATCATCGGCGGCACGCTCTTCGTGCTGGCGCAGAACTATCTGCAGGCCTTGATGGGGACGGTCTCGACTGCGGCCGGCGAGGCGGGCTTGCCGCTGCTGCCGAGCCTGTTCCACCCGGACCGCTGGCTGCTCTGGCTCGGCATCCTGTTCATCGCCAGCGTCTATTTCTTTCCCTCCGGCATCGTCGGCAAGCTGCGCGGCGGATCGGGGTGAGGGCGCTTCCGTGGCGATGAAAGCACCGCGCGGCCCGGTCTGAGCCCAAGTTGCATTCCGGCAACACATTGGAAAAAGCGGACAATCCTACGATTTTTGGTCCCCCGGTGATCACATTTTGATCCGAAGATCGCTTCGGTTGAGTCCTGTCCAGCCTGGCTCCGCGTGAGCCTTGGACCAGACAGTCGGGGGAGGGGTGAATGAGCCCGCAGCGATCCGACCTATTGCCGACGTTGCACGGGACGCTTGGCCTTATCGGTGCCGGACTGGTTGGTGTCGGTCTTGGTATTGGTGTTGCTGCCGGCATTTTCCACGGCAGAGCGCCGGTCGAGGCCACCACACCGCAAGCGAGCGCAATGGCCGAGGTCGGTCGCGATGGTGGCGCGGCTGTGACTGCCCCTCAACAAATGCTGCAGCCCGCCGCGCCAATGGTGGCGATCGTGCCGGCGGGCACGCCCGATCCAGTGCAGAACGATGCCGAGGCGGCAGCGCCCCCGGTCGACGTCGCCGGGATAACCAGCGTCGGCGCTACTGTGCCCGACGCTCGTGAGATGCTGCCGCCCGTCACGCCGCTCGAAACGATGGCGCCGGCCGGCACGCCCGACCCGGTGCAGAGGGATGTCGAGCCGTCAGCGCCCCCAATTGAACTCGCCGGGACAGGCAGCGTCGGCGCTGCTGTGTCCGACCCTCATCAGATGCTGCCGCCCGTCACGCCGCTCGAAACGATGGCGCCGGCAGGCACGCCCGACCCGGTGCAGAACGATGTCGAGGCGTCAGCGCCCCCCATTGAACTCGCCGGCATAAGCAGCGTCGGCGCTGCCGTGTCCGACCCTTGTGAGATACTGCCGCCCGCCGCGCCGCTCGCGGCGGTCACGCCGGCGCGCGATCCGGTGCAGGATGATGCCGAGGCCGCAGTGCCGCCGGTCGACATCGCCGGAACCGAGAGCATCGGCGCCGCTACTCCCGATGCTGATGAGATGCTGCCGCCCGCCACGCCACCCGTGCTCGTGTCCCTGTTCAGGTCTGCCCCGGCGGAAGAGAACCTCAAGCCGGTCGTGCGCGTGGTTGAAACGCCCAACGAATGCCTCGTGGCCGAAATCTGCATCGACGATTATCTGTGGTCGTTCTACGAACGGACGCCCAAAGTCGACACCAACAGGGTGAAGCAGCGCATCAAGGCGTTGGTCAGGAAGAAGGGCAAGACGCGCACCGTCACCAAAACCGTTACCAGGTACGTCGTCGCGGACTTCACGTGGAAAGATCCGATCGCGGCGCAAAGGGCCGGCATGTCGGTCAAGGACTATGTGATCGGCGGGATGGATCGCCGCTTCAAGCTGAAGCTCTACTACGCGCTTCGCACCATGGACGAGGCCGGGTTCATGCCGGGCATCACCAGCGCATTCCGCGACGATTACCGGCAGGGGATCGCAAGCGGCAACAAGGCGGCGAGCGACAGCTCATATCATGGCGGCAGCCGTCGCGGCGGGTACGGCCACGGGCTTGCGGCCGATCTCGTGAGCGTCAAGGGCGACACCCGCCTGCAACGATTCGCCTCGACCGTCGAACTGTGGAAGTGGATCGATGTGCGCGAGAAGGAACTCGGGGTCGGACGCCCGTATCTTGATCGAGACCCGCCGCATGTCGGGCCGATCGACGGCAAGGAGTATGCCGCCAAGCGCGGCAGAGCGAGGGTTAAACTCGCGGGATCAGCACCGAGCAGGCGTCATCCGGTCGCCGTGGGCGGCAATCCGGGCGTGATGAAACCCGCAGCAAAAGCAGGATCGGTGAGAGTGGGAAGCATCTGACCGGTATCGAGAACGCGCCAGCGTCTACGTGTTTCCCTCCGGCACCGTCGGCAAGCTGCGCGGCGGACCGAGCCAAGCCGATCCCGACCTGTTTCGGATATCGAGCTGCGCGAACAAGATGCAGTTGTCCGACTGGAGGGAGACCGGCGATGGACATGCGGTCGACACTGACGCAGCTCTGTGAGGCCTTCAACGCGCACGATCTCGATCGCATCATGGCGTTTTTTTCCGACGATTGTGTCCTGGAGATGCCGAGGGGAAGCAAGCCTTGGGGTTCTCGTTTCGAGGGCAAACGCAACGTACGCGAGGCGCTGGCAACCCGCTTTGAAGGCCTGCCCGATGTCCACTACGGCAACGATGAGCATTTTGTGGATTCGGCTGCGAATACCGGCATCTCAAAATGGACGCTCACGGGCACGACCCGCGACGGGACGAGAAAAGAGGTCCAAGGCTGTGACTTCTACACGTTTCGCAACGGGAAGGTGATCCGGAAGGACTCGTACTGGAAAATCGTGGAGTAGGCGTGCGCTGTTGGTCCAACGGGGAAGCGGACACGCGGCGGACAAACGAAACCCAGTGCACCGGTTCCGATGCACTGGGCTCGTCGGGTCGATCAGAGGTTAGTCCATGATGGTGATGACTTTACGGGTACTCGGTTCCACGAAGTACACGTGATTATCCGAGTAGACGTATTGATACTTGGTCACGCTCGGGCCCCAATCCGCCGGAACCGGGCTCAAGCGCACGTCTGCCGGCAGCGTCGCACCGACCGCAACCTTCTCCTTGAACGTCACGGGCGCGACCTTCTGGGTCGTCACGTACTGCTTGATCTTCGTACGCTGATCAGGGGCGAGTTCCACCGTCGCGGTCTGTGCGAACGCACCGGAACTCAGGAGCGCCGCAGCGGCGAGAATCATAAAGCGTTTCATATGGTTCCTCCTCTCGTGCACCTGGTGCACGGTCGATAACGCATCGACACGGAAGACGTTCATTGCATCGGCGACGATTGATGCAGTTTCGTTTTGCGGGAAGAAACGTTTTGAATAGCACTCGAAGAGGCGCGGCGACGCGCGTGCGATCATTCCGCGATGATGCTCTTCATCCGGTGCACCACTGCATCCGGAAGCACGTCCAGATACGGACCAACGAAGAAATCCTCTCCCGAGCCTTCGCCGAAGTAGCGGTCGTGTGCCGCGATCATCGCCCGCACCGGATCGAGGCACTTCGGCACTGAATCGACGATCAAGTCGCCAAGGTTGGACGCCGGGTTATCTTTCCGGAACCGCGTGTCCGACACCACGGTTCGCGCGATGCAGTCGGTCGCCGACCGCACGTATGCCCGGGTCGCAGCGTCTCGCTGCTGCAGCGAAAGTTGGTGCGTAGGCGTTTCGCCGACCGAGCCGGCAACACCGACGACAAGCGTCGCCGCCGCAAGTTTCGATAGAATCATATTCAATCCCCAGCCCCGACGCAGGATACAACAAGTTTCCTTGCGAGGCACGCTGGAGTTCCAAACGCGGTTCCGAAACTCGCTCGCCGTGCGAGCGAACAGCCCTCGCCGGAACAAAGCCCTGCGGAAACCATTCAGAGGTGGGGCTGGCAACCGCGCGCTTTTAAGAGGAGTTCCCTATGAAACGCATGATGATGGTAACCGGTGCCGCGATCGCTTTGGCGCTTGCAGCATCCAGCCCTTCCTTCGCTCAAGGTGTCGGCGTCCAGGTCGGTCCTGTCGGCGCCGGCATTACGTTCGCGCCGGAGCAGCGCACCCGCATCAAGGAATATGTCGTGAAGGAACGCGTAGCGCCGGTCACGGTGCGTGAACGCATCGCAGTCGGCACTCGGTTGCCGGCAGATGTCGAGCTCCGCGCCGTTCCGTCCGACTGGGGTCCTTCCGTGAGCAGGTACCGCTATATCTACTCAGGCGACAATGTGTACTTCGTTGAGCCTTCAAGCCGTGAAATCGTTCACGTCATCGACTAGGCCATTCGGCAAAGCATCAAAGAGCCCGGCCTCAAGCCGGGCTCTTTGCTGCGCGGGAGATGCGCACTGCGCAGCGTCCTGAGTGCGGAGCCGCGATCATTGAGTTTCTTCCAATGCTTCATTGTAGGATCTTGCCGGAACTCCTCGGTGAGCCTCCCGGAAGCTGGCGAGTGGGATCGCCGCGCTGATGCCGAGCAGGCTGGTATCGATGCACTCGATGATGAGTTGCTCCAAAGCCGTCATCCGCTCGATCAGGCGAGCCTCAAGGCGGCCGGCCGCGATGCACGCGTTGGAAACGCACCACAGGTAAGGAATATCGGTGCTGTCGTCGCCGAAGCGCACCTTCACGCCCGCCGGCACGAAGAAGACGGGCGGCAAAATGAGTTGCAAACGTGCGGCTCCTTTGTCACCGCTTACGATGAGGTCAGCACGAATGACCTGCTGGCCCGTACTCATTGTCCCTACGGAGCTGGTTCGGCAAATGCTTCCGCCGTCGGGGACCTGGAAGCAGGTCTTCCGCCAGGGCGAGAAAGAGATTTCGTTTATCGGTCGCGCGCCGCGGGGCACGAGGACGCTTTGGATCGTGTCCTGGTCCTGAGCGCATGTTTCGGTCGAAATGGCAGCGCCAGCGATCCCGGCTACGACGAGTATTTTCCAGCTTTGACTAACCTGCACCACGCGAGCCACCTGTTAGCGATGCGTTGCCAGGAATCTGGTCACGAGAGGCGACCAGATCGGGATGGTTTCCGGAGAGCCGAAAAAGGCATGACCTTCCTCGCCGAAGTCCGGCATCAAATGATATTCAGCCTTGCCGCCCGCACCCGTGTATGCCTCGAACAGTCGCTGCGACAGTTCGGGCCCGAAAAAGGTATCGTTCTTGATGTAGATCCACAGCATGGGCGTTCGGGCCGTCCGACCGAACTCGCGCGCGGTGTCGACCAATTTGTCGGGCGCGCAATTGTTGTTGGGCTTTCCATCGACGCGCCCGCCGCGACCTGCCGCGAACGTCACTATGGCCGAGATCGCCCTGCTGTTCTTGCTCGACAGGGCGATTGCGCCCCATCCGCCGCCGGATTGACCAACGACGACAACGCCCTCCGGGGCGCTGAGCTTTTGCTCGATGAAATAGTCGATCACCCACTGGTCGACCGCGGCGACGGCGAGCCCCGGATTGCGGAAGTTGGCCTCCGAGCATTTTCCGACCGTCCCGAGATAGGCGCTGAACACGCCTTCATCGGGCAGCGAGAGCGCCGCCGCTCCGAAGCCTGGCCGAACGGGGACGACGACCAGGTTTCCTTGTTTTGCAAACCACAAGGCAGCCTCCCTGAACTCGACGATGGGAATGAAGCTTCGCGCGGTGGGATCGAGCGACTCCCCGTGATTCATCACCACCAGCTTCAGCGGTCCATCAATCAGCGGCCTGGCGACGAAGGCCAGAACCGGGATCGGAAGCGGCAGAAAGACGAGCCTTTCTTCGATCTGTGTAGGCCGCGGCTGATCGGCCGCGGCTCTGCCCTGTGCCCCCGGCGCAATGAGCAAAACTGCGGCCGTGAACAAACCTGCGGCAAGAGATCTGATCCTTCGTTGCGCACCCATGGCTGTCATGCTGCTCAGTTCGAGGTAGGTCCCCATACAGCAAAGGTTGGTGCGAACAGCTTGGCGCGGGACGTGCGCTGACCGCAGGCTGTCTTTCTGCAAGTCGGTGCTTGCGCTGCCCGACCGGAGGCCACCCATTCGCGGAAACAGTGGGAACTGGATCCGGCATGGCCGAGAAGAAATTATCCGCAATCACCGATCCCGTCTCTTAGAACTTGCCTGCGCGGAACCGAGTGGCGATCGTTCGATCAGCAAGATGAAGAGTGTCGGCTTGATCGGCTGCGCGGGCAAGCGAACAAAGGTCTATCGACCATATCCTTTTGGCTCACACAGCAAGCGACTCGAATGATCACCTGCCTGGACAATTTCGTGCACACTCGCGTGGGGCAGAACTCCGGATCGCTACAAGAGGAGGTGGCCATGACGTGTCGAATGTCGCTGCGGCGTCCAAGCATGGTGACGAGAGAGGGCCCGTTCTATACGCAGCCGCCTGACGAAAAGATCAACCTGGGTAAACGGGCGTCTCCTGTGAACCGTGCCGTCATCATCACCGCGACTGTCGCCGCGTTCGCATTCGTCGCCGCTGCGGTCGGTGGGCTGTTCACGCCGGCAGTCTATTTGCTGGCGGGTGCGCCCTAAGCGCGTACCGCTGCCGCCAGGGCGGACGTGTCTTCGGTGGTTGCAGGGCGACACACAGGCGGTGCACGGGCCTCCGGATTAGACCAATACGCCGCCTGCTGCGAATTCGTCTCTCCGTACGGGCTTTGCTGCTGGGCCTTCATCGAGCTGCGGAGCGGTCCACCGTTCGCTTCTGCGTATGGCAATCAGATGTTTGCACCACGGACAAAGTGAACGTGTGCGACCTTGGCGGGTTGAACTTCGGCTTTAGATGGAGTGAGGAGGGCCTGGAGATGACAACGACAGTATTGCTGATGACGATATTGACCGGAATAAATCATACCGTCGTCGCCGAGTATGATACCCCGTCGGCTTGCGAGGCCGCAGCACAAGCACATCGGAAGGTCCTTTTGGAGAACTCCATCACCATGGTCTATTCTTGTTCTCCCAAAACGGGTTCACGCTGACGAACTGCAGGATCGGGCGTCTGGCCTTGCCACGCGTGATGGCGTGTCGCATGTCACGCGTTCTTCCTCGCCTCAAAACGCGATTTGCGAGCGTAGCGGGGTGAGGGTTGTGAACGGTACCGGAGGCCACGCGTCGGCCGGAAGCCGCCGCCAGTCATGGCGTGGCTGGTTTCGCTTCCCGGTGCGGGGGTTCTTGCTGCTGCGAACCGGCAAGCGCGGGTTCGCCGCGATATCGCGCGAGTACGAACAGCCGCAGCGCCGACGATAAGTTGCCCCGCTCGCCCCGGTCGTGATCGACCATCGCGATGAGCTCCGAGAGCGTGAGGCCCCGTTCCGCTGCTATCTCCTTTGCCGCCGACCAGAACGCATCTTCGAGACTGACGCTCGTCTTGTGACCATTGATGACGACAGATCGCTTTGCGACTGGCGATTTCATGATCCGGACTCTCCCGGCTTGCGCCATTGCGCGCAGCTCGCTGACGCGGCTCGCATCGGAACGATAGGCGCTCGGCGATTCGGCAATCGTCTCACGTCGCACGATCTCCGCACATCGGGCGAAATTCCGAAATTGTCCTAAAGGACAGCGGCCAGTACCTAAGGATGATACCGCTCGTTCCCGATTTGCCATTAGGTTCATGAGTTGGCCGACAGACACCGACGGCCAGGAACTGGCTCGGTTTTCGCAGCCAAGCAGGAGGTCGTAAATGAGCGAGAAGATCGGATTGGAAGCGATTTCGCGTCGAAGGATGTTTTCCCTTTTAGGGCTGGCGGCCGCGGCAAGCCTTGCAGTGCCGGCGACGGTGCTCACCGCAACTGACGCTGAGGCCCGCGTTGGTAATCCGGGCTCAGCCGTGAGCATTGCTGGCGCAAATCGGCGTGATCGTCGTCAGGATCGGCGCTATAAGAAGAAGAAGAAAAAGTAGCTTCCTAACCCCACACGGTTCGCGCTCGGGGCCGGATGCCGCACCATCGCGGCAGCCTTGGTGGTGGCGCATGAACGGGCGCGAGGCGCGCACGCCCTTGTCGCCGATCAGCGCGCCGCCTGCCAGGATCGCGAACGCGATCAGGCAGGCGCGCAACGCGAGCTGACGCCGCGAATTGCGCGGCAACCCCGCCGTGAGCCCGATGAAGGCCGGCGTCAGCCCGACCGGGTCGACCACGACGAACAGCGTGACCAGCGCCGAGACCAGAAAATCGAGCGGGAGAGTCATCGGGACGGCCGCGTTTCGCGAGGAACCGGGAGGCCATCCGTGGCATGCCGCAGGGGTTGCGGCGACGCGGCCTCGGGTGCCTTCGGAGCCGCCAGCAACCTATTGAAAAAACAAAGGAAATTATCACCAGAATTGCGCGCTTTGAGGTGGCCCGGCACAGCCAAATCACCTATATGAATCGCAGACTGAATCGCTTTTCCGGATTCCCCCTTTGGCCGATAACGAAGACGACAAGCCCGGCGAGCCTTCCTCGCCCTCGGACGTCCGTCCCGTGTCCATCACGGACGAGATGAAGCGCTCGTATCTCGATTACGCGATGAGCGTGATCGTGGCGCGTGCGCTCCCCGATGCGCGCGACGGGTTGAAGCCGGTGCACCGGCGCATCCTCTATTCGATGCACGAGAACGGGCACACGCCCGACAAGAAGCATGTGAAGTCGGCGCGCATCGTCGGCGACGTGATGGGCAAATATCACCCGCACGGCGATCAGGCGATTTACGACGCGCTGGTGCGCATGGCGCAGGACTTCTCGATGCGCCTGCCGCTGATCGACGGGCAGGGCAATTTCGGCTCGGTCGACGACGATCCGCCCGCGGCGATGCGCTACACCGAAAGCCGCTTGACCAAGGCCGCGATGGCGCTGCTTGCGGACATCGACGAAGACACGGTCAATTTCCAGGAGAACTACGACGGCAACGAACGCGAGCCGGTCGTTATGCCGGCGCGCTTCCCGAACCTGCTGGTCAACGGCGCCGGGGGCATCGCGGTCGGCATGGCCACCAATATCCCGCCGCACAATCTCGGCGAGGTGGTCGATGCCTGCGTCGCGCTGATCGACGATCCCGGTCTTTCGATCGAGGACCTGATCGGCATCGTGCCGGGGCCGGACTTCCCGACCGGCGGCATCATCCTCGGCCGTCAGGGCATCCGCTCGGCCTATCACCTCGGCCGCGGCTCGATCATGATGCGCGGCAAGGTCTCGATCGAGACGCTGCGCGGCGACCGCGAGGCGATCATCGTCACCGAGATCCCGTATCAGGTGAACAAGGCCTCGATGGTCGAGCGCATCGGCGAGTTGTGGCGCGAGAAGAAGATCGAGGGGATCGCCGCGCTGCGCGATGAATCCGACCGCGACGGCTACCGCGTGGTGATCGAAATCAAGCGCGACGCGATGGCCGACATCGTGCTCAACCAGCTCTACCGGTTCACGGCGCTGCAATCCTCGTTCGGCGCCAACATCGTCGCGCTCGACAGCGGCCGTCCGCAGGTGATGAACCTGAAGGACCTGCTCACGACCTTCGTGGCGTTCCGCGAGGAGGTCGTTTCCCGCCGCACCAAATTCCGTCTCAACAAGGCGCGCGACCGCACGCATATCCTGGTCGGCCTCGCCATCGCGGTCGCCAATATCGACGAAGTGATCCGCACCATCCGCGCCTCGAAGGATGCCAACGAGGCGCGTGAGTCGTTGATGACGCGCGACTGGCCGGCGCAGGACGTCGCGGCTCTTCTGTTGCTGATCGACGATCCGCGCCACAAGCTCGCGGCCGACGGCACCTATCGGCTGTCCGACGTGCAGGCGAAGGCGATCCTCGATCTGCGCCTGCAGCGCCTCACGGCGCTCGGCCGTGACGAGATCAAGGACGAGCTCGACAAGCTGGCCGCCGAGATTGCCGATTACCTCGACATCCTGCGCTCGCGCGCGCGCATCCAGGCGATCGTCAAGGAAGAGCTGGCGCAGGTGAAGAAGGACTTCGCCACGCCGCGCCGCACCCAGATCGTCGAGCAAACCGACGAGGTCGAGGACGAGGACCTGATCCAGCGCGAGGACATGGTCGTGACGGTGTCGCATCTCGGCTACGTCAAGCGCGTGCCGCTCTCGACCTACCGCGCCCAGCGGCGCGGAGGGAAGGGGCGGGCGGGCATGCAGACGCGCGACGAGGATTTCGTCACCCGGCTGTTCGTCGCCAATACGCATACCCCGGTGCTGTTCTTCTCCTCGCACGGTCGCGTCTACAAGCAGAAGGTCTGGCGCTTGCCGCTGGCGGCGCCCCAGGCGCGCGGCAAGGCGCTGATCAACATCCTGCCGCTCGATCAGGGCGAGACGATCAACACCATCATGCCGCTGCCCGAGGACGAGGCGAGCTGGGACAAGCTCGACGTGATGTTCGCGACCACGCGCGGCACCGTGCGGCGCAACAAGCTGTCGGATTTCTCCGACGTGCGCCCGTCCGGCATCATCGCGATGAAGCTCGACGAGGGCGACGGCATCGTGAACGTGCAGATCTGCACCGAGACCGACGACGTGCTGCTCACCGCGGCAGGCGGCCAGTGCATCCGCTTCCCGGTCACCGACGTGCGCGTGTTCGCCGGCCGCACCTCGATGGGCGTGCGCGGCATCGCGCTCGAGGAAGGCGACAAGCTGATCTCGCTGTCGATCCTGCGCCATGTCGAGGCGACCGCCGACGAGCGCGCCGCCTACCTGAAGCGCGCGAGCGCGGTGCGGCGTGGCGAGGAAGGCGAGGAGGGCGCGCCCGACACCGAGGACGCCGGCAGCGACGCGATCGAGCTCGGCGAGCAGCGTTATGTCGAGATGTCGGAGGCCGAGCAGTTCGTGCTGACCGTGTCGGAGAACGGCATGGGCAAGCGCACGTCCTCGTATAATTATCGCACCACCGGCCGTGGCG
>Ga0207683_10004132_pt1 | contig 12556 bp, 15 predicted proteins | sample KBSM73metaG_FD_184333 | JGI IMG/M metagenome (GOLD analysis project Ga0207683, IMG submission 184333) | Miscanthus rhizosphere microbial communities from Kellogg Biological Station, Michigan, USA - KBS M7-3 metaG (SPAdes) (version 2) | ecosystem: Host-associated > Plants > Roots > Rhizosphere >...
GGGCCGCACCTCTGGATCTGGGCGGCGACCGGCGACGCGGAGACGTCTATGTGGCAGGCGGACCTCTTCGGCGGCGCGGTCTTCGTGCTCGGCGCCGAGGGCAAAGGCCTGCGCCCGCTCGTGCGCCGGACGTGCGACGACGCCGTCTCGATCCCGCTCCACGGGCAGGTCGAGTCGCTGAACGTCAGCGTCGCAGCGGCATTGCTGCTCTACGAGGCCCGGCGGCAGCGGCGTGGCTGAGCCGACCCTGTACCTGTTCGATGGATACAACCTCCTGCACGCCGGTGACATCGAGGACCCGCGCGAGCTGGTCGATCGGCTGGCGAGCTTCGTCGCCGTCAGCGGGGCCCACGGGGTGATCGTCTTCGACGGCGTGGGCGAGGAGAGGGTGCACGGCCCGCTCGAGGTGCGCTACGCCGAGCATGCCGACGCGTTGCTCGAGCGGCTCGCGGCCGAGCACCGCACGACCGAGGTCGTCTGCCTCGTCTCGTCCGACGCGGCGATCAGAGGGACGTCGGGGCAGGAGGTACAGAAGCGCAGCTCGCGAACCTTTCTGGACGACCTCGAGCGGCCGAAACACGAGGACCCGGGCCGATCGCAGCTACGGGATCGTGTGGACGAAGAGACGCGAAAACGTCTGGAGAAGCTGAGGAGAGGGCAAGGGTCCGGTTAATCCGGATAACGCGCAAGGTCTTGTAAACGTACTGGGACCTTGCTATTTTCACCTCAACCTCAAGGTGAGGCTTGGTCAGCTCGCCGTCCTCCAACGAGGGGGAGCCGTGCCCGCTCGCACAGCACAGACCGTCTACTCACCCCAGAAGCTCCAGCGCGAGCTCGCCGACCTGCAGCTGGTCATGCGTGCCCGCAACGGCGACCAACGCTCGCTCGACGAGCTGATCCGGCGCTACTCCGGCTTCGTCCGGCTGAAGGCGAGCTCGTACTTCCTCGCCGGCGGCGACTCCGAGGACCTGATCCAGGAAGGGCTGATCGGCCTCTACAAGGCCGTGCGCGACTTCAGCCCGGAGAAGTCCTCGTTCCGCAGCTTCGCCGAGCTCTGCGTCACGCGGCAGATCATCACCGCGATCAAGACGGCGACCCGGTACAAGCACGCGCCGCTGAACAGCTACGTCTCGTTCAGCCACACGCCGGCCGGCCAGGAATCCGACGGCGACTGCACTCTCGGCGACGCGCTGCCCGGGCCGTCGGTCGACGACCCGTCCGTCTGCGTGATCTCGACGGAAGAGCTGCAGAGCCTCGTGTTCACGCTCGGCTCCGGCCTCTCGAAGCTCGAGGCGGACGCGCTCAAGCTGTACCTCGAGGGCGAGTCGTACGAGACGATGGCCGAGCGCCTGGGGTGCGACACGAAGACGATCGACAACGCGCTCCAGCGCGTGAAGCGCAAGGTGCTCGCGCACCAGGAGTCACGCCAAGTGCTGCAGTAGGCACTTGCGCAGCCGGATATCTTTCTGATATCAAGATATCCGCATGGCTCGACCGCGTCGCGACGAGGACTACACCGCGCTGTACGTGCGGATTCCGTCTGCCGAGGCCGAGAAGCTCCACCGCGCTGCGGACGTCCTCGGGCGGCCCAAGCGCGAGCTGATCACGCGCCTAGTCGCGCAGTTCGACCCGGCCGACCCCGTCTGGACACGAGAGGTCGCCGGGCCGCAGGTCGCGGCCCAGGCGGACTGGGCGGTGGGGCAGCACTCGTTCAGGCCAGCGGCGGAGATGGAGATCTTGACGCCGGCCCAGCTGGCCGGGCTCCTGCAGGTCGACGAGGACGTCGTGATCGAGCTCGCGGAGCAGCGCGAGCTACCGGGCCGCAAGGTTGGAGAGGAGTGGCGGTTCTCGCGCGAGGCGATCCTCGCGTGGCTCGCCGAAGAAGAATGAGGATCGGCCGGCTCGAGCGCGCGTGGGGCGCCGAGGCGCTGCGGCCGGCCGTCGGCTGGAAGGTCTGGCGGGTCGAGAGCGGCCTGCTCGTCAGCGCGCTCTACGGGAACCCGTGGCCGGTGGACGAGCCGATCCACGCGGTCTGCCCGCGGCACGACCACGAGGCGCCTTCGCCGTTGTGCGAGTGCGGCATCCACGCCGGTCGCGAGCTCGCGGCATGGGAGCACTACCTGCGCGTGGGCTCTGAGTCGCGTGTCTTCGGCCGGGTCCTGCTCTGGGGATCGACGGTGGAGGGCGAGCACGGGTGGCGGGCGGCCTACGCACGGCCGGTGGAGATCTACGTGCCTGCCGTCGTCACCGAGGCGACCGACGGCCTGAGTGCCTACGGCGTTCCGGTGCACGAGCCGGTCCGAGAGGCGTTGCCCGCGTGAACCCACTCATCCCGATGGTGATCGAGCAGACCTCGCGCGGCGAGCGCTCGTTCGACATCTACTCGCGCCTGCTCAACGACCGGATCGTGATGGTCGGCTCGGCGATCGACGACGAGGTCGCGAACGTCGTCGTGGCGCAGCTCCTGCACCTCGAGTCCGACGACCCCGACAAGGACATCTCGGTCTACGTCAACTCGCCGGGCGGCGACGTCTACGCCGGCCTCGCGATCTACGACACGATGGCCTTCGTGAAGCCGGACGTGCGGACGATCTGCGTCGGCATGGCGATGTCGATGGGAGCGGTCATCCTCGCCGCCGGGACCAAGGGCAAGCGGAGCGCGCTCCCGAACGCCAAGATCCTGATCCATCAGGTCTGGACGGGCCAGTTCGGCGGCCAGGCCTCCGACGTCGAGATCCGTGCCCGTGAGGTGATCGACCTGAAGAAGCGGGTCGAGGCGATCATCGCCGACCACTCGGGCCAGCCGCTCGAGCGCGTCGCGCAGGACATGGACCGCGACAACTTCATGACGGCCGCCGAGGCCGTCGACTACGGCCTGATCGACGAGATCATGGCGAGCCGCGGCGCTAGGCTCAACCAAGCGCCGGAGTAGCTCAGCTGGTCAGAGCAACCGCCTTGTAAGCGGTAGGTCGTGGGTTCGAATCCCGCCTCCGGCTCTCCGCGAAAACCGATCCGCTCTTCGCCCTGTACGGACCAGAAGGTTCCGAGCGAAAGGAGCGGGGATGGGAACAGCTCGTCTGATCACCCGCACGAGGGCCTTCCTAGGGTTGCTCGTGCTCGGCGCGGCATTGGTGTTCGCCGCGCCGCTAGGTGCGGCGAAGCCGACCGCGTACACGGTCGTGCCGCTGATCTCCAACCAACCTACGTTGGCGCCGATGACCGACCCGGATCTGCAGAACGCGTGGGGCCTGACCTCGGGCCCGACGACGCCGTGGTGGGTCTCCGACAACGCCGTCAACAAGTCGACGCTGTACAACGCCGCCGGGGTGAAGCAGGGCCTGATCGTCTCGGTGCCCGGCGCTCCGACCGGGACGGTGTTCAACACGACCGCCGGCTTCAACCTGCCGACCGGCGGGAGGGCGCTGTTCCTGTTCGACGGTGAGGACGGGATAGTCAGTGCCTGGAACGGCGCGCAGGGCACGACGGCGATCGTCCCCGGTGACGGTGACCAGTCCGCCACCGGCGCTGTCTACAAGGGCCTGGCGATTGCGACCACGCCCAGTGGGCCGGAGCTGTTCGCGGCCGACTTCCACAACAACAAGATCGACGTGTTCGACAGCAACTTCAAGCTCCTGTCGAACACCGGCTTCAGCGACCCGTCCATGCACAAGGGGTTCGCCCCGTTCGACGTGCAGGTGATCGGCAACCGCGTGTTCGTCTCGTATGCACGCCAGGACGCGGACGCGCATGACGACTCACCTGGTCAGGGCCGGGGCTTCGTGGACGTCTACGACCTCTCCGGAAACCTGCTCGGCGGGATCAACGGCCACGGCCAGCTGAACTCACCGTGGGGCCTGGCGATGGCTCCGGCGAGCTTCGGCACGTTCGCAGGCGACTTGCTCGTCGGGAACTTCGGCGACGGGCACATCAACGCCTACCGCGAGTCGTCGCCGAACACGTTCGTGCACGACGGCAAGCTGCGGGGTGCCGACAACAGGCCGCTCGAGATCGACGGCCTCTGGGCACTCCAGTTCGCGCAGGGCGGGAACAACGGCACTGCGGGAACGCTCTACTTCACGGCCGGCCCGAACGGCGAGGCCGACGGGCTCTTCGGCCGGATCCAAGTGGGCTGACGGCGCCCAGCGGGCGGCGCGCGCTACGTGTGCGCGCCGCCCACCTCTTCGATCAGGTCGGCCGCGCGAACCGTGCCCGGCTGCGACTGGAGCCGCCGTGACGCCTCAGCCAACCGTTCGTTCGGCGTCGAGACCAGCCGGTCGATCGCGTCGTGCAGCTGGGCGTCCTCGAACTCGTAGGTCGGCAACCGCACGCCGAAGCCGCATTCCGCCATCCGCTGCGCGTTGTCGTGCTGGTCCCAGAAGAGCGGCAGCACCACCATCGGCTTGCCGAAGTGGATCGACTCGGTGACCGTGTTGTTGCCGCCGTGCGTGATCACGAGGTCGGCGTGGGGGAGGATCGCCGGCTGCGGCAGGAACTCGGCGCCGGTCATGTTCGGCGCGAGCTCGATCAGCTCGTGCTGCGGCCCTTTGCTGACGACGTAGCGGTGCGGCGTCTCGGCCAGCGCGGCCACGAGCCTGTTCATCAGCTCGACGTCCGCCGAGCCGAGGCTGCCGAGGCTGACGTAGACGAGCGCGCCCTCACCGGCCGTCGGCTCCCACTGCACGTCGACCGAGCGCACGCACGAGTCGAGCCGCCGCCAGCGCTCGCCGAGTGAACGGGAACGCCGGTAGTCGGCCTCGGCCGGGTAGAGGTACAGGTTCAGGGACGGCGACTCGTGGATGAACTCGAGCTCGGGCAGCGGCGGCGCGCCGCGCTCCTCGCAGAACGCCGAGAACTCGCGCTGCAGCGGCTCGTGCAGCTCGCGGTAACGCGACCGGAAGTCGTCCCAGGCGGCCGGGTCTCCGGTCGGGTAGCCCGAGAAGGTCGGCGGCAGCTCGGTGTCCTTCAGCTCCAGCGGGTTGCAGGAGACGATCCGCACCCAGGGGAGGCCGCTTGCCGGGACCGACGGGAAGCCGACGACGTTGTCCTGGACGATCACGTCGGGCTCGAGCTCGCCGAAGATCTCGCGCAGCCGGTCGTCCACGTAGCGCGCGCCGTCGACGAGCTCCTCCCAGACGGGCAAGATGAACGTCTCGAGCTGATCGATCGTCGGCTTGCGGAACTCGGGCGCTGTCTCGCGGACGAAGTCCTTCCAGAACTGGCCCGGCGCCTCCTCGACCTCGGGCGGCGGCTTCAGGCGCATGAGCGCCTCGCGAAAGCCCTGCGCCTCGAGCGTGCCGGCGAACGACTCCTCGACGACGAACGTCACCTCATGGCCGCGCTCGAGCAGCACACGGCCGATCCCGACGCAGTTGTTCGTCGGGCCGAACGCGCCCTCGGGGAAGAAGACGACCTTCACGCGGCCGAAAGGGCCTGCTCGAGGTCGGCCCAGAGCTCGTCGGCCTCCTCGAGGCCGACACTGAGGCGAAGCAAGCCCGGCGGGACGCGGTCGCCCTCCCAGCGCGCGCGGCCCTCGAGCACCGAGTGCGCGCCGCCGAGGCTCGTCGCGTTGCCGATCACGCGAAGCGAGGTTTCCACCGCGAGCGCGGTCGCCGCGTCGGCGACGTCGAATGAGAGCAGCCCGCTGAAGCCGGGGTAGCGCACCAGCTCCACGGCAGGGTGCTCGCCCAGGCGCCTGGAGATCTCGGTCGCGGTCGCGGTGTGGCGCTCCATCCGGAGCGGCAGGGTCTTCAGCGAGCGCGAGAGCAGCCAGCAGGGGTCTGGTGCGGCGACGATCCCGGTACGCGTGCGGAACTCGTGGAGGCGCTGCGCGTCGTCCGCCGAGCGGCAGACGACAGCGCCTAGCAGGACGTCGTCGTGGCCGCCGAGGTACTTCGTCGCGCTATGCAGCACGAAGTCGGCGCCGGCCTGGAGCGGGCGCAGGTAGACCGGCGTCGCCGCGGTCGAGTCGACGAGGACGCGCGCCGGGTGAGCCGCGGCCGCCTCGAGATCCGGCATGGTCAGAAACGGGTTCGAAGGCGCTTCGAGCCAGAGCAGGTCGACTCCGTCGGGCGGCGGCCGGGTCTGGTCGAACTCGAGGTAGCGGACGCCCCAGCGCTCGAGCGTCTGGAAGAGCACCGCCGTGCCGAAGTAGGCGCCTTCGGCGAGCGCGATCGTCTGCCCGGGTTCGAGTAGCGCGAGTACGAGCGCTACGGCCGCCGCCGTCCCGGAGGGGAAGAGCAGCGCCTCACCGCCCTCCAGTTCCCCGAGCGCGCCCTCGGCGGCAACCCCGTTCGGGTGCGAGTAACGCTGGTAGTAGAACGGCCCCGGCTCGCCGCCGCGGTAGGGCCAGATCGTCGCGCGGTCGAGCGGCTCCACGGCGAGGACTCTAGTGAGGCTCGCTTCCGATTTGACGTCATCTGACGCATGTGCTTAATCTCCAGCAACTCCGTGGACAAGCTTGGAAGATAAGGAGTCTCAATGAAGATCATTTGGATCGCTTTGGCAGGGGTCGCACTTCTGGCCGGCTCCGCCGCGGGTGCGACGAAGGGTGGCTCGGTCGCGCTCGTCGCGTACTCGACCCCGAAGGACGCGTACGGCCAGATCATCTCGTCCTTCCAGAAGACCTCGGCCGGAAACGGCAGCAGCTTCTCGCAGTCGTACGGCGCCTCTGGCGACCAGGCCCGCGCGGTCGCAGCCGGCCAGTCGGCGGACGTCGTCGCGCTCTCGCTCGACCCCGACATCAACATGCTGGTCGGCAAGGGCCTCGTCCCCAAGAACTGGGCGGCGAACAAGTACAAGGGCGTCGTCTCCGACTCGGTCGTCGTCTTCGTCGTGCGCGACGGCAACCCCAAGCACATCAAGACCTGGAGCGACCTCGTCAAGTCCGGCGTCCAGGTGATCACGCCGAATCCCTTCACCTCCGGCAGCGCCCGCTGGAACGTGATGGCCGCCTACGGCGCCCAGCGCGAGGCCGGCAAGACCGACAAGCAGGCGATCGCGTACCTGAAGAAGTTCTTCCAGCACGTGCCGGTCCAGCCCGACAGCGCCCGCACCGCGACGCAGATCTTCGCGCAGGGCAAGGGCGACGTCCTGCTCACCTACGAGAACGAGGCGAAGTACGCCGAGAAGAAGGGCGTGCACACGCAGTACTACACGCCCAAGAACACGCTCCTGATCGAGACGCCGGCCGCGCTGACGAAGTCGGGCCTGAAGAATCCGACGGCGAAGGCGTTCTACAACTACCTCTGGTCGGCGACCGCTCAGAAGGCGTTCGCGGCGCAGGGCTACCGGCCCGTCGTCAAGAGCGTGGCGAAGAGCTACCACTTCTACTCGCCGAAGGGCCTGTTCACGATCGACACGGCCAAGTTCGGGCTGAACGGCTGGACGAAGGTGAACACGCGCTTCTTCCACCCGACGAAGGGGATCGTGGCGAAGATCGAGAAATCGCTTGGCCACTAACGCTGCTGTCGTCGAGCGCCCCGCCGGCGCGGGCTGGTCCCGCGCCGGCGGCGGCCTCGCGCGCGGCTTCGCGACCGCCTACCTGAGCCTGGTCGTGCTGCTGCCGCTTGCGGCGCTCGTCTGGAGCGCCCGCAGCGGCGGCTTCGCCGAGTTCTGGCACCAGGCGACCGAGCCCGAGGCGATGGCGGCGCTGAAGCTGACGCTCGGGCTGGCCGCCGTCTGCGCGCTCGTCAACGCCGTCGCCGGAACAGCGACCGCCTGGATGCTCGTTCGCGACAGCTTTCCCGGGAAAGGGCTCGTGGACGCCGTCATCGACCTGCCGTTCGCGCTGCCGACGATCGTCGCCGGCCTGACGCTGCTCGCGCTCTACGGGCCAGGCAGCCCGTTCGGCGTCGACGTCGCGTTCACGCAGGTCGGGATCCTGCTGGCGCTGCTGTTCGTGACGCTGCCGTTCGTCGTGCGGGCCGTGCAGCCGGTGCTGCTGGAGCTCGACGAGGAGATGGAGGAGGCTGCCTCCTCGCTCGGCGCGCGGCCGTTCGGCGTCTTCAGGCGGATCGTCTTCCCGAACCTGCTGCCGGCGGTGCTCTCCGGAGTCGCGCTGGCGTTCGCGCGTGCCGTCGGCGAGTTCGGCGCGGTCGTCCTGATCTCCGGGAACATCCCGTTCAAGACGGAGGTCTCGTCCGTCTACATCTTCGGCCAGCTCCAGGCGGGCAACGGAAGCGGCGCGGCGGCGGTGTCCGTGCTGCTGCTGGCCATCTCGCTCGGCGTCCTGCTCGCGATCGGCGGCTTCCGCCGCTGGCGTACGAGGTACGACCGTGCCTAGGCGACGCTTGCGGCGCCGACCATCAGTCCGCACGGCTAGCCCGCGCGGGCGTCTGAAACGGACGGTCGACACGAATAGGTCGAGCGACGGTGTCTAGGTACGTACTCCGGTTCGGCGTGCTCGGCTACCTGGCGCTGGTGCTGCTGGTGCCGGTCGGGTTCGTCTTCTACCGCGCCTTCGACAACGGCTTCGCGCACGCCTGGCATGCGGTGACGACGCCGGAGGCGCTGCACGCGCTCTGGCTGACGCTGCTGATCGCGGCCATCGCCGTGCCGGTGAACACGGTCGTCGGCGTGATCCTCGCGCTGGCGCTCGTGCGCGGCCGCTTCACCGGCCGCGGTCTGCTGAACGCGGTCGTCGACCTGCCGCTGGCGATCTCGCCGGTGATCGTCGGCCTCGGCCTCGTCCTGCTGTACGGCCGCGGCGGCTGGCTCGGCGGCCTGGCCGACGACGGGCTGAAGATCCTGTTCGCGCTGCCGGGAATGGTGCTCGCGACCATGTTCGTCTCGATGCCGTTCGTCGTACGGGAGGTCGTGCCCGTCCTGCGCGAGATCGGGACCGAGCAGGAGCAGGCGGCCGAGACGCTCGGCGGCGCGCCGTTCCAAGTCTTCCGCCGCATCACCTTCCCCGCGATCCGCGGCGCGGTCGCGTACGGCGTCGTGCTCACGACCGCGCGCGCGATCGGCGAGTTCGGCGCGGTCAGCGCGGTCTCCGGCAACATCGAGGGCAAGACCCAGACGCTTCCGCTGTACGTGAAGGCGCAGTTCGACGGCTTCGACACCTCGGGCGCCTACGCCGCGTCGGTCGTGCTCGCGCTGATCGCGATCGCGGTCGTGGTTTCCCTCCGCATCCTCCAACCGAAGGAGCAGTAGATGGGCATCTCCGTCGTCGAGGTCAGCAAGCGGTTCAACGACTTCATCGCGCTGGACCAGGTCTCGCTCGCGATTCCCGAGGGCTCGCTGACGGCGCTGCTCGGCCCGAGCGGTAGTGGCAAGTCGACGCTCCTCCGCGTGATCGCCGGCCTCGAGCAGCCCGACACGGGCCAGGTGCTCCTCAACGACGAGGACGTGACGGCGACGCCTGCCCGCGAGCGCGGCGTCGGCATGGTGTTCCAGCACTACGCGGCCTTCAAGCACATGACCGTCTACGACAACGTCGCCTTCGGGCTCTCGATCCGCAGGCGCCCGAAGAGCGAGATCCGCGGCCGTGTCCACGAGCTGCTCGAGCTCGTGCAGCTGGAAGGGCTCGCGCAGCGCTACCCGGCCCAGCTCTCCGGGGGCCAGCGCCAGCGGATGGCGCTGGCGCGTGCGCTCGCGGTCGAGCCGAGCGTGCTACTCCTCGACGAGCCGTTCGGCGCGCTCGACGCGCGCGTCCGCAAGGAGCTCCGGGCCTGGCTACGGCGCCTCCACGACGAGGTGCACGTGACGACGATCATCGTCACGCACGACCAGGAGGAGGCGATGGAGGTCGCCGGCCAGATCGCCGTCCTCAACGAGGGCCGGGTCGAGCAGGTCGGCTCGCCGCGCGAGCTCTACGACCGACCGGCGAACGAGTTCGTGATGAGCTTCGTCGGGCCGGTCAACCGCCTCGGAGACACCTTCGTACGGCCTCACGACGTCGAGCTGCTACTCGAGCCGGACGGCGAGACGCAGGAGGCGATGGTCGAGCGGGTCGTGCACCTCGGGTTCGAGGTGCGCGTCGAGCTCGTCCGCGACGACGGGCAGCACCTGCAGGCGCAGCTGACGCAGGAGCAGGCCGAGCAGCTCGAGCTCGAGCGTGGGCAGATCGTCTACGTGCGCGCGTCGCGCGAGACCGCGTTCAGTGGGGGAGCCAGGCGTCCGGATCTGCCGCGATCCGGCTGACCTCGTCCGGTAGCCGCCCGGCCGCGAGGTCGGCGAGCGTCACCGTCTCCAGCACCGCCCGCAAGTTGCCGCGCACCGCGATCCAGACCTCGCGCAGCGCCTCGGCTGCGCCGGCGTACTCGACGTGCTCGGGGCGGTCGCCGCGCACGTTCGCGATCGGCCCTTCGACGGCTCGGATCACGTCTGCGACCGAGATCTCCTCGGGCGCCTTCGCCAGCCAGTAGCCGCCCTCGGCGCCGCGCTGGCTCTGCACGAGGCCGGCATGCTTCAGGTCGAGCAGGATGTTCTCGAGGAACTTGAGCGGGATTCCCTGCGACTGGGCGATCGTGTCGCCCTTCACCGGCCCGCTGCCGGCCGCGGCCGCGAGCTCGGCGCCCGCGCGAACGGCGTAGTCGACCTTGGCGGAGACGCGCATGCAGGCGAAATCTAGCCGGGGCTAGACGTCGCCTTCGGCGGGCCTGGGCCTCGGCTTCCGCGCGGCCGGCTTGCGCTTCGGCGGCGCGGCCTTCCTCGGTGTGCGCCGCTCGGGCTCGCGCTCCGGGCCGCCGCCGAGGCTCGCGAGGTCGGGCACGACGCGGTTCTTGCCGGCCGCCTTCGCCGCGTAGAGCGCCTCGTCGGCCACCGCGACCAGCTGCTCGGCGTTCTCGAGCGACTCCTTGACCGCGACGCCGAAGCTCGCGGTCGCGTGGATCGTCTTGCCGCTCGGCAGCTCGGTCGCCGTCGACTCGAGCGTGGCGCGGAGCCGCTCGGCGAGCTTGATGCCGCCCTCGAGGTCGGTTCCAGGTAGCACGAGGGCGAACTCCTCGCCGCCGTAGCGCCCCGCGAGGTCGACCTGGCGCACGCCGCCGGCGAGGATCTCGCCGACCGAGCGCAGCACGCCGTCGCCGGCCTGGTGGCCGTGCGTGTCGTTGACGGACTTGAAGTCGTCGAGGTCGAGCAGGACGAAGGCGAGCGAGTCGCCGACCCGGTCGGCACGCCGCCACTCGAGTGCCAGTTCCTCGTCGAGCGCGCGCCGATTCGCGAGCCCGGTGAGGCTGTCGGTCGCCGCCTGCGAGGCAACGCGGCGGAAGTCTCCGAGCACGCGCAGGATCGGGCCGGCGAACAGGAATGCGATCAGGACGAGCAGCGAGAACGAGCCGAGCGCCGCGAACCGCACGCGCTGCTGGTACGGCTTCACGCTCGCCGCGATCGTGCTCTCCGGGCGCAGGGCGTAGAGGCGCACCCCGTCGGAGTCGGGTACGAGCGCGGGCAGGCCGCGGAAGCTCATGCCACGGAGTTCGACGGTGCGGCCGTCGATCGCGACCTTCGTGCCCGAGCCCACCAGGCGGCCCCGTTCGGCGATCACGAGCCGGTCGTGTGAGCCGTGCGGGGTGTCGCGTGCCAACCGGAGCTGGAGGCGTCGGTCGAGCGGGATGCGCGCCACGATCTTCGCGACGCGGGCGCCGTTGAGCGTCAGCCACACCGAGCGCGCCACGGCCTCGCGGGACGGTGGCCCGGCGACCCGCCGTGTGCGCAGGTAGACGGAGACGCCCGGGCTCGACGCGGCGAGCCGCTTCAGGGTTGCGGCGTCGCCAGTGAGGACTGCGTGCTGCACGGGCCTCGACTGCGCGAAGAAGCCCGCGCGATTCGATGCGTCGTCGCCGAGCCGGCCCAGCTCTCCCAGGGCGCTCTGCAGCTGGTCGCGGAGTGCGGAGTCGGTGCGCGCCTGCTCGTTTCGTAGCGCGTTCGCGGACAGGATCCGCACCGTCGAGACGATCGGGATCGCGCCCACGATCAGGACGCCGACGAGAAGCTGCAGCGCAGCGCGCCGCGAGACGCCCGGCCGGGAATGGCGCCGTCGCGGTGCAGGCGGCTGCCGGTCGCCGGCCGTGGTGGCCGCAGGGCTCATCTATCGGTTATCGGCCCTGGATCCGGCCCGCTTGAGCCGGATGTCACATCAGAAGTTCGAGTCCGGGTGGCCGGATTCCGTGGCGGTGCCGTGCGGCGTCGTCCAGACCATCGTCTTGGCGGAGGGGTCGCGCCTCGTCGTCCCCGAGAGCGTGCCGAGCACGATCGTGATCGTGTTGCCGCTGAGCGTCATCTGCGAGCTCGTGAAGTCGGCCACCGAGGCGTAGTCGCCCTTGGTCTGCACCGACCCGAGCTCGGTCAGGTCAGCCGTGTTCGCAGCGTTCCGCACGGTGAGGACGGAGGTTCCGCCGACGTCGGCAATGTGGACGACGACCGCGGTGGCGGACCCGTCCCAGCCGGCCAGGATCGACGCCGGATCCACGGCCGCGGAGAACGTGAAGACGACCTCGTCGCCGGTCTCTGGCCGCCCGGACTGGCCGTTGTCGACCGTGTCCACGTCCGCTGGCGCCGGCGACACCGGCGGAGGCGGTGGCGGTGGTGGAGGCAGCGGTGGTGGCGAGGGCGG
>Ga0207683_10004133_pt1 | contig 12554 bp, 8 predicted proteins | sample KBSM73metaG_FD_184333 | JGI IMG/M metagenome (GOLD analysis project Ga0207683, IMG submission 184333) | Miscanthus rhizosphere microbial communities from Kellogg Biological Station, Michigan, USA - KBS M7-3 metaG (SPAdes) (version 2) | ecosystem: Host-associated > Plants > Roots > Rhizosphere >...
AGCGCCGGTTGGACGAAAGCGCGAATGCCACCGCCAGGATCAGGATGATCCCCGCAAGGCTCAGCAAATGACCGGTCATGTTCCTGGGAATCCCCCTCAAACCTGCGCGAACGATACACGCTCCGCAGATCAGGCATAGGGAATTTGGGGAAGGCCCCGACGCCACCCTCTGGCAGCGCCGGGCGCCAGTTTTGTCAGCCGCCGTGCGCCGCCAGCGCGGCGAGCAGCAGGAGCGCGACGATGTTGGTGATCTTAATCATCGGATTCACCGCCGGGCCGGCCGTATCCTTGTAGGGATCGCCGACTGTATCGCCCGTCACAGCGGCCTTATGGGCTTCGCTGCCCTTGCCGCCATGATTGCCGTCTTCGATATATTTCTTGGCATTGTCCCACGCGCCGCCGCCCGAGGTCATCGAGATGGCGACGAACAGGCCCGAGACGATAACGCCGAGCAACAAAGCGCCCAACGAGGCGAAGCCGTTGCTCTGACCCGCGACCGCGGTCACGAGATAATAGACGACGATCGGCGCCAGCACCGGCAGCAGCGAGGGGATGATCATCTCCTTGATTGCAGCTTTGGTGACCAGATCGACCGTGCGGGCATAATTGGGACGGCTGGTGCCCTCCATGATGCCAGGATTGGAGCGGAATTGCTCGCGCACATCCTCCACCACCGCGCCGGCGGCGCGGCCGACAGCGGTCATGCCGAACGCGCCGAAGGCGTAAGGCAGAAGCGCGCCGAGCAGCAGGCCGACGATCACGTAGGGATTGCTGAGTGAGAAATCGACCGTGAGGTTCGGGAAGAACTCCTTGAGGTCGGACGTATATGCCCCGAACAACACGAGCGCGGCGAGCGCGGCCGAACCGATGGCATAGCCCTTGGTCACCGCCTTGGTGGTGTTCCCGACCGCGTCGAGCGCATCGGTCTTTTCGCGCACCTCATGTTCAAGCCCCGCCATTTCGGCTATGCCGCCGGCATTGTCGGTGACCGGGCCATAGGCGTCGAGCGCCACGACCATGCCGGCCAAGGCCAGCATCGAGGTAGCGGCGAAGGCGATGCCGATCACACCGGCAAGCTGAAAGGCCGCGATCACCGCGACCACGATCACGAGCGTCGGGGCTGCGGTCGATTCGAGGCTGACCGCCAATCCCTGGATGACGTTCGTGCCATGGCCGGTGACCGACGCCTTCGCGATTGACTTCACCGGGCGATAGTTGGTCCCGGTATAATATTCGGTGATCCATACCAAAGCGCCGGTCACGCCGAGACCGATCAGCGCGCACCAGAAGAGGTCCATGCCGGTATAGGTGCCGGTGCCGATCGGCGCGCTGAGATCATGGAGCGTATATTTCATCGCGCCATAGATTGCCGGCACGCCGAGGATCGCCGAGGTCCAGAAACCCTTGTAGAGCGCGCCCATAATCGATCCGCCGCCGAGGCGGACCATGTAGGTGCCGATGATCGAGGTGATGATGCAGACGCCGCCAATCAGCAGCGGCAGGCTCATCAAGGCGAGCAGGTCAGCGCCCTTCACGAACAAGGCGATCGACACCATCGTCACGCCCAGCGTCACGACATAGGTTTCGAACAGGTCGGCCGCCATGCCCGCGCAATCGCCGACATTATCGCCGACATTGTCCGCGATCACGGCCGGGTTGCGGGGATCATCCTCGGGGATGCCCGCCTCGACCTTGCCGACCAGGTCGGCGCCGACGTCGGCGGCCTTGGTGAAGATGCCGCCGCCGAGACGCGCGAAGATCGAGATGAGCGAGGCACCAAACGACAAGGCGACCAGCGCGTTGATCACGATCCGATCGGTCGGCGCATGATGCGCGATCGCGACGAGGTAATAAAAGAAGACCGAGATCGCGAGCAGGCCCAGGCCTGCCACCAGCATCCCGGTGATCGCGCCCGAGCGAAAGGCGGTGGTGAGGCCGGCCTGCAGGCTGTTGCGGGCGGCCTCGGCAGTGCGGACGTTCGCCTTCACCGAGATGTTCATGCCAACGAAGCCCGTCGCGCCCGACAGCAGAGCGCCGATCAGGAAGCCGATCGCCGAAACTATCCCCAGGAAATAGCCGACCAGCACGACCACGACGAGGCCGACAATGGCGATCGTGGTATATTGGCGGGCGAGATACGCGCGCGCGCCTTCCTGGATGGCCGCGGCAATGTCCTGCATGCGTTGCGAGCCTGCGGGCTGCTTCAACACCTGCAGGCTTGTTACGATTCCGTACAGAACCGCCAGCAAGCCGCAGGCAATCGCCAGTTGTACAATCAGCATTCTCTCAATTCCCCCTGTATTGGACGCCGCTTTATTTGCGGCCGGGTTTGGGGGAAGGCTTAAAGAGACTTGAGCCTATCGGCAAGCCGAGTGAAGGCCCAGCCGAAAGCTATGCAATTAAGCAGGAATCAGGCGGAAAAATGCTGCATGCCAAGCGCGGCGAAACCGCCACAGGCGAGGCCAATCAGCAACATGGTCAGGCTGCGAAGATCATGGCGCGTCATGTTCGAATCCAAGTCTCGAAGGCAGCGGCACCGGGCCGTTCCGGTCCTTGAGCGTCAGCCCACGCCCTTGGGCGAAACGACCGATCGGCGTCACCTTAGCCAGGTTGGGTTGCGAAAGCTTTAAGCCCGGCAGGCCCGCGAATAGCAGCTCATAATCGTCCCCGGCGGTGATCGCCTCCATCCTGTCCGCGCGTTCGACCACCGGTACCGCGTCCAGATCGATCTCGACGGCAAGACCGCTCGCTTCCGCCATGCGTTGCGCATCGATCAGCAGCCCGTCCGAAATATCGGCCATGGCATGGACCAAAGGCGCGAGCGCCTGCCCCTCGGCAAGCCGCGGGCGCGGACGGCGATAGGCGGCGAGCCATTCGTCCGGCCCTTCGCGTTCGCCCCGGGCAATGGCGAGACCAAGGCCCGCCGCACCGACCTGCCCGGTCATGTAAAGCACATCCTTGGGACGTGCGCCCGAGCGATGCGGCGCGCCGTGAGGCGGCGCGGTGCCAATCGCGGTCATACCGTGCGCGCGCGGCGCCCCCGCCGGGATCCGCACCGTGTCCCCGCCGAGCAGCGGAACGCTGAACGCGCCAAGCGCCTCGCGCAGACCCGCGACGAAGGCTTCGTCCTGCGCCTCCTCGGCCGCCATCGCATAACCGAGCAGGACGCCCAGCGGCCGCGCGCCTTTGGCGGCGAGGTCGGACAGATTCACTGCAACCAGTTTCCACGCCACGTCCGCCGGCGGATCACCGGGCAGATAATGAACCCCCTCGACGATCATGTCGTGGGTTAGCACGATAGCTGTCTTGCCGAGCCCGAGCACGGCCGCGTCGTCGATCAGCCCACGCGCGGCGGGATGACGCGCCAAGGGCTTCAGTCGCTCGATGAAGTCGCGTTCGCGGGACATAGCTGGGGGGCATAGCTTCTAACGTCGTCCTAGCGAAAGCCAGGGCCTATCTCCCACCGTCGCGTTTGATGCACGGGCGGAGGTGTCGCCATGGCGTCGAACTTGCGCGGCCGATGCCGGCGGTCGCCGCTTGCCTGATTTCCAAACGCGCCGCTTTCGGGCACATTAGCTGCGGTTTGGGGGGATGATCTTGGACGCCATGCATTCCGATCTAGCGGCGCGGCGGCCGCCTGCCTGGGCACGCATGGCGGCCATCTTGTTGGCGCTTGCGATATTTGTTCCGAACTTCGAGGCGATTGGACTTCTGTTCGGCAAGCCTGCCGATGCCGGCACCTTGGGAGCCAGTTTCGCGCCCGCGCTCAAATTCGCGCCAGGTTATGTCGAGGCGACGCAAATCGTGCCGAACCTGCCGATGGCCGGCGCGGGCGTCGCCGTAGGCGATCACCTGCGGTTCGACCGGCGCTACGATTATCTGCGCCCGGTCCGCGCCGGCGAGGCGATCGGATTTGCCATCCGGCGCCAGGGTGTCGTCCAGCATCAGACGGTCATCGCGGTGGCACGCCCACCTGCTTCGCACGCCGACATCAATGTGATCGCGCCCCAATTGCGTTCAATCTTTGCCAACCTCATCATCGCCTCATTGGGTACGATCATTGTGCTGCGCTGCGGCCGGCAGCGGTCGGCGTTCCTGCTCGGACTCGCGATGTTATGCTACAGCGTTTACCGGCCGCAATTGATGGAAAGTCGCCCGCCGGCCTTCCAGTTATTCTTCGTCTTTTACTGGCTCGGCGTCGCGACCGCCTCCGCATTGCTGCCGGCCTTCGCGGTGGCGTTCAACGAGGAGACGACCGGCGTAGTGCATCGCTGGCGACGCTGGGCGCTGGCGGCGGCGGGCATCGGCGTGAGCTTGTTCGTCTTCGCCTTCTGCACCACCCAACTTGCGTTGGTCGAATTGCCAATTCTGGGTGACGGCGCGCGAATCCCGATATTGATTACGTTTCCCGCATTCGCGTTCAGCCTCTACGTCCTGCACGAAGGCTGGCGGCGCAGCACGCGTTACGTGCAGACGCGTTATGGCTTTCTGCTGCTAGCCGTCGCCGCGATGATGGCCGGCTATGGCGTCAATGCGTATGATTTCTTCCTCGGGCGTGCCTATGCAGACGATATCGCCGATCCGCTCGGCTGGATCGGCTACGGACTGACGGGCTATGTCTTCCCGGCGCTTGCCTCCTATGCGATCCTGCGTCATCGGGTGCTGGATCTCGGCTTCGCGATCAATCGTACGCTCGTCTATGGCGCGGTCAGCGCGATCCTGCTGATATCGTTTGGTCTGTCTGAATGGGCGGCCGAACATTTTCTGCCGCTCGAATCGCACGATGCGGGCCTGTTGCTGGAAGCCGGCATCGCACTCGCCATATTCCTCGCCTTCCATCGCCTGCGCGATTTTGTTGAGCATCGGATCGAAGCGTTGTTCTTCCGGGGCTGGCGCCATAACGAGGCCCGGTTACGGGCCTTCGTCAGGGAAGCGCACTTCATCGGCAAAGCGCAGGTGCTACGCGACGCCTTCGTGGTGGAATTGCGCCGATTCTCGGGCGGCGCGGCTTGTGCCCTCTACATGCAAGGCGACGACAACGATTTCACCCTCGCGTGCGGCGAGGGCGCGGACACGATCGATGCTGACCTTCCAGTGGCGGTGAAATTGCGTGCCACCCGCGGAGCGATCGAAACCGACGGTGGACTGGCGCTGCCCATGATCCAACGTTCCGAGCTGACCGGATTCCTGCTGTTAGGCACCAAGCCTTCGGGCGGCCAATATCGTCCCGATGAGCGCGAATTGCTCGCTTGGTCAGCGCACGAGATTGGCCTCGATCTCTACGCGCTCAAGGTCGAGCAGCTGGAGGCTGCGGGCGAACGGGATCGCCGCGAGATTTTCCGGCTGACGACGGTCGTGGAAACGCTGAGCGGCACGGTGCGCCGCCGCCGGGCCACGGTCGAGCCCTGACAGCCGCTAGAAATTCCGGATCACCGCCAGGAAGGCATCGCCAAAGGCTTCGAGCTTGCGCGCGCCGACGCCGGTGATTTCGGATAAGGCCCGGCGGTCGGCCGGTCTGACCGCCGCCATTTCGCGAAGCGTCGCGTCGTGGAAGATGACGTAGGGCGGCACCCCCTGCTCCTTGGCGAGTTCGCGGCGCAGATCACGCAGCGCATCGAACAGCGGGTCGGCGGGACCGGAATCGCGGGCGGTGCGGCGTTTGCGTTCCCGTTTGGGCGGCAGCACGATTGAGACACGTTCCTCGCCCTTGAGGATCGCGCGCGCGGCAGGGCCGAAGGACAGGCCCCCGAAATCGTCGGCGCGCAGCGCATCGCGCGCAAGCAAGGCGCGCGCGATCGGCTTGATCAGTTGCACCTCCTCCTCGTTCGCAATGCCGAACACCGACAGCCGATGGTGGTTCAGCGTGAAGATCTTGTCGGTTTCCTTCCCGGCCAGCACATCGGTCAGATGCCCCACGCCGAAACGCATTTCGGTCCGAAAGGCGGCGGACAGCAATTTGCGCGCGATCTCGGTCGTGTCCACCGCCTGCGGTGGGTTGAGGCAATTGTCGCAATTGCCGCAGGCCTGCGGCGGATGTTCACCGAAATGGCGCAGCAGGATCGCGCGGCGGCAGCCCGTCGCCTCGACCAGGCCGGCAAGTGCGTTGAGCCGCTGGCGTTCGCCACCCCTACGCGCATCCTCGACCTCGGTCTCGATCCTGCGGCGCGCGCGTGCGAAATCCTCCGCACCCCAGAACAGCATCGCGGTGGCGGGATCGCCGTCGCGGCCCGCGCGGCCCGTCTCCTGATAATAAGCCTCGATCGACTTGGGGATGCCGGCGTGGGCAACGAAGCGCACGTCGGGTTTGTCGATCCCCATGCCGAAGGCGATGGTCGCGACCATCACCATATCCTCCGACGAGAGGAAAGCCCGCGCATTGGCCTGACGCAGCGCGGGCTCGAGGCCGGCATGGTAAGCCCGCGTCGGGCGGCCGGTCGAGCGCAGCGTCTCGGCCAGTTTCTCCGTTTCCGCGCGGCTTTGCGCGTAGATGATGCCCGGCCCGGGATTTTCGGCGAGGAAATCGGCGAGCTGCCGGGCCAGCCCGTCGCGCGGCGCGATCGCATAGCGGATATTGGGCCGGTCGAAGCCCGCCAGGATCAGCCCGTCGTCGGGAATACCGAGCTGGGCGAGGATGTCGGCGCGCGTATGCCTGTCCGCAGTCGCGGTCAGAGCGAGGCGCGGCACCTGCGGGTGCGCGTCGAGCAGGCTGCGGAGCTGACGATAGTCTGGCCGGAAGTCGTGGCCCCATTCCGAGACGCAATGCGCCTCGTCGATCGCGATCAAAGCGAGTTCGGTACGGTCGAGCAGGCGGCGAAAGCTATCCGTATTGGCGCGCTCGGGCGCGGCGTAGAGAAGGTCGAGCTCGCCATCCCGCAAGCGCCGCAGGGTTTCGTCGCGGTCCGAATCCGCCGATGTGAGCGCGGCGGCGCGGATGCCCGCGGCCTCGGCGCTGCGCACCTGATCGTGCATCAGCGCGATCAGCGGGGAGATGACCAGCCCCGTTCCCGGCCGGCACAGGCTGGGAATCTGGTAGGTGAGCGACTTGCCGGCGCCGGTGGGCATCACCGCCAGGCTATGGTCTCCCGCCATCACGCGATCGATAACCTCGGCCTGGCGGCCGCGGAATTCATGGAAACCGAACGTGTCGTGGAGCGCGTCGAGGGGAGTCATTCGGTGGCCCTTATGGGGCCTGGATTTCAGAAATCCACGCCGTTGACGTCGATCTGCAGGTCACGATGCGTCAGCACGAGGCTGCCGTCGGGCCGCGCCCAGAAACTTGCCGACCAGAGCAGTTCGGTGGCGTCCGCCATCGCACGCTCGGCCCCCATTGCGAGGTCGTGGCGCACAATCACGCCCGACGGGTCGCCACCGCCGCGCCGGGCGTAGAAAAGCGCCTTGTCGGCGAGCCACCAATTGCGCCAATCGCTGGGGTGCAGCGCGGCCGTCATCACCTCCTCCGGCCCGGTCAGCGCGGTGCCGCCAGCCGTGAGCGCGCGGCGGCGTACGCCCGCCACGCCATCCAGCGCATAATAAAGGTATTTGCCGTCGGGGCTGGGGCGCACCGTGCGCGGGCCGTCCCCGCTCACCGCGATTGCGGGCGCATTGCTATAAGGGTCGATCCGCCAGATCCGCCACGCGCCCGATTTTCGCGAGGTGAAATAGAGGTAGCGCCCGTCGGGTGACCAGACGGGCGACTGCTGCACGGCGCGATCGCGCGTGACCGCGCGCGGCGATCCGCCATCGCCGCTGACGAGGAAGATGTCGCTCTGCTCGCTGGAGACGCCGATATAAGCGATCCATTTGCCGTCGGGCGACCAGGCGGGCTCCTGGTAGAAGATATTCTGCGTGAAGGTAATCTGATGCGGCGGCTTGCCCTTTTCCGCCACCCACAGATTTTCGGGGCCGGAACGCACCGACACGAAAGCGGCGCGGCCATTGGGCGCCTCGATATAGAAGCGGTCGAAGATGTTCGTGCGCAGATTGGCGATAAAATGCGGCGGGGTCGCGGGCGTCGCGTCGGGCAGAACCTCCTGGAAGCTCGCATGATCCTTGAGCGCCTCGAATACGAGCCTGTCCTTGTTCCGCGCGAAGCTCAGCGCGCGATATTCGACATCGCCGAGCGCGAGCCGCGTCAGCCCCGAGCCATCCTTTGCAACCCACCACAAGCCGGTATCCCCGCCGCGATCGGACGAGAAGATCAGTCCCTGATCCTTCGCGCTCCAGGCCAGGCCCCACACCGTTTTCCCGTCATGACTCAACGCGCGGCGCGCGCCGCCTTCCAAGTCCTGTGTCTCGACCTCCACCGATTGCCAGGCCTTGGTCCGCAGATAGGCAAGCGTCCGGCCGTCGCGCGAAACTTGCGGCTCGCCATCGCCCTGGATATTGGCGGGCGGATCCGTGACAGGTGCGATCGAGCCGGTGGTGGTATCGAGCCGGTAGATACGCGACACCGCGCCGCGCGCGGCAGCATCGCTGTAATAAAGCATGCGTCCGTCGGGCGCCCAGCTCAGTCGCGAGGCGAGCGCCGATTTGCAATGGCCCGCCATACGTTCCTGTCCGCCGGTAGCGGGCATGACCAGGATTGCGCACGGGCTGTGGCCGTCGCGCGAGGCGCGGGTGAAGGCGATCGCCGATCCGTCGGGCGTCCACACCGCATTGTCGTCGATCTCAGCATCGTTGGTCAGCCGCACGGGCGTCTGATCCCCGATCGTCACCAGATAGAGATCGACATTCTTTGGATCCTGCAGACGGGCAGTGAAGACCACCCGGTTGCCATCGGGCGCTATCGCCGGACGCTGTTCCACGGAAGGATCGGCCGCGACTGGGAAAAGCCGCGTGACCTTGGGCGCTATGGCGGGGGGCGCGATCCAGCGGCGCGCACCGATCGCGCCGAAGAGGAGCAGCGCACCAGCGGCGCCTGCCAAGGCCGCCGGCGCGAATGCACGCGACCGACCAGGCTTCTCGGTCGCCGCCGCGATTTCCGGAAACGGCTTGGGCTCGGCGACGAACCGGTCCGGAGTCCGTGGTGGAGCTTCCATTGGAACTTCGTCCGCGCGTGCCGGGCGCCGGGCGGCCCGGATTGCCTCTTGCAGTTCCTGCGTTTCCGGATCGGGCGCGACTTGCAATTCGCGGCGCAGGGTTTCCGCCAGTGAGGTATAATGAAGCAACGCCAGATCCGGCCGGCCGTTCGCGGCCTGCAGGGTCATGAGAAGCCGATGTGCATGCTCGTTATAGGGATCAAGCGCCACGGCCCGCTCGGCGGCGGCAAGCCCCTCGCCGCGATCGTGGCCGTCGTCGATCGCCGCCGCAGCGACGCGCGCCATTGCAGCGACCGCCAGCCGGCAAAAACGGCTGCGTTCCAGATCGAGCCAATCCTCGAACGCGGCGGAATCGACCGGAAGGCCGTCCGCGATCAAGGTTCCGCGATACAGCGCCACCGCCTCCAGGGCACCGGCAAGGTCGGCGCGGGCGCTCGCGCGCTCGAATGCGATTGCGTCAACCTCCAGATCCGGGGCGAGCATCAGCCAATCGCCATCCGTCTGGATCAGATCGCCCGCCCCAGCCTTGCGCAGGCCCGCAAGCAATTGGCGAAGGCTGGTGCGTGCCGCATCGCTTTCGACCCGTGGCCAGAACATGTGCGCGAGCTGTTCGCGCCGGGCATGCCGGTCCGGTTGGAGCGCGAGATAGGCGATCAGGGCCATGGCCTTGCGTGTGCGCAGCACGGCAACGGCGCCGGACGCGTCCAGCATTACCTCCCCCAGCAGGCATAAGCCGCGAATCGCCACGAAATCCCCCGTTCACCGCGTGAATAAGCAGAATCCGGTCCTTTTTCACGCAAGATTCACGCAATCATTACGGGGCGCGAACGGCGGGCGCCTAGCGGCTGCCTCGACGATGAACGCGTCGCCGTTCCCAATTTCCCTCCCCAGCCGGGAGCGGCGACGCAATTTCCAGGACCATGACATGACCAGCCGCGCCCTCCTCACCGCTATTCTTTTCGGAAGTGCAATTGCGGGTACGCGACCGATGACGCACGCCGCCGACGCGCAACCGCGGCAGCCAGAGCAACAGCGCGCTGACGAGTCGGCACCGGGCCTTTGCCTTCAGCCGACCCGCGCGGCCACGCCGCCGCTCTGCCAGAACTGAGGAGCGCGAGATGTTGCGCATACTCAAACCGGATTTGCTGTGTGGCCTTGGTGGGTTCGCGCTGGGCGCGGCGGCCCTGTTGATCATTCATCCGGCACCCCCGAGCCCGCCGCCGGCCCGAACCGACATTCTTGCGTTGGCCGCTGCGGCAACCTCGGCGCATCATGTCCGGCACAGCGCGGGCTGATTTTCTAAAAAATGCGGACGCAAGGCGCGTCGAAGGGATCGTTCCACAGCTCCGGGACTTGAACACCCAGGGATAGATCCCGGAGCCTTGCATTGGTCGATCTCAACACGTTGCCGCACTGCCTGGACGGCGAGGCCCTGACGGTTCGAGCGATCGTCGAGACCCCGCCGGGCCGGCGTATCAAGTTCGATTATGATGCAGAAAGCGGGTTGTTCGCGCTGCATGACGTTTTGCCCGCGGGCATGGCGTTTCCGATGGCTTTCGGCTTCGTCCCCGATACGTTGGGAGAGGACGGAGACCCGCTCGACATCATCATCCTGGCGGACGAAGACCTCCCCATCGGCTGCCTCGCCACGATCAAACTGCTGGGCGTGATCGAGGCTTGTCAGACCGAGCGAAACGGCCGGGAAAATCGCAACGACCGGCTGATCGGCCGTATCCTGAAAACGCGGATATACGCCGACGTGCACGACCTCGACTGCCTCGGCCGCGCCATGGTTGGCGAGTTGACCAGCTTCTTTGAGACTTACAATGCGCTCAAGGGGAAGCATTTCCGGGTGAGCGCGGTCAGCGATCCGGCGCGCGCCTGCGCGCTGATTGCGCAGGCGACGCGATGATCGCGCCGCATTTCATCAAGACGTGTGGCTACATCATATCCACCGGCAGTGTTGCCCTGCTGGGGTTCGTCTCCTGGCAGAGCGCCAGTCAGCATCCAATGCTCAAACTCTGCCTGATCCTGGGCATGGCGACATCGATCATCGGCATGTTCCTGCGCTGGCTATCTTATGCGCTGGAGGAGCATCGCGGTCGCTGATGCGGGGCCGCGAGGCGTCTGCCTTTCTTACCGCGCGGCTTCGATGATCCGCGGGACACCTTTGCCTGTTGATGCGGCTTGCGTTATCGCGAAATTGATAACGATGTCAGGATGGACAAATGACGGGTACGACGAGGAGGAGGTTTGTAAGCACCGGAGCGGCTTTGGCGACGGTAGCCACGGTGCCGGGAGCGGCACGGCGCGCGGATGCGATCCATGTGCGCCAGACTGCCGGCAATCAAAGGTTCGCCTCCTTGCCCGCGCTCGGCTGGCAGGCCGACGATGCCGGCGACGACGCGGACGCGGTCACGCTGGACCCGACCATAAGCTTCCAGGAGATATTGGGCTTCGGCGCGGCTTTCACCGAGGCTTCGGCATGGCTTATCAGCCAGATGGCACCGGCCGCGCGCGCCGAACTCATGCATGAACTCTTTTCCGCCGACGGGCTCGGCATCAATGTCACGCGTTGCTGCATCGGCTCGAGCGACTATGCGACCGCGATGTTCAGCTATGACGAGGGCGCGCCCGACCCGACGCTCTCGCGCTTCTCGATCGACCGCGACCGCGCCTATGTCCTACCGGAGCTATCGACCGCGCGGCATATCAACCCGGATCTGTTCATTCTTGCCTCGCCTTGGAGCCCACCCGGCTGGATGAAGAATGGGGGATCAATGCTCGGCGGCAATATCAAGCCGACCAACTTCGCCATCTATGCGCAATATCTGGTCAGGTTCCTGCAAGCTTATGCGCAGGCCGGTGTACCGATCAACGCGATCACGTCCCAGAACGAGAGCGACACCGACCAGGCCGGACGTATGCCCGCCAGCGCCTGGGCGCAGGAATATGAGGTTGCCTTCGTCGGCAAACATCTCGGCCCTGCCATCGAAAAAGCGGGCCTCGACACGAAGATCTGGCTGCTCGATCACAATTTCAACCTCTGGGGCCGTGTCTTCAACACGCTCGAGGACCCCAATGTCTTCAAATATGCCGAGGGCGTGGCCTGGCATCCCTATGTCGGCGCGGCCGAAGCCATGACGCGTATCCACAATGCCTACCCGACCAAAAGCGCTTATTGGACCGAGGGCGGGTTCGAGCTCGCCGCGGGCAAGGGCACGATCGAATTCGCCGCAACGCCGGGGCCGATGACGGAAGGAGCCACGGCGGGGACCGCGCCGAAGCTGGACGAAACCGCCGCGATCGTCCAGTCGGCGCTGGGCGCCACGCATGCGCTGCGCAACTGGGTGCGCTGCATGATCGACTGGAACGTCGTGCTCGACGAGACCGGTCACCCCAATATCGGCCCCTTCGACCTCAAGGGAACGCTGACCATCGATTCCAGTTCGCACCAGGTGACCGCGCGCGGGCCCAATTATTGGGCGATCAAGCATCTCAATCATATCGCGCCGC
>Ga0207683_10004135_pt1 | contig 12553 bp, 12 predicted proteins | sample KBSM73metaG_FD_184333 | JGI IMG/M metagenome (GOLD analysis project Ga0207683, IMG submission 184333) | Miscanthus rhizosphere microbial communities from Kellogg Biological Station, Michigan, USA - KBS M7-3 metaG (SPAdes) (version 2) | ecosystem: Host-associated > Plants > Roots > Rhizosphere >...
CAAGCATTTCGCCGGGAAGCGCAGTGCAGGGTTTATCCACGGCCACGCTGCGGCCGGTGCTCGATTCGATATGGGTAACGTATTTCATTGGCGTCTCTATTCGATGCGCAGACCGGATTTGGTGACGACTTCGCGCCAGCGCTTCACGTCGGCCTCGATGATCTTCGCGAATTCCTGCGGGCCGATGGCAGCGGTGTCGATGGCAAGCGCGCCAAAGCGTTCTTTCACGTCGGGCAACTGCAGCGATTTCAGAATCTCCGCATGCAATGTTTTGATGATGGCGGGCGGCGTGCCGGCAGGCGCGAGCACACCATACCAGTGGGCAACGGTGAAATCCGGCACTCCCGCTTCGATGAACGTCGGTACGTTGGGCACCAGCGGATGCCGTTTCGCGCTGGTGATACCGAGGCCCTTCAACCGGTTCGCGCGCAAATAAGTCATCGAGGCAGGTGCGGCGTTGAAGGCGAGCGGAATCTGGCCGGCGAGCGCATCGGCAGTGGCGGGCCCGCCGCCTTTATACGGAATGTGATTCAAGGTGAGCCCCGTACGCAGCCGCAGCAGCTCGTAGGTCATGTGGGGCGAGCTGCCGGTGCCGCTCGTGCCCATCGCGATCTTTTCGGTTTGCGCGCGCGGCAATGCAAGAAGTTCCTTGAGCGAGCTGTACGCGAACGAAGGATTGGCGACCATGATCTGCGGCGCCGTGCCCACCAGCATCACCGGCGCGAAATCCTTGATCGCATCGTAGGTCGGGTGCGCATAAGTCGAGACGTTGATCGTGTGCGGCACGTCGGCGAGGATCAGCGTGTAGCCGTCGGGCAGCGACTTTGCGACGATCTCGGTTGCGACCATGCTTGCGGCGCCCGGCCGGTTGTCGATGACGAAGGATTCGCCCAGCGCTTCGCCGAGCTTGAGGCCGACCATGCGGCCGATGGTGTCGGAGCCGCCGCCGGGCGCGTAGGGCACGACCATGCGCACCGGCCTCGCGGGATAGCGTTCGGCGGCGCCGGCTGCAGTCGCTGTGGTGAGGGCCGCGCAGACGGCGACCGGCAGGAGGAATCGCCGCATACACTCGAAACGGAAAAAGGTTGCGGGATGTTAGCGCGAAAGCCGTGAGCGCGTCACGGGTTTCGGGCCACGCGCGCGCGGGCGAGCGGCGGATTCTGCGCGAAGTAGCGGCGGATGCCGGCAACGATGGCTTCCGCCATCTGCTCCTGGTACGCGCTGCTTTTGAGTTTTCTTTCTTCGTCAGGGTTACTGATAAATGCGGTCTCGACGAGGATCGACGGAATGTCCGGCGCTTTCAACACGGCGAAACCCGCCTGCTCGACTTCCGCCTTGTGCAGCGTGTTGATCTCGCCGAGCTCGGACAGCACGGCGCGCGCGAGCTTCAGGCTGTCGTTGATCTGCGCGGTGAACGACAGGTCGGCCAGCGTCATTTTCAGATACGGGTCCTGCACGTCGAGATTGACCCCGCCGATCAGGTCGGCGTCGTTCTCCTTTTTGGCGAGCCATTTGGCGGCGGAGCTCGTCGCGCCGCGCTCCGACAATGCGAACACGGACGAGCCGCGCGCATGCGGCTTGATGAATGCATCGGCATGCACCGACACGAACAGGTCCGCGTATACCTTGCGTGCTTTTTCGACGCGGTGATGCAGGGGAATGAAGTAGTCGCCGTCGCGCGTGAGCACGCCGCGCATGTTCGGCTCGCGGTCCAGCATGTCTTTCAGCTTGCGCGCAATCGCGAGCGTCACGTCCTTTTCCTGCGCGCCGCTGCGGCCGCGCGCGCCCGGATCCTCGCCGCCGTGGCCCGCATCGATTGCGACGATGATCAGCCGCTGGCTGTCGGGTCTCGTCGCGCGAGCTTTCGGCGCCGGATCGATCGTGGTCCTGACGATGCCTGTTTCGGCGGTTTTCTGCTCGACCGTCGCGGCGGGCTGGGGCAAGGGCGCCGCTGCCGCCGACTGCGATTTTTCGAGCAGCGCGAGCAGGGGATCAACGGCCTGCGCGGGATAGATGTCGAGCACGAGCCGGTTGCCGTATTCCGCGATCGGCTTCAACGTGAAGACTTCGGGCTTCGCTTCGGTCTTGAGATCGAATACCAGGCGCAAAACACCAGGCTTGAAACGCGCCATGCGCACCGCTTTGACGTACGGGTCGTTGGCGCCGATTTTGTCCACGAGTTCCTGCAGTGCCGGCGTTATCTCGACGTCCTGCAGATCGAGCGCGAGCCGCTCGGGGTTCTTCAGCAACAGCAATTCGTGCGTGATCGGCGTCGCGGCTTCGATGGTGATGCGCGTATAGTCCTGCGCGGGCCACACGCGCACGGACTTGACCGCGGTTGCAGCATAAATCGCCTGCGCGCCGAGCAGCGCAATGCAGAACAGAAGTTTGAGCAGAACAGGCAAAAGCCGGCGATGGTCCGCGGATGCGGTCGCCGTGGCGAAGTGCGGTGTCAGGTTTGCAGTCGCCTCAAACAATTTATGCCTGCCTCCGTGTCCGCGCTGAGCGTTGCCTTGCGTGCGTCGCCTGCTGTCGCCAAATCGATTGTCATATCGGCCGCCGGCAATTGCGCGCCGGCTTTGTCCGGCCATTCGACGAGGCACACCGCGCCGCTGCTGAAGTAGTCGCGGAAACCTGCATCGACCCATTCGTCCGGACGCTGGAGCCGATAAAAATCAAAGTGATACAAGTATAAACTAGAAATGTTATAAGGTTCAACCAGTGTATAAGTCGGGCTTTTTATGCGTTCGGTGACGCCGAGCGCCTGCAGAATGCCGCGGGCAAGCGTGGTTTTGCCGGCCCCGAGGTCGCCGCGCAGGTAAATGACCATGCCGGGACGCAATCCAGCCGCTGCGGCCGCGCCGAGTGCCAGCGTGTCAGCTTCGGCCGGGAGATGGCGTGTCAATTGCATGGCCGATTATGATGCGAAGTCATGCAGAGCGAACAATTAGCCGCGCCCGCCGGACTCGCAGAACTTGCGCAGCAGATCCGCGCATGGGGCGTTGAGCTCGGGTTTCAACACATCGGCATCGCCGACGCGGACTTGAGCCAGGCCGAACCGCGCCTGCTCGAGTGGTTGAACGCCGGTTTCCATGGCGACATGGATTATATGGCAAAGCATGGCGTCAAACGCTCGCGTCCCGGCGAACTGGTGCCCGGCACTTTGCGCGTAATCGCGGCGCGCATGAATTATCTGCCGGCAGCGGCAGCAGAAAGCTGGTCCGTGATCAATTCGCCCGAGCGCGCGTATGTGTCGCGCTACGCGCTGGGCCGCGATTATCACAAAGTATTGCGGCGGCGCTTGCAGCAGTTAACGGAGCGGGTCGAAGCCGCGATCGGCCGCTTCAGTCATCGCGTGTTTACCGACAGCGCGCCGGTCATGGAAGTCGAGCTGGCTGCGAAGGCCGGCTTGGGCTGGCGCGGCAAGCACACGCTGCTTTTGACGCGCGAGGCGGGCTCGTACTTCTTTCTCGGCGAGATCTACACCGACCTGCCGTTGCCCGTCGATGTTCCGGGCGCGAATCATTGCGGCAAGTGCGAAAAATGCATCGACATCTGCCCGACGCGCGCGATCGTGGGTCCCTATCGGCTCGACGCGCGCCGCTGCATTTCCTATCTGACCATAGAGCATCACGGCAGCATCCCGGTCGAACTGCGGCCGCTGATCGGCAACCGCGTTTACGGCTGCGACGATTGCCAGCTCGTCTGCCCGTGGAACCGGTTTGCGCAGACCAGCGGCGAAGCCGATTTCGCCGTGCGCAATGGCCTCGATAATGTCAAACTCGTGGAGTTGTTCGCGTGGAGCGAGGACGAATTTCACGCGCGGCTGCTCGGCAGCGCAATTCACCGCATCGGCTATGCGCGCTGGCTGCGCAATCTCGCCGTGGGCATGGGCAATGCGCTGCGCGAACTGCCGCCGGCCGCGGCCGACGCGAGGCACATCGTTGATGGGCTGCGCGCGCGCAGCGACGACGCATCGGCGCTCGTGCGCGAGCATGTCGCGTGGGCGTTGCAGCAGGCAACCGGCTAAAAACGGGCAATACATCGGGGAGTGGCTATGAGTTCACTGACGGGGAAGGTGGCGCTGGTGACCGGCGCTTCGCGCGGAATCGGGCGCGCGATTGCGCTCGCGCTCGCGAAGGCCGGCGCCGCGGTTTATCTCGCCGCCGACGGGACGCGCGAAGAATTATCGGCGGTCGCCGCCGAGTGCCGCTCGCACAACGCGTTCTGCCGCGCGGAATTCGGGCTGTTCGATCTTGGCAATGCGGACGACGTCCAGCACATGATAGACGCGGCCATCGCGAGCCTCGGCCGCATCGACATCCTCGTCAACAACGCGGGTATCCGCATCCGGCATCCGTTCGGCGAATACTCGGCCGCGGATTTCGATCAGCTGATCGCGGTCAACCTGCGCGCGCCGTTTCTCGCGAGCCAGGCGGTGGTGCCGTCGATGCGCGCGAACGGCGGCGGCCGCATCATCACGATTGCGAGCCAGAACGGCATCGTCGCGGCGGCCAATTCGGCGCTCTACGGCGTGTCGAAAGCGGCGCTGATTTACCTGACCAAGGCGATGGCGTTCGAGCTCGCGAAGGACAACATCACGGTCAACGCTGTGAGCCCGGGGCCGATCGAAACCGAATTCACGCGCGCGCGCATGGAGCGCGAGCCCGGCCATCGGGAATTGCGCGCCTCGCAGGTGCCGGTCAAGCGCTGGGGCAAGCCTGAAGAAATCGCGGCGGCCGTTTTGTTCCTCGCATCGACCGAGGCTACTTTCATCCATGGCAGCAACCTGGTCGCCGACGGCGGTTACATCATTCACTGATCCTGCTATATTTTGCGGGTAAGTCCGGCACATTCGGCCGGCGCTTCCCAGACCATTGCGAGGCCATCCATGTCCGCCTACCGTCCCGTCATTACCGGCACCCGTCACATGATCGCCGCCGGCCACCATGCCGCAGCCCATGCGGGTTTCGCGATCCTTGAAGCAGGCGGCAACGCCATCGATGCAGGCGTCGCGGCGGGTATCGCGGTAGGCGTGCTGCAGACCGATCGCGTCAATTTCGCCGGCGTCGCGCCGATGCTGATTTACCTCGCAAAAGAGCGCACGGTAATCAACATCGACGGTCTCGGCACGTGGCCGCGCGCGGCGTCCATCGAGGTGTTCAACCAGCAATACGGCGGCAAGATGCCGCCGGGAATTTTGCGCACGGTGATGCCGGCCGCGCCGTACGCATGGATTACCGCGCTCGAAAAATACGGCACGCTGAGTTTTGGCGAAGTCGCCGCAGCGGCCATCCGGTTCGCGCGCGACGGGTTCGCGATGCACTGGTTCATGGCCGAATATATCGAGGAGCAGCAGGAATCGTATCGCCGCTGGCCGTCGAGCGCGGCAGTCTTTTTGCCGAACGGCAAGCCGCCCGCGGTTGGCGACCTCTTCGTGCAGAGCGACCTGGGACGCACGATTCAATACATGGTGGATCAGGAATCGGCGCAGGCCGGCAAGGGACGGACCGCAGGCCTGCACGCCGCGCGCGATGCATTCTATAAAGGCGATATCGCGTCACTGATTGCCAAATATCACCGCGAAAACGGCGGCTGGGTCACCATGCAGGACCTGGCCGACTATCGCGTGAGCTTCGAGGAGCCGCAGAAGACGCGCTACGCCGACGTCGACCTCTACACTTGCGGGCCGTGGTGCCAGGGGCCGGTGCTTGCGCAGGCGCTCAATATCCTCTCGGGCATCGATGTACAGAAGCTCGGGCACAATTCGCCGCAATACATCCACGTCCTGACCGAAACGCTGAAGCTCGCGTTCGCCGATCGCCAGCGCTATTACGGCGATCCGAAATTCGTCGATGTGCCGATAGCGACACTGCTCTCGAGTCATTACGCCGACGCCCGGCGAAAAATGATCGATCCGCGCAAGGCGGCGCCGGGCATGCCTGAGGCTGGCGACGCCGACAGCACTGTGCCACCGCAGAAATTGCCGCGCGCGGCCCGGGGTGAGCCCGCGCCGCTCGCCGATACGTCGTACGTGTGCGCAATCGACCGGCACGGCAATGCATTCTCGGCGACGCCCAGCGATGGCTCTTCCTCGACGCCCGTTATCCCGGGCACGGGCCTCTGTCCATCGTCGCGTGGCTCGCAATCGTGGTGCGACCCGGCGCATCCCGCGGCGGTCGCGCCGGGCAAGCGCCCGCGGCTCACGCCGAGCCCCGCGCTCGCATTGTGCAACGGTAAGGCTTATATGCCGTTCGGCTCGCCGGGCAACGACATCCAGCCGCAGGCGATGCTGCAGGTGTTTCTCAACGTCAACGCGTTCGGCATGGACGTGCAAAGCGCGATTGAAGCGCCGCGCTTCGCGACGTACAGTTTTCCGTCGTCGTCGTCGCCGCACGCTTACCATCCGGGCCGGCTCAATCTCGAGAGCCGTATACCCGCTGCAACCGGCGATGAACTCGCGGCCCTCGGCCACGACGTCAAATGGTGGCCGGACGTCGAATGGCGCGCGGGCGCCGTATGCACGATACGGGTGAATCCACAGACCGGCATACTCGAAGGCGGCGCCGACCCGCGGCGGCCGGCGTATGCGCTTGGCTGGTAACGGCCGCCTTAAGGTGAGCTGGCTCGTACGTTCGATCGCACTGGTCGCGTCCATCGTCTGCGTGTCCGGCGCCGGCGCCGCAGACTGGCGCCCCGAGAAGCCGGTCGAAATCATTTCGGGCGTCGCCGCCGGCGGCGCGCTCGACATCATGGCGCGCGCGATGCAGAAGGTATGGCAGGAAAAACGCGCGCTCCCCGTGCCGTCGACGGTCGTCAATCGTCCCGGCGCCGGCAGCGCGGTTGCGTGGACTTATCTGAACGCGCATCCCGGCGACGCGCATTATCTCGCGGTGACTTCGCCGACATTGCTCACGAATTCGCTCACCGGCAGCAATCCGCTCAATCACAACGACGTGACGCCGCTCGCGCAAATGCTCTCCGAATACGTGGTGTTCGTCGTGCGCGCCGATTCGCCGCTCAAAACGGGGCGCGATCTGGTCGAGCGGCTCAAAAAGGACCCCGCGTCGCTGAGCTTCGGCCTCGCCACGACGCTCGGCAACCCGAGCCACATCGCGATCGCGCAAATCGCACGACCGGCGGGCGTCGACGTGCGCAAACTGAAAGTGGCCGTGTTTACCGCCTCACCGCAGGCGATGACCGGCGTGCTCGGCGGGCACCTCGACGTGATGGTGTCGAATGCATCCGGACCGCTGCCGCAGATCGAAGGCGGGCAGATGCGCGCGCTCGCGGTCGCGGCGCCGCGGCGGCTCGCAGCAGCTTATGCCGCGGTGCCGACGTGGAAGGAGCAGGGCAGCAACGTCGTAGCCGCATTCTGGCGCGGCGTGATCGGGCCGAAAGGCATGTCGCCCGCGCAAATCGCGTTCTGGGACGCCGAACTCGCGAAGCTCGCTGCGAGCGACGAGTGGAAAAAATATCTCGCGGATCACCAGCTCGAGGGCGATTACCGCGCGAGCCGCGAAACCAGGCAGTTTCTCGAGGCGGAATACACCGAATACAAGGCCATCCTCGGCGAACTGGGCCTGGCGAAATGATCAAGCGCGCGTTCGCGCTTGCGGTTGCGGCAACACTGGCCGCGGCGGCGTCCGAAGCGAGCGCGCAAGCGTATCCGAACCGGCCGGTGCGCATCCTCGTGCCATTCCCGGCCGGCGCCGGCGTGGACATCGTCGCACGCATGCTGGGCCTGCCGCTCACGGACTTATGGGGCCAGGCGACCGTGGTCGACAACCGGCCCGGCGCTGGCGGCACGATTGCGTGCGAGCTCGCCGCCAAGGCGGCGCCTGACGGTTACACGCTGCTGCTCGGCAATATCAGCACGTTCGCGATGGCGCCGAGCTTGTACAAGAAAGTGAACTACGACCCGGTGCAAAGTTTCGCGCCAATCACGCTCGTCAACACGAGCGCCAATGTGCTGGTCGCGCACCCGAGCGTGCCCGCGGCCACGACGCAGGCGCTGATCGCGCTGGCAAAAGCGAAGCCAGGCCAGATCAATTACGCTTCCGCGGGGAGTGGCACTTCGCCGCATCTCGCCGCGGAGCTTTTCAAGTCGATGGCAGGCGTCGATCTCGTCCACGTGCCCTATAAGGGCAGCCCGCAGGCGCTCACCGACCTGCTCGGCGGGCAGACGCAGATCATGTTCGCGAGCCTGGTGTCAGCGTTGCCGCACATTCGCCAGGCACGCCTGCGCGCGCTGGGCGTCACGAGCCTGAAGCGGGCGGCGGCGCTGCCCGATCTGCCTGCCATCAGCGAAGCGGGGCTGCGCGGCTACGACGTTTCGGTCTGGATGGGTATCGTCGCGCCGGCGGGCACGCCGCCGGCGATAATCGCGCAACTGAACCGGCAGATCGCCGCGCTCCTGCAGTCGCCGGACATTCGCGAGCGCCTCGCCGTGCAGGGGCTCGAAGCGGCCAGCAATTCGCCCGCGGAGTTCCGCACCTATATTGCGTCGGAAGTCCGCAAATGGGCGGTGGTGATCAAGCAGGCCGGCGTGGTTGCGGATTGATCCGCATTCCGGCGTGCGCCGTTGCGGCGAGCTGCGTCTAACGACTTAACTGATACGGTCAGGAATCTGGCGGCGGATGTCGCGCGACATCCGGAGCGCCGTTTCGATGCCGTGATAGTAGCCGGGTATATAGGCGGCCTCATTGAAGCCGAGCGCGCGGTAGAAATCGCGCGCGGCAAAATTCGTCGCGCGCAACTCGAGATTAAAGGTTGTGATACCGGCTATCAGCGCCGATTCTTCGAGCCACGTCATCAAGAGCCGCCCGATGCCGCATCGCTGGTAGGAGGGCGTCACCGCGAGCAAACTCAGGTGTGCCTGCTCGTCGCCGAAATTCATGATCGCAAAACCGGTCAGATGGTTGCGGACCGCGGCGATTACGACCGTCGTGTCCTTCGCCTGGATGGAGCGCGCGACGCGCTTGGGATCCCACGACCAGCCGGAAAGTCCCGTTTCGATCAGCTCGCGCGACATCAATGCAATCGACTGGGCGTCGGCGAAATTGGCAAGCCTCAATGTCGGCACTGACATGAAACAGAAGCATATCAGCAGCAAATGGAAAAAGAAAATGCCGGCGTGCGCCGAACGGCGTAATCGGTGTCGGAGTGTTGCGAATCTGGAACAGGTTCTCCACGCCGGCCGTGGCTGCCGTGAAGAAGTTCCTCACGGCGGGAGGCGACGAGTTACGCCTTGCCGGTTTTTGGAATGAATTTCAGCGCGACGCCGTTGTTGCAATAGCGCTTGCCGGTCGGCGGCGGGCCGTCGTCGAACACGTGGCCATGATGCCCGCCGCAGCGGATGCAGTGATATTCCGTGCGCGGATAAAGAATCTTGTGGTCGGTGCTGGTGCCGAACACGCCCGGAATCGTCGTGAAGAAACTCGGCCAGCCGGTGCCGCTCTCGAATTTCATCGCCGAGGTGAATACCGGCAGGTCGCAGCCCGCGCAGACGAACACGCCCTGGCGCTTCTCCGCATTGAGCGGGCTCGAGCCCGGCCGCTCCGTGCCTTCCTCGCGCAGCACGTCGTAAGCCAGCCCGTTGAGGCGCTTCTTCCATTCGTCCTTGGTGAGCTTGACCGGCTCGCTGGGGGATGGAATTTTGGCGCCGTCGGCCAGCAGCATCTTCCAGTTTTTCTGCATGTCCTCGACCTGCTTCATAGATCCGACCGGCTCCGCAGCCGCGCGCCGTGCAAGTCCGAGGGCGACCGGAATGCCCGCGAGTGCTTTCCAGAATGTGCGTCTTTCCATGACATGTCCTCCATTGCGGTTAAGACCGGCCGGCGAACAGGAAATTCCCGCTTCGCCGCCGGTTTACGCGCATTAGTCGCCATCGCGTGCATTTCTTTACAGCGCTGCTTCCGACCCGAAGATAACGGTGCATTGGCTGGAAAGTACGCCGCCATTGCCGTGCACGCCGGAGCGCGAAGCAGGGATCGGCAGAGCGCGGAGCAGGGGCCCCGCCCGACGGGGATGCGACCGTGGAGCCAATCATAGGTGCGTTGCATTCGCCGATCCTTTGCGTGTCTACGGGGTCAGATCCCCACAGGGGCCCCTCTTCCGCCCTACGACGCGCCCGCTTGCGGGATGCGACGGCAAAGGCGTGCGTCGCACGGCTTACAGCGTTGCTTCCGAACCGAATATTACAGTGCACTGGCTCGACAGAACTCCACCATTGCCGTGCGCTATAGCGACGTCACAGTCCTTGACCTGACGCTTACCGCATTCGCCGCGCACCTGGCGGATCGCTTCTATCATCACGAGCAGCCCGTACATGCCGGGGTGGCAATACGAAAGTCCGCCGCCGCTGGTGTTCACCGGAATCCTGCTGCCGCCGGGCGCGGTGGCGCCGCCTTCGAAGAAGCGTCCGCCTTCGCCTTTGGGGCAGAAACCGAGGTCTTCGACGAACAGCACCGGCGTGATCGTGAACGCATCGTAGAGCGACAGCATCTTGACGTCGGATGGCTTGATGCCGGCCATCTTGTACGCCTGCGCGCCCGAATCGGCTGCCGCGGTGACGGTGAGGTCCGGCATGTTCGAGATCGTGGCGTGGCTCAGCGAGTCCCCCGTGCCGAGCACGTAGACGGGTTTTTTCTTGAGCGTCTTCGCGCGCGCAGCAGACGTGATGACGATCGCGCCGCCGCCGTCGACGACGAGGCAGCAGTCACGCACGGTGAACGGGTAGCTCACCATGCGGGCTTTCAGGACCTGCTCGATGCTCAGCGGCTCTTTTTCCCATGCGGCGGGATTGAGCAGCGCCCATTTGCGTGCCGACACGGCGACTTCGGCCAGATGCTCGCGCGTCGTGCCGAACTGATGCATGTGGCGGGCGGCAGCCAGCGCGTAAGCGCTGATCGGCAGGATTGGTTTGTACGGCGACTCGTAGTGATTGTATTCGCGCGGGCTCGCCGCGGCGCGGCTCACCGACCTCTGCGTGCTGCCGTACGCGATGACCGCGACTTCGCACAGGCCCGCTTCGATCGCCGCCTGCGCATGTGTGACGTGCGACATGAAAGACGAGCCGCCGATGATCGTGCCATCGAAATATTTCGGCTTGATGCGCAGATACTCGGCGAGCGCCATCGGTCCCATGCGGACCTGGGTCGCCGCGACGAAGAGACTGTCGACATCGGACAATTTCAGTCCGGCATCGTCGAGCGCGCGCAGGGTGGCCTGCGCCATCAGGTCGACCGGGCTCGTGTGCGGCGCGACGAGACCGAGATCGGACTCCGCCGCGCCGACGACTGCGACACTACCGCGTTTACGGCCGCTCATTTTGCGCCCTCCGCCGGCGTGAACACGGGATAGGGGAGCTGCTTTTCATCGCCCTGGTTGATCTTGACCTTGACGCGCATGCCGATCTTGACCTGCATCGGATCGATGCCCTCGACGCGGCTCATCATGCGAAAGCCCTCGTCGATGTCGATCAGCGCGACGTTATGCGGGGGCTGATCCTTGGCGGCGTGGACGACAGTGGTCGAATACACGGTGCCGAGCCCTTTCGAGACGCGCCATTCGAGATTATGGCTGCCGGTCTTCGGCGCAACCGCGCGCGGGTAGAACACCGCTGTATTGTCGTCGGTGCACACTTGATAGGCGAGTTCGCCTTTCTTGCAATGCTCGACGTACACGCCGAGCGGCGATTCTTTCAGCAGGCTTTGCATCGTTGATCGTCCTCTGTTGGGTCTGACGGAAAACTGGCGGGGGGTGTTGCGAGTATTTTAACGCGAGTCGGCAAGCCGTGTTCCGGCGCAGCCAACTAGTCGGGCTTGATGTGAGTGGTCTTGATGACCTTGGCCCAGCGGGCGATATCGTTGCCGATGAGCGTGACAAAAGCTGCCGGCGGCATGCCGACGGGCTCAGCTCCGCCATTCGCGAGCAATGAAGCGACGTCGGGAATGCGCAATGCCGCAGCGATTTCTCGATAAAGGATGTTGGCGATTGCCGCAGGCAGGCGCGCGGGGCCGCACAGGCCGTGCCAGCCTTCCGATTCGTAGCCGGGCAATCCCGACTCGCCGACCGTCGGCAGGCCCGGCAGCAGCTGCGAGCGTTTCGCATTGGTGACCGCGAGCGCGCGCAAACGCCCCGACTTAACATGCGGCATTACCGCGGGCGCGCTGATGAACGAGAGTTGAACTTGGCCCGCCAGGAGATCGACCGCCGCAGGCGCGCCACCCTTGTACGGGACGTGCACCAGGTTCACCGCCGCCATGCTTTTGAACATTTCGGCGGCGAGGTGTGTGGGCGTGCCATTGCCGGTGGACGCATACGACAGCTCGCCCGGCTTGGCCTTTGCAAGTGCGATCAATTCCTGTACCGAGCGCGCAGGCACCGCGGGATTGACGACCAGGATGCTCGTGATGATTGCGATCATGGTGACCGGCGTGAAGTCGCGCGCGAAGTCGTACGGCAGGCCGGGAATCAGCGTCGCGTTGATGGTGTTGCCGGTCGAACAGGCGAGCAGAGTGTAACCGTCGGGTGCCGCTTTCGCGACGAG
>Ga0207683_10004136_pt1 | contig 12552 bp, 8 predicted proteins | sample KBSM73metaG_FD_184333 | JGI IMG/M metagenome (GOLD analysis project Ga0207683, IMG submission 184333) | Miscanthus rhizosphere microbial communities from Kellogg Biological Station, Michigan, USA - KBS M7-3 metaG (SPAdes) (version 2) | ecosystem: Host-associated > Plants > Roots > Rhizosphere >...
TCCAAGCGCGACAGAGCGCCCGAAACACTCCGGGTGTGAGCGGATTTTTGCGAAGGTCTATTTCTTTATTCCGGCAGTTGAAGTACTGGAGCCTCAGGCCGACAACAAACGCCGTAGGTCTGCCATAGCCGGAACCACGGACTGTGCGCAAGCATTTCATCATGCCTTCGATTCGCGGCCGAGATGTCGCTTGCACTCAATGGCCTTATATCTGGTGCCTCGAACATTTCCTGTAGCTGTACGATTTCGTCAATGATGCGTTCGACGTCCATGGGTCACAATATCCAACATAAGCACGGCAACGGTCAAACGGCATGGCTCAGACGGGATGTTGTGTACGAGGTTGAAAGCGTCAGAATCGAAGGGGCTCACGGTCGCACCGGCCGAATGCCCGGTGGATTGTTCGTGAGCAGGATGCGACGCCTGTCAGGATCGGACAGTGGGCGACATTGTGATTAGGTCTTAGGCGGCCGATCTACAATTGTTTCGTTAACCGGGTCCCAATACTGCTTCTTTCCCGACCAGTAGGACTCTGCTGACATGATGCATGCTACCGAATGAGCAAATCCGTCATGTACAGTGCAATGAGGCTGCTGGCGGGAGCGCATGCAGTCGAACCAATTCGCCATGTGTCCAAGCGTCAGATCGTCAATGCCCATCGGCGGAAGTTTTGTTTCGCCGGGCAGAAGAATATATTTCGCAGCCCTCTTTTCATCGATGTCAGCATCATTCTCGTGCGTCCCCATTTCTTGAATCACTTGATACCGCGGGCTACCCTCTCCTCCTATGTTGATTAGCGTAGCCTGCTTCCCCATATAGCGCGTGAATCCCGGACAATCGTTGCCAAAACTTGTTGAGTAGCTGACCAAAAAACCTTTTGGATATTCCAACAAGGCTTGGAACGTATCGGCATTCTCGCGGCCATCGTGCCACGCAAAAACGCCGCCGTGAGCAACAACGGAGCGGGGAAAGCTGTCATTCATAAACCAATGCACGAGATCCGTTGCGTGACTCATCCATTGATCGGGAATGCCGCTGGAAAATTCCTTGTACAAGCGGAATTCACAATAGACTTGCGGATCGAATGGGCGATACGGCTTTGTGAGCAGCCATTTACGCCAATCTGTGTCTGCTTCGCGGAGCAGCTTCGTTTGCTCACGCCCGCGCCATCTGGGACCGTGGTAATTCCAGACAATTTCGATCTTGGTTACGTCTCCGAGAGCCCCAGTCTGTACGAGGTCGTGCGCAGCAATCGGATAAGGTTCGCTGCGATGTTGCGTGCCTACCTGCACAACACGTTTGTATTGAAGGACAGCGTCGCGGGCACCTTTTGCCTCTGCCAGCACATTGCCCATCGGCTTCTCCACATAACTATCCTTGCCCGCTTCCGCCGCCATCTTTAGGATAGGCGAATGTGAATGCTCGGGCGTGGAAATGAGCACTCCATCGATATCTTTAGCTGCAAGGACTTCCTCCAAATACTGAAACCCGCGCGGCGCGCGCCCGTAATACTCGGTGTTCTTCGCGACTGCTTTCTCGCGGTTCACTCGCCACAAATCGCAGACGGCAGTCATTTCGACGTTATGACTAGTCTTAAGTTGCGCAACGATCCAGGCCAGTTCACTCCCCCTACTGCCGGTCCCGATGTGGCATAACGAAATACGATCATTGGCCTTCACAATCCTCCCGTAAGAAAGAGCTGTGCTTGGGAAAGAGGTCTGCGCGGCAATCAGCGCTGCGGATTTCGCCAAAAATGTTCTCCGATTGATCGATCCGTCCGCCTCGCTCATGCTTCCCTCCGTTTGGATTGTTGCGGGATTACGTTGGAACGCGAGTCCATTCCCAACTGCGAATGAAGGCAAGCAGTTTAGCATCGACAATCTCTATCGAATCACGTTCGGTCCACCCATCATTTAGAAACGCCGAGCTTCGGTGACTGCGTTGATCGCGTGGCCCACCTTCCACCCTGGAGATGGAAAGAAACGTTTCTCAACGGGTGGCAGCCACCGTTGAAACGACACAACCAACTTACACCGAGCCAAGAACGGTCTTTGCAACCGCTAGGCTACCTCAGGCGGCTCTGCAGGAGCGAATATGGTGGGTCAGCCGGTTAGGCGGCGGGCGGCAGGTCAACCTGTCGCCGGTGCGTTCGACTCGCACATGCTTCCGCCAGAATTGCGAGCCTTAAGACCGATCGACTGTCGGATAAAGTGCGGTACTAGGTGGCTAAACTTGAGACAGGAAGCTCGGGCCGGGGTGTGCTACTCGGATCGCCGCCCTGAGCAATCCGTCGAATGTCGCCGCTCCTGCTGGTCAAAATCAGCGCGCCACTCGAGAATTCTGAAATTGCACTGATCGCAGCACGACTCGACATGTACGCGTCCGTTTTTGCTGAACGATACGCGGGTAAAGCCCAGAAATTTCGAAGGAAGCGACACTGCGGCGCCCGGCAAGGCACCTACGGTGATAACCGCGCCTTGTTCATTTGCGAGGCTTTGGCTTGTGCCCATATGTTCGACCATCTTCCATTGAACAATGGGCTGTGCCAAGAAAACTGGTCAAAATTGCACAAATGAAGGCGCCGAGCTTGGACTGGAGATGCACCCTGCAAACCTCGCAGTCAAGATGCCACGCATCGACCGCTCCCGACGCGGCAATGCGTTCGGAAGAGCTGGCTTACCAGTTCCTGGTCGCAACTAAAAAGAAAGCTTCAGAGCGACTTGCCCGATACGCGGATCGCGGGCACTCGAAATGAAGCCGAAGCCACTTCCCGAATCAATCGACCCATCGGGATTCTCGAACTGGGTGTGATTGAAGACGTTGAAGAACTCAGCCCTAAATTCAAGATTCATGCGCTCGTAAATCGTCGTGTTCTTGTGAAAAGCGATGTCCCAATTGTTCAGTCCGGGACCGTGGAAAAATCTTCGATTGGCGTTGCCTACCTGCCCAATGGTCTCCGGGAAGAACGGGGAGGTGTCAAACCACTGATTTCCAGACTGACGGGGATCAAGGATGCGTATCTTTTCGCCGGTGTAGTTAGGCCGATCGGCGCCTTCGCAACCACACAGTGAAGCGTCATCGCCCTCGCTCAGGGTGACAGGAAGGCCGGTGGTGAAACGAGTGATGCCTGAAACGGTCCATCCAGACAAGATTGCACGAGAAAAGCCTGTCAGGGATTTCGGTGAGGGCAGATCGTAGCTGTAGCTGATGACAAAATTGTGACTCAGATCGAATGCTGACAGCGATCGGCTTACTGCCGGGTTGTAAGGGTTGACTCGGTCAAAGAAACCGGAGGAATTGTCAAATGACTTTGACCACGTGTAGGCCGCCAGAAAACGTAGGCCCCCGAATCTCTTTTCAAAACTCACTTGCAACGAGTCGTATTGAGAATTGGCGAGCGTTGCGATGTAATCATTCGAAGCAAAATCCAGTAACCCGCGCGAGAGTTCGCGGCCCGAGGTGACGGAGAAGGGCCTTGTTCCATTCACCGTTTGTCCATTCGTCAGGTTGTAGATCGAATCCTCCCCGAACGGACCGCATTGCTCGTTTTCCGGCAGGAAGTCATTCGCGGCCAAACATGTGGCAGGATCTCCGGGGTTGAAGTCGATTCTCGAAAGCAAGTGGCGTCCGCGCGTCCCGACATAACCCACGGAAAGTAGTGCACTCCGGAACAGCTCCCGCTGCACTGTCAGGTTGAAGTGGTAAGAATATGGGAGCTTGTTATCAGATTTGTATGCGGGCGAGCCGCTCACTGGCATATAGACCGGCCATATCCCGGTAGCACCGGGCGGGGGAATGGTAAATGGGAATCGGTTACCCACCGGATCCGGAGGATCGATGCGTCTCTTGTAGGGTTCTTCGAGATAGACCGGCACGGGGCTTACCCAGAACAGGCCGAAGGGTGCGTCACCGACTTCATTAAAGAGGGTCACATCCTCGATTGCCGTATAGAAGAGGCCGCCCCCCAAGCGGATGCTGGTTTTTCCGGGACCGCCAAAAACCTTGCCGGCAAAACCATCCGTGGTGCTAGGGGAATAGGCCAACCCAACGCGTGGAGCAAAGCGATCGTACTGTGTAGGGGCGAGCGTCTTTGGAATTCCTGGGTCGCCAGGAAAGAGGAACCCCTCAGGCGAGTCAGGATAGATCGTAGACTGCACTCCCGGCTTGAATGTCTGAATCCGGTTTTTTGTGTCGTAAAAAGGCTGACTAACGTCCCACCGCAAGCCGTAGTTCAGCGTGAGATCGGGTGTAACTTTGTACGTATCCTGCGCATAGAGTCCGAAATATTTTGTCCGCGAATCAAGCAGTTGCGGGCTGGTCTGGTTGAATAAATCTGGCGCTCCGATCAGGAAGTCAGCAAAATCGTTTCCGGTCTCAGACCCAGAAAAGGTGAACCAGCCATTGGATGTGTAGGTATTTCGCTCGTTGATCTGAATATAACGGACATCGCCACCAAACTTGAGCGTGTGCCTTCCGATAATTTTCGAAAAATTGTCGGTGATCTGATAGGTGTTGTTGTATTGGCCGGTGGTACCGTCTGGAAGGCCAAAAGCAGTTCCCATTTGATCAAAACCGATTGGGGCAACACCTTCGTACGCATCATTGGTGGGGATCACTCCGAGCCCGCCGGCGACATAGCCAAAATCGGTGATTTTTCCCAAGCCTTCGACCGGTTTGTTGTTCAAAAAAGCAAAGCGAGTGTAACCAACGTGAGCCTCATTGACGGCGTTGGGGCCAAGCAGGGCGGTGTGATTGATGACGAACTGCTGCGCTCGCGAGACACTGGTTGCAGAGAATCCAGGTACATTCGACGTAAAAGCCGGGTAAGGGTTCAAGAAGTTCGCATCATCAAAGTGATAATAGAACGACCAATTGCCGGCGCGATTGAAGTCCACCTTTATCCCGAATTTATCGTCCCGCAGGTTCGAGTTGTGAGCAGCTGTTGAAAAGAAGGGGTGGCCAGTAACTGAATCGACCCCCGTCGGCGTTGGCAGGAATTTCAAGGTAGCCGCGGCTACCGGCGACCAGGCCGATTGGGGAATCACAGGCCCAGCGGAGCCAGGAAATACACAACCCGTAACAGGGTTGTTGCTGACGCATCCGTCAAACCAATATGGCTCACCCGGCGCCACGCTGTACCCAAGTCGACCGGTCAATGCTGCCGCAAAATTCGTCTCGCTGTCGTCACCGCGAACGAGCGTAGGGTTTCCATCGGAATCAACGAATGGCGAGTATTGAGTGCTGCCTAAATCCGAAAAATCACCAGTCCGTTCCAATTCGGAAGGAACATCCTGGCGCTGCGAGACACCGCGCACTTGACGAGTTCCCTCGTAGTCGCCAAATATGAAGAGCTTGTCCTTCAAGATCGGACCGCCTACGGTGCCACCGAATTGATTGCGCTTCAGGGCGCCCCGTTCCGGATCGAAGTAATTTCGTGCATCGAGTTTCTCATTGCGCAGAAACTCGTAAACAGAGCCATGGATGGAGTTCGTCCCGGATTTCGTAACTGCATTCACGATGCCGCCTGAAAAGCGGCCGTACTCGGCGTTGAACGAACTCGTGAGCAATCGGAATTCCTGGATGGAATCGAGACTCGGCACGACCGAAGCGCCGTTGTTCACGCTCTCCTCGACGTCGCCACCATTCACCAGGAAAGAATTCGCGGATTCACGCTGACCGTTTACCGAGACGTTACCTGAATTGCCGTTCCCCGACGGATGTCGGTCATTGATTGCGGCGTCTGAGGAGATCGGGACGACGCCGGCCTGCAAACCGAGAAGATCGATGTAACTCCGCCCGTTGAGAGGCAAACTCTGCATTTTCTTGTCTTCGACAACGTCACCCAACTGTGTATTCGTGGTCTCGACTTGTGCCGCCAAACTGGAAACATCTATCTTCTCGATGACTCCAAGAACGGACAGCTTAAAATCAGCGCGATACTTCTGATTGACGAGGAGCTTAATGCCGGTTTGAGTTGATTTCTGAAAGCCGACAACATCAACCTCAAGAGAGTAGTTGTCCCCGATGGGAACACTCAGAAATTCGAAGTTGCCAAATGCATCGGTGCGGGTCTGACGCGTGAGCCCGATATCGGAATTGGTGAGCGTCAGGGTCGCGTTCGGAATAGCCGCGCCGCTCTGGTCGACGACCGTGCCCAGGATCCCACCTGTCACTTCTGCTAGTGAAAGAGAGCTACTGAGAATCAGCAGCGCGACGATCGAAAAGAATTTTGTGATTGAGTGCAAGCTCACAAAGCACCTCCCCACTCGGCACTTGAAAGCTACTACCTGATTTTTGAGAGCATTTAAGGCAGATGAGACGTAGAAGTCAAGATATAATCCCGGCGCTCCTACGGATTTAGCCGAACGCCGCGCCAATCGCAGCTTGTGCGCGTTCGAAGGTTTTCACGGGATGAAAGTGCTCGGCAGTCCGCCACGTGCTCTCAGCGCAATTCGGCAATCGGCAGCAGTGCTCACGATTGTCTTGCTGACGCTTTCAGCATTTGCCAAGGACGTACCGGGCTCGCCTCACAACCGTTCGCTTGCGCGTTCTTATGTCGTGAGTGCTCGGAATGCGTGGAGCGCAGGAAACCAAACCCAAGCACGAGAGAAACTGAAACTGGCTCTCCAAGCAGATCCGACGTATGGCGAAGCTTACCTCCTGATGGGCCTGATCGAGTTCCAAAGCGGCAACGTTGCTACTTCCATCCAGCTCTACAAACACGCAATTAGGTTGCAGCCATCGTCGTACTCGGCCCACTACAATCTTGCGCTCTCCTACTTGCGCGAACATCGTCTCCCAGATGGAAAGCTCGAACTTGAGCGAGCGGTGAAATTAGACCCTAGTCAAGCCGATGCCGCGTACGACCTTGGAGTGGTTTTGCTGGAGTTGGGTGATCCATCAGCGGCGATCGTCCACCTTGAGCGTTCGAGGAAACTGAATCCTCATCGGCCGGATGTTTCGTTCAATCTTGTCCGCGCCAACCTTGAAGCGGGAAAAATCTCAGAAGCACGAGGCGAAGCAGAAGCTGCTGTAAGCCAACTCGGCAGTGACTTCAAATGGAATGCTGCGGTGGCACAGCTGTTTCAGAAGAATGGCCACCCGCAAGACGCGGTGAACTATTTGCGTCGGGCCGCGCTCATTCGCCCCGACGATACTGCAGTTCGCCACCAGCTTGCTCTCGCGTATTTGGCATCAGGCGATTCGAAGCAAGTGTTGGATCTGATTCCAAGGCCGACAACAGCCGACGATCACTACTTGAGAGGAAGCGCTTACTACCTTGCCCACCAGTACCCCGAGGCGGATGCTGAGTCGCAGCAGGCACTCTCGCTGGAACCAGAAAATCCACAAGCGTTAATTTTGCGTGTCCGGCTTTTACAACGAGCGGGTGAGCAAGAGGCGGCCCTTCAACTGGCGGAGAAAACGATTGGGTTGGCACCGAACTGGGACGAGCCGTACTACATGAGCGGCGTCAGCCTTTTCTACAAACGACATTACAGCGAAGCGAGCCAGCGCTTAGCACGCTCTGTGGAACTCAATCCGCAGTCGGCCCGAGCACATTTTTTGCAGGGCATAGCCTTGGCCAGCCAGGAAAAGGTGGCAGAGGCCGAACAAGCCATGCGACGAGCCGTCGCTTTACAACCTAAGAACGCCCGTTTCCTCTGCCATTTGGGAATACTGCTGATGCGCAAGAATGACTCCGCCGCAGCTGAGCAGTTGTTCCGACAGGCGGTCGAACTTGCTCCGGGTTACGGCTTGGCGCACTACGAGCTCGGCAAACTTCTGGCGCGTTCCAGTCAGTGGAAGGCCGCTGCAGGTGAGCTCAACGAAGCCGTGAAGCGCGACCCAAGTCTTGGTTCCGCCTACTATCAGCTATCACGTGTATACGCCCGGCTCGGAGACACGGAAAACTCAGCCCGCGCACTTGCGGAGTTCCAAAAGCTTTATCAGCAGCAGAACAATGAATCGCAAGAGTTGGCAAATGATGCTGCCAAGGAAGCTGAGATGTCCGACTTGCCTTAAACTCGCGTGGTTCAGAGATTCGTGTTAAGCCTCGATCGTCTTCCGCTGACCAATAGGCGCCACAGCCGGCCAGTCCGCTCTCCATGCATCAGGACCGGCGGTATTTGCGTATCTGATTCGTATAGGCATGGCCGCCAGTCGATCTGAAAGTAGCGCCTCGTTCCGAATCGGCCACCAGTCATACAGAAATACTTCAAGCGGGCGCCACATCGAGACCCAGCCGCCGATCGTGAGGCTTTCGCGCACGATCTCGCCAATGCTGCTGCCCTTCAAAAGGGTGGCAAGAAAATCCGCGAGTCCAATCGCTGCCGCTAACGCGAACAGACCGATCACCAGACTCGTGCGACCTACGCGGAACAATTCTCGCAGCCGTTGTCTCTCTGTTTCAGCGCGATGCCGAAAGAACTCGTGAATCGCGTCCCGCAAAACAGCAGCTTCGTCTGGTAAACCTGCCTCGCGGTCGAGGTCCACCACTAACGCGAGCGATACGTCACGGGGAAGATCTTTGGCCCAGCCAACGATGAATGCTTCGGCTTTCGGATCCAAGTCCCTATCGCGAAAAGGCGAGGGGTCGATGGCATCAAATAACTGTTTCAGTTCGCCAACGTGCACCTCGATGACGGCACACTTGGGCGGAATTGGGTCGCCGGCGCTGGGATTACTGGACATCGCATGCCCCGTGCAAAATGATTTACCTCGGAAGAGATCACCGACTCCATTCTAGCTTCGCTTACCGCCCGCAGAAAATGATCAGGGAGAGCGCCGATAAGAACTAGGTTTGGCGCGTGCCGCGGTCACGAAGTTCGCCAACACAAACAACACGCAGGGTCCACCGACTGTCTGCGATTCTCCTTCGTCGGTGGCAAGCGGAAGAAATCGCGAAAACTCCGCTCCCCCGCGTGTCGCGCATCTGGATCAAACATAAGATCCAAATGGGTCAGATAAGAAACTGCCTAGTGATTGAGTCAGTAAAAACAAGCTCCGTCTAGAGCAGGAGCGCTAGTTTTCAGTTGCTGGTTAGTTGGCCGGCACCAACACAGGAGCCCCTTTGTCCTTTACGAAGACAACAATGAATTTCGCCGGTTTTGTTTTACTTGCATTCCGCCCAACCACGTGGACATCATCCGGTCCTTCGTAGAAGGTCTGGCCGGGTGTCAGGGTCGTTTCCTTCCCCCCTTTTACCTGCATCACGATTGAGCCTTCCAGGACATAGATAAACGCATGTGCGTTGTGGCGATGGATAGGATCCGTACTGCCGGGCGGATAATCCACGATAATCATCAGACCTTCTTTACCAGGAATGTTGGTCAGGTCTTTCGACATGAGTTCCGTTACCTTAGCCTCTTGCGCTACGAGCATGCTGGACATGAGACATGCCAGCGCCAAAATGAGTTTTGTGAACGTCATGAATTCACCTTTCGTTTGAAAACGACGCCATTCAGTGCGTCTGTCTTGGTTTACACGCGACACCAATAACCGCGCCTGCACAGCCAGAATTTACGCTGCGGACTTCATGATCCAGGTTTCGAAACGCGTCTCTCCGAGTCGAGCGTCATTGCCGGGAACCAGTGTTTTCTCGCTGAGTGGCGCGCCAGAATAAAGCGCCTTTGGATCAGCGATGACCTCGCGTGTATCTTTGAGCAAGGCCAAGCATTGCCGAACGAGATCATCTAAACGGAACTGTTCGGGACCTCCAATTTCGACGATACCGTTTACCGGCGGCCCTACCGCAATTCTTGCTAGCGCACTCGCCACATCGTCGGCCGCCATTGGCTGGAAAAGCACAGGTGGCAAATGCACCTTGCCGGCGACAACAGAAATGTCCGCGATGCCTTTGAGAAACTCGAAGAACTGCGTCGCATGGACGATCGAATAAGGAATAGGGGAGCTCTTGATGAGTTTTTCCTGAGCGATCTTTGCGCGGAAATAGCCGCTTTCGGACAACTGGTCGGTTCCCACCACCGATAAGGCAACATGATGGCCTACGCCTGCAGCCGCTTCATATGTGAGGAGATTATTGGTAGATGTCTCGAAGAATTTCAGTACCGCCGAGTCTTCCCACGAAGGAGAGTTTGATACGTCCACTACTACCGAGGCACCTTTCAGCACGTCGGCTAGTCCCTCGCCCGTAAGGGTGTTCACGCCCGAATTGGGAGATGCCGCTACCGCCTCGTGCCCCTGCTCGCGCAACTTGTTAACCAGCTTTGAACCAATGAGCCCGGTACCGCCGATCACTATGATTTTCATAATTATCCTTTCATGATTGACCCAGGCGCTACAGAACGATCGGTGTTTCGTAACCCCTAAGACAGGACAGACTGTGACTTTGTGACACAATGCCGGCCGCAATTCGGCAATTTCAAGTGGCGCGATTGAGGAATGCCGTGATGCGTCGGCTCGATGGTTGGCAAACCGGATACAAATGTTATCTACGACGGCCACAGATCCCGAGGAGTTTCGCGTTAGCTAGGAGGCGAGCAATTCAATAAGCGATTTTTGAGGTCGCCACTCCCGGCCGTTCCGCCGAAACGATGTCACATCCGCATCGATGAGTCCAACCAATACATCCGCCACGATCCGGCCCCCAACGGGACCTAGACGATGACCGCCTGTACAGGCGTCGCCTTCACGGAGAATGTAGTACCACAACGGAGTCTCTCCAGTCCAACCCGTGGGCGCGATGCCAACCTGCTCTGCGCTGAGCGGAACAATTCCGATATAACGTGCCACGGCCTCGCCAGACGGGAGCCCAACACCCTGGCCGCGTTGCAAGTCTCGGACGGCGAGCGAATGATAGTCTTCGATCTCGCACTCACCAGTGACGGCTACTGGCAACTCGATGAGCGCGCGGACCAGTTTTCCGTCGATTTTCTTGGACCGTTGAGCCTTCATATCGCCGGGTGCGTCGAAGAACAAAGTCCAGTCGACGGTGCGTTCACGCGGCACCGCGCGGAACCCCAGCAGATCAGGAAAGAGTGGCACCGGATCGGTCTGTAAATTTAATTGATAACGGTGGCGAATCTGGGAATGGCCGTACCGATATGCCGCATCGGCGAACTCGAGCGGAATAAAGCCGCCGTGCGTAGGACGAAACCACCGCGGGCCTTCTCGAAGCACCTGACTCGCTAGCTCCTGTCCGACGAGGGCGGGAAGAAACTCGTTAAGGACGAACCACTGATAGTGCCAGCGCAATTGTCGTGCCGCTTCGTCGAACACGCGGTCGTTCGCTAGTCCGGTGAGTCGCACTTCATCGACAAACGCGTTGTGAGCCTTGAGCATGGCGAGATGCAGCTGTGACACTAGCGTGTGGGAGTCGTTGCGCGGGTCGCCGATGACGGCGATGCCCTCGGCGTTTCGTTGCAGGTCTGCTCCATACGAACCAAGCAAAAACTTCGCCGGATCGTCACGCTGGAATAGAAATGGATGCCCGGTCGGTCCATCGCCATACAGACATTCCAAATTAAGTTGTGGGCTGCGGGAATTGTGCAAGTCCGCCGTAGTGGCATGGGACCGCAGGGTGGAGCGGTCAGCCGTAATATCATGAGCCACGAATTGACCGAGGATAGGCCAACCTGCGGCGGTGTCTCCCAATGAATCGGCAGACTCCTCAGTGTCGCCGCAATCACAGAGACCACCTGCTCGACCCAGGGCGTGCAGAAATTGCTCATCGGCCTGAAACGACGGCAGGTCAGGAAACATCCGAGCATAGCTTGCAGGGCCTAGAGGCGCATCGATTGCGACGCGGGCCCGCGTGGGCGAAAGGCAGTGATTGCGAACTGACGCGGCGGATCGATTCATGAGCTCGTCTATTCTAATGTCGTAGCATCCGACTCGTTGCCTGCGCCACTCTGAGCGCTTTACATAGCAAGACGCTTTTCGATGCGCCGGTCCGGAATCAGCCATATCAGCGCCGCAATCACAAGAATCGTCTGGGCCAGCCAAACGGAACGCAGGGTAGCAACAATCGCTATGATGTACAGCACCGGTGACAGTTTGCCCTTCCAATCGCGCCCGATCGCTTTCTTTAGGACTGAGTTCGGCCCTTGAGCGCGGATGATCGCCTGCTGAAGCAGGTAGTACGCGATCGCGGCCATCAGGAGCACGACTCCGTAGAGCGCGGTGGGAACTGCGGTGAAATGGTTTTCCCCCATCCATCCCGTAGTGAACGGAAATAGCGAGAGCCAGAACAAGAGATGCAGATTGGCCCAAAGCATCGCACCGTTGACCCCGGCGCAGGCATGCAGCATGTGATGGTGGTTGTTCCAATAGATGCCGACATAAACGAAACTCAGCACGTAGCTGAGAAACGTCGGCACCAGCGGTGCCAGATCGCGCAAACGGTCTCCGTGCGGCACCTTTAACTCCAGCACCATGATCGTAATTATGATCGCGATCACGCCATCGCTGAAAGCCTCCAACCGGCCACTGGTCATCTGTGCCCCTCTGCCTACGCAATAGATATTAAATATAAAGATATGGCGGGTTCGTCATCGGTAGTTTTCGGCCGGCGGACCAGATTGTTCATCGCGC
>Ga0207683_10004139_pt1 | contig 12547 bp, 12 predicted proteins | sample KBSM73metaG_FD_184333 | JGI IMG/M metagenome (GOLD analysis project Ga0207683, IMG submission 184333) | Miscanthus rhizosphere microbial communities from Kellogg Biological Station, Michigan, USA - KBS M7-3 metaG (SPAdes) (version 2) | ecosystem: Host-associated > Plants > Roots > Rhizosphere >...
GGACCACCGCGAGCTGCTGACGAAAATCTCCGCCGCGCTGATCATCGCCATGGGCCTGCTCTTCGTCGGCTCCCTCTTCATCACCCGCCTCAACCGCGAGTGGCACGTCGACGCCCTGCTCGAGCGGGCGGGCAGGGGCGGCCCGATGGTCGCCGGCGCGGCCTTCGCGATCGCCTGGACGCCCTGCATCGGGCCGACGCTGGGCGCGATCCTCGGCGCCGCCTCACTCTCGGACTCCGTCGCCCGCGGCGGCTTCCTCCTCGCTGTTTACTCGGCCGGCCTGGCGATCCCCTTCATCCTCACCGCCGTGGCCTTCTCCCAGATGACGAGCGCCTTCGCCGTCGTCAAGCGCCATTACCAGGCGATCGTCGCCGTCGGCGGCCTGATCCTGATCGCGATGGGCGTCCTGATCTGGACCGGCGAGATCCGCCAGCTGAACATCGAAGCCCAGAACTGGTTCAGCGAAATCGGCCTCGAATTCCTGATCGGCACCTAGCGGGCGCGGGCCGAAACCGCGTCAACCCGTCTCAAGGACGGGTTCGCACGGTCTCGCTAATCAGTTCCGCGAGGGCGCGACGGTCTCGAGCTCTTTGCCGACCGCCTCGACGATCTCGAGCCCGTCGTCCTCAACGTCGCGCGAACAGACGATGCGGAAGCGCCCGGTGCCGATCTCCCCATCGGGAACCACCGGCAGCCCGCGGATCGTGTCCCACCCCAGCCGCTCGACCTCGAACGGGTTCATCCGCACCTCGGCTGCCGGAAAGGGGCAGTTCGAGTTGTGCTGGTCGATCGCCTGCGAGATCGCCTCCAGGTTCTTCGCCTCGGGAGAAGCCATGATTGGAGTTTAGGATCATCGCCGTGCTGCTCGTAGCATGCGGAGACACGGGTACGGGAGGCGCCGTGCTTACGTACGTGATCGGCGCTGTTGCCGTGGCGATCTGGATCGGCGTGGCGACGCTGATCGTCAAGGCCGCCCGGGACCGGCGCGAGCGCCGCCTTTTGATCGGCCTGCTGATTCTGTTCGCCGTGATCGGGCCGCTGGTGATCGCGGCCTACTACCACGGCCTCTTCGGCTCCGACGACAGTCTCGGCAAGCTCGCGCTGCTGATGCTGATTCCACCCGCGATCGCCGCCATCGTGGCCCAGGCGTCCGGCGCTGGACACGGATTCAGAGCCTTTCTGGCCTCCGCAATGGGATCGATCTTCCTCATCGGCGCGGCAATCGTGCTCTTGATCGCGGCCCTCACGGTTGGCGGCGCCTGCCTGGAGTGAGCCGACCGTCTCGTCCCGCCCCCGTCCTACCATCGACGGGTGAGCTTCGAGCGGACCATTGCCCACCTCGACATGGACGCCTTTTACGCGTCGGTGGAGCTGCGGCGGCGGCCGGAGTTGCGGGGGAAGCCGGTGGTGGTTTGCGGGTCGGGGCCGCGGGCGGTGGTGACCACCGCGAGCTATGAGGCCCGGAAGCTGGCTGGAATCCACTCGGCGATGCCGGCGGCGGTGGCTCGGCGGCGACTGCCTGACGCTGTCTATCTGCGGCCGGACTTTCCCGCCTACCGGGAGGCCTCGGCACAGGTGATGGAGGTGCTGCGGCGGAACGTCGAGGTCGTCGAGGTCGTGGGACTCGACGAGGCTTATCTGGACCTGACCGGCCTGTTCTCGCCGAAGGCGACGATGCGGCGGATCGCGACCGAGATCAAGGCCGACACCGGGCTGACCTGCTCGGTCGGCATCTCCGAGAGCCGGATGCTGGCGAAGATCACCAGTGAGCTCGGCAAGCCGGCCGGGCTCGTCGTCCTCTCCCGCGACCAGGCCCTGGAGCGGTTCGCCGGCAACTCCCCCGGCCTGATTCCCGGGATCGGGCCGAAAACGGTCGCCCGCCTCGAGGAGATGGGGATCCGCACGCTGACCGACCTGCGGGGCTGGCAGCGCCCCGCGCTCGAAGACCGCTTCGGACCCCGCTCGGGCGCCTGGCTGCACGCTCGCGGCAACCTGCTCGACGAGACGCCGATCACGCCCGAACACGAGACCAAGTCGCAGTCGACCGAGATCACCTTCGACGTCGACGTCAACCAGCGGGTCGAGCTGGAGCGGCACCTGGTCGAGCTCTCCGAGGAGCTCTGCCGGCGCTTGCGCAAGCGCGAGCTCGCCGGCCGCACGATCGGGATCAAGATCCGGCTCGACGACTGGACCAACGTCACCCGCTCGCAATCGATCGACGAGCCGACCAACGACCCTGAGGTCGTCACTCCGATCGCCCTGCAGCTGCTGCGTGCCTACGACCCGCAGCGGCCGGTGCGCCTGCTCGGCGTCCGCCTCGCCTCCTTCGAGAGCGGCGAGGCGGCGAGCGAGCCGGAGCCGACAGCCGGTCAGCTCCGTCTCGGTCTCGCCAGCTAAGTCGTGGTTCCTTATGCACGCATAGCGTGCGAAAGGAACCACGCGATCGCTAGCGGCTCGCCAGCACCGTCCCGACGCCCGGGAAGCCCAGCTTGACCTTGACCGCCTCGGTCAGGTCGTAGTCGCGCCCGGCGACGTAGGGGCCGCGGTCGATCACCGGCACGGTCACGCTGCGGCCGTGGTAGCGCAGCTTCACCTTGGTCCCGCACGGCAGCGTCTTGTGAGCGACGCCCATCGTCCCCGGCATCAGCGTCCCGCCGCAGGCGACGCCGTTGCCGTAGAGCCCCGGCCCGTAGTAGGAGGCGCCGGCCAGGCGGTAGGCGGTCAGCTTGCGCTGGTCGCTCTCGGAGGCGCGCAGCCGCCGCTCGTGGACGACGTGGGCCCGCACCGCGTAGCTGCCGGTCCCGTCAGGGGTCCAGCGCAGGGCGAAGGTCCCGTTGGCCTTCGTCGTCACCCCGCGCACGCTTCGCTCGGCGCCGCGGAAGACGAGCTTGACCCGGTGCCGTCCGCTCGGTCGCACCTTGCCGCGCAACGCCAGCCCGTTCCCCCGCAGCAGCGTGTGCGTGGAGAGGTGCAGGGCGACGTGGGAGCGCGAACGCTCGTGATGGGAACCGCGGTCGGACTTCGCCGCCGCCGGCGCCAGGCCGATCGTCAGCGCGGTGGCAGCCGCCACCGCGGGCAGGAGAAATCGCATCTAGTTCACTCGCTTTCTGCTGCCTACGGGGTTAGCTGACGGGCTCGCGACTCCCGGCATGGGCCGGCTCTCGCTACGGGCGGCTCGCCGCCCGATTCGCCCCGGCCGCGGCAGAGCCGCGGCAGGTGGGTCCCCCGCTCCCCCACGCTCGGTGGCGAGGGGACTCGGCAGATCGTTTCCTTCGTTTAGGAGGGAACACGCTAAGTGGCCTCCCGGAGCGGGAATGTGAGCGGACGCACACATTCCCTAAATGAACCGCAAGCTGCATTTCCGCTTTATGCCGCGTTCTCCGCGGCTTTACCCAGCCCTAGACCCGTATGCGAAGATGAATTCGTGACCAAGCCCGAACGCCTGACCGGCCTCGATACCTCCTTCCTGCACCTGGAGCGCTCCGGCGCCCACATGCACGTCGCCTCGACCAGCATCTTCACCGGCCAGGCGCCGACTCACGAAGAGTTCCGCGACCACATCGCCTCGCGCCTGCACCTGGTGCCGCGCTTCCGCCAGAAGCTGCGCTTCGTCCCGCTTGACCAGGGCCGCCCGGTCTGGGTCGACGACCCCCACCTCAACCTCGACTACCACGTGCGCCAGACCGCATTGCCGGCGCCCGGCTCCGACGAGCAGCTGCGTAACCTCGCGGCCCGCATCTTCTCCCAGCAGCTGGATCGCTCCAAGCCGCTCTGGGAGCTGTGGCTGGTCGAGGGGCTGACCGGCGACCGCTTCGCGATCATCGGCAAGAGCCACCACGCACTGGTCGACGGCGTCTCGGGGGTCGACATCACCACCGTCCTCTTCGACCTCGACGCCGAGCCGGCGGGCACGCCCGACAAGGCCCCGCCCTGGCTCGCCCACCCCGAGCCGACCGACGTCCAGCTGCTGACCGAAGCCTGGCGCGAGCGGCTGACCAGCCCGAAGGAGATCTACCGCGGCTTCCGCCACGCACTGCGGGGCCCGCGCCAGGTGCTGCAGGGCGTCGGCGCCACCTCGAAGATGGTCACCGCCGGGATGGCGGCACCGAACTCGGTCTTCAACGTCGAGATCGGGCCGCACCGCCGCTTCCAGATGACTCAGACCAGCCTCGCCGACCTGAAGCGGGTCAAGGACGCCCACGGCGGCACCGTCAACGACGTGATCCTCTCGATCGTCGCCGGCGGCATCGGCAAGTACCTGCGCGCCCGCGGCCACGACACCGCCGGCCTCGAGTTGCGGGCGATGGTCCCGGTCAGCGTCCGCGCCGACGAGGAGCACGGCGCCCTCGGCAACCGGATCTCGGCGATGATGGCGCCGCTGCCGGTCTGGTGCGAGGACCCGGTCGAGCGGCTGCGGCTGATGACCGGCGAGATGGGCGACCTGAAGTCTTCCGGCCAGGCGGTCGGGGCCGAGATCCTGACCAAGCTGACCGACTTCGCGCCCTCGACGATCGCCTCCCAGGCCGCCCGCCTGCAGCCGGCGCAGCGCTTCTTCAACCTCGTCGTCACTAACGTCCCGGGGCCGCAGTTCCCGCTCTACGTGCTCGGCCGCAAGATGGAGTCGATCTTCCCGATGGTGCCGCTGGCGCGGCGCCAGGCGCTCTGCGTCGGGATCATGTCCTACAACGGCCAGGTCAACTTCGGACTGATCGGCGATTACGACGCGATGGCCGACCTCGACAGCTTCGCCCTCGACCTCGAAGCCGCGACGGTGGAGGTCCTGGAAACCGCGCCGGCCAGGAAGAAGGCCAAGGCGAAGAAGCGCAAAGCCGCCGCCGCGACGTCGAGCAACGGCTCCGGCCCGGTCGCCGTCGAGCGCTCCTAGCGCCGCTCAGCCGACCAGCCGGCCGCTGACCGCGAACGGGAGCCCGTCGGTCAGGTAGTTCCAGTCGAGGTTGCCGACGTCGAAGCCGCTCGCCCGCGCGTCGGCGTTGACCACCACGGCGGTGATCCGCTCGAAGCGCCCGGGACGGAGCAGCTTCACCGTCAGCTGCCCCCCGCCCCGCTTGTAGGCGATCCGCACGACCGGGTGGCCGCGCCGCTCGCTGCCGAGGCGCCCGACCAGCGCCACCCCCGCCGCGGTCCCGCGCGGCGCCGTCACATGGACGACCACGGCGCGTCCCTGCCGCGGGCGCACCCGCAGCAGCTGGAAGGTCGTGTGGTTGATCAGCCGGGTGAGGCGGGTGCCGTTCAGCGGCAGGTGTCCCTGCCGCGGCGCGTCCGGGTACAGCCGGCTCTCGCGGAAGCCCTTGCCGGTCCGCCACTCGGCGATCGCGGCGGCGAAGCGGGTGAAGTCGTGACTCAGGCTCGAGGGGCCGCTGGAGCGCAGCGCCCGTTCGTAGCTGCCGACCGAGAAGCCGCCGGGCTTGGCGTCGATCGAGCCGGCCCAGGCCTTGCGGACGATCTCGGGGCCGTAGCGGCGCGCCAGCCACTGGTTCCAGACGGCGCTGCCGTACTCCTTGATCGAGTTCGTCGTCAGCGGCGTTTCGTAGAGCTTCACCCAGCGACGGACGTAGCGCAGGTAGTCGTTGATCCCGTTGTAGACCTGGTCCTCGATCCAGGTCGCGCTCGCCTCGGCGAACCAGGGGTCCTGGTAGGCGTCGTAGCCGAACTGGAGGATGTGGTTGTACTCGTGAGCGAAGGTGACCTGCAGGTCCTCGAGCGGCTTCGTCCCCGGGAACTCGAAGGCGCTGTAGTCGTTGTCGAGGACGAGGTAGCCGTGCAGCCGCCGCGGGATCCGGTGCTGCTTGGTCGCCTGCCCGCGGTCCGGCGCCGCGTAGCCGAACAGTTCCCCGCCGATCTGGGAGAGGTAGACGTCGGTCTTGCCCCGACGCCCGCCGATCCGCCCGTCGCTGCGCGGCTCGCGCCAGCCGAGCTTCTCGTTCTCGACCGTGTGCACGCGTTCGGCGATCCGCAGCACCCGCTCGACGTAGTCGGGGATGCCGTCGCCGTCGCGATCGTCCGGTTCGGGGGCGTCGAGCCCCTGCTCGACCCAGTGGACGCAGAAGTGCGGCGAGCAGGCGGGCGAGCCCGGCGCCTCGGGAACCGAGTAGGCGTTGCGGTTGGGGTCGCGGAGGTCGGTCGGTCGCTGCCGGGCTTCGTCCGGCCGCGATTGCGGCATCAGGAACGGCTTCTGAGCGGCGGAGGCGACGCTGGCGGGCGCGACGACGTCGCTCGCGGCGGCAGGGGTCGCCACGGCGGCGAGCATCAGCAGCGCCGCCGTGGATCCGACCAGGTGGCGCCGGCGGCTCCGCATGCCCAGACAACCCTAGCGACGGGCAAAAGTACCTCTGGGGATCGCGACGGAGATACTTCGGGTATGAGCCACCGCGAATCGCGATGCGCGTAGCCCTCGCCCAGATCAACCCGACCGTCGGCGACGTCGACGGCAACGCGGCCAAGGTCGCCGAGTGGATCGAGCGGGCGCGCGAGGCCGGCGCCGAGCTGGCGATCTTCCCCGAGCTCTGCATCCCCGGCTACCCGGCCGAGGACCTCTACCTGAAGCGCCACTTCCTGCGCGCAAACCAGCAGGCGGTCGAGACGCTCGCCGCCTCGGTGCGGGGGATCACGGCGCTGGTCGGGTTCGCCGAGCCGGTCGCCGACCCCGCCGACGCGCGCCACGCCTACAACTCGACCGCGGTCCTCGCCGACGGCGCGGTCCAGACCGTCTACCGCAAGAACCGCCTGCCCAACTACAGCGTCTTCGACGAGCAGCGCTACTTCGTCCCCGGCGCCGAGCCGGCGACGATCGAGGTCGGCGGCCTCTCCGTCGGCCTGACGATCTGCGAGGACGTCTGGATGCCGGGACCGCCGGCGCAGGCGGAGGCCGAAGCCGGGGCGCGGCTGATCGCCAACCCCTCGGGCTCGCCCTACCACCGCGGCAAGGGCCGCGAGCGGGAGACGATGCTGAGCGAACGCTCGCTGGCCTACGGCGCCTACTTCGCCTTCTGCAACCTGGTCGGCGGCCAGGACGAGCTCGTCTTCGACGGCCAGAGCATCGTCACCGCGCCCGACGGCAGCGTCATCGCCCGCGCCGCCCAGTTCGAGGAGGAGCTGCTGGTCTGCGAGGTCCCCCACGCCGAGCCGGGGCCGCTGGCCGACCCGCTCCCCGACCTCGACGAGGTCTACGAGGCGCTGGCGCTCGGCCTCCGCGACTACGTCGGCAAGAACGGCTTCAAGCATGTCGGGGTGGCACTCTCCGGCGGGATCGACTCGGCCCTGGTCGCGATGCTCGCCGCCGACGCGGTCGGGGCCGAGCGCCTGACCTGCGTCGTCATGCCCTCTCCCCACTCCAGCGGCGAGACCCAGCAGGACGCCCGCGACATCGCCGCCAACCTCGGCTGCGAGCTGTTCGAGATCGAGATCGAGCCGATGATGGAGAGCTACGGTCGGGCGCTGGGCGGCTACCTGGAGGAGCCGGGAGCGGCGGTCCCGCGCGACCCGACCAAACCCTCCGAGCCCGACCTGACCGCCGAGAACGTGCAGGCCCGGATCCGCGGCAACATGATGATGGCGCTCTCCAACCGCCACGGCTGGCTGGTCCTCACCACCGGCAACAAGAGCGAGATGTCGGTCGGCTACGCGACCCTCTACGGGGACATGGCGGGCGGGTTCGCGGTGATCAAGGACGTGCCGAAGGGGCTCGTCTACGACCTCGTGCGGCGGCGCAACGAGCGCGCCGGGCGCGAGCTGGTGCCGGCCAGCGTGCTCGAGCGCGCCCCCTCGGCCGAGCTGCGGCCCGACCAGCGCGACGAGGACTCGCTGCCGCCCTACGACGTCCTCGACCGCATCCTCGAGGCCTACGTCGAGCGCGACCAGGGGCGCGAGGAGATGATCGCCGCCGGGATGCCGGGTGACGTCGTCGACGAGGTGATCAAGCTGGTCGACCGCTCCGAGTACAAGCGCCGCCAGGCGGCGCCGGGGATCAGGATCACGCCGCGGGCGTTCGGCAAGGACCGACGGCTGCCGATCACGAATCGCTTTGGCGGCTGAGGTCTAGGCGCCCGGTCGCGGCCGGACCGCGATCGTCATCTGACCCAGCGCGCAGGGCTTGCCCTCGTCGTTGAGGACTTCGGCCTGCCAGAGCCAGGTGGTGCGGCCGCGGTGGCGAGCCTGGGCGCGGACTTCGGCGGCGCCCTCGGTGATCGGGCGGATGAAGCTGACGTCGATCGACTGCCCCATCGCCACCATCCCCTGATCGTGGACCGCGCCGAAGGTCGCCCGCGAGCAGACGCTCTCGATCAGGGTGGACATCACGCCGCCGTGCATCAGGCCGAAGGGCTGGCGCAGCTCGTCGCGGATCTCGACCCGGACGCGGGCGTCGTCGGGGTCGTCGCTGAGCCACTCGGTGCCGACCAGTTCGTCGAAGTGGCTCGGCTTAACCTGAGCGTCGTCGTTCACGGCCTCGCACCCTAATAGGCTTCCGGTCCGGTGGCGCTGTCCGACGACCAGAAGGCGATCCTGCGTTTGCTCTCCCAGCGGGGCGAGCAGGGGTATGAGGATCTCTCGGCATTGATGGGAATCTCCGCGGAGGAGGTCTACGCGCGGGCCAAGGGGGCTGCTGCTGATCTGGAAGCGGAAGGGATTCCTGCTCCTGATATTCCCCAGCCGGTGAGGGGAACGGGCTCCCCCTCCGTCGCGAAAGATGGGGAGGCTCCTCCGGGGGAGCCCGTTCCCCCGAAGGCTGCGGAGCCGCAAAAGCCGACGCCCGAGGTCAAACGTGATGCGGAGCCCCCCAAGGCGGAGCCGAAACCGGTTGCTGCCTTGCCCAAGGGTGAGCCGCGGCCTCCTTTGAAACGGGAGCTGAAGCTGCTCGAGGGACGGGGGCTTTGGGCGCTTCTGGCGGGGGCTGCGATCGTGATCCTGTTCGTCGTCTTTGTTCTGTTCGGAGGCGGTGATGACGGAGGTGGCGATTCGACTACGACCACTTCGTCCTCCTCGCCCAGCGGGGAAACCGTGGCGGCGCTGGAGAAAGCGGCTGAACAGGGCAACCGGACGGTGACCAAGGCTTCGCTGGAAGCCGTCGACGGCAGCGACGCTACCGGGGTTGCGATCTTCGGCCGGGTGAAAAAAAGCCTGGCGCTGCAGGTGGCGGCGGAAGGGCTCGAGCCCACCGGCGACGGTGAGTCCTACTCGATCTGGCTGGCCGCCTCGCCAGAGAAAATGCTTCCCCTCGCCTCAACCGAAGTCGGCGAGGACGGGCGCATCGGCGCCCAGGTCGAAGTCCCGACCGAAGTGCTCGCCTACCTCGCCAACGAAACCTTCGGCCAGATCGCGATTACTCGCACCGAGGACTCGCGGCTGGAAGCGTCGCTGGCGAAAGCGACGAAAGAAAAAGCGGCGCCCGTGTACACCGGGGACGAAGTCCTGCGCGGCGACGTGGTCGGCCCGATCGTCGGCGCCGCCTCCCGCCTCGAAGAACAGAAAAAAGGCGAATAGGCGCTAGCCGGGCAGCAGCTTGCCCGGGTTCATGATCCCGGCTGGATCGAGTTGCTCCTTGACGGAGCGGAGGACGTCGAGGCCGGTTCGCCCCACCTCCGCCTCCATGTAGGGGGCATGGTCGCGGCCGATCGCGTGGTGGTGGGTGATCGTCCCGCCATGGGCGACGATCGCCTCGCAGGCGGCGCGCTTGACCGCGGCCCACTGCTCGATCTCGGCGCCGCGGCGGGCACGGGAGATGAAGGTGAAGTAGAGCGAGGCGCCGTCGGCGTAGGCGTGCGAGAGGTGGCAGAAGACGAGGCCAGGCGTCCCCTCCCCTTCGAGGGCGCGGCGGATCGCGGCGCCGACGGCATCGTGCAGCTCGCTGAGCCGGCTCCAGGTGTGCGAGGTCTCCAGGGTCTCCACCATCGCCCCCATCTCCATCAGCGTGTCGCGCAGGTACGGACCCTGGTAGCGGCCGTGCTCCCAGGAGCGGCCGGCGGCCTGGCCGAGGTAGGCGGCGCCGCCGCGGCGCAGGGCGCGGACGGTCAGCGCGCGGTGGCGGGCGACCGACTCGTCGCTGCCCTCGAAGCCGACGATCACCAGGGCGCCGCCGCGGCGCTTGCGTGCGCCGAGGTAGCCCCCGAAGAGGCGGCCGGCGACGCCGCGCGGGCCGGATAGCGCCAGCGAGCCCTCGGTCTCCTCCTCGTCGGAGACGCGGATGATCTCCGGCAGCCCCGGACCCTGGGCGAGGGCCCGGACGATCTCGGCGCCGGTCTCGAAGCTCTCCGCCATCCAGGCCTCGTAGCGGCGCACGCTCGGCGCCGGCCGTACCCGCACGGTCACGTCGGGGATCACCCCGAGGACGCCCTCGGAGCCGATCATTAGCTCGCGCAGAGCCGGACCGGCGGCGGTGTGCGGGGTTTCCAGGGTCGAGATCTCACCTGCCGGCGCCAGCAGGCGCACCGAGCTGACCAGGGCGTCGAAACGTCCGTAGCCGCTCGATGCCTGGCCGGCGGAACGGGTCGCGGCGAAGCCGCCGATCGTCGCGTACTCGAAGGACTGCGGGAAGTGGCCGAGGGTCAGACCCTCGCGACCGAGCGCCGCCTCCGCCTCGGGTCCGCGCAGGCCGGCGCCGAGGCGGGCGGTCAGCGAGCGGCGGTCGACCTCGACGTCGCTCAGCGCGCCGAGGTCGAGGCTGACCACCCGCGCGTGACTGCCACGCAGCGGCTCCACCCCGCCGACGACGCTGGTGCCGCCGCCGAAGGGGACGATCGCGATTCCCTCGGCGGCGCAGACCTCGATCGCCCGGCGCAGCGCCTCGGCGTCGGGCGGCATCAGCACCGCGTCGGGAGCGGCATCGAGCGCGCCGTTGCGCAGCCGCGCCAGGTCGGCGTAGCCGCGGCCGACGGCGTGCCGCAGCCGGTCCTCGTCGTCCCGGAAGACGTTGCCCTCCCCCACCGCCTCGATCAATGCCGGCGGCAGCGCCTCGGCGGCCGGCAGCTCGACGCTCCCGAGCTCCCGCGCCAGCGGCCACGGCTCCAAGTCGCCGATCCGCTCGCGCAGGACGCCAAGCGCAGCGTTGTCGAGCGTGGGCTCGATCGACGGGTCCCCCCAACCCCACCACTTCGCGTCGCGTCGCGGCCTCATCCCAGCGCCCTCTCGATCCCGTCGAGCGCTTCGTCGAGGACCGCCCGCTGGCCACGGCGCATCAGCGGCGAGCCGAGCCGGGACATCCCTTTCAGCGTCTGCGACGCGGCGAGCGTCGCCTCGGTCCCGCCGTCCCGCTCGCGCAGCCCGATCTCCACCCGCGAGGCCTTCAGGTGCCGCTCGAACGGCGTCCCCTCCAGCTCCTGCTCCCAGACGTAGCGCTCGCCCTCGGCCGAGCTGACACAGCGGTAGTCGGCCCGCACACCCCGTCCCTCGGCGGTCTCCAGCACCTTCGTCCAGCGGGTCCGCCGGCCGCCGCCGCCCTCGACGTTCTCCACCCGCGCCGTCCGCGGCCACCAGCGCGGCAGGTTGTAGGGATCGGAGACGAGCTTCCAGACGTCCGTCACGGGCGCCTCGAAGGTGCGCCTGCGGGTCACGCGGGCCACGGTGCGGGGTTACTCGCCGGCCAGGCGGCGCAGGTCCCGGACCAGAAGGAGATGCTTGAGGTGCGAGACGGTCGCCGCCAGGCTTTCCAGGCTTTCCAGCGCCTCCTTGCGGCGCTCAGGGTTGCGCGAGCGCAGCGAGGGGCCGAGCAGCGCTTCCAGCAGCTGCGCCTCGCGGTCGGCCGAGGAGCGGAAGACGCGCAGGTTGCGGGCGCCGACGCCGACCCGCGAGAGCTCGTTGGCGGCGCGGACGATCTCGCGGTCGGTCTCGTCGTAGACCGTCTTGCCCTCGCGTTTCTCCGGCTGCACGATGCCGAAGTTCTCGAGCTCGGAGATCAGCTCCTCCCGCGCCCCGGTCTCCTCGACCACCTCGTCGAGCGAGAGGTAGGCGCGCGAGGTGTCGACCAGGATCGCCCGCCGCACCGCGCCGCTTGCCGGCTTGCGGTCGCCGTCGGCGAGGACCAGGTCACCGCCGGAGGCGAGCTCCTGGCGGATCACCCGCAGCGGCAGGAACTCGTCGCGCTGCAGGCGCAGGATCGTCCGCAGTCGTTCGACGTCGGACTGGCTGTAGAGGCGGTAGCCACCGGAGGTCCGCCGCGGGTTGAGCAGCTTCTGGTCCTCCAGGTAGCGGATCTTCGAGATCGAGACGTCGTCGAATTCGCTCTGCAGGATTTTGCAGACGGCGCCGATCGTCAGCGCCTTGCGCGGGCGGCTGGCCGATTCGGCGGTGCGGCCGGGCTGCTCGGAGACGGCGATCGGTCTCACCGCTCCAGGTAGCTCAGCTTGTACTTGCCGACCTGGATCTCGTCGCCGTCGGCAAGGCGGTGAGACTCGATCCGGCGGCGGTTGACGTAGGTGCCGTTGAGCGAGCCGAGGTCGTCGATGTAGAGGCCGTCGCGGCGGCGGACCAGCAGCGCGTGGTTGCGGGAGACGGTGACGTCGTCGAGGAAGACGCCGGCGTCGGGGCTGCGGCCGAT
>Ga0207683_10004141_pt1 | contig 12546 bp, 14 predicted proteins | sample KBSM73metaG_FD_184333 | JGI IMG/M metagenome (GOLD analysis project Ga0207683, IMG submission 184333) | Miscanthus rhizosphere microbial communities from Kellogg Biological Station, Michigan, USA - KBS M7-3 metaG (SPAdes) (version 2) | ecosystem: Host-associated > Plants > Roots > Rhizosphere >...
TGTGTCTTTGTTCAAAGTCGTGATGTCGCTTATTGGCCCTTAGCGGACGTGCCGACCGCTATACGAACTGTCCGCGTCTGAAGAAGAGCAGACGCCGTGTTTTATGAGTACACGCCCTAATTCTTCACCGGCTCCTTCAGCCCCACCGTCCGCCCGGGAAAACCCGCCGCATCGAAATAGCGCGTCTTGCCGACGAACTGCATGTTGACGATGGTGCGCAAGCCGCTGTCACCCGGCGGCGACACGATGTCATGCTGCCACGCACGCACCGGCTTGCCGCCTTTCAGCGCTTCCGAGATCACGCGGCCCTGCAGCTTGCCGGCGGGCCTGAGCTTGACGCCGATGATCCGCGCAAGTGTCGGCGCGATGTCGGCATTGCTCACTGGCGTTCCGTTGAGGAAGCCCGCCTTGAAGGCGGGACCGCGCGCCGCCATGAAATTCGCCGTGTCGGCGCGGCTGAAGCTGCCGTGGTGGCCCTGGCCCTGCATCTGCGTGGCGTCGGTCACGGTGACGGCGCAGAACAGCGGCTGGTCGCAGCCGGTCGTCTCGGAGCGGAAGTTCACCACGATCGCGGGCGTCGGCGTGCGCGCACCGCCTTTCAGGCCGACGGCCGAGAGCGGCAGCGTGCCGGGAATGCGGCCGAGCTCGTCGTTGACGAACACGCCGCTGGTGTAGTCCTGCGCCAGCAGCGCCTTCACCACCCTGGGCGCGAGATCCTTGCCGTTGCCTTGCGGGAAATAGATCAGGTCGTTGCCGCCGTTCACCGCGACGACGACGTCAGGCTTCGCCGGGTCGGCCCCGAGGATCGCGCTGCCGCGGCGCGGATGCTTGCCGCCTTTGTAGTCGACCGCCGGGCCTTTGGGCGAGGGCTCGTGCAGCGGAAGACCGAGTGCCTCGGCGAGATCGATCGCCAGGAACCCGGTCGGCAGATATCCGAGCGGAATGGTCTGGTAGTTGATGCGCGTCGACGGGCTGGTCTTGCTCTGCTTCGACACCGTGCTGAAGCCGTGGTCCGCCGTGACGACGATGTTGGTCGTCTTGTCGAGGCCGAGCTCCTTCAGCGTGTCCTGGATTGCGGCGAAGTCATCGTCGGCCACCTTGATGGCAGCGAGCGAGGTCGGGCCGTTGATGCCGGGTGTGAACTCGCCGAGGCTGTCGCGCTGCGAATGCTGCGTGCCGTCCGGATCGGACGACCAGTAGAGCAGCATGAACGGCTTCTTCTGCTCCTTGAAGTGCGGCAGCAGCACTTTCGTCACGATGTCGCGATAATATTTCTGCTGGACGATATTGGTCGTCTTGCCGGGAGTTTCGCTACGCTGCGCGCGGCCGGGCGTCTCGAGCGCCAGGCCCGCCTTCTTCAACTGCTCCACCACGTCCGGCCGCAGCACGATGCCGTTCGGCTTGCCGGTGTCGTCGTCGACGAAGATCGTGGTCTTGCCCTCAAGTTGCGTGAGGTCATGGATGCCGACCGGCCCGACCTTGCCGAGTGCGGCGGTGAGGTAGCCCTTCTCGCGCGCCGCCTGCATCAGCGAGCGCTCGGCGACGAAATTGCCGCCGTGGTGCCGGTTCAGCTCGGTGAGCACGGCGTTGTCCTGAATGAACGGCGTGACGGTGCCGGATGCCGCCGCGACCGGGAAGCCGGTGTATTGCGTGTTGCCGAAGTCCCCGGTGTCGCCGATGAAGTGTCCGGTCGCGATCACCGCGGCGTTGACCGTCGTGATGGTGGGAAAGAGCGAATGGCTGTTGGCGAAGTTGACGCCGGTATCGCGCAGCCTGGCGAAGGCCGGCGCGAGCTCCGGCGAGACCGCGGCGGCGCGTAATCCATCGGCGACGAACAGGACGATGTTCTGCTGCGCCAGCGCGGGAAGGGATGCGGTGAGGGCGGCGAGCAACAGGCTCGCGCGAAGCAGTTTCGTCATGAACGTCACTCCCGGCACGCGGCCAAGCGGTGCTTGCGGTTTGGCGCCGCGCATGACGGCATCATGACAAGGAACCGGGGCGGGGGCCAAGCTCCTTCGCCTATTCGGCGATCACCGTCCTCCGCAGCGGCTTGCGTCCCGCGCGCTTGCGCCGGACGCGGGGGGCGGAGCTGAAGGCGGACGGGCGGTGACTACCAAAAGCGCCACCAGGGCCTCGAGAATTTCGTCAGGAGGCCACCCTCGACAATCCGAAGGACCTCGAAACTTTCAGCCTCGACGCCTGGAGTCCGCTCGTCGTGTCGAAAGCCGACGATCCGCTTCGCAAGTTCAAGCGGGATATCAAAGAAGAAATCGATCGCTGGCTCGTCACCCCCTTCCGATGCCTGACGATGGATGACGGATTGTCGGATTTGCGCAAGATCGTCTGGAGGTATGCCCTCCACCCTAAGGTCGAATTCTCCGCGATCTGACTCATGTTCGACGGCCCATATTCTGCGGTTGTCGGCCCAATAGGACGAGGAGCAAAAATTGACATGCTCTTCTATGGAGCACGTGACTATTGGCGAAATCTGCGACACCACCGAGAGAGTAGCGTCCTTGATGGCAGCGTGGCCGCAACGGTTTGCAACAAGCAGATACCATCCGCTCGGTAGAACACGGCCTACGAGAGGAAGCCTCGGGTAATCGCCGAATTCGCCCGTGGGCGCGCATCCGAGCTGGCGTTTCACTTCATCAGAAGCTTCGCTTCGGCACGCCAGCCAGGAAATCGATAATCCCATGGATCGATGCCCCTCTTGGTTCCTGCGAGCATTACAAACGTGCGCGTCCGGACGTCCTTAACGCGCTCTTAACGCGGCGCGGACATGTTTGCCCGCATGGTCACCCGCACGCGCCTGCGCGCCGTCCTGACCGCGCTCGGTCTCTACACCGTCGCGGCGCTGATCATCGGCTATTTCGGCCTGTCCGCCTACACCGGCGCGCACGGGCTGAAGGCGAAGCAGGACCTCGCGCAGCAGCAGATGAATCTGGTGCGCGAGCTCGAGCGCGTGACCGCCGAGCGCAAGGAATGGGAGCATCGCGTATCGCTCCTGCGCGCCGACCGGCTCGATCCGGACCTGCTCGACGAGCGCGCCCGCGCGATGCTCAACTATGCGCACCCGCGCGACCTCGTGCTGACGCTCAAGAAGTAGCGGTCATTCCGGGGGCCGAGCGAAGCGAGGCATCCCGGAATCCATAACCACAAGCATCGCGACGATGCGCCGCGCCTGCCTCCAGAGCAGCCGCAAACCCGCTGTTCCGTGTTTATGGATTCCGGGCTCGCGGGCTGCGCCCGCGCCCCGGAATGACAACTCCCCGCGCGCTTTCGCACGCCCCCGATTTCCGCTATTGGGGAAGGCAACAGCGTACCCAAAACCGTCCCGAGGACCCATGGCCGTCGCCAAGACCAAGCCCAAAACCGAGGCCAAAGGCAGCGAACCGGCGGAAAAGCCCAAAGCGGCCGCGAAAACCGGCCAAGGCGTCGTGGCCGAGTTCTCCAAGGAACAGGAACTCTCCGCCTACCGCGAGATGCTGGCGATCCGCCGCTTCGAGGAGAAGGCGGGCCAGATGTACGGCATGGGGCTGATCGGCGGCTTCTGCCACCTCTACATCGGGCAGGAAGCGGTCGTCGTCGGCATGCAGATGACGCTCAAGAAGGGCGACGCGATCATCACCGGCTATCGCGACCACGGCCACATGCTCGCCTGCAACATGGATCCGAAAGGCGTGATGGCGGAACTGACCGGCCGGCGCGGGGGCTACTCGCACGGCAAGGGCGGGTCGATGCACATGTTCTCGGTGGAGAAGGGCTTCTTCGGCGGCCACGGCATCGTCGGCGCGCAGGTCTCGCTCGGCACCGGCCTCGGATTCGCGGCGCGCTACCGCAAGACCGACAACGTCAGCCTCACATATCTCGGCGACGGCGCCACCAATCAGGGGCAGGTGTACGAGAGCTTCAACATGGCGGAGCTGTGGAAGCTCCCGGTGATCTACATCATCGAGAACAATCGCTACGCGATGGGCACCGCGATCACGCGCTCGTCGGCCACCACCGACCTGTCCAAGCGCGGGCTCTCGTTCAACATCCCGGGCGAGCAGGTCGACGGCATGGACGTGCGTGCCGTGCAGGCGGCGGGCCAGAAGGCCGTGACCTGGTGCCGCGAGGGCAAGGGGCCGTACATCCTCGAAATGCTGACCTACCGCTATCGCGGCCACTCGATGTCGGATCCGGCGAAGTACCGCACGCGCGAGGAAGTGCAGAAGATGCGCACCGAGCACGATCCGATCGAGCAGGTGCGCGCGCGCATCCTGGAAAGGAAGCTCGCGAGCGAGGACGACCTGAAGAAGGTCGACGCCGAGGTGCGCGACATCGTCAACGAAGCGGCCGAATTCGCCACCAACGACCCGGAGCCGGATGTGTCCGAGCTCTGGACCGACGTGTACCGGTAATCTCTCCCCTACCTCCCCCTGAAAGGGGGAGGTCGACGCGCGAAGCGCGGCGGGTGGGGGTCAAAATGAGCATGATGGAACGTGAGCGAAAAAAGTAAGTTGACCCCTCCCCGGATTGGCTTCGCCAATCCGACCCTCCCCTTGCAGGGGAGGGTGGAAAAAGAATGATGCCGAGTTTCGCCACCATGCTCGCCTATCTGGCGTTCGCCGGCGCGGTCGCGAGCTGGATCGCGGGCGCGGTGTTCAGCGCACGCACGCTCGCCGCGATGCCGGGCAATCGCGGGATGATGTTGCTCGCGCCGGTTGCATGGCCGCTCGCGATCGGGCGGGTGAAAAGCGCCGGCGAGGGGCCGGCGTCGCGCGTCAACAAGGCGCTGGTCGCGTTCATCGCCTGCATGCTGGTCGGCGTCGCGGCGTTCTCGGCTTCGGCCAATCTTCACCGTTTTGCGAAGTAAGAGACCCCCATGCCGGTACAAGTATTGATGCCCGCGCTCTCTCCCACGATGGAGAAGGGCAACCTCTCCAAGTGGATGAAGAGCGAGGGCGACAAGGTGAAGGCCGGCGACGTGATCGCCGAGATCGAGACCGACAAGGCCACGATGGAGGTCGAGGCGGTCGACGAAGGCACGCTTGGAAAGATCCTCGTGCCGGAAGGCACCGCCGACGTCGCGGTGAACACGCCGATCGCGGTTATTCTGAGTGACGGCGAGAGCGCCGGCGATATCAAGGCCGCTGCGGCACCTGCCGCGCAAAAGGCTGCCGAATCCGCAGCCCCGGCAGCGCCCGAAAAGGCCGAGGAAGCGCCCGAGGTCGCGCACAAGTCCGCCGCCGCGCCGGTGCCGGAGACAAAGCCCGAGCCCGATGTGCCGGAAGGCACCGAGATGGTCACCATGACCATGCGCGAAGCGCTGCGCGACGCGATGGCCGAGGAGATGCGGCGCGACGCCGACGTGTTCGTGATGGGCGAGGAGGTCGCCGAATATCAGGGCGCCTACAAGGTCACGCAAGGCTTGCTGCAGGAGTTCGGGCCTGATCGCGTGATCGACACGCCGATCACCGAGCACGGCTTCGGCGGGCTTGGCGTCGGCGCCGCGCTCGCGGGGCTGAAGCCGATCGTCGAGTTCATGACCTTCAACTTCGCCATGCAGGCGATCGACCACATCATCAATTCGGCGGCCAAGACGCTCTATATGTCGGGCGGACAGATGGGCTGCGCGATCGTGTTCCGCGGCCCGAACGGCGCCGCCGCGCGCGTTGCCGCGCAGCACAGCCAGGATTACTCGGCGTGGTACTCGCACATTCCGGGGCTGAAGGTGGTCGCGCCGTATTCGGCGGCGGATGCCAAGGGTCTGCTCAAGGCCGCGATCCGCGATCCGAACCCGGTCATCTTCCTCGAGAATGAAATCCTCTACGGCCAGTCCGGGCCGGTGCCCAAGCTCGACGATTTCATCGTGCCGATCGGCAAGGCGAAGGTCGTCCGGCCGGGCAACAACGTGACCATCGTGGCGTGGTCGATCGGCATGAGCTACGCGCTCAAGGCCGCCGAGGAGCTCGCCAAGAAGCACATCCAGGCCGAGGTGATCGACCTGCGCACCTTGCGGCCGATGGACACCGCGACGGTGATCGAGTCGGTGAAGAAGACCAACCGTTGCGTCGTGGTGGAAGAAGGCTGGCAGCAGTCCGGCATCGGCGCCGAAGTCGCCGCGCGCATCATGGAGCAGGCATTCGACTATCTCGACGCGCCGGTCGCGCGCGTCTCCGGCAAGGACGTGCCGATGCCGTACGCGGCGAATCTCGAAAAGCTCGCGCTGCCGTCGGTCGCCGAAGTGGTCGATGCCGCCAAAGCCGTCATGTACCGATGACCGTGATGGACCGATGAGCATGGAACGCGAAAGCCATCCGGTGTTCGACGCGCTGCACATTCCGCCGACCGCGCTGGAGCAGGGCGGCGTGGAAGTGCTGCGTGCCGCGGTCGTCGAGGGCGGGCTGCACGTCTCGCTGCGCCGCGCGTTCGACGATCCGGAAGCCTGGGGCATGCTGCTCGCCGACGTGACGCGCCACATCGCGCGCATCTATGCGGGCGATGGCAAGTTCCGCGAGGAAGAGACGATCGAGCGCATCCGCGCGCTTTACGATGCCGAGATGGACGCGCCGACCGATCCGGGCTCCACCGCGCCGATCAATCAATAAAGAACAGGTTCTATTCCCAATGGCCAACTTCAATTCCCTCAACATTCCACCGCCTGCGATCGAGAAAGGCGGCAACGAGCTGATGCGCGTCGCGGTCGCCAATGACGGCGAACTCTACATGTCGATCCGGCGCGGCTTCGACGATCCGGAAGGCTGGGGACGCGTGCTCGCCGAAGTGGTCAAGCACGTCTCGCAGATCTACGCGACCGAGACGAAATACAACAAGGCCGAGGCCGCCAAACGCATGCTCGACGTGTTCGCGAAAGAGGTGGCGACGGGCGAGGGCTCCCCGGTCCCGGGCGTTGCGAAAAACTAGAGCATGATCCCGAAAAGTGGACACCGGTTTTCGGAAAAGATCATGCTCCAACAGGCTTTAGAGACAGGATCGCGCTGATGCCGATCAACATCCTGATGCCGGCGCTCTCTCCCACGATGGAGAAGGGCAATCTCGCCAAGTGGCTGAAGAAGGAAGGCGAGAAGGTAAAGCCCGGCGACGTGATCGCCGAGATCGAGACCGACAAGGCCACGATGGAGGTCGAGGCGGTCGACGAGGGCACCTTGGCAAAAATCGTCGTGCCGGAAGGCACCGCCGACGTGCCGGTCAATCAGCTCATTGCGGTGCTGGCCGGCGAGGGCGAGGATGCGACGGCGGCCGCCTCTGCGGCCGGCAGCGCGCCGGCGCCGAAGCCGGCTGAGGCTCCGAAAGCTGCCGCGCCCGCGCCAACTCCTGCGACCGCTGAGGCGCCTAAACCTGCAGCCGCACCGGCACCCGCTGCTTCCGCGCCCGCCACCAACGGCCATGCCCGCACGTTTTCCTCGCCGCTCGCGCGCCGCATGGCCAAGGAAGCCGGGATCGATCTCGCACGCATCGCCGGCTCGGGCCCGCATGGCCGCGTCGTCGCGCGCGACGTCGAAGCTGCGAAGGACGGCAAGGGACTGAAGGCGCCGGGCGCCGCGCCCGCTGCCACCGCCGCTGCGCCGTCGATCGCGCCGACGATGTCCGACGAGAAGGTGCGCGCGCTGTTCGAGGAAGGCTCCTACGAGGTCGTGCCGCACGACAACATGCGCCGCGTGATCGCGCAGCGGCTCACCGCCTCGACCCAGACCATTCCGCATTTCTACCTGACGGTCGATTGCGTCATCGACAAGCTGATGGCGGCGCGCGAGGAGATCAATGCGTCGGCGCCGAAGAACAAGGAGGGCAAGCCGGCCTACAAGCTCTCGGTCAACGACTTCGTCGTGAAGGCGCTGGCGGTCGCGCTGCAGAAAATCCCGGACGCGAACGTCAGCTGGACCGAAAGCGGCATGCTCAAGCACAAGCATTCCGACGTCGGCGTCGCAGTGGCGCTGCCGGGCGGCCTGATCACGCCGATCGTGCGCCACGCCGAGGTGAAGTCGCTGTCCACCATCTCGAACGAACTCAAGGACATGGTCGCGCGCGCGCGGACGCGGAAACTCAAGCCGCAGGAATACCAGGGCGGCACCACCGCGGTGTCGAACCTCGGCATGTACGGCATCAAGGACTTCACCGCGGTGATCAATCCGCCGCATGCGACCATCCTGGCGGCCGGCGTGGGCGAAGAGCGCGCGATCGTGCGCAAGGGCCAGGTCGTCGCCGCGCATGTGATGAGCGCGACGCTCTCGTGCGATCATCGCGCGGTCGACGGCGCGCTCGGCGCCGAGCTGATCGGCGCGTTCAGGGCGCTGATCGAGAACCCGGTGATGATGGTGGTGTGAGGTCCCGCGGCGATCGGCCGGCTGACTGATGAGAACATCGGGTTAGGGCTTGCGCTCCCTGCTGCAACGCAGCAAAGCTTGCCGCATGCAAGATCTGATCTCCGGCTATCGCCGTTTCCGCACCGGTACGTGGGCTCACCAGCGCGCGCGTTTCGATGAGTTGAGCGACGCCGGCCAGAGCCCGCGCACGATGCTGATCGCGTGCTCCGACAGCCGCGCCGATCCGCAGATGATTTTCGACGCGCGGCCGGGCGAGCTGTTCGTCGCGCGCAACGTCGCGAACCTGGTTCCGCCCTACGGCCCCGACAGCCGCCATCACGGCACCAGCGCGGCGCTGGAATTCGGCGTGCGGGTGCTGAAGGTCGAGCATCTGGTGGTGATGGGCCACGCGATGTGCGGCGGCATCCACGCGCTGCTGCACGGTGCGCCGGAAGAGGCGTCGGACTTCGTCGCGCACTGGGTGAACATGGCGGAGCGGGCCAAGCTGCGCGCGCTCCAGTTCCCGCCGGACAAACGGCAGGACTATTGCGAGCACGAGTCGGTCCGCCTGTCGCTGGAAAACCTGATGACGTTTCCCTGGGTGCGCGAGCCGGTCGCAGCCGGCAGGCTGTCGCTGCACGGCTGCTTCTTCGATATCCGCTCCGGCATCCTCGAGCGGCTCGGCGACGACGGATCGTTTCAGCCGGTCGAGGAAAAATAATCTATGACGCTTTGGCCGCAGGCGGGGGCGGCTCCATGCCTTTCGCCTTGATGGTCGCGGCAGCTTCGGGCGTCTGCAGGAATTTCAGGAACGCCATTGCGGCATCGGGCTCCTTCGCGCCGCTCACCACACCGGCTGCGAACGTCGTGATGTTCTGCAGGTCGCCTGGCAACGGCCCGACGAGATCTGTTCCCTGCACCTCCAGCAATTCCGGTACCTGCGCGATGGCGAGGTCAGCCGTTCCATCGAGCAGCAACTTTCCGGGAAGACCGGCGGTTTCCGGGTGTTTCGACTTCGCCTTCACGAGGTCGCCAATGCCCAGCCGGTCGGCCACCTTGGCGAAGTGAACGCCGCTCGCGCCGCCCTTTGACGGATCGCTATAGGCGATGGCCTTTGCGGCGATCAGGGTTTCCTTGAGCTTTTCGGGTGTCGAGATGTCAGGCTTCGCAGCCCCGCTGCGCACCGATACACCGACGCCGGAGAGCGCGAGGGTCACGGCTGAGGGTTGTGCAATCCTGCTGCTCGCCACGAGACCGTCGATGCCACCCCGGATGGCGACGAGAGCGTCCGGGCTCTCTCCATCCGCGACGCGCTTGGTGAGACCCGCGGCGAGGCCCCAGGTGATGTCGAGCTTGTGACCGCTGACCTGCTCGAACTTTGGCTTGAGTTCCTCCAGCACGGATCGCATTCCGATCGTGGAGAACACCTTGATCTCGGCCGCACCCGAAGTCGTGCCAGCGACCAGCACGGCCAGGATTGCACCGGCAACAGAAAGACGAGCATTTTTCATCGCACCCTCCCGGTATCCGACGGCGACGATTAGACGCGCAAAAGCCGATCGTGCGCAACGGGAGGACGACCGCACTCGACAGTGCGCGGCAGGCGGCTGAGCCCTATGAGGCTTTCGGCGGCGCGGCCGGCGGAACGGGATCGAGGCCGTGCTTCTTGATCACGGCAGCGGATTCCGGCGTTTGCAGGAAGCGCACCAGTGCCTTTGCAATGTCAGCCTGCGCGGAGGCCGATGTTATTCCGGCCGCGAAGGTCGTGATGTTCTGCAAGTCGCCGGGCAGGGGGCCGATTACGTCCACGCCCTCGACATGCATCAGCTCCGGCATCTGCTGGATCGCGATCTCGGCCTCGCCTGCGACGACGAACTTGGCGACCGGCATGTTGGCGCCGAGCTTGGCTTTCGCCTTGATCTCGTTCGCGATCCCGAGCCGCTCCAGCACCTTGGCCATGTGGGCGCCGCTCGCGCCGCCGCTCGCCGGATCCGTGTAGGCGACTGCCTTGGCGGCCAGCAGCGCGCGCTTGAAGGCTTCGGGCGTGGAAATGTCCGGTTTCGGCGCGCCTTTCAGCACCGCGACGCCCATCCCGGAGCTCGCGATCGCGGTGTTGGTGCCGTCGGTCACCTTGCCGCTCTTGATCAGCGCATCGATGCCGGCCGGCGTCGAGACCAGCAGATCGGCGGCCTCGCCGTCGGTGACCCGCTTGGCGATCGCGCCCGACGGCGCATAGACGATGGTGAGCTTGTGGCCGGTCGCCTCGAATTTCGGCGCCAGTTCGTGCCACACCTCAGAGAGCGCGGGCGTGGTCAGTACCTTCAGTTCGGCGGCTGCCGCAAAACCGGTCTGCGCGGCAAGCGCCAGCGCGACCGCGCATCCGAATAACCGATATGCCATGACGTGCCTCCCGCGTCGCGATGCCGCGAAGTAGATTCCAAAAACACGCTATATTCAATGCGGGTGAACAATAACGGGAGGCGACACCATGGTGAGGCACGGCGCGACGCGGCGCGGAATTCTCGTCGGAGGCGCTGCGGCGATCTTCGCGCCGGCGGTCTTCGCCCAGGAGAAATTTCCCGCGCGCGCCATGACCTTCGTGGTGCCGTTCCCGGCCGGCGGCACGACCGACCTGCTGGCGCGCATCTTTGCGCAGAAGCTCGGCGAGGCGTTCGGCCAGTCGGTGGTCGTGGAGAACGTCGGCGGAGGCGGGGGCTCGATCGGTGCCGACAAGGTCGCGAAGGCCGCGCCCGACGGCTACACGCTGCTGCTGCACAACGTGACCTTCTCCACCACCACCACGTCGCTGATGGCGACCGGCCGCGCCAAGCACACCTTCGACGACTTCATGCCGGTATCGCTCGCCGCCAACGTGCCGCTGATCATGATGTGCCATCCCTCGGTGCCGACGAAGGACTTGAAGGAATTCGTCGACTACACCAAAGAGCAGAACAAGGCCGACAAGGGCGTGTTCTACGGCTCGACCGGGCCGGGCAGCGTGATGCATCTCTCGGGCGAGACATTGAAGCGCGACAGCGGCATCAAGATGGACCACGTGCCGTTCCGCGGCGCGGCGCCGCTGGTGCAGGAGCTCCTCTCCGGCCGCATCCAGCTCGGCGGCGACCAGATTTCCACCTCATTGGCGCATGTCCGCGGCGGCGCGCTGCGCGCCATCGCGACGCTCTCGCCGAAGCGCACCGAGGCGCTGCCCGACCTGCCGACCGTGCGCGAGCAGGGTTTCCCCAACATGGAGCTGTTCGGCTGGAACGGCTTCTTCGCGCCGGCCAGGACGCCGCCCGCCAGTGTCGCGATCATTCAGGCCGAGATGGCGAAGGCCGCGCGCGATCCTGAGGTCAGGCGCCGGCTCGGCGACGTCGGCGCCGAGGTGATGGGCTCGACCCAGGAGGAACTCGGCAAGGTCTTGCGCGATCAGGTCGCGGTCGTCCGCCCGCTGGTGGAGGAGCTCAAGCTCGTGGTGCAGTAGAGCGCACCGGATCGATGAATCAGCTCGGCGTTCTGGCGGCAGCTTTTGTGCTGTCACTGCTGGCGGCGCTCGGCGCGGCGGCGCAACTCGCCGACCATTACTGGTACGGCGAGGACTTCTCGCTGTTCGTGGTGCCGATCACCGTGTTCGCGGCCGTTTCTGTTGCCGCCTTCGGCGTGGCCGGCGGTTACGTCGGCGGCGCCAGCGGGTTGCGCAACGTTGCGCTCGGTCTTGCGGCGCTCGCGTTGGCGCTCACGCTGCTCCCCGGACTCGTCGGAGCGATCGCGCGCCGCTCGACCAACCCCGATGTGGTTCTGCGCGCGCACGACCGCCTCGTTGCAACGGCCTTCCTGCTCCCGGTGCTGATCGCGATCTTGATCCAGTGGGGACTGGTGCGGCGAGGGTGGTTGCGCGCCCGCGGCCGTGATCATGCGACCACGTGGCCGTGGATCACATTCATCGTCGCGTGTGTGGCGGTCCTCAATCCGCTCGGGCTTGCGATCTTCGGTGCGGCGTTCTCGCAATCCGTAACCGACTGGTTCCGCGGATTGTGGCTCACCGTCGCGCTTGGGATCGTCGCTGTGCTGCTGCCGATCGGGCTGCTCGAATGGCGCATCCGCAGCCGCAGGCTGAGGGCGCGCGAACAGCGCTGCGGGTAGCGCTCGCCAGAGCGGTCCCCAATCACTAAGTTAGCCGCAGGGCAAAATCAGAGACCGTCAATGGCAGACACCTCCTACGACATCATCATCA